>Ga0207791_1000095_pt1 | contig 25266 bp, 18 predicted proteins | sample HigsolmetaGSP16D_FD_184844 | JGI IMG/M metagenome (GOLD analysis project Ga0207791, IMG submission 184844) | High solid enriched microbial communities from the Joint BioEnergy Institute, USA - SP1-6-D (SPAdes) | ecosystem: Engineered > Bioreactor > SSF (Solid state fermentation) > Aerobic >...
GGACGAGCCGTTCGGTGCACTGGATGCACAAGTGCGTCGTGATCTGCGTCGCTGGCTAAGGGAGTTGCACGAGCGTACCGGCCTGACCACGGTGTTCGTCACCCATGATCAGGAAGAAGCATTGGAACTCGCCGACCGTGTGGCCATCCTTAACCGTGGCCGCATCGAGCAACTCGACATCCCGGCGATGATCTATGACAAGCCTGCCTCGCCATTCGTTTATTCGTTCGTAGGGGCAGTTAATCGCATCCCTGGGACAGTGGCGCATGGGCAGATCCAGGTGGCCGGGCATGCACTGCCGCTGCGCAATGCTGGGTTGGCGGCGGGGCCGGTTGAGGTATACGTACGGCCTGAGGATCTGGTGCTCGACGATGCCGGTTGGCCTGCAACGGTGGCATGGTCCCAGCGCAGCGGCGCGCGCCTGCGTTTGCGCGCAACGCTGGAGCCGGCGGGCAATGAAGTGGAAGTGGAGCTGCCGGTCTCGGTCGGCAGCTTTCAGCCAGGGCAACAGTTGCGGCTGGCAGCACGGCAGTATGGGGTGTTTCCCGCGTAGGCGAGGGTTGATGGAGATCGGGCTAATCAGCAGGAATCTGCACGGCGTGGTTTCGCCTTCGCGGTGACGCACCCCAAAGGTCTAATCCCTAAAATTCGAACAGCCAAAGGCTCGGCGCGAGCGGTCGACGAACTGCGCGCCTGGTGTGACCATCGGCGTTCCAGTGTGTGCGCTGGGTCAAGTCAACGCGACTTTCACGTTGCATTGCAATGACACTTGGATTAATCAAGTCCTTGCAGCCTCGCTTCGCGCCGTCCCACTGCCCGTCGCTCCAGGGAGATGCCCATGAAGTCGTCCTCGCGCGCTTGTTGTCTGTCTTTGCTGCTGTCATGTGCCGCGCCCCTGGCGCAGGCACAGGAAGAAAATGCGCCTGCTTCGTCGTTCAATGGAACCTTCGCGGTGACCAGCGATTATCTGTTTCGCGGTATTTCACAGACCAATGAAGAACCTGCATTTCAGTCAGGTTTGACCTACAAGACGCCGTTCGGGTTGTACCTGGGGGCCTGGGCCTCCAACGTCGATTACGGCGCTGGCGATCCGGACTGGGAAGTGGATGGCTTCGTTGGCTACAACACCGACCTGGGTACCAATTGGCAGTTCGATGTCATGATCAATCGCTACCACTATCTGGGAGCGGGTGCATCCAATTTCGCCGAGTTGATCACAAAGACCACGTTCTTGAAGACCTACAGTGTGACGGTCGCCTACACCGACGACCTTTACGGCACCAGGACCGATGGCTATTACTACGCGCTGGATGCCAACTGGACCTTGCCTTACGATTTTTCCCTTGGGGTACAAGCAGGACACAGCGTCTATACCTCATCGCTGAATCGCGTGGATCACGACTACAGCGATTTCGGCGTCCATGTGGGCAAGACATTTGGCCCGCTGGGCCTAAGTGTTGGTTATTACGACACCAGCAAAGCAGCCGAATTCGGGTTCGGTCGACAGAATTCGCAGAACCATCTGGTGGCCACTGCGACGATTACCTGGCCGTAACGGCAATTGACATAAGCATCTCTGAAAACAGGCAGTGCCGCCGTGATGTGAGAAGCGTTGACGTGCTGGGTCTTTGGCCTGTGCATTCAAATGGTGCCAGTGCTCGAAACCTCGATTGGTTTGTCTTTGCGTGATTGGATCGCGCGGTTGGATGATCAGTCTTGCGGCTGATTTGCGATGCTGCTGAGAGGCGCTTTCTCGCCTACCATCGCAAGACGCGCCGCAAGGATGTCAATGAAGGTCCTTATGTGGCATTCGTGCCTAATAAGATCCCGCGGCGGTGGGCGAACAAGCACCGTTTGAGACGGTCAGTGTGCAGAGTTTGAAGCAAGTCAAAAAATTCACACGACCAGTTGTCTGGTGTGGTGTCCTCGCCGATTACGCTGTCGTTTGCTGGTTTGCAGTGCCAGCCGATCAATTCCAACTCAACACAATCTTGCCTGCTTTTCCTTCTTCCATCAGGTCGAAGCCTTTCTGGAAATCATCGATCGCCAGCTGATGGGTCAACACCTTATGCAGTGGGAAACCAGACAGCACCAGCTGGGTCATCTTGTACCAAGTCTCGTACATTTTGCGGCCATAAATACCCTGCACGGTGAGGCCCTTGAAGATGATCTTGTCCCAGTCGCAACCGACGCCGCGTGGCATGATGCCGAGCATGGCGATCTTGCCGCCGTGGTACATGCAATCGAGCATGTCGTTGAACGCGCGCGGGTTACCGCTCATTTCCAGGCCGACGTCGAAACCTTCCATGTGCAGGTCGGCCATGACGTCCTTGAGCGAGGTCTTGGAGACGTTCACCACGCGCGTGGCTCCCATGTCGGCAGCCAGTTTGAGACGGAAATCGTTGATGTCGGTGACCACCACATTGCGCGCACCGATGTGCTTGCAGATACCCGCGGCAATAATCCCGATCGGACCGGCACCGGTAATCAAGACATCCTCACCGATGACGTCGAATTCCAACGCGCAATGCGCCGCATTGCCGTAGGGGTCGAAGAATGCCGCCAACTCGGACGGAATCTGGTCGGCAATTGGCCACAGGTTGCTGGCCGGCATCACCATGTATTCGGCGAAGGCACCATTGACGTTGACGCCAATGCCCACTGTATTGGGGCACAGGTGCGGGCGGGCACCGCGGCAGTTGCGGCAGTGGCCGCACACGATGTGGCCTTCGGCCGACACGCGCTGGCCAAGCTGATAACCGGTCACCGCCGAACCCAGCTCGGCCACTCGACCGACAAACTCATGGCCGATGATCAGGCCGGGCTTGATGGTGCGTTGGCTCCACTCGTCCCACAGGTAGATGTGCAAATCGGTACCGCAAATGGCGGTCTTTTCCAGTTTGATCAGCACATCGTTGGGGCCGGGTACCGGTACGGGCACTTGCTCCAGCCATATGCCCTTGTTTGCTTCGAGCTTGACCAGCGCCTTCATCGTCTGCGCCATCTGGCGGAACCTGCTGAGTAAAAGTAACCCTGCGATTATAGGCACCGCCGCGTGGTTGCCATGCGGCGGTGCGGAAGTGGCGTGATGGCTGCCGTGGACCGTGGTGGGGCAGGGCAGATGCAACCTTGCCCTGATGCGATGAGGGCAGTGCCCGGTGCGGGCCGAAGGTCATCCTTCAGGCGGACCTTCGCCCGCGATGGCAAGCGCATCGCTACGCATTGACAGGGCGAATCGTCAGCGCATCCGCCTTCAGACTCCCCGCAGCTCCGCCCCCCTGTCCGGCCGGGTCCGCGCTTGCGGACCCATTCGGCGCTGGTTAGAACGTCACATCCAGACTCATGAAATATTGCCGCGGCGCACCGACCACCATGGTCTGGTTGTCGCCATTCGGATCGGAGGCGACGTAGCCGTTGGTGCCGGTGCTGGCGAAGTAGCGCTTGTCGGCGAGATTGCTGACGTTGAGCGCCAGGGCCACGTCCGCCACAGCGCCGACACGCCCCAGGTCGTAACGCGCGCCGGCATTGAACAGCCAATACGACGGCACCTGCGAATCGTTGAGGAAGGTGATGTAACGCTTGTCCACGTACTTGCCGTCCAGATCCAAACGCAGGTTGCCGATTTGGTAACTGGCGCTGGAAGAGAACATCAATGCCGGGATGCCGACCACGTTCTTGCCGGACGTGGCGACCACGCCGTTGTTGAGGTAATCGTCCTGGTAACGCGCACGGCTCCACGATAGTGAGTTCAACCAGCTTAGGCGTTGGTTCGGGCGCCACATCAGCGCCAGGTCGGCACCGGTACTATGCACCGCGCCGACGTTGCTCAGGATCGAGGCGCATGTCTGCACCGCCGTGCACGGGGAGGTGGTCAGCAAGCGGTTGGAGAACTTGGTGATATAGGCGTCTGCCGAGAGCTGGAGCTGCGTCTGCTGCGCGCGGTATCCCAGCTCAATGGTCTGCGCCTGTTCCGGCTTCAACGTGGAGCGGCTGTGCTCGAAGGCGGTCTGCGAGGTAGCGAACGGGGTGAAACCGAAGGCGGCGATGTTCTTGCTGTAGGACGCGTAGAGATCCTGTCGCTCGTCGAGTTTGTAGTTCACGCCCAGTTGCGGCAGAAAATCATCTTCGGCGCGAATGCGGCCCGTTGCCAGCGCGGTGGTTGGTACCAGCGATTGCGCGCGCGTGGTGGTGCTGAGCGCCTTCGCGCCGTAATTCAGCGTCAGGCGGTCGTCGAGCAGGCGTACGGTATCCTGCAAGTACAGCATGCGGGTCTGGGTGGTGTACTGCTGCAGGAAGTCGCGACGGAACGGGGTCTGTGCTTCATAAACGTTGTACAGGGAAGTGTCACCCTCGTTGCCGAGTGTGAAGTAATTGCGGGCCTGCGAGGTGCGCGCGTCTTCTGCCCATATGCCGACCTCCAGATCGTGATTGCCCCACGACCACTTCAAGGCACTAGTGGCGCCGACGCGATCCAGGCTGTAGTCGGTGGTGCGCATCGACAAAGGAACTTGTGCAGAGGTACGCACGTAGGGCGTTACCCATTGGCCTTCGCCACGATTGCCGTGGTAATAGCCGGTTGCATCGAGCGTGGCGCTGCCCATTACGAACGTGCCCGACAGGCCTGCCAGATTGTCGCGACGCAGGCCGCCGCCGGCGTAGTAGCTGGCATCGAGCCAGCTGTAGTCACTGGGCAGACCGGCCAGCGATTGCGGGTAGCCGTTGGCCACGCCGCTGGTTGCGCCGGTGTTCTGATACGCGCGTGCCATCTGCACCGCAGTGGCCCAATCTGGCTGGAGGTAGTCAAGGTTCCAGCCGAGCGCACGCTGGCTGGTCAACGACAGATCCATGTAGTCGTATTCCTTGCGTCGCGAGGTATTCACGAACAGGCTCAGACGGTTGCCGTCGCTCCACTGGTAGACCGTCTTGAAATTGGCCTGCTCGGATTTCTGATCGCCATATCCCTTCCACTTGTCGGTGCTGGCATCGGCGTAGGACAGATACGCCGACATCCCATCGTGATCGCCGGTGTCGGCACGCACGAAGGTACGCCGCGTTGCATCGCTGCCCACTGTATGAACCAACCGCGCGCCGGGCGTGGTCAGCGGATCGACCGAGTAGAACTGCAGTGTGCCACCGAGATTGGTATTGGACGCAGTGCCAAGCGCGCCGGCGCCTTGCGCGATCTCCACCGAGCCAAGGTTTTCCGAAATGATGGCGCGCGTGACGTGCAAGCCATTGGTCACGCCGTAGCTCATATTGCCCAGCGGAATGCCGTCGAGTGTATAACCCAAGCGGCTTTGATCGAAGCCATGCAAGGTGACCTGCGTGGACCACTCGTAGGTGCCGAATGGATCAGCGGACTGGAACTGCACACCCGGCAGTTTATCCACCGCCTTGAATGCGCTGCTGCCGGGCGTCAGTTGTTCGATATCTTGACGGCTGATGCGCTGCACTTGACGCGTGCTGCCTTGCGACACCACGTTGATTGCATCCAGTTGCGTGGTCTCGGCAGCAGGTGCCGCTGCCTCCGCTGCCGGAGTAACGGCAAGCCGGTCATCCGGCGATGCGGCCTGCGCGATGAGGGGCAGCAGCGTTGCCAGGGCAAGCGCCAGCGCAGTGACATGAAGGCGACGAGCGGAAGTCATGAGAAGGTCCTGTTTGGGCATGGATGAGGGGGGAGATACAGCGCAATGCCGGTGTTTCGCGAGTTAGGGTGTCAATGACGCATGAAACATTGATGACGCTCACTGTCGCGAAACTGTCGCGCTCATCCGCTATACGTGTTCCGACCAGCCGCGCTGTGCGGCGAAATACGCTCACTTTTTGCAGGTCTTTGCGTCATGACGCCTTCCCCCTCGCGCCGCGATTTTCTCAAGCGTGTTGCTGCACTCGCCGCTGCTGGAGCCTTTCCCTCGTCCATTGGCCGCGCACTGACGCTTCCAGCCCACTCGCGCACTGGCACGTTGCGCGATCTCGAACATGTAGTGATCCTGATGCAGGAAAATCGCTCATTCGATCATTACTTCGGTGCACTGCGCGGTGTGCGCGGTTTCGGCGACCCACGTGCCTTGCAACTGCGTGATGGTCATCCGGTGTGGAGCCAGCCTGACGCCGATGGAAGGCGTGTGCTGCCGTTCGCATTCGATTCGCAAACCACTTGCGCTCCCCTGATCAAAAGCCTGGATCACTCCTGGAAGGCCGCTCATGGGCAAGACCCGGCACGCTGGGCCGAATACGATGTGTGGGTGCCGTACAAAGGCGAATTGACAATGGGATACTTCCAGCGTCAGGACATCCCTTACTACCACGCACTTGCCGACGCGTTCACGATCTGCGACGGGTACTACTGTTCACTGCATGGGCCGACCAATCCCAACCGCATGTATCTGTTTACTGGTACAAGCGGCCCGAGCGTGGGTAACTTCGGTGCGCAGGCAGTGACCAATGCAGACGATAACAACGGGACCGCCGACATGGCGCGCGATGCACCTGGTTATGCTGCGTTGAAATGGACCACTTACGCGCAGCGTCTGCAGAGCGCTGGCGTGGACTGGCGCGTGTATCAGGAGTACGACAATTTCGGCTGCAATGCGCTGGCATATTTTTCGCACTATCGCGATCTGCACACAGACGACGAACGCTACCAGCGCGCGCGCGCATGGGTACCCGGTTCCAACGCGGACAATGCCGCCACCACGCAGGCCAATCATCTGGTGGCCGCAATCGCTGCCGATGTGCGGGCCAATCGTTTGCCGCAGGTGTCATGGGTCATTCCGCCCACTGCGTATTGCGAGCACCCGGATGCGCCGCCTGCCTATGGAGAATCTCTGGTGGCGCGTCTGATCGATGCGCTCACTGCCAATCCGCAGGTCTGGGCGAAGACAGCGCTGATCATCAATTACGACGAAAACGACGGCTTCTTCGATCATGTGCCCGCGCCGTTGCCGGCACTGGACCGACGCATGGGGCGCAGCAACGTCGATACGCGTGGGGAGGCTTATGATGGGTTGCCGATGGGCCTGGGCATTCGCGTGCCTATGTTGGTGATCTCGCCATGGACGCGTGGCGGCTGGGTCAATTCGCAGGTGTTCGATCACACCTCGGTGTTGCGCCTACTGGAACGGCGCTTCGGTGTGGCCGAGCCGAACATCAGCCCATGGCGGCGTGCGGTGAGTGGTGATCTCACCAGCGTGTTCGATTTTGTCAATCCGGACGATTCGGCGTTGAGCGCTTTGCCGTCGGTCGAAGACTATCGCGCACGTACAGCGGTCGTGCGCGATACACCTGTGCCGATTGCTCCCACCGTCCCAGCGATGCCGAAACAAGAGCCGGGACAACGACCGGCGCGCGCACTGCCATACGCCTTGCAAGTGCATGCTCGCGTGCACGGTTCCACCGGTGTGCAGTTGCAATTTGTCAACAGCGGCGAGGCTGCGGCATCGTTCAACGTCTACAGCAGCGCTGCCAGCGGCGGCCCGTGGTACTACACGGTGCTGCCTGGCACGCAGCTGGATGATGTGCCGGTTGGGGCAATGTACAACGGTGCGTACGCCTTGCGCGTACACGGGCCGAATGGCTTTCTACGCGAATTGGCTGGCGATGTGGCGCGCGCGTCCACTCCAGCGGCAGTGCCATGGGTGGAGGCGCGACAGGATGGCAACGAGTTGGTGCTTGAAATCGGCAATGCGGGACAGCGCGCCTGCACCTTGCAGCTGCGCGCACTGGACTACGCAGACCCAACCGCGCGCAGCTTTCTGCTGGCCGCAGGTCAGCGTGAAACCATCCGCCAGTCGTTTGCAGCCAGCGATCACTGGTACGACGTTGTGGTGGAGCAACCGGGCAGCGCATTTCGTCGCCGGCTCGCTGGACATCTGGAAACCGGAAGGCCCAGCCGCAGCGATCCCGCGTTCGGACGCGGCGCGCCTTCCTTCTGAGATACGACCGGTTCCCTTGCTTGGCCTGATGCATCTCAGGTGCGCGCGCATGAGATGCATGCTTGGTCGAACGTGTGGCAGCAAACAGCCTCGAATCGGAAATCGTGACCGATCGCAAGGTGTGGAGTGGCTCGGCAGGCATTCGGAATGGCGCATAATTTTTCTGCCCCCGCCCAAGGCGCTTATTGGACCTGGTGCATCATCTGGATGCTGGTTCAATAAGTAGAAATAATTTCATGATCAATACGTCTGTCAAGGCAATTAATAGCCATCATCTGTATTTGGCTTCCACTGAAGAGTCACAAAGCCGGTCACCGCAAGTGGATGCAGGGTCTGATCCAACGCGTGCCCATCCTGTATTGAACGGTTTGCCATCGATCCGTCAGGGGAGGCAAGCAACACGGCCAGACGCAACCCACACTTCCGCTCTCGAACGTTCACGGCGTACGGAAGTTTTCAAGGCACAACGCCAGGCTATTTCCATGCAGCCTGGTCCTTCTAAGAATCCCCACCTTATTGCACTGGACAAGCTTCAGGAGCGCGACTTCGAGCCTGCAACCGGCGGCGTAAAAATTCCACTCGGGCCTAATTCGCTTCCCGGTGGGGGCAAGCGAGTGCAAGTCGTTGGTACTTCATCGCGTGATATCCACGTTGTTCCTGCGGGAATTTTACCTGAGCTGAGAGATCAGATAGTAGACAAGCAAGAGTTCATTCGAGTGATATCGGAAGAGTTGCAACAAGCCCGAAACGAGCGCAATCCGACCATGATCGCCCAGAATCAGCAGCTCTTGGAACAGGCGACTTCTGAGTTGATGACGTTGCTGGAGCGAGCGGCGGCATATGGAGAGCAGAGCCGTCGGATAAGAAGGGTCTGAATAACGCGTGGGCGCCAAGGAGACTGCCCCCGATCCATTCGATAGTCACCCAAGGCTCGGTGTACGCCGACGCAGGCGGTCGACTGGAGTGCGGTAGAGGGTATGATGCGGTCCGGTTTCGCTTCGGCGAGCCGGCCCCTCCCCCAAGGAACTCTCCAACGCATGCGCATCCTGCTTGCCCGTCACGGCGAGACGCCGTGGAACGCTGAAGGCCGTTATCAAGGCCAGATCGATATTCCGCTCTCACCGGTCGGCGAAGGTCAGGCACGCGCGCTCGGCGAGCGGCTGCAGACGCTTCAGATCGACCGCGCGGTGGCGTCGCCATTGTCGCGCGCACAGGCCACGGCCAAGGCCGCGCTGGGCGCTGCGCGCGAAGGGTTACTGCAGATCGATGCCGACTTGCAGGAAATTGCCCATGGCGAATGGGAGGGCCTGCTGGCCAGCGAGATCAACGACAAGGACCCCGCGCGCCTGCGCGCATGGCGCGAAGAGCCCGATACCGTGCTGATGCCGGGTGGCGAGTCGTTGCGTCAGGTGCTGGACCGCAGCTGGCGTGGCTTGGTCTGCGCGACCGATGGACTCGGCCCCGACGACACCTTGCTGGTGGTCGCGCACGATGCGGTCAATCGCGTGATCCTGTGCAAGATCCTCGGATTGCCGCTGTCCAGGCTGTGGAGCTTTCGTCAGGCCCCGACCACCCTCAATTTGCTTGAAGGCGACGACGTGGAGCATCTCGACGTGGTCCGCCTCAACGACTGTGCCCACCACACGCCGTTTTTTGGTGAGGCCAAGCATCGGGCGTTGTAAGGCTGGGAAAAGCGAATGCGGCTGGCGCATGCAATGACGCGCCATGTCGTTGCAGTTGCCCACTGGCCAAAAGCAGTTCGATAGATGCTTTCTCATGAACGCAACCGACTCTCTCTCTGACTGGCTCGCCTATATCGAGCAGCAGCACCCCAGCGGCATCGCCATGGGCCTGGAGCGTGTGCGTGAGGTCGCGGTGCGCCTGCAGATCGCAGCGCCGGCCAAGCACGTCATCGTCGTGGGTGGGACCAATGGCAAGGGCTCGACGGTGGCGTTCATCGAAGCGATCGGGCGTGCCGCTGGTTGGACCGTCGGGGCCTACACCTCGCCGCATTTGCTCCGCTACAACGAGCGCGTGCGCATCGATGGCAACGATGCCAGCGATGCGCAGCTGGTTGATGCGTTTGCTGCGGTCGAAGTGGCCCGCGGCAATATCGCGCTGACCTATTTCGAATTCGGCACGCTCGCAGCATTGTGGCTGTTTCAGCAGTCCGCACTGGAGTTGGCGGTGCTGGAGATCGGCCTGGGTGGACGTCTGGATGCGGTCAACATCGTCGATTCGGATGTGGCGGTGATTACCACGGTGGATATCGACCATACCGAGTGGCTGGGCGAAGACCGCGAGGCGATCGGTGCTGAGAAAGCCGGCATCATTCGCGCTTGGAAGCCGGTGGTGCTGGGCGAGATCGATCCGCCGTCCAGCGTATTGCGTCGCGCCTATCAACTGGGTGCCAATGCGATCCGTGCCGGCAGCGATTATTTCTTTGAGCCGATCAACGCACAGCATGCTCACGCCCAGCAAGCCGCTGCGCCGCGATGGCGTTGGCGCGATGTGGCAGTGACGCTGGAGTTGCCGATGCCGGCATTGCATGCGCCGATACAACTGACCAACGCCGCCGCCGCAATCGCCGCGCTGCAGGCCCTGCCGGTCGAGATTCCCGATGCTGCCTGGGCGCAGGGCATTGGTCGCGCAGAAGTCGCCGGCCGCCTGCAGCGCCTTGAGGTGGATGGGGTGCAGGTGCTGCTGGATGTCGGACATAACCCGCAGGCCGCGCGTGCGCTGGCCGCTGCGCTCGGTGCGCAGCGGCCAGCCGGCAGTACCTATGCGATCTACGCGGCTCTTGCCGACAAGGATGTCGTGGGCGTGGTGGAGGCAGTCGCTGTGCAGATCGACCGTTGGGTGCTGGCGGGGCTGGAAGGCGTGCGAGGGCAATCGGCTCAGGTTCTGCAGGCCCGTCTGCAGGGCAGTGCCGCCGCCCGGGCACCGTGTCATCGCGACGTTGCCAGCGCGGTGCGCGCAGTCTTGGCCGCAGCCAGTGTGGGCGACCGCGTGCTGGTATTCGGCTCATTTCACACCGTGGCCGATGCGCTTGAGGTACTTCATTCAGCCCGTTGAGGCCGTCAAGGTTGCTCCGGCCTTATAATCGCTGCGGCACCCCGCCATGCCGCTTCTCGTCTCTTCACGTGGATACTGCTCTGAAACAGCGATTGATTGGTGCCATCGTTCTGGTGGCCCTTGCCGTGATTTTCCTGCCGATGCTGGTCAAGGGTCCGGCGCCATCGAGTGGTGTGGCCGATGTTCCGCTCAATGCGCCCGCAGCGCCTGCCAGTGGCGAGTTCGAAACCCGCGAACTACCGCTGATCACCCCGGGCAATGCACCGGTCGGGGGCGCGCTTGGCATGGCTGGTGCGCCGGTGCCGGTGCAGAACAACCCTGACGCCGCCGATTTGGCAGCTCCCGCCAGCACGCGCTCCGCTCCGGAAGTGGCAGCTGGTAATTACGCGGTGAATTTCGGTGCCTACGCCACCAGCGCCGATGCCGATGCAGTGATTGCCCAGCTCAAGCAGGCGCAGTTGCCCAGCTTCAGCGAGAAAACCCAGATCAACACTCGTCAGGCCTGGCGCGTGCGCATTGGACCGTATGCAGACCAGGCTCAGGCCGAATCGGCGCGCCTCCAGGCAGTGAAGGTGCGCAGCGACGTCGGCGCTCAGGTAGTGACATTGGATGCCAACGTTGCGGCCCCGGCGCCTGTCTCCAGTGCCCCGGCGCCCGCTGCGAAACCTGGTAGCAACATGGACGCTGTCAGCACCACCGCGCCGACCAAGACCGAGCGCCTGCCGCCGCAGTCCGCCAAGCCAATGGCTGCCGCCCCCAAACTGGCCGATGTGTCCAAGCCTGTGTCGATCAAGCCGGACCTCACCAAGCCGCCTGCCGCCGCGCCTGCTCCTGCCAAGCCTGAGCTTGCTAAACCAGTGGTCGCACCAGCAGCGCCTGCGGCCAGTTCGGTCGGTTTTGCGGTGCAGCTGGGCGCGTTCAAGCGCGTCGAAGACGCCGATGCCTTGCGCGATCGTGCACGCGCTGCCGGCTTCAGTGCTTTCGTCGAGCAGGTGCGTACCGACAACGGCCCACTCAACCGTGTGCGTGTTGGTCCGGTTGCAAACCGCAGTGATGCCGAACAGTTACGTGCGCAGGTCGCAGCCAAAGTTGGTATCTCGGGCATGGTGCGGCCACATCCGTAATGTCTGTTGCGCTTGCAAGAAAACGCGGATGCTGCACATGTTGCACCCGCTTATATGCGGCACAGCTGGTACCGCCATGTATCTGCTAACGACCGTGTCGTGCAGCTCGCAGCAGCCGTGTGTTCCGGATGCCTGGTACCCAGGGAGGGGGCAATGAAGATCGAGCCAGATGGGACCAACGGCGCGCATGTCGCGCGAAGAGGTGGTCGATGATCGACATGGTGCTGGGCGCCATCATTCTGGTGTCGGCCCTGCTGGGCTTGCTGCGCGGCTTCGTGGCTATCGTGGTTGGCACGTTATCCTGGCTGCTGGCTGGCTGGGCCACCTTCCTGTTTGGCGGCACGGCTGCGCGCTGGCTGGCCGATGGCAAGCATCCGTCTGCCACCGAAGCGTTCGGTGGTTACGCCATGGTGTTCGTCGGCGTGCTGGTCAGTGTGGCGTTGATCGGCATGGTGATCCGTGCCGGCATAGATGCGATCAAGCTCGGTGGCACCGACCGTATGCTTGGGTTTTGCTTGGGTGTGGTGCGCGGCGCCTTGCTGTCCAGTGTGCTGGTGTTGCTGATGGATTTCACGCCACTGCCGCGCGAGCCGGCATGGCGCCAGTCGATGCTCGTGCCGATTCTGCGGCCCGGTGCGGGCTGGATGCGCGCGCAATTACCCGCCTGGCGGATGCCGTCGATGGAGATGCCATCGATGGAACTCGGTAACATGCCAACGCAGTTGGGGAAGTTGCCTTCGGCAGGCGATACTACCGACCTTGGCAAGGCACTCGGCGGTTCCGGCCTGAGCGACACCGTTCAGGGCTTGCTCGGCAAACCCCGCAAGACCGCTGGCGACGGACGCGATCCGACGCAGGCGATGCCGGCCTTGAACGATCCGGCGCGGGTTCGCGGCGGAGAACGTGACCCGGCGCGGATTGAATCCCAAGGCCAGGCACGGCCACCTTCACAGTAACGGCGCAAGCCGCAGCGGAGAACGCGCACCATGTGTGGCATCGTCGGCATTGTCGGCAACCAAAACGTCGCCGGGCAGCTTTATGACGGCCTGACCGTCCTGCAGCATCGTGGGCAGGACGCTGCAGGCATTGCCACCGCAGATGGCACGCGCCTGCGTGTGCAGAAGGCCAACGGCCTGGTCCGTGACGTCTTCGACGAAAAGAAGATGGCGGTGCTGGAAGGCCGTGTCGGCATCGCGCATTGCCGCTACCCGACCGCAGGCTCGGAAGGCATGGACGAAGCCCAGCCGTTCTATGTCAATTCGCCGTATGGCATTGCGCTGGCGCACAACGGCAACCTGATCAACACCGAGGCCTTGCGCCAGCAGGTGTTCAAGCTGACCGCCGCAACATCAAATACCGATTCGGACAGCGAAGTGTTGTTGAACGTGTTCGCCTACGAGCTGGACGCGCAGCGCATGCTGACCCCCGAGGCGGCGATCCGTGCAGTGGCCGGCGTGCACCGCCGCTGCAAGGGTGGCTATGCGGTGGTCAGCGTAGTGCTGGGCTTGGGGCTGGTGGCATTCCGCGACCCGCACGGTATTCGCCCGCTGGTGCTGGGCAAGCGCGAGCATGCCGAAGGTGCCGAATATATCGTGGCCTCCGAATCGGCAGCGCTGGACATCCTGGGCTATCAGCGCGTGCGTGACGTACGCCCTGGCGAAGCGCTGGTGATCACCGCGCGCGGCGAGCTGTTTTCGGAAGTCTGCGCTTCGCCGATCAATAACGCACCGTGCATCTTCGAGTACGTGTATTTCGCGCGTCCCGACTCGATGATCGATAACATCTCGGTACACAAGGCGCGTATGCGCATGGGCGTGAAGCTGGGCGAAAAGATTCTGCGCCTGCGCCCGGACCACGATATCGACACCATTATTCCGATCCCGGACACCTCGCGCGATGTGGCGCTGGAGATGTCCAATGTACTTGGCGTCAAGTACCGCGAGGGTTTCGTCAAGAATCGCTATGTGGGCCGCACCTTCATCATGCCCGGACAGGGGGAACGGCAGAAATCGGTGCGTCGCAAGCTCAACCCGATCCATCTGGAGTTCCGCAACCGCGTAGTGCTGCTGGTCGACGATTCGATCGTACGTGGCACCACCAGCCGGCAGATCGTGCAGATGGCACGCGAGGCTGGCGCATGCAAGGTATATCTGGCCTCGGCCGCGCCGCCGGTGCGTTACCCGAATATCTACGGCATCGATATGCCGGCCGCCGAAGAGCTCATCGCGCACGACCGCAGCGAGTTGGAAATCCAGGAATTCCTGGGCTGCGACTGGCTGATTTACCAGGATCTGGAAGATCTGGAAGTGGCTGTGCGCGAAGGTAATCCGGACATCAAGCAATTCGATTCTTCCTGCTTCAACGGTGAATACATCACCGGTATCGAACCTGGGTATTTCGACCGCATCCAGCAGCTGCGCTCGGACGATGCAAAGAAGCGTCGTCGCGCCTGACTTAACCCGGCAGAACAGGCGTTTAGCGACGCTCGCTGCCCTGGTTGGCAAGCTGGCGCTGCCAGCATGTTGTTCCAGACAGGACATTTGCGAGCGCGTGCAAGCGCAGTGCGTTTGTGCGGCAGGCGGTTGCCTGTTGTGGCCCAGGACATGAGCATCGGGTTGTTCGACAGCACAGATCTATTCGACGCTGCACGCCTGTGTCTGGCCCAGAGCGATCCGTTGCAGAAAGTCGCGCTGACCCAGCACTACGCGGCGGCCTTTCGCCAGGGCTGTCTTTCGATCGATCCGGCAGCGCCTGCGCCTGCGCCGATTCGCATGCCGGGTCGTCCTTCGACGCCACTGCTGGTGCATCCGCGCGATCTGCCGCGCCGCGGATTAGGAACGCCTGTAGGGCGCGCGGCGTTTATCCATGCCATCGCACATATCGAACTCAATGCTGTCGATCTGGCCTGGGATGCGGTGTATCGCTTCCGTTGTTTGCCGCAGGGGTTCTACGCCGATTGGGTGGCAGTGGCCGACGACGAATCGCGGCATTTTATGCTGCTGCGCGCGCGGCTGCAGGCGCACGGCTGCGACTATGGTGATTTTGCTGCGCATAATGGCTTGTGGGAAATGTGCGAGAAAACCGCGCACGATGGCTTGGCGCGCATGGCGTTGGTGCCTCGCGTGCTTGAAGCGCGCGGTCTGGATGTGACGCCGGCGATGATCGTCAAACTACGTTCGCTTGGCGACCCAGCCACTGCTGAGGTGCTGGAAATCATCCTGCGTGAGGAAGTGGCACACGTCGCCGCCGGCTCCCGCTGGTACCGTTGGTATTGCGAACAGGCCGGCATCGAACCGCGCGCATGTTTCAAGGCGTTGCTACGCGAATACGCTGGCGGCTATCTGCATGGGCCGTTCAATCTACAAGCGCGGCTGCTTGCCGGTTTCGACGAGGACGAGCTGGCCGATCTGGTGGAACAGGCTGGCTGAGCAAGGCATTGATGTCTGCCGTGCGCAGATCGATCTGCTTCATCGCTCTGGCAATCGCTGTCAGGCATCGCCAAATATCAAAGAGGTGTCAGTCTCTTTTGAACTAACCTGTAGTAGGTGCGGTGAAGCGCGCCCTGATGGCGTTCCCGCCGGGGCGGACGAACATCCTGACCGGCTGCGTTACAGCGCCAATTGCTCCAGTGACACGCGATCGGCATCCACACGCAAGAGTGATCCCTGCTCGTACCAGTCACCCAGCACGATGCGCGTGCAGGTGTTGCCGCCGGCTTGCAAGGTATGGATGGCAGGACGATGGGTGTGTCCGTGGATCAGCCGGTCCAGCCCATAACGCACAAAGGTGGCTTCTACTTCGCCCGGCGACACGTCGGTGACGGTTTCAAAGTGCGACTGGTCGCCCTGCTTGAGTTCTGCATGCCTTGCCTGGCTCGTTGCGCGCGCCTGCTGTGCGAACGCCAAGCGTGAAGCCAACGGCTGGGCCAGGAATTGCGCCTGGAAGACTGGGTCGCGTGTCTGCGCCCGAAATGCCTGATATGCCGTGTCGTCTGTGCATAGCAGGTCGCCGTGCATCAGCAGCGTAGTGTGCCCGTACAGATCGATGACGGTGGGATCGGGCAAGATGCGAAAGCCCGCGCGCTGCGCGTAGGTTTCGCCCACCAGGAAGTCACGGTTACCGGGCATGAAGAACACCGGTACGCCGGCATCGGCCACCGCATGCAAGGCCACCGCCACAGCATCGGCCGCCGTGGACGGGGTGTCGTCGCCAATCCAGGCTTCGAACAGGTCGCCCAGGATGTAAAGCGAGTCGTTACCGGGCACCTGCGTCCGCAGGAAATCCAGAAACAACGCGGTGATCGCCGGTCGGGCCGGATCCAGGTGCAGGTCGGAAATGAACAAGGTTGTCATTGTGCCATTGTACGGCGGCAGCGCCGGACGGACATGGGCCATCAAGCGGAAGGTTGGGATGGGAGATCGGTGGTGGGTGGATGAGGCGGCAATCGTTCCTGCCTGTGCCGGTCACAACGTCATGCTGCCGCACATGCTTAGCGCGTGTCCCCACGCCAGCGGCAGCCCCCACAGCGACAGCATGGCCAGCACCACGCCGATCACCGTGGCGGCCAACACGTCGCTGGGATAATGCAGCCCCAGCACCACGCGCGAGAGTGCCACGCCGACCGAAAACGGTATCAGCAGTGGGGCGAGCCAGGGGTAGTAGGCCAGTGCCACGATGCTGAAGGACACCGCATGCAAGGTGTGGCCGGAGGGGAAGCTGAACTCGTCCAGTGGTGCCACCCAGGCCCGAATACGCACGTCTGCCGCGTACGGGCGCGGGCGGCGTGTCCAGCATTTAAGGGCTTTGTACAAGGTCAATGCGACCACACCGGTGGCGGCCATGTGTGCCGATGCACGCACGCCGCCAATGCCGTCGAGTAGCACCAGCAACCCCATCAGGGCGTACCAGAAGACGCCGTCGCCCAGGCGGCTGATGGCGGCGAAGGTACGTCGTACCGGGTTGCCTCGGCACCAGTGATTGGCACGTCGGCACCAGCGCGCTTCGTGGCCGCGCAAGACCTCAAGCCGCGTTGACGACATAACGCCCCCGTGCAGCGCTGATTTCCAGCAACAAGGCTTCGAAATCGGAGACCACATTGTCTGGATGCAGCTGTTTCATCGCTTGCGCCGCTGCATTGCCGATGTGCTGGCGCCGTGCATCGTCTTCGGTCAATGCGACGGCGGCCTGGATGAAGGCTTCATCGGTCTGTACCGCTGCGCCGGTATGGCCATTGCGTAGATATTCGCGCGCAGCGCCGTAATCGAAAGCGACGGTCGTCACGCCGCTAGCCATCGCTTCCAGTGTCACATTGCCGAAGGTTTCGCTACGGCTGGGAAACAGGAACAGATCACCGCTGGCGAAGTGACGCGCCAATGCATCGCCACGCTGGATCCCGCAGAAAATGAAGTCGGGATTTTCGTGCGCAATCTTCTCGCGTGCCGGGCCGTCGCCCACCCACACAAAGCGCGCTTTCGGGCGGATCTGCTGCAACGTGCGAAAGGCGCGCACGGCTAGCGGCAGATTCTTTTCGGTGGCGATACGCCCAACGTAGATGGCGGCAAATCCCTCGCCTTCGATGCCCCAGTCGGCCCGCAACGCGAGATCGCGACGACCTGGATCGAAGTGGTGGCTATCCACCGCGCGCGCCAACAATTGCACGCGTTGGAAGCCGTCATCGCGCAGGAACTGTTGCAGTTCGCGCGTGGGCACCAAAGTGGCATCGGCCTGGTTGTGAAAGTGCCGCATCCAGCGCAGCGCGGTGCCCTGCAGCCAGGGGGCGCCATAATCGCGCACGTATTCGTCAAAGCGCGTGTGGAAACCGGTAGCCACCGGAATGCCGAGTCGGCGCGCTGCGCGCATTGCCGACCAGCCCAGCGGGCCTTCGGTGGCCACATAGATCGCGTGCGGTTGCGTGCTGCGCCAATGACGCAACAGACGTTGCGTGGCCGGTAGGCCGACTTTCAATCCGCGGTAGCGCGGTAGCGATGCACCGCGCACCAGTAGCGCATCGGTCGGTGCGGTATCGGTGCTCTGACGTGGCCGCACCACGTCCACCCTGTGTCCACGCGCACGCAGGCCGGTTTCCAAGCCGTGCACGGTCAATGCAACGCCATTGACCTCGGGGGGGTAGGTTTCGGTAACGATCGCGTAGCGCATGCCCGTTCTCCCGTTTTCGCTAGCTTCCGGAAGTGCGATGGCATTGATGTTGCGCTGATAAGACGTGGCAGTTACAAACGACGGGATGGGGGATTGGGGATTCTTGACGACCGGATGCATCTGGTCGGTACGCGGCGCCATCACAGTGGTGCCCTGGCGTTGAGCGAATTCCGAGGCGTCAATCCTGCGTGAGGCCCCCGGACTCAGGTGACGAATGGTTTGAACGCAATGCCCAGGCCGGCCATGCTTTCGACTTCGCTAATCAGGTCCGCGCGCAGCAGTGGGCGCGAGTCGATCCAGCTCTGCGACAGGATCAACGATAGCCGGGTGTCGTCGGCGGTGAGTTCCAGGGTCGGAATCGGGTCGGACTCATGCGCGCGGTGCAGCAACACGGCCAGTCGCAGCAGTGCCGCCTTGCGTCGGGTGGGCAGCACCAGGCGGTCGGGCAGGGCGTCGAATGCAGTCTTGGGCACATTGCGTCGGTGCGTACGGACCAACGAGGCCAGCACTTGCTGTTCCTGCCTCGAAAAACCGGCGATATCCGAATGTTCCAGGATGTAGCTTCCGTGCACGTGGTACTGGCTGTGCGCAATGATCAGTCCCAGCTCATGCAGGCGAGCGGCGCGTCGCAGCACCTGCGCATCGTCGCCATCCAGTTGCCAGCAGTCGCAGACTTGGTCGAACAGGCGGCAGGCGGTGGCTTCCACGCGCTCGGCCTGCACTTCGTCGATTCCGTAGCGCTGCATCAACGACGTCACAGAGCTGTTGCGCGGATCGTTTTCGCCGCCGCGGCCGAGCATGTCGTACAGGATGCCTTCGCGCATCGCCGCTTTGCTGACCATGAGCTTCTCCAGCCCCAGTGCCTGGAATGCAGCTTCCAGCACCAAGATGCCGCCAGCGATGATCGGTCGCCGTTCGGCCGCCAGGCCGGGTAGCTGGATGTCTTCGATGCGCTTGGCTTTGAGCAATTCATCGCGCAGCGCCGGCAGCGCCTGCGCGGTGATCGCGCCCTTGGTCAGCTTCATCGCCGCGCACATCTCGCCGATGGCCTTGTGCGTGCCGGACGAGCCGATCGCCTCGTGCCAGCCCAGTGCCTTGTACTGGCCGGCGAACTGCTGGAACTCTGCGCCGATCTCGGTCAGCGCATCCTTCCATTTCTTTTTCGACAATTTGCCTCCGGGGAAAAAACGCCGCGTGCTGGCAATGCAGCCGGCCTGCAGACTTTCGCGTTCCAGCGTCTGAAACCCACGACCGATGATGAACTCGGTGGAGCCGCCGCCGATGTCGATCACCAGCCGGCGTTGATCGGGCTTGGGCGGTTGCGCATGCGCAACACCGAGATAGATCAGGCGCGCTTCCTCGCGCCCACTGACCACTTCGATTGCATGGCCCAGCGCGGTTTCGGCCGGCATCAAAAACGCCTGCGGCGAACGCAGCTGACGCACTGTGTTGGTGGCCAAGGCGCGCACACGCAACGAGGGCACGTCGCGAACGCGCTGGCCGAAGCGCGCCAGGCATTCGAGCGCGCGCTGACGCGCTTCATTGGAGATGCCACCTTTGCCATCCAGGCCATCGGCCATGCGCACGGTTTCGCGCAGGCGATCGACGACGCGCAGCTGACCCATCAGGTAGCGCGCAATGACCATGTGGAAACTGTTGGAGCCTAGGTCGATGGCGGCAAGAAAATCGCCATCGCGCAGCGGTGGAATCGTGGGGGAGGGCATTGGCATGGCCGCATGGTAGCCGATGGGCAGTTTGCCCTGTGAGAGGCCATGCGTGCGCACATGTGCGTGCGGATGGATGTCAGCATTTGGAATCGTTCACAGCTGCGTGCAGGCAATCGTTGCAGACGTGCCGCCTGCCTTCACGTACGGCTTTCAGCCCCGCACGCTGCCAGCAAGGCTCAGATACGGTCGAGCAAGGTCATCTGCGCCGAATGTGGCGGTTCGCCCGGGGCAGGTGTGCGCTTGTGGTACAGACCCTCGGCGTCCAGTTCCCAGGCGCTGACGTTGTCGTCCAGGTAGTTCTGTAGCGCCTCGCGGTAAACGCGTCTGGCCAGATCCGGATCCAAGATCGGGAAGCAGGTCTCCACCCGCCTTAGCAAATTGCGTTCCAGCCAGTCCGCGCTGGCGCAGTACAACTCGGCGGCTCCGTCGTTGCCGAACCAGTAAACGCGGCTGTGTTCCAGAAAGCGCCCTACGATTGAACGTACGCGGATGTTGTCCGACACGCCTGGTACACCCGGGCGCAGCGTGCAAGCGCCGCGCACGATCAAATCGATCTGCACCCCGGCCTGCGAGGCCGTATACAACGCACGCACCACCTGCGGCTCGTTGAGGGCATTCATCTTGGCGATGATGCGACCCGGGCGACCTTTGCGGGCCAGCCTGGTTTCGCGATCAATCCGCTTCAGCACGCCGGCATGCAGCGTAAACGGCGACTGCAGCAGCTGGTCCAGCTTCATACGCGGGGCAAGTCCGGACAACTGCTGAAACAGCATGTGCACGTCGTTGCCAATTTCGGCATCGGCGGTGATCAGGCTGATGTCGGTATACAGGCGCGCGGTCCCGCTGTGGTAATTGCCGGTGCCCATGTGCACGTAGCGTTTGAGCTTGCGGCCCTCGCGGCGAACGATCAGCAGCATTTTGGCGTGGGTCTTGAAGCCAACCACGCCGTAGACGACCTGAACGCCGGCTTCCTGCAGCTTGTCGGCCAGCCCCAGGTTGGCTTCTTCGTCAAAGCGCGCACGCAACTCCACTACCACGGTGACGTCCTTGCCGTTGCGCGCGGCCAGAATCAGCGCATCGACGATCAACGAGTCCTTGCCGGTGCGGTACAGCGTCTGCTTGATCGCCAGCACGTTTGGGTCGACCGCGGCCTGTCGGATCACATCCAGCACCGCAGTGAACGCATCGAAGGGGTGATGCAGCAATACATCGCCTTTTTTGACGATCTCGAAGATGCCTTCGCTCTCGCGCACGGTGCGCGGGCTGAACGCGGGGTATTTGAGTTCAGGACGCTGCACCAGGTCGTAGACCTGCGTGACCCGGCTTAGGTTGACCGGTCCAACGATGCGATACACCGCGTTTTCGTTCAGGCCGAAATTTTGCAACAAGGTCCGCAAGATCGGCGCCGGGCAATCGTGTGCGATTTCCAGGCGCACAGCCGGCCGGTAGCCGCGCGTGACCAGTTCGTCGCGCAAGGCCAGCGCCAGGTTTTCAACTTCTTCCTCGTCCACGACCAATTCGGAATTGCGGGTGACGCGGAACTGATACGAGCCCATGACCTGCATGCCCGGGAACAGTTCGTCGACAAATTCGGACAGTACCGACGACAGGAAGACAAAACTTTGTGTGCCCTCCGGCGATAAGCTTGCCGGCAGCTGGATGATGCGTGGCAGCGACCGCGGTGCGCGTACGATGGCCAGATGCCCGGCGCGACCGAATGCGTCCTGACCTTCCAGCACCACCACGATGTTCAAGGTCTTGTTGAGGATCTTCGGGAACGGGTGCGCCGGGTCCAGGCCCAATGGCGACAGCACCGGCATGATCTCGTTGCGGAAATATGCGCGCAGCCAGCGCTTTTGGCGCGAGGTCCATGCCGAGCGGCTTAGCACGGCAACGCCAGCGTCTTCCATCGCCGGGCGCAGGATCTCGTTCCAGGCGTGGTATTGCTGTTCCACCAACTTGGCGGCGCGATCGTGTATTGCATTGAGGATAGCGGTTGGACTCAGCCCATCCGGTGCTGGAGGCAGCCCGAACTCTTGCGCATGCCGCACAGTGGCTGCACGGATCTCGAAGAATTCGTCCAGGTTGGTGCACGAGATGCACAGGAATCGCAGCCGTTCCAGCAATGGCACCTGCTCATCGAGCGCCTGGGCCAGCACCCGGAAGTTGAAGTCCAGCTGCGACAGTTCTCGGTTGATGTACAGCGCCGGATCACGCAACGGATCGGTGGCGATATCCTCGCCGGGTGTGATGTCGTGCAGTTGTTTGGCGTAGACCATGGAATCGATCATCAAAACGGGTGGTGTGCATGGTTAACGCGCGCGGTGCAGGCGATGCAGCGCGTGTCCATCGCAGTGCGGAGCTGCGAACACCGACTTCATATCACGCCGAGCGTGACAGTGGCACCGATTGTTTGCGCTGGACGACCCGCTCGGCCACGAAATGACATGAAAATTCGCTGCCACGTCCCACTTCGCTTTCGATTTCCAGACGCGCCTGATGCAGTCCCAGGATGTGCTTGACGATCGATAACCCAAGCCCGGTGCCTCCACTCTCGCGCGAGCGGCTGCTGGACACCCGATAGAAGCGTTCGGTGATGCGTGGCAGATGCGAGGCAGGAATGCCGTAACCGGTATCGCGCACTGCCAGGGCCACGCCGTCGCCGTCGCGTACAAACCGGATCGTCACCGTGCCACCACCTGCGGTGTAGCGCACTGCGTTGGTGACCAGATTGGAAAAGGCGCTATGCAGTTCCTTGTTGGAGCCGAGCAGATCCACGCCTGCCTCGTCGATCACTTCTACAGCGTGGCGGCCCTGGCTGTGCGCCTCGGCCTCGCGGCGCAACGTCGCCAGCATAGGGGCCATTGCCACGTGCTCTTCACCGAGCTCTTCCTGCGATTCCAGCCGCGACAACGTCAACAGGTCTTCGACCAGCTGTGCCATGCGCTGTGACTGCTTGCGCATCTCCGCCAGCATCGGGCCTGAATCCGGGAAATCGTCCGGGTCGAGCATGTCCAGGTAGCCATGCACCACCGTCAGCGGCGTGCGTAGCTCGTGCGAGACGTTGGCCACAAAGTCGCGGCGTACCTGTTCTAGCCGCAGCAGCTTGCTGACATCACGCGCCACCAGCAGCCAGTAGTCTTCGGAATACGGAATCAGCCGCAGATTCAAGCGCAGGTCCGGATCTACCGGCGAAGCGGCATCCAGCATCGGCTCGGCATTGGGGCCGGCTGCCAACCAATGCGCCAGCGGTAACGGCTGCAGTCGCTCCACCACCGACACGCCCATGTCGCGGGGATGATGCAGGCTTAACAACCCACCGGCAGCCTTGTTGAACCACTGCACGCGCTGGCTGTGACGATCCACGACCACGACCGCATCCGGCAGTGCCTGCGCCGCGGCGCGATAGGTGCGTAACATCTCGATCAGACGTCGCTTGCGCCCGCGCATTTCAGCCTGGCTGCGATACAGCAGCCGGTCTAGTTCGTTCCAGGCGCCGACCCCGGCGGCAGGCTCGGCTCGCTGCCGCGCGGTGAGCCGCTGTAGCACCTGCCGCAAGCGCCAATAATGCCATGCCAGCACGCCCAACGCGGTCAGCGTCATTGCCATCCAGACATGCCCGATCAGCACACCTGCCACGACGGCAGCACCCAGCAAGAGTGCGATGGTGCTGAGCGTCTTGAGCCAGGCAGAACGGATGTGGTGGGGCATGGAGGGCGTTACCGCGATGCATCAGGTAGGCAGTGATCGGACCAGACTGCGGTCGGGAAGAGTAATGGCAGGTGGTCGTCGACGCGTCAGGTCGCCGAAGAAAAGCGATAACCCGACCCGCGCACAGTCTGCACCATGTTTTCCAGCCCGAACGGTTCCAGCGTCTTGCGCAGGCGGCGGATATGCACATCGATGGTGCGCTCCTCCACGTACACGCTGCCGCCCCAGACATGGTCCAATAGCTGGGTGCGTGTGTACACGCGCTCAGGGTGGGTCATGAAGAAGTGCAGCAGGCGATATTCGGTGGGGCCAATCGGCACCGGCGTATCGCCGGCGAACACGCGGTGCGCGGCGCCATCGATACGCAAGCGTCCCACCGCCACGCTGCCGTCTTCGTCATCGTCGTGGGTGCGGCGCATCACCGCACGGATGCGCGCCAGCAATTCGCGGGCGGAAAACGGCTTGACCACGTAATCGTCGACGCCGGCCTCCAAGCCGCCGACTCGGTCGTTTTCTTCACCACGCGCAGTGAGCATGATGATCGGGATCTCGCGGGTCAGGTGCTCCTTGCGCCAGCGACGTGCAAGGTCCAGACCGCTAGTGCCCGGCAGCATCCAGTCCAGCAAGATCAGATCCGGCACGCGGTCGGCGATGGCGGTTTGCGCTTCGCGGGCATCACCTGCATGAATGGGCTCGAACTCGCCTTTGCGCAGCGCGAACGCCACCATATCGCGGATCGCGGGTTCGTCATCGACGATCAGAATGCGTTTCTGCACGCGGGGCTTACCGTCTGGCTTTGATGATCGCTAGTAGACTGCGGTTTTGTGACTTTCATGTGACATCGATGGCATCACTTGCGCGCGCGAGACAGATGCGTGCAGCAGACGATGCCCTTGCGCATGATGCAGCCATCTGTGCGAGGCTGCCGTTGCCGTGGTTGCACGCTCGCCAATGCACACGCGGTCAGCGCGTCGACAAATCCGGGTCCCGGATGCCCTGGCGACGCAGTTCCAGCACGGTCGGAGTAATCGCGGCGATCCGCGCGTCCACGCGCGCCCGTGTGACATAGTCGAGATCTTGCTTCTTCAGCGCTTCCAACTGAATCAGCGCCTGTTCGGTGCGGCCATTCAAGAACGCCGCCTCGGCATATGCTTCGCTGGCGCGTCGCTGGTCGCCGGACAGCTCGCAGGCGCGAGCGTAGCTCTGTTGCAGCAAGGGGTCGTCGCTGCGCTGGTGCAGCAACGGCTCAAGCACCTGCCGCGCGCGCCGCCCGGATTCCTTGGCGGCCTGCTCGTTGAGAGCGCTGGCATAGGCCAGCGCCACCGCACGGTTGTTCGGCAATTGCTTGAGCAGCGCCTCAAAGCGCGTATGGGCCGCCTCGCGCTGGCCCATACGCGACTGCGCCTCGCTCAGACCTAGTGCCAGCCACAGATTGTCCGGATGGGCATCGAGCAGGCTGGTCAGCTCGGCCACCGATTCGGCTGGCCGCCCACTGCCATTGCGCAGCCGTGCCAATGCCAGGCCATAGCGCTGCGCCTC
>Ga0207791_1000097_pt1 | contig 25045 bp, 21 predicted proteins | sample HigsolmetaGSP16D_FD_184844 | JGI IMG/M metagenome (GOLD analysis project Ga0207791, IMG submission 184844) | High solid enriched microbial communities from the Joint BioEnergy Institute, USA - SP1-6-D (SPAdes) | ecosystem: Engineered > Bioreactor > SSF (Solid state fermentation) > Aerobic >...
ACGATCTGCGAGATCTCCGTGTCGACGCGGCGCTCGACGATGGCGAGCGTAGCGCCGGCTTCGGCGGCGACGTCGACGAACAGGTGTCCGTCGGTGACGTCGCCGGGCTTCGCGACGAAGACCGAGCCCGGCCCCATCTCTCGCGAATCGGTGTCGACCGTGCCTGCGACAACGGTCTCAGGCGTGTCCGCACCGTGGAGGTGGAGGGTGCCGCTGACGGCGTGCGTCACCTCGGCGAGCGTCATCCGGATCATGCTGGGGGTCTCCTCGTGCGCTCGGTTCAGCCGGTGACGGGCAGGAGGGGGGTCTCCGAGCCCGACGGCATGATGCGGTAGTGCGTGAGCACCTGCGCCATCGCCTTCTTGAACACCGAGCGGTTGGCCGACGACATGCGCTGCTTCTTGGGCTCGTCGAAGACCGTCAGGACAACATACTTCGGATCCTCGGCAGGAGCGAAGCCGACGAGCGACGTGAAGTACAGGTTCTTCTTGTAGCCTCCGCGACCGTCGGAGATCTGAGCGGTGCCCGTCTTGCCTGCCATCCGGTACCCGGGGAGGGCCACGTCATCGGCGAGCGTCCCCTGAGCGAACACGTTCTCGAGCATGAGCGACACCTCCTTCGCCGTCTCCTCCTTGATGACGCGTTCCGGGGCGGCGACCTTCGGGTGGATGACCTCGCCGTCCGCCTTCGTGCAGGATTCGACGAGGGATGCCGGCATCCGGACCCCGCCGTTGGCGAATGTCTGATACGCGTTCGCGACCTGGACGGCGGTCACGGTGAAGGCCTGACCGAAGGTCGTGGCGTACTTCGTCTGGTTGTCCCAGGTGTCGGCGGGCCGGAGGATCCGTTCGGGTTCGCCGGACCAGCCCAGACCGTCGGCCTCGCCGGCCCCGAACTTCTTCAAGTAGTCGTATCGGGTCTGCGGATCGACCATCGCACCGAACTGCGACATCGCGACATTCGAGGAGGTCACGAGTCCGCCGTTGAGTGTGAGGTCCTGTGTCGCGTGCTTCTCGGAGTCGTTGACGACCGCGCCGTTCTTGAACACCATGCGGTCGGGAACCGTGACGGTCGTGCCCGGCGTGACGCCCGCCTGCTCGATGGCCGTCGCCGCGGTGACCGGCTTGAACGTCGAACCGGGCTCGAACGAGGTCCGGAGGAGGCGGGAGCCGCGGTCCTCGGACTTACTGGCGCCGGGGTCGTTCGGGTCGACCGAGTCCGTCTCGGCGATCGCGCGGATCTTCCCCGTCGCGACCTCCATCACGAGAATCCCGCCCCAGTTGGCCTGGTAGCGGTCCGTCTCCTCCGCGATCAGCTGCTGCATGTACCACTGCAGGTCCGAGTCGATCGTCAGCTTGAGTGTGCCGCCGTCGACGGCGGGCTTCTCGACGGCCGTGCCGGGGATCGTCACGCCGTTCGCGCCGCGCTGGTACTTGATGCTCCCGCTCGTGGGTTCGAGACACGAGTCCTGCAGCTTCTCGACGCCCTCGAGAGGCTCTCCGTCCGATCCCACGAACCCGATGATGTTCCCGGCGACCGCGCCGTCCGGGTACGAGCGCGAGGCGACTGGTTCGAAGGAGAGGAAGGGGATCCCGAGATCGTCGAGCTCTCGGAACTCCGCCGTGGACACGAGACGCTTGATGACCTGGTAGCGGCTTCCGGAGTTCTTCGCGTATGCGTCGTCGACGATCGCGCGGACCTCGTCGGCGCTCTGTTCGGTGACTTTGGCGATCTCGGCTGCGATCTCCGGCCACGTGACCATCACGGTGTCACCGGCGTCGTCCTTGACGATCGCCCCGGTGTCGTCGCGGAGGGACATGCCCTGTTCGGCGAGGTGGGGGTCGATGACCACGTTGTACCGGAGCATGCTGGTGGCGAGCGGGTTGCCGTTCGCGTCGACGATGGCGCCGCGCGCGCCTTCGAGCGTCGTTGTCTTCTGCATGCCTTTGCTGAAGGCGTCCTCGACGTGCTGGCTCGCGTTGACGACCTGGATGTCGATGAGACGGGCGACGAAGGCGACCAGCACGACCAGGACGACGGCGAGGGCGACGACGGTGCGACGGCGCGGACTGCGGGTTGCTCGAGTCGTCATGTTCTCAGTGTGTGGCGGGGGTCGGAAGTCCGTCGGTGATGGACGGGGGTGTCGGCGTATCGGCCAAGAGCTTCTTGTCGATCGAGACCCCCGTGTCGAGGCTCGCCTCGGGGTCGGTGACCAGCGGAACCCCGGCGACGAGCGCGTTGGAGACCGCGGCCCGCGACAGCGCTTCGATCGACGATGCTTCGGACGCCCCCGTCTTCGGCCCGAGGGTCGCGCCGTCGCTCAGACGGATGTAGCTGGGCTCGCCGCCGGCGACCAGGCCGAGGGCAGCAGCGTTCGCGGCGAGGAACTGCGGCGAGCTGAGGCCCGCCACCTCGTCCTCGAGGATGTTCTTCTGATAGTTCACGTCGCGCTGCTGCGCCGTGAGGTTCTTCACCTCGAAGGCGTCCTGCGTCGTGACGATGGACAGCCCCATCTGCACCCCGGCGATCGCGAGCGCACCCGCCACGGCGATGATCCCGAACGCACGCCGGGGACGACGCCGCGGCTGCGCCGCGACGCTCCAGCCGGCGCGACCGACGGGTCGGAGAGCAGGAGCCGCCGAACCGAGGAGGACCTCATCGGACGCGGTGTCGGTGGCGGTGGTGGCCAGGGCCGAAGCGCTCATGACGCCTCCCTCACTCTCTCGGCCGCACGCAGCCGCACCGGGGTGGCACGGGGGTTACGGGTCTTCTCTTCGTCGGACGCCAGCTCTGCACCTTTGGTGAGGAGCCGGAAACGGGGGGCATGCTCGGGCGGCTCGATCGGGAGACCGGCGGGAGCGGTCGACCTGGTCGCTTCGGCGAACACGCGCTTCACGAGTCGGTCTTCGAGCGACTGGTACGACATGACGACGACCCGGCCCGAGACGGGAAGGATGCCGAGGGCCGCCGGAAGGGCCCGCTCGAGCACCGTCAGCTCGCCGTTGACCTCGATGCGGAGGGCCTGGAAGACGCGCTTGGCGGGGTGACCGCTGCGCTCGCGCTGGACGGCCATCGGCGTGGCGGCGATGAGGATGTCGACGAGGTGCGCGGAGCGCTCGATCGGAGCCTCCTGCCGTGCGGCGATGATCGCCCGGGCGTAGCGGCCGGCGAGCTTCTCGTCGCCGTAGCGTTCGAAGATCCGTCGCAGGTCGCCCTCGCCGTACGTCGCGACGATGTCGGCTGCGGTCGTGCCGGCGGACTGGTCCATCCGCATGTCGAGCGGGGCATCCTTCGAGTACGCGAAGCCGCGGTCCGCCTCGTCCAGCTGCAGCGACGAGACACCGAGGTCGAAGAGGATGCCGTCAGCGTGCGGGAAGCCGGCACCGCGGACCGCGTCGGCGATGCCGTCGTAGACGGTGTGCACGAAGGTGACGCGGTCGCCGAAGCGGGAGAGCCGCTCCCCCGCGATGCGGAGCGCGTCCGTGTCGCGGTCGAGACCGATGAGGTGAGCGGTGGGGAAACGCTCGAGGAGGGCCTCGGAGTGTCCGCCCATACCGAGGGTCGCGTCGACGACGACGGCGCCGTCGTGCTGCAGCGCAGGAGCGAGCAGCTCGACGCAGCGGTCGAGCAGGACGGGGGTATGGATCTCGTCGTGGGCCATGATTCCTTCGGTTCCGCCGGGCCCTCGACCCCGATCCCCATCCGCTCCGACCTGGCGCCGGGGAAGTGCGTCAGGGCGTGCGGCTGGGAGTCGCAGTCGAGGATCAGAAGAGTCCCGGGATCACCTCCTGCTCCATGTCCGAGTACGTGTCCTCGTTGCTGTCGGCGTAGGCGTTCCACGCCTCCGCGTTCCAGATCTCGGCATGTGCACCGACGCCCGTGACGATGAGTTCTCGCTCGAGGCCCGCGTAGGTGCGCAGGTGGGGCGGAATGGTGATGCGGTTCTGGGAGTCGGGCTTCTCAGCGCTCGCGCCCGAGAGGAACATGCGCTGGAAGTCGCGCGCCTGCTTGTTCGTCAGCGGCGCTTCGCGGATGCGCTCGTAGACCCGCTCGAACTCCACCGAGCTGAAGACGTAAAGACAGCGTTCCTGACCGCGCGTGATGACGACGCCGGGGCCGAGGTCGTCGCGGAACTTGGCCGGAAGGATGACTCGGCCTTTGTCGTCCAGCTTGGGGGTGTGGGTGCCCAACAACATCGCTCGGTCACCCCCTTCGTCCGGCCCGCTCCAGGATGACGCCACTTTACTCCACTTTCCTCCACTCCGCGACAGTTCCGGGCATCCGGCATCCTCGGCGCACCACCGGGCGACGACGGAGCGGGCCCGGGCGTCCGCAAAGGCACAAAAAAAGCACCGACCCGGAGGTCGGTGCTTCAGAAGTGGAGCGAGGTGGAGGGTGTCCGATCAGCGATCGTCGTTGCGGCGGTCCCAGCGGTCGTTCATGCGATCCATGAAGGAGGCGGATGCCGGAGCGTTCGCCGTACGAGGCTTGCGCGTGCCGGTGGCGCTGCGCGCAGCAGCGGCGCCCTTCGCCGGAGTGAACGCGAGAACGACGCCGCCCACCATGACGACGAAGGCGATCACGCCGATCACGATCAGCGATGTGGCCACGCCGACGACGAGTCCCGCGATGCCCAGCAGGACGATGACGGACCCGTACACGATGTTGCGGTAGCTGAGCGGGGCCGCCCCGCGGTCCGCGCTGACAACATCGGCGTCGTTGCGCATGAGATGGCGTTCCATCTCGTCCAGCAGACGCTGCTCCTGCTCTGACAGTGGCATGCATCCCCCTCGGTTCGGTCCGTCAAGTGTACGCGTCCGCGCGATCACTAGGCTAGGCCTGTGTCCTCCTCTCACGACCCGATCGTCGCCGTTTCCCAGCGAGTCGAGAGGTTCCTCGGGGCGCAGCGCGAGGCGGCATCCGATTTCGGCGACGAAGCGCGCGCCTTCGTGGCCTCCGGGGCCGCCGCGGCGACCGGCGGCAAGGCCTTCCGAGCCCGCTTCTGCCTCGCGGGATGGCGGGCAGTCGCCACCGCGAACGGCGGCACTCCGAGCACCCCGGAAGAGGTCATCACCGCCTCCGCCGCGCTGGAGATCTTCCACGCCGCAGCGCTCGTGCACGACGATGTCATCGATCGATCCGACACCCGGCGAGGACGGCCTGCTTCCCACCGAGCGTGGGAAGCGGAGCACCGCGCGAACGCCTGGGCGGGTGACGCCGATGAGTTCGGCCGGTCCGCCGCGATCCTCCTGGGCGACCTCCTCGTGGCGTGGAGCGACGACCTGCTCGAAGAGGGGCTGGCGGATGTCGAGAACCCGCGGGCGCATCGTGCACGCACGGAGTTCGCACGGATGCGCCGCGAAGTGACCATCGGGCAGTTCCTCGATGTCGCGGAGGAGTCCGCCTACGTCGTCGCCCCCGTCGACACGCACCCCGATCGCGCCCTTCGCGTCGCCTCTCTGAAGTCCGCTCGGTACAGCGTGCAACACCCGCTCCAGCTCGGCGCCACGCTCGCGCACGCAGACGACGAGCAGTACCGGGCGCTGGCGGCGTTCGGCCACCCCGTCGGCCTCGCTTTCCAGCTACGCGACGACGTCCTCGGTGTGTTCGGCGACAGCGCGGTCACCGGCAAGCCCGTGGGCGACGACCTTCGCGAAGGCAAGCGCACGCTCCTCATCGCCTATGCCCGCGCGTCGCTCGGCGCCAGTGCGCTCCGCGTGTTCGACGAACTCGTCGGCGAGCGGGACCTCAGCCCCGACCAGGTCGTACATCTGCAGCAGACGATCGTCGACACCGGCGCACTCGCCCGGGTCGAGCAGCTGATCGCCGATTGGGCGACCGAGGCCGACCGCGCCCTCCGTGGGGCGCGACTCGGCCATGCCGCAGTGGGCGAACTGCGCGACCTCGCTCAGGCGGCGACGGTCCGCGCCGCCTGACGGACAGGCATCCGCTCAGTCAGGCGAGCGTCTGCGCGACCCGTCGGACCTCGCTCTTGCGCCCCTGACGCAGAGCCTCGATCGGCGCGAAACCAATCGACTCCTCGGGTGCGAGAAGCCAGTCGATGGCCTCGTCATCCGTGAAGCCGGCGTCGTGCAGGACGATGATCGTCCCCCGGAGCGACGAGAGCGGCGCGCCGTCGACCAGGAAGACGGAGGGGACTCGCGGAGCCCCGAACCGGCGGGAGGCGACGAGCTGATGTTCGTCGAGCATCCGCCGCACGCGCCCGAGCGGCTCTCCGGTCAGCTCGACCAGTTCGGGAAGACTCAGCCAATCAGTGGACACGGGCGTAGAAGAACTCACTGTTCCACTATCGCATCCGTCGCGCCGAGCATCCCTCATCGTCGCGAGTAACACCCGCCACATGCACCCCACTGATTGACAGCAGTCACACCGGCGTGTCACGGTTTCGGAGGGGAAATCGACGATCTGGGGCTGAACGAAGGAACACCTGTGTACAGGAACGACGTCATGCCCGCTGCCCTGCGCCACAGGAGCGCCCCCGCCGTGATCGGATCGATTGCGCTCTCGCTGTCGCTCATCCCGGTCGACGCAGCCATCGCCGACGAGCACGAGCGCTCGGCTCCCGAGCCGCTCTCAGCGAAGGTGCACGTCTCCCCCGCGGTAGCCGTGCGTGCTGAGGCTGTCGTCGGGACGCCCGCGGTGAAGAGCGCGGTCCGAACGCATGTCGTGGCCCGCGGAGAGACGGTCAGCGCGATCGCGGCGGCCAACCGCGTCCGCACGGCCGACGTCCTCGCATGGAACGGTCTCGGATGGCGCTCGGTCATCCACCCCGGTGACGTCCTCCGGCTCGGGCCGAAGGCGGAGAAGACGGACACCTCCCCCTCCCGAGCTGCCGAGACGTCGGCGTCCGCCTACACGGTCCGCTCCGGCGACACGCTCTGGTCCATCGCCACGCGACACGGGATGAGCGCCGCCTCTCTCGCGCGTGCCAACGACCTGGGGTCCTCCTCGATCATCCACCCCGGCCAGAAGCTCACGGTCACCGCCCTGTCGTCGCCGCGCGCCGCGACGACGACGACCTCGCCGCGACCGGCGACGGGGCCCGTGCACGAGGTGTCGGCAGGTGAGACTCTCTGGGCGATCGCTGCCAAGAGCGGCACCAGCCTCGCGCGGCTGCTCGACGCGAACGGGCTCGACGAGGCATCCATCATCTACCCGGGACAGAAGCTCCGCATCCCCACCGCTGCGGCCCCCCGTGCCACGGCATCCGAATCCCGGCCCGCACGGACGGCACTGGATGCGGAGCAGATCGCGAACATCCGCACCATCATCCAGGTCGGACGCGACCGGGGCGTGTCGCGAGACGGGATCGCGATCGCGCTCGCGACGGCCATGGTCGAGTCGTGGATCCGCAACCTCGACGGCGGCGACCGCGACTCCCTCGGCCTCTTCCAGCAGCGCCCGAGCGCCGGGTGGGGAAGCGAGGAGCAGATCCGCGACCCTCGCCGATCCGCGGCCGCATTCTTCGGCGGACCCTCCGACCCGAACGGCGACCGCACGCGCGGTCTCCTCGACGTCGACGACTGGGAGGACATGGCCTTCGGCGACGCCGCACAGGCCGTGCAGATCTCCGCCTACCCGGAGAGGTACGGCCCCTGGAAGGACGAGGCCTACCGCTGGCTCGATCTCTACGGATGATCACGCCTCCCCACCGAGAGGGGTGCGCCGTTACCCGGGCTCGCAGGGTCTGCTCCGTAGACTTCTGACGTGACCGCCACCCCGCAGACCGACCCGTTGATCGGCCACTTGGTCGACGGCCGGTACCGCGTCCGCGGCCGCATCGCCCGAGGCGGGATGGCCACGGTCTACGTCGCCACCGATCTGCGCCTCGAACGACGCGTAGCACTCAAGGTCATGCACGGCCACCTCTCGGACGACACCGTCTTCCAGAACCGGTTCATCCAGGAAGCCCGGTCCGCCGCGCGGCTGGCGGACCCGCATGTCGTCAACGTCTTCGACCAGGGCCAGGACGGCGAGATGGCGTATCTCGTCATGGAGTACCTGCCCGGCATCACCCTGCGCGAACTGCTGCGGGAACAGAAGCGGCTCACGCTCCCCCAGACGATCACGATCATGGACGCGATCCTGTCGGGTCTGTCCGCCGCGCACCGCGCGGGCATCGTGCACCGTGACGTGAAGCCGGAGAACGTCCTCCTCGCCGAGGACGGCCGGATAAAGATCGGCGACTTCGGCCTCGCACGCGCCACGAGCGCCAACACCGCGACAGGTCAAATGCTCCTCGGCACGATCGCGTACCTCGCCCCCGAGCTCGTCACCCGCGGCACGGCCGACGCGCGCAGCGACATCTATGCGCTCGGCATCATGCTCTACGAGATGCTCACCGGTGAGCAGCCGTACAAGGGTGAGCAGCCGATGCAGATCGCCTACCAGCACGCGACGCATTCCGTTCCCCGGCCGAGCGTCAAGAATCCCGCGGTGCCCGAGCCGCTCGACGAGCTGGTCCTGTGGGCCACGGAGCGCTCACCCGAAGACCGCCCCACCGATGCGCGCGAGATGCTGGAGCGTCTGCGGGACATCGAGAAGCAGCTCGGGGTCTTCCCTCAGGTCGTGCGTTCGACGCCCGCGGGCTCGACGGTGGTCGTCGACGATTCCCTCGATTCGGACGAGCTCACCCGCGTCATGCCGGGGACGTTCACCGCACCCAGCGTCACCACCGAGGTCGACAACGCCACGCGACTGCGCCGTCGGTCCCACCGCAACACGGTCAAAGGAACCTGGCTCCTCGCCGTCGTCCTCCTCCTCGCGGCCGCGGCGGGTGGTCTCGGATGGTGGTTCGGCTCCGGCCCCGGATCGCTCGTCTCCGTGCCGACCGTCGAGGGGATGAGCTTCGACGACGCACAGAACGTCCTCGCGGACAACGCGCTCGTTGCGAAACGGAGTGACGTGCACAGTCTGACCGTCCCCGCCGGCCAGGCGATCGGCTCCGACCCCGACCCCGGGACGTTCCTGGACCGCGACGCGACCGTGACGGTGAGGATCTCGTCGGGGCCGGCGACCACCGCGCTGCCGGCGCTGCAGGACAGGACGCGCACCGAGGTCGAGTCGCTGCTGCAGGAGAGGAACATCGAGGTCGCCGAGGTCAAGAAGTACTTCACGACCTTCGCCGCCGAACGGGTCGTCCGCGTATACGTCACTCAGGCCGGCGCGGCCGAACCCGTCGAATGCACCGACGGCTGCTCCGTCCTCGAGGGATCCCGCGCCGAGCTCCGTGTATCCCTGGGCGCTCTTCCCGACGTCACCGGGAAGAGCGCTGACGAGGCATCCGCGGCCCTCACGGACGTCGGGATGAAGGTCGACGAAGAGCGGGAGTACAGCAGCTCGGTGTCCGACGACCTCGTCATCCGCGTCGAAGATCGTCCCGGCGGCGGTTCGTGGCAGCAGGGCGAGACCATCACGATCGTCGTCTCCGACGGGCCGAGACCCGTCGAGGTACCGAACGTCGTCGGCGAGACCGTGCGCACGGCCGTCGAAAGACTGCAGTCAGCCGGCTTCAAGGTCAATCCGAACATCGAGGACGCGGAGATCCCTCTCGGAGGACGGTACTGGGACGTCTACCGCGTCCGCTCCATGACGCCCGAGGGCGGGAGTCTGCAGCGCCCGGGGACGACGATCAGCCTGACGCCGCAGTTCCAGCCGTTCGGCTGAGGCCCGGCATCCCCTCGTCGAAACGACGAAGGCCCGACGGTCATCGCCGCCGGGCCTTCGTCGGAACGTGCGTCAGCGTTTGCCGAGCTCCTCGGCCACGAGGAAGGCCAGCTCCAACGACTGCATGTGGTTCAGTCGCGGGTCGCACAGCGACTCGTAACGCGTCGCCAGCGTCGCCTCGTCGATCATCTCCGAACCGCCCAGGCACTCGGTGACGTCGTCGCCGGTGAGTTCCACGTGGATGCCGCCCGGGAACGTACCGACGGCGCGATGAGCCTCGAAGAAGCCCCGAACCTCGTCGACGACGTCGTCGAAGCGACGCGTCTTGTAACCGGTTGGCGTGGTGATGCCGTTCCCGTGCATGGGGTCCGTGACCCAGAGCGGAGTGGCACCGGCATCCTTCACGGCCTGCAGCAGCGGCGGGAGCGCGTCGCGGATCTTGCCGGCGCCCATGCGCGTGATGAACGTGAGACGTCCGGGCTCGCGCTCGGGATCGAGCTTGTCGATGAGGGCCAGCGCCGTCTCGGGCGTGGTCGACGGTCCGAGCTTCACCCCGATCGGGTTGCGGATCTTCGAGAAGTAGTCCACGTGAGCGCCGTCGAGCTCGCGCGTGCGCTCGCCGATCCACAGGAAGTGGGCCGACGTGTTGTACGGCGTGCCCGTTCGCGAGTCGATGCGGGTCATCGGGTGCTCGTAGTCCATGAGCAGACCCTCGTGGCCGGTGTAGAACTCGACGCCGCGAAGCTCGTCGAAGTTCGCCCCCGCGGCCTCCATGAACTTGATGGCACGGTCGATCTCACCGGCGAGGCGCTCGTAGCGCTGATTGGCGGGGTTCTTCGCGAAGCCCTGATTCCAGCTGTGGACCTCGCGGAGGTCCGCGAAACCACCCTGCGTGAATGCGCGGACGAGGTTCAGCGTCGATGCTGCGGTGTGGTACCCCTTCAGCAGGCGCTGCGGGTCTGCCGTACGCGAGGCTTCGGTGAAGTCGTAGCCGTTGACGATGTCACCGCGGTACGCCGGCAGCGTCACGTCGCCGCGGGTCTCGGTGTCGCTCGAGCGCGGCTTGGCGAACTGGCCGGCCATACGGCCCATCTTCACGACGGGCATCGATGCGCCATACGTCAGGACGACCGCCATCTGGAGGACCGTCTTGATGCGGTCGCGGATCTGCTGGGCCGTGGCACCGGCGAACGTCTCGGCGCAGTCACCTCCCTGCAGGAGGAAAGCCTGACCGGAGGCCGCCTTCGCCAGGCGCGCGCGGAGGTTGTCGACCTCGCCGGCGAACACGAGGGGCGGGAGGGTCGCGATCTCGGCGGAGACGGCAGCGACCGCATCCGCGTCGGGCCACAACGGCTGCTGCTTGATCGGGAGCGAGCGCCAGTGGTCGAGAGGAGTGGGCATCCGCTCATTCTACCGACGAGGGAAGGGGCCGTCGGTCGTGTGACGAGGGCTCGACGGCGCCTCAGGCTGCGGCGGGGCGACGGTCCTTGACCGTGGACGCGTAGACGTCCTCGTACTCCTGCTCCCCCATGCGCTGGAGCGCCACCATGATCTCGTCGGTCACCGAGCGCAGCACGAAGCGGTCGGACTCCATGCCGTAGAACCGGCTGAAGTCGAGCGGTTCACCGATGACCATGCCGACCCGTCCCACCCGCGGTATCGACCGGCCGATCGGCATGACGTCATCGGTACCGATCATGACCACGGGGATCACGGGGACTCGCGCGGTCAGCGCCATCCTCGCCAGACCGGTACGGCCCCGGTACAGCTTGCCGTCGGGGCTGCGGGTGCCCTCGGGGTAGATCCCGAGGATGTCACCGCGGCCGAGGACCTGCAGTCCGGTGTTGAGGGAAGCCTCTGACGCCTTCCCGCCGGTGCGATCGATCGGGATCTGGCCCGTTCCCTGCATGAAGACCCGGGTCGCCCACCCCTTCAGGCCCTTGCCCGTGAAGTAGTCGCTCTTGGCGAGGAAGGACATGGACCTGTCGATCATGAGCGGCAGGAAGATGGAGTCGCTCACGGACAGGTGGTTGCTCGCGATGATGGCGGCGCCGGATGCCGGGATGTTGCTGCGTCCCACGATCCACGGACGGAAGATCGCCTTCACGATCGGTCCGATGATCAGGTATTTCAGGACCCAGTAGATCATGTCAGACCCGGCCACCCGCGAGGTCGGCGACGCCGATGAGCCCGGCGTCGTTGCCGAGGGTCGCAATCGCGAACGAGGCGATGGGCCGCTCGCCGTACCCGGGCAGCGCCGTCGCATACGCCTCGCGCACGGGGTGCAGCAGGTGTTCGCCCAGATCGGCGACACCGCCTCCGATCACGAAGAGCGCCGGGTCGAGCACAGCCTGGAAACCGCCGCACGCCTCACCCAATGCCGTCGCGACGCGGTCGACCGCTTCGAGGGCTCCCGCGTCGCCCGCGGAGATCAACGCTTCCATGGCTGCGGCCGGCACGATCCCTTCCGCCGTGCGCGCCGCCGCAAGGGCGGCGCCCCGCGAACCGGAGCCGGCGATGTCGGCGGCCTCGCGCTGCAGCGCGCGGCCGGAGGCATATTGCTCGAGGCAGCCGTTCTGTCCGCATCCGCAGGGACGCCCTCCGCGCTCGAACCGGATGTGGCCGAGTTCGCCGCCGATGCCGTTGCCCCCGACGAGAAGCTCGCCGTCGATGATCGCAGCCCCGCCGACGCCCGTTCCGAGGGTGATCATGACCATGTCGCTGACCTCGCGCCCAGCCCCGAAGCGGAACTCGCCCCACCCGGCCGCGTTCGCGTCGTTCTCGAGCGTCACCGGTCGCCCGATACGACGCTCGAGCTCGTCGCGCAGCGGCTCGTCCGTCCAGTCGATGTTGGGTGCGTGGAGGATCACCGAGCGGCTCGCATCGATGAACCCCGCGGCGGCGACGCCGACGGCGTGGACAACGCGATCCGCGACGAGCTCATCGACCATCCCCGCTACGGCATCCGCCAGATCGTCCGGATCGGCGGGGGTGGGAACGCGGCGGCGGTCGACGATGACACCATCCGGGTCGACGATGCCGCCGGCGATCTTGGTCCCACCGATGTCGATGCCGACGTTGAGCACGCCACTCCTCTCCGCGCGTGCGAGGCCGCACGGCATCCGCGAGTCTAACGGGGCCCCGCATCCCTCTGCCGCCGTGGGATCGAGGATCACGATGCCCTAGACTCGGTCGCACCTGACGCCACCCGGTACCGAAGGAGTTGCCGCCCATGAGCGCCGTACAATTCGACGTCCCCGCTGTCGTGCCCGCGGATCCGACCGCGAACACCTCAGACATCCTCGTGGAGCGGGTGAAGGCGACTCCTTCGCTGGCCCTGTTCGCGGTCCCCGACGGGGACGGCTGGCGCGACATCACCGCAGCGGAGTTCCACCGGGAGGTGGTTGCCCTGGCCAAGGGATTCGCGGCGAGCGGCATCCAGCCGGGCGACAAAGTCGCATTCCTCGCGCGGACCACGTACAACTGGACGCTGGTCGACTTCGCCCTCTTCTTCGCCGGGGCCGTCATGGTTCCCGTCTACGAGACCAGCTCGCCGTCGCAGATCAACTGGATCCTGAGCGACTCCGGGGCCGTCGCCATTGTGGTCGAGAGCGACGCGCACGCCGAGCGCGTCGCCGAGATCCGCTCCGACGTTCCGCTCCTGCGTGACGTCTGGACGATGCAGTCCGGCGACCTCGACACGCTGCGCAAGAGCGGGTCCGCCATCTCCGATGAGGAGATCGAACGTCGTCGGACTCTGGCCGACACCGACGACATCGCGACTTTGATCTACACGTCCGGGTCGACCGGTCGGCCGAAGGGCTGCGTCCTGACGCACAAGAACTTCGTCGAACTCTCGCGCAACTCCGCGAAGGCGCTCCACGAAGTCGTCCAGCAGCCGGGAGCCTCGACACTGCTGTTCCTCCCGCTCGCTCACGTGTTCGCGCGCTTCATCTCCATCCTCAACATCCACGGCGGCGTCAAGACGGGCCATGAGCCCGACACCACGAAGCTCCTGGCCGGACTCGGCTCGTTCAAGCCGACGTACCTGCTCGCCGTGCCCCGTGTGTTCGAGAAGGTCTACAACTCCGCCGAGCAGAAGGCGGAGGCGGGCGGAAAGGGCAAGATCTTCCGCGCCGCCGCCGCCGTTGCGGTCGAGCACTCGCGCCGCCTGCAGGACGGGGAGAAGATCCCCCTCGGCATGAAGATCAAGTTCGCTCTGTTCGACCGCCTCGTCTACAGCAAGTTGCGCACCGCCATGGGCGGTCGGGTCCAGCACGCCGTGTCGGGGTCCGCTCCGCTCGGGTCTCGCCTCGGCCATTTCTTCCACAGCCTCGGCGTCCAGATCCTCGAGGGGTACGGGCTGACCGAGACGACAGCGCCGGCGACCGTCAACCTCGCCACGAAGTCGAAGATCGGCACCGTCGGTCCGGCGCTCCCGGGCGTGGGCGTGCGTCTTGCCGACGACGGCGAGATCGAGGTCCGCGGCGTCAACGTGTTCAAGGAGTACTGGCGCAATCCCGAGGCGACCGCCGCGGCGTTCGACGACGGATGGTTCCGCACGGGTGACATCGGCACATTCGATTCGGAGGGGTACCTCACGATCACGGGGCGCAAGAAGGAGATCATCGTCACCGCCGGTGGGAAGAACGTCGCGCCGGCGGTGCTGGAGGATCCGATCCGCGCCAACCCGATCGTCGGTCAGGTCGTCGTCGTCGGCGACCAGAAGCCGTTCATCGGAGCGCTCGTCACCCTCGACCGGGAGATGCTGCCGACCTGGATGTCGAACAACGGCCTCTCCGCTGACCTGCCGATGTCTCAGGTCATCACCCACCCGAAGGTCGTCGCCGAGGTGCAAACGGCCGTGGACCGCGCCAACGCGTCGGTGTCCCGCGCCGAATCGATCCGCAAGTTCGTGATCCTGGACACCGAGTGGACCGAGGCATCCGGCCACCTGACTCCGAAGATGAGCATCAAACGCAACGTCATCCTGTCGGACTTCGCTGCCGACATCGACGAGCTGTACCAGGCGAACGTCTCGACGACGAACATCTCGCTCGGTCACTGAGCCTGACGACAGAAGGCCCCGGCATGCCGGGGCCTTCTGTCGATTCGGAGGTCAGAACCAGTCGGATTCCCGGACTTCGCGCATCGCCTGCCGTCGCACGTCCTTCGGGAGCCGGTCGAGGTAGAGCATGCCCTCCAGGTGATCGCACTCGTGCTGAAGCGCCTGCGCGAGGAGACCCTCCCCCTCCACGACGAGCTCGTCGCCGCCCAGGTCGATGCCGGTGACCCGCGCCCACGGGTGTCGCATCGCGTCATGCCAGAGACCCGGCACGGAGAGGCATCCCTCCCCCGTCGGCACAGCGTCCCCCGCGACCTCGAGGACAGGATTCAGGACGTATCCGATCACGCCGTCGACGTTGTAGCTGAAGGCCCTCACCCCCACGCCGATCTGCGGAGCGGCGACACCGGCGCGCCCCGGCTCGCCGACCGAGTCGACGAGATCAGTGACGAGACGGCGAACACCGTCATCGATCCGGTCGATCGGAGCGCACACGCTGCGCAGTACGGGATCGCCGAACAGCCGGATCTGACGCACCGGCATCAGCGCACCGCCCCCGCGGGACGCAGGCCTTCCACCACGACGGCCGCGAGCTCGCGCGCGGCGAGGCGCGTCGACGCCGACAGGTCGCGGAAGGAGATCGGTCCCCCGGTCGCGATGTGAGCGTCGTAGGGGATCGTCACGACCGCGCGCACTCGGGTGCGGAAATGCGCCTCGAGCTCGCTCGGACGCACCAGGCTCGCGCCCGGACGAGACGTGTTGAGGACGACCACCGCGCTGCGGGCGAGCTCGGCGTAGCCGTTCGACTCCAGCCACGACAGCGTCTCCGACGCGAGCTTCGCCTCATCGACGCTGCGGCCCGCGACGACGAGCAGCTGATCGGCCAGTTCGAGGGTGGCATCCATCACCGAGTGGACGATCCCCGTCCCGCTGTCGGTGAGGACGATGGAGTAGTAGTGAGCCGCGATGGATGCGACATCGTGGTAGTCGCGGTCGCTGAACGCCTCGGACAGATGCGGGTCAGCGTCGGAGGCCAGGATGTCGAGCCGCGTCTCGTCGCGCGCGACGATCGCAGACAGGTCGTTGAACCCCTTGACCTCCGCACGCGAGCGGACGAGGTCGCGCACGGTCTTGCCGCTGGAGCGTCCGATCCTCTCGGCGAGGGTGCCGCGGTCCGGATTGGCATCTACCGCGATGACGCGGTCCTCCCGCGCATCCGCGAGAGCCATCCCGAGCAGGGTGGTGACACTCGTCTTGCCCACGCCTCCCTTGCGGGAGAGGACAGGGACGAACTTGGCGCCACCGGCGAGAGGAGCGGAGATGCGACGATCCAGCTCCTTGCGGGCGCGAACGCGGGAGCTGTCGGCGAGGATGACGCGGCGGCCCGTCGCACTGTAGACGAGGCGCTGCCACACGCCCTCGGGCTCGGACGCTGCGACGCGCGAACGGTCGATGAGTCGGTCAGCCGTGAGCAGCTCGGGGCTCTCACGGTCGGCGCCGAGCTGGTCGAGGCGTCGCGACTGCAACGGCTCCTCGTCGATGCGCGCTCCGCGGACCCGCTCGAGCGCGTGCTTGTCACTCGAGGCGGCCTGGTGCATGGCACGACGGGTGGACCCGGTGTGCGTGGTCACGGCCGTCGTCACCGCGGGCGCCACGATCTCTGCCTCCACGACTTCGGACTCATCCGACGCCTCGTCGTCGCCCGAGTGCTCCGATGCGGGCGTCCCCGCGACACCGGCCTCAGCGGCCGTCTCGCCATCGCGGTCGTCAGCGGCCGGGCCCTCATCCGTGACGGCCTCCTCGGGAGAGTCCGCCTCGGCAGACGCAGGCTCGTCGTGAACGAGGTCGTGGTCGTCGACGGGGAGCGCGGCATCCTCGTCGTCGACGTAGTCGTCGTCATCACCCGTGAGCGGCGGGAGCGCGAGGTCGATCTGCGCGGTCGCTCCGTCGACGATGCCGATGCCGGTCGTCTCGAGGTTGTCGGTGCGCTCGAGCACACCGTTGTCGACGTCGTCCGACGTCTCGTTGTCGCGCTCACGCATCACGGGGGTCACTCCTGGTGGATCTCGGGGCTCGAAAAGCCCGACGCACCAGGTTAGTCCGCGGGACGGACCACGAGCAAAAGGTCTCCCGCCTCCACCTGAGCAGTCGACGCGATGACGACACGATCCACGACCCCGTCGACGGGAGCGGCGATGGCCGCCTCCATCTTCATGGCTTCGATCGACGCCACGGGCTCGCCCGCGCGCACCTTCGTCCCCTCATCGGCCTTCACCGTCACGACGCCCGAGAACGGCGCTGCCACCTGGCCGGGCTTCGAGGTGTCCGCCTTCTCGGCTTGACGCGCCTCGACGGCGACGGACCGATCGCGAACCGTCACGGGTCGCAGCTGCCCGTTGAGCGTGGCCATGACCGTCCGCATGCCCTTGTCGTCGACCTCGCCGACGGCTTCGAGGCCCACGTAGAGCTGAACCCCACGCTCGATCTCCACGACGTGCTCCTGGCCCGGCCGCATCCCGTACAGGTAGTCGATCGTGTCCAGCGCACTCAGATCGCCGTACGTCTCCCGGACCTCGTGGAACGCTTTGGTCGGCGCGGGGAAGAGCAGGCGGTTGAGCTTGTCCCGGCGCGTCCGCGAGTCGGCATCGAGGGCGGCGGTGTCGTCCGAGGAGAGCTCCGTGATCCCCGTCTTGACCGAGCGGCCCGCCAGGACCTTCGAGCGGAACGGCTCCGGCCACCCTCCGGGGAGGTCGCCGAGTTCGCCGGCCATGAACCCGACGACCGAGTCGGGCACGTCGTACTTCTCGGGGTTCGCCTCGAAGTCGGCAGGGTCTGCTTTCACCGCCGCAAGGTGCAGGGCGAGGTCGCCGACGACCTTCGACGACGGGGTCACCTTCGGAACGCGGCCGAGGATGCGGTTCGCCGCGGCGTACATGTCCTCGATGAGCTCGAAGTCCTCCGAGAGCCCGAGAGCGATGGCCTGCTGACGGAGATTCGAGAGCTGACCGCCGGGGATCTCGTGGTGGTAGACGCGGCCCGTGGGACCGGGAAGGCCCGACTCGAAGGGCGCGTACAGGTTGCGAACGGCCTCCCAGTACGGCTCGAGGTCCGAGACCGATTGCAGGTCCAGGCCGGTGTCGCGATCGGTGTCCGCCAGCGCCGCGACCAGCGCGGACAGCGACGGCTGACTCGTCGTGCCCGACATCGGGGCGGCTGCCGCATCGACGGCGTCCGCCCCCGCGGCGCTGGCCGCGAGAAGAGTCGCGAGCTGACCGCCGGCGGTGTCGTGCGTGTGCACGTGGACGGGCAGATCGAATCGCTCGCGGAGAGCCGTGACGAGCTTCGTCGCGGCGGCCGGACGCAGCAGACCCGCCATGTCCTTCACCGCGAGGATGTGCGCACCCGCCTCGACGACCTGTTCTGCCAGCCGCAGGTAGTAGTCCAGCGTGTAGAGGTCCTCCGTGGGGTCGAGGAGATTCCCGGTGTAGCAGACGGCCGCCTCGGCGACGGCGGTACCGGTGGAGAGGACCGCCTCGATCGCGGGGCGCATCTGGGCGACGTCGTTGAGTGCGTCGAAGATACGGAAGATGTCGACACCGGATGCCGCGGCCTCCGCGACGAACGCGTCGGTGACCTTCGTGGGGTACGGCGTGTATCCCACCGTGTTGCGCCCGCGCAGGAGCATCTGGATGGCGACGTTGGGGAGCGCGGTCCTGAGCGCATCGAGCCGCTCCCACGGGTCCTCGCCCAAGAACCGGAGTGCGACGTCGTAGGTCGCCCCGCCCCAGGCTTCGACCGACAGGAGCTGCGGCGTGAGCCGCGCGACGTGTGGCGCCACGCGTACGAGATCCTTCGTCCTCACCCGGGTCGCGAGCAGAGACTGGTGAGCGTCGCGGAAGGTCGTCTCGGTCACCGCCAGGCCCGGCTGGGATCGAAGCGCCTCTGCGAACCCGCGCGGACCGAGCTCGAGCAGGCGTTGGCGCGATCCCGCCGGCGGAGCGGCGTCGAGGTCGACGGCCGGGAGCTTGGCTGCGGGATCGGTGTGAACGGGGCTGTCGCCGTTCGGCCGGTTCACCGTGACGTCGGCGAGCCAGGACACGATCTTCGACCCGCGGTCCTTCGACTCGCGTCCGATGACCAGTTCGGGTCGCTCATCGATGAACGCCGTGCTGAGGTCGCCGGCCACGAAGGCAGGATCGTCCAGCACTCGCTGCAGGAACGGGATGTTCGTCGACACCCCGCGGATGCGGAACTCCGCCAACGCACGGCGCGAGCGGACGACAGCGGCCTGGAAGTCGCGGCCGCGGCAGGTCAGCTTCGAGAGCATGGAGTCGAAGTGCGGGCTGACCTGGGACCCCGCCGCGGTCGTCCCGCCGTCGAGACGGATGCCGGCACCGCCGGGCGAGCGGTAGGTCGTGATCTTGCCCGTATCGGGACGGAACCCGTGAGCCGGGTCCTCTGTCGTGATGCGGCACTGCAGTGCGGCACCGCGCAGGTGGATCTGCTCCTGGCGGAGGCCGAGCTCGTCCAGGGTCTCCCCCGCCGCGATCCGCATCTGCGACTGCACGAGGTCGACGTCCGTGACCTCCTCGGTCACGGTGTGCTCCACCTGGATGCGCGGGTTCATCTCGATGAAGACGACGTCGCCCGTGCGCGGGCCCGCCGTCTCGAGCAGGAACTCGACCGTCCCGGCATTCTCGTAACCGATCGATTCGGCGAAAGCCACCGCGTAGGCATGAAGGCTGCGCCGGACCTCGTCGGCCAGGTTCGGCGCCGGGGCGATCTCGACGACCTTCTGGTGGCGGCGCTGCACCGAGCAGTCGCGCTCGAAGAGGTGAACCGTGTTGCCCACCTTGTCGGCGAGGATCTGCACCTCGACGTGTCGGGGTCGCTGGACGGCCTGTTCCAGGAACACCCGGGCGTCACCGAAGGCGCTGCCTGCCTCGCGCATCGCTTCCGACAGCGCGGGCGGGAGGGCATCCGGGTGCTCGACGCGCCGCATCCCCCGTCCGCCGCCGCCGGCCACGGCTTTCACGAAGATCGGGAAGCCGATCTCGTCGGCCTGCGCGACGAGGGCGTCGATGTCATCCGAGGCGTCCGTCGATCGGAGCACCGGGACCCCCGCCGCGATGGCGTGCTGCTTGGCTGTGACCTTGTTGCCCGCCATCTCGAGGACGGTCGACGACGGACCGATGAAGGCGATGCCGTGCGCGGCTGCCTTCGCCGAGAGCTCCGGGTTCTCGGACAGGAATCCGTAGCCGGGGTAGATCGCGTCGGCGCCGCACTCGAGGGCGACGCGGATGATCTCGTCGACGTCGAGGTACGCCCGCACCGGGTGCCCGACCTCACCGATCTGGTACGCCTCATCCGCTTTCAGCCGGTGCAGCGAGTACCGGTCCTCGTAGGGGAACACGGCCACGGTCCGAGCACCCAGCTCATACGCGGCACGGAATGCGCGGATGGCGATCTCTCCGCGATTGGCGACCAGAATCTTGCGAAACATGCTCTTCACCTCTGTCAGGTGCGGGGCCGCTGCTCCGAGGCCACCGAGGTACGGGCTGAGTACCCTCACAGCCTAGGGGACGGTAACGTTGAGCCTTGTGCACGTACTCTCCGTCAGCTCCCTCAAAGGTGGCGTCGGCAAGACGACCGTGACCCTGGGCCTCGCCTCCGCGGCGTTCGCGCGCGGGGTACGGACCCTTGTCGTCGACCTGGACCCGCAGTCCGACGTGTCGACAGGCATGGACATCCAGGTCGCCGGGCGACTCAACATCGCCGACGTCCTCGCCAACCCGAAAGAGAAGGTCGTCCGTCAGGCGATCACGTCGAGCGGATGGGCGAAGGTCCACCCCGGCACGATCGACGTGATGATCGGCAGCCCGTCCGCCATCAACTTCGACGGCCCGCACCCGAGCGTCCGCGACGTCTGGAAGCTCGAAGAGGCCCTCGCGACCATCGAGGCCGACTACGACCTCGTCCTCATCGACTGCGCCCCGTCACTGAACGCCCTCACCCGTACGGCGTGGGCGGCATCCGATCGCGTCGTCGTCGTCACGGAACCGGGACTCTTCTCCGTCGCCGCCGCCGACCGTGCCCTCCGAGCGATCGAGGAGATCCGCCGCGGCCTGTCTCCCCGGCTGCAGCCGCTCGGCATCGTCGTCAACCGTGTGCGCCCCCAGTCGATCGAGCACCAGTTCCGGATCAAGGAACTGCGCGACATGTTCGGGCCGCTCGTCCTGACCCCTCAGCTACCGGAGCGCACGTCCCTGCAGCAGGCGCAGGGCGCGGCGAAACCTCTTCACATCTGGCCCGGGGACTCCGCGCAGGAACTCGCAGCCGACTTCGACTCGCTGCTGGACAGGATCGTCCGGACGGGTCGCATCCCGGTCACCGGAACGGCGTCCTCGCCCGCCTGATCACGCCGAGCCGGTGGGACGGGATGCCTCTCGGCATCCGGACCACGTCAGGCTGAACGCGCGGCGCGACGAGCGGCGAGCTCGTCCATCTGCTCGGGCTGCTGCGCGTCGAAGTCGACCAGAGTGGTCTCGACCTCACGCAGAACCTTGCCCACAGCGATTCCGAAGACGCCCTGGCCGCGACTGACGAGGTCGATAACCTCGTCGTTCGAGGTGCACAGATAGACGGACGCGCCGTCGCTCATGAGCGTGGTGCCTGCGAGGTCACGGATCCCCGCGGCTCGGAGCTGATCGACAGCGATGCGGATCTGCTGGAGCGAGATGCCGGTGTCGAGCAGACGCTTGACCAACTTGAGGACGAGGATGTCGCGGAAGCCGTAGAGGCGCTGCGATCCCGAACCGCTCGCACCTCGGACAGTGGGCTCGACGAGCTCGGTGCGGGCCCAGTAGTCGAGCTGACGATAGGTGATGCCGGCGGCTCGGGCCGCCTGGGCACCGCGGTAACCGACTTCGTCGTCCATCTCGGGGAGGCCGTCGGTGAACAGGAGTTCTGTCGAGAACTTCTGCTCGCCCAGCGCGTCGTGCGCGGTCATCGAGGCCTCCTGCAGGTGAGTGGTTCTTCCACGCTAAAGGAGGGACGGTCCTCCGGCAACGACATCCGGCTCCCGGGCGTCGGCGTGTCGCGCACGTCGGTCACGGTGTCAATCGTTCGAGCGCGGCGCTGACGAAGACCTGACGGATCTCCTCCAGTCGGCGCGCGAGTTCCGGAGCCGTCTCACTCGCCTGGGCGCGCGAGCCGGCGTCCGTGCGGCGAAGCAGCGGCGCGATGGCGCTCTCGATGAGCGAGACCTCGCGTTCCGCGCTCTGGCGGATCGTTCGAACGTGGCGGGGCTGGATGCCGTGGGCGTTCAGGGCGGCGAGGGAACGGAGGACGCCGAGAGCCCGCTCGTCGAAGGAGTCGGCCGGGCCGATCAACCCGGCGGAGACCGCCTCGTTCATCAGTGTCGCCGTCGCACCGGCTGCGGTGATGAGCTCGTCTCGTCGGTAGCGCCGGGACGTCTGGACGATCGATGCCGGCGGGGCCGGAGCGACCTCGTCGCCGTGCTCTTCGAGGTACTCGCGGATGCGGGCCAGCGGGATGCCGAAGTCGCGCTGCATCGTCAGGGCGGTGCGCAGCCGCTCGACATCGGCGGAGGAGAACTTGCGGTAGCCGGAGTCCGTCCGGACCGGCGTGACGATTCCCTGCACCTCGAGGAAGCGGAGCTTGCTGGCGGTGAGGGCGGGGAATTCCGGACTCAACCGGGCGAGGACTTGGCCGATGCTCAAGGACCCCGAGGACGCTGCTCGTCCCCGGGTGGCGGCGGCCGAACTCACGCGCTGATCGCCCGCTCGGCCGGTGCGATGAAGAAGTTGAGGCGGAACTTGCCCACCCGAACCTCCGCGCCATCGGTGAGCGTCGCGCGATCGACGCGTTCGCCGTTCACGTAGGTGCCGTTGAGCGAGCGCTGATCGATCAGCTCGAACGTCGCGCCCGTGCGGGTGATCTCGGCGTGTCGACGCGAGACGGTGACGTCGTCGAAGAAGATGTCGGCTTCAGGGTGACGGCCGACGGTCGTGACATCGGTGTCGAGCAGGTATCGCGCGCCCGCCGTCGGGCCGGACCGCACGATCAGCAGGGCAGCCCGTGCCGGAAGAGCGTTGATGGCTTCGACCTCGGCGGCAGTCAACTCGGCACCGAAAGGCACGAAGGAGAGGTCGGAGTCGTGCCCGAACGTCTGCGTCGAGTCCACGAGACGTGGGTGCGCCGACGTCTCGGCACCACGATGGATGTCGCCGTTCGGTCGCTGAGTGTCGTCCACGATGTCCTCCTTCTTCCACAGTAACCGATCGGTCACGCTCTCGGTGGCCGGGCGCCCCGGATCGGCGCACTCCGACGGCGTTTCCCCTCGAGTCGTCGGGCGACGATCGGAACCCCGCCTGGGTAGCCTGGCGCACACCGGCCCCGGGACACAACACGCAGGCGCCGGCCGGTGCATAGTAGCGGCGTCTCGTCGGCGACGACAGGCCCACGGAGGGCGCCGACGAGCCCACTAGCCTCGCCCACATGATCTCCACCACACGCCTCACTTCGCGGCGCGCGGGAGTCGTCGCCGCGACCGTCGCCGCCCTCCTGCTCCTCGCGCCGGCGCCCGCGGCATCCGCACACGACGAACTGCTCTCGTCGGACCCGAAGGCGGACGAGATCGCAGGAACCACGCCGGACGGCATCACCCTGACCTTCAGCGACGCGCCGTCGACGGAACCCGGCGTGACGCAGTTCGCCGTCTACGACGAAGCCTGCAAGAACGTCGCCGCCGGCGACCCCCTGGTCGACGGCAACACCGTCTCGCAGGCGATCAGCGGCCCGGTCGAGGGCGCCGTCCTCGTACAGTGGCGAACGGTCTCGAGCGACGGCCACCCGATCTCGGACGAGTACACGTTCTCCGTCGGGGAGGACGGGAAGGTCGCCGCCGTCGAGCAGTGCGGCGAGACTCTCGCAGAGCAGGCGGAGGGGTCTTCCGAGGGATTCAACGCGGTCCCGTACGCGGTCGGCGGAGCGATCATCTTCAGTGCAGTCGGGGTCGTCATCGCCGTCGCGATCGTCCGCGGCCGACGGGGCGCCACGAAGGAGTGAGGGCACTCGCAGCGGACTAGGCTGGAGGCATGCCTCACTACGACGTCGTCATCCTCGGTGCCGGCCCCGGCGGCTATGTCGCGGCCGTCCGCTCCGCACAGCTCGGACTGTCCACCGCCATCATCGAAGAGAAGTACTGGGGCGGTGTCTGCCTCAACGTCGGCTGCATCCCCTCCAAGGCTCTTCTGAAGAACGCCGACCTCGCGCACACCTTCACGCACAAGGCCGACCTCTTCGGCATCAGCGGCGACGTGAACTTCGACTTCGGTACCGCGTGGGACCGCAGCCGCAAGGTCGCCGACACCCACGTCAAGGGCATCCACTTCCTCATGAAGAAGAACAAGGTGACCGAGTACGAGGGTCGCGGCTCCTTCGTCGATGCGAAGACCATCGAGGTCACCAAGGCCGACGGGTCGACCGAGACCGTCACCGCCGACAACGTCATCATCTCGACCGGCTCGACGGTGCGCCTGCTTCCGGGCGTCACCCTGAGCGAGAACGTCGTGACGTACGAGGAGCAGATCCTCACCCGTGAGCTGCCGAACTCGATCGTGATCGTCGGTGCCGGCGCCATCGGCATGGAGTTCGCCTTCGTCCTGAGCAACTACGGCGTCAAGGTCACGATCATCGAGTTCCTCGACCGCGCCCTCCCGAACGAGGACGTCGAGGTCTCGAAGGAGATCCAGCGTCAGTACAAGAAGTACGGCATCGAGATCCTCACCTCCACCAAGGTCGAGTCCGTCGTCGACTCCGGCGACAAGGTCACCGTGTCGTACTCCGCGAACTCCGACGGCGCGAAGGGTCAGATCGAGGCCGACAAGGTCCTCATGTCGATCGGCTTCGCCCCGCGTGTCGAGGGGTTCGGTCTCGACAAGACCGGCGTGAAGCTCACCGACCGTGGCGCGATCGAGATCGACGACTACATGCGTACGAACGTCGAGGGCGTGTACGCCATCGGTGACGTCACCGCCAAGCTGCAGCTCGCCCACGTCGCCGAGGCGCAGGGTGTCGTCGCCGCCGAGACCATCGGCAAGGCGGAGACCCAGACGCTCGGCGACTACCGCAACATGCCGCGTGCGACGTTCTGCTCGCCGCAGGTCGCCTCGTTCGGACTCACCGAGCAGCAGGCCCGCGACGCCGGATACGACGTCAAGGTCGCGAAGTTCCCGTTCTCGGCCAACGGCAAGGCCAACGGCCTGGGTG
>Ga0207791_1000098_pt1 | contig 25031 bp, 14 predicted proteins | sample HigsolmetaGSP16D_FD_184844 | JGI IMG/M metagenome (GOLD analysis project Ga0207791, IMG submission 184844) | High solid enriched microbial communities from the Joint BioEnergy Institute, USA - SP1-6-D (SPAdes) | ecosystem: Engineered > Bioreactor > SSF (Solid state fermentation) > Aerobic >...
GGCAAATATTCAGCTGGTGGTTAAGAAATTGTTTTGCATAGAATTGCGCTAGATTGAGCGTTCATTTGCAATGGGTAGGGTGCGGCATGTGCGGCGACACCGCGCATCCCCAAGCCAAGGAGACCTCCCTATATGAATAATCGCAACCGCACCTCGCTGCTCGTCGTTGCTGCCGCTCTTGCTCTGCCGGCGATGGCGCAAAGCGTCTCGCAGGATGCTGCGGCGCAGTCGGGTAGTTCGGCCACGTCGGCGCAGTCCGGCGGCGGTCAAACCTGGGCCAGCGTGGACACGGACAGTGATGGCGCTATCAGCAAACAGGAAGCGCAGGTCAACGCTGGCCTTGTGCAAATCTTCGATCAAGCCGATGGCAACGCCGATGGCAAGCTGACCCCGGATGAGTACAAGGCGTTCGTTGCAAAGCAGCAGGGCACCGGTGCCGCCAGTGGGTCGCAGGGCAAATAAGCCGTTCCATCGCAGTACCTGGTAGGGCCATCGCGGCAGATATTGCATAGCCGGGCTCTGGCACAGATCCACACCAATGCGTGAGCGTCAGCGATAAAAAAGGATGGATACGCGGGAGCGATCTGCCAGGGTCGCTCCCGTTTTTTTGTTGACGTGTACCGCGCTAGGATGACACGTTCGGTGTCAGGCATTCATCCATCATGTCGTACGCAGGTCTTGCACGTGTGGTCGGGTTGTCAATTGCGTGCTGTGCGTTTGCCGCGCCGCCGGAGTTGCCACCGGCCACCCCGGCCCCGTCTTTGCCGACAGCTGCTGGCGGCACCGCTCCGGCGATGTCGCCCCTGCCGATCGATCCACCGGCGCCTGCCATCACGCCTTTGCTACCGGCCGTCGCACCCAGGCCCGCCGGATCCACGAGCGGTACCGAGGCATCCGTTGCACCCTCCGCTAGCCGTTTGGTACCACGCAGTTTTCGCAGTCTGGATACCGACGGCGATGGATCGCTGACGTTAGCCGAGGCCGGTGCCGATCCCGTCTTGGGCGAGAACTTCGCCAGCTTTGATAGTAATGGCGACGGACGTCTGTCGCGCGACGAATTCGCCAGCTATCAGCCTGGCCCAGGCGATACCGACGGCGATTGAGCGCGCCACCCTATCGCGGGGCGCTGCCAGACTTGGGCGATGAGCGCATTGCTGGAGCACCCGGTGGAAGTGCCGGTGCTTCCCACCGGTCGCTGGAGTATCGACAGCCCGTCTGCGGTGACCTGGGCACACGAACAAGTGCATGGTGAAGTTGTCGGCAAACCGCGCATGCGCGAGTGCCCGAGGCCGCCGGCTGGCCGGCAGTCGTGCATGCACTCGATGCAGTGAACCGTCAGCAGTGTCAGGCGTCCTGAGGCTGGTGACAAAGCGCTCCAGACCCGCTGATGTCGATCCTCGTCCGCCTGACAGCACCGCAAGCATGCGGCATCATCAACGCATGCCACTACCCCGCTCATTCGTATTGCGCTTTTTGTCACTGCTGGTGCTGGTGCTGTTGCCGGTGCTGGGCGCTGGGCAAACCTCGCCGGTGTCGGCAACAGCAGTTGCAGCGAAGGACTGGGCGCCAGCGGTGACCCCTGGAACCGGCGACACGTGGGTGGATCAGCATCTGGCTGATATGGGCAGCTATGCGCAGCGCTATCCGGCCAGTTTTATCGATGAGGTGGCGCGCTATACCGGCACGCCGCGCGCCTATGTGCAGGCGCTATTGCAGGTGCATGGCTGGCATGCGGGGGATATCTATTTCGCGTGTTTTTGGGCCCAGACGGTGCGACTGCCGTGCCGCGACAGCGTGCGCGCCTACAGCCTCGATCATCGCGATGGATGGCAGGGCGTGATGAGGCGGCTGCCGGTTCCGCCGGACAACGCGCATATGCGCGCCTTGCGCCAGGCCATTGTCGCCAGCTACGACCGCTGGGAACGCCCGATCAGCCTGGACGCGCTGCTGCGCCGCCAGCTTGGCGATCATGCGCAACGGCTGAAGGCCGCGCGCCAGGCCAGCGACGCGGCGGCGACGCGGCCCGGGCTCTGAAGCAGTCGCTGTGCCGCCGCTGCTCGTAGGCTCCACCGCTGCGTTGCTGTCTGCGCGCCAACGCGTGGTTGGCGAGGCTGCCGTGCAGCTGGCAGACGCATGGCACACTCGGCGAGAATGCGGCAACGCTGGCGTCTGCCGGCTCTTGGCCAATAACAGCCCATGCGCGATACCGCTTTTGTCTCTCCCGACCACATCCGACGCTTGTTTGCCCAGGCGATGTCGGACATGTATCGCGCCGAGGTGCCGCTGTATGGCGATCTCATGGCGCTGGTCGCGCAGATCAACGCGCAGACGCTGCAGGACGATCCTGCGTTGGCGGTGCGGTTGCAGCGTAACGACGAACGCGCACGGCTAGACCTGGAACGGCATGGCGCCATCCGCGTCGGCACAGCTGCCGAGTTGGCCACCTTGCGCCGACTGTTTGCGGTCATGGGCATGCAGCCCGTGGGCTATTACGACCTGTCGGTGGCCGGCGTGCCGGTGCATTCCACCGCATTCCGCCCGATCGACGAAGCGGCCCTGTCGGCCAACCCGTTTCGCGTGTTCACCTCGTTGCTGCGGCTTGAGCTGATCGAAGACGCCGTCCTGCGCGCACAGGCCACGCAGATCCTGCAGCAACGGCAGATCTTCACCCCTGGCGTCTTGCAGTTGATCGAGCGCTGCGAACAGGACGGCGGCCTGGATGTGGCCCACGCGCAGCAGTTCGTGTCCCAAGCACTGGAAACCTTCCGCTGGCACGGTGATGCCACGGTGTCGCTGCCGACTTACCGCGCGCTGAGCCAGGCGCACAAGTTGATTGCCGATGTGGTGAGCTTCCACGGCCCGCACATCAATCACCTCACCCCGCGCACGCTGGATATCGATGCGGCGCAGGAACAGATGCAACGTGCCGGTATCGATGCGAAAGCGGTGATTGAAGGGCCGCCGCGTCGGCGTGTACCGATCCTGTTGCGGCAGACCAGTTTCAAGGCACTGGAAGAGCCGGTGCGGTTTATCGGCGATGACGGGCAGCCGGAACATGGCACGCATACTGCTCGCTTTGGCGAGATCGAGCAGCGCGGGCTTGCATTGACGCCCAAGGGCCGCGCGCTGTACGACGCACTGTTGGCGCAGGCGCGCGATGCCGACGGCGCCGGCAGCACGGGCACCGATTACGCCACCCGCCTGCAGACTGCCTTTGTAGCCTTTCCTGATGATGAGGCGTTGCTGCGTCAGGAAGGGCTGGGCTATTTCCGCTATGCGCTCACCGACGCAGGACGTGCCGATCCGTTGCAGGTGGCAGCCATGCCGGTGGAAACCGCGATTGCGCTCGGGCTGGTCAGCGCCGACCCCATCGTCTATGAAGATTTCCTGCCGGTTAGTGCGGCCGGCATCTTCCAGTCAAATCTGGGCGGTGCAGAGCAGCGCGCTTATTCCGCGCACTCAAGCAAGCGCAGCTTCGAGCAGGCGTTGGGCGCGCAGGTGCTCGACGAATTCTCGCTGTACGCGCAGTTGGAGCGCGCGTCCTTGCAGGGGTTGCTGGTGTAGCACACGCCGCGCGGGCGTCACCCACGCGCACCAGTCTGGCGCGCCGCTGCTGTGGAAGATAGTCGCTCTCGATATCGCAATGCCAGCCGGTGCGACCGTTTTCTACGCAACCTCACTGCGCTTGTGCCGCCGAACGACGCGCTGCTACGCGTTCAGCACGGCGGGCGCGCACACGCGCGCGACGCGCTTTCCAGCGCTCGCTCAGGCACGAGAAGATCACATACAGTGCCGGGGTGCTGAGCAGGGTCAGGCTCTGCGAGAACACCAGCCCGCCGATCATCGCGATACCCAGCGGGCGACGCAGCTCGGAGCCTTCGCCCATGCCTACCGCTAGCGGTATGGCGGCCAGGATCGCTACCATCGTGGTCATCATGATTGGCCGGAACCGCACGATTGACGCCTCGCGTGCGGCCGCGCGCGCATCCATACCGTGCACGCGCTGCGCCACCAGAGCGAAGTCGATCATCATGATGGCATTCTTCTTGACGATGCCGATCAGCAGCACCAGCGCAATCATTGAGATCGCCGACAGTTCGGTATCGGTGATGTACAACGCCAGCAGTGCGCCCATGCCGGCAGCCGGCAAGGTAGACAGAATGGTCACCGGGTGAATCAGGCTCTCATAAAGCATGCCCAGCACAATGTAGACGGTCAGTATCGCCGCCAGCAGCAGAACACTCATCGAATTGGCACTGAGTTTCTCGCCGAAGCTGTCCCCGCCGCTCATGCGGATACCCTCGGGCACGCGCAAGCCTTCGAAGGTGGACTTGATGATCAGATCCGCCTGGCCAGTGCTGACACCCGGTGCCAGGTTGTAGCTCAGGTCCATCGTGGTGTACTGGTTTTCGTGGATGATCTGCGGCGGCGTCAGCCCCGGTACCTGGGTGGCCACGGCAGTGATCGGCACCATCTGGCCGGCTCGATTGGGCACGGAGATCTGGTCCAGGGCCTTGGGTGTGGCGGTCTGCGATGGCAGCGCATTGACCACCACGCTGTACTGGTTGAGATTGGAGTAGATGGTGGAGATGGAGCGCTGGCCGAACGCGCCATACAGCGCACCATCGATTGCGCCGACCGAAATGCCCAAACGCGCGGCCTTGGCACGATCGATCACGATGTTCTGGCGCAGGCCCGAAGTATCCACATCGCTGCCGACATTGCGCAGGCGTGGGTCTTTCTTCAATGCCGCCTGCAGTTTCGGCAGCCATTCCTGCAGCTGGGCCATGTCGTTGCCCTGTAGCGACACGCGGTATTGCGCGCCCTGGCTGGTGCCGCCGCCACCATCGCTGGGCAGGTCCTGGATGGGGCGCAAACGCAGGTCCAGATCCGGGTACATATCGGCTTTGGCACTTAGGCGTGCGACTACTTGCGCCGTGGTGTCGCTACGGCCTTCGTTGTGCCTTTTCAGTTCGATATTGAACGATGCTGTGGAGCCTTGCCGGCTGGAGCCCAGACGTGCACTGACGGTTTTGACCGCCGGGTCGGCCATCAGCATGTCGGTGATGCGGCGTTGGCGGCCGACCATGTCGGCGAACGACACCGTGGCGCTGGAACTGGCGCGTCCCGAGATCAGGCCGGTGTCCTGCGCCGGGAACGCGCCTTTCTTGACCACACTACCCAGGACGAGGGTGGCGGCAATCAGCAACAACGGCGTCAACGACAGCAGCAGCGCGTGGCGCAGCGAGAAATCCAGCGCCACCGTATACACGCGCAGCATGCGCTCGTGCATGCGGTCCAGCCAGGCACCGAAACGGCCGGGCGTCTGCGGCGAAGCGGGTACCGACAGGAAGCGACTGCACAGTGCAGGTGTCAAGGTCAGCGACACCAACATCGAGACCACAATCGCCGCCACCAAGGTCACGGTGAACTCGCGGAGAATCGCACCAAGCAGGCCGCCGGCAAACAGCATCGGGATGAACACCGCGATCAACGAAGCGGTGATGGCGACGATGGTGAAACCGATCTCGCGCGCACCGGCCAACGCCGCGTCCATACGCGACATGCCTTCGTCCAAATGCCGCATGAGGTTCTCGATCACCACCACCGCATCGTCGACCACGAAGCCAATTGCGATGACCAATGCCAGCAGGCTGAGGTTGTTCAACGTGAAGCCGAGTACGTACATCACCAATGCAGACCCGGCCAGCGACAGCGGCACGGTGATCGCCGCGATCAGCGTGGGGGCCAACCGGCGCAGGAACAGCGCCGTGGTCAGGATCACCATTCCCAGACTGATTATCAGCGTGGTCTGCACTTCGTGCAGCGAGGCGCGAATGGTGGGCGTGCTGTCGAAGTAGGGCCAAAGCATGGTGCCGGGCTGTAGATAGCTGCGCAGCTCGGGAAGATGCGCCTTCACTTGGTCCACGGTGTCGACAACGTTGGCGTCAGCGCGGGTGTAGACACTCATCAAAATCGCCGGCTTGCCGTTGAACCAGGCGGCTTGATAGGCATCCTGCTGACCATCGTAGACCGTAGCCACATCGCCCAGCCGCACGATGCGTCCATTGGACTGGGTGGCGATCGCCAGCTGCGCAAAATCGGCGGCCTTGGACACCGAATCGTTGGCGATGATGGCCATGGTCGTGTCGCCGTCGGAGAGGAATCCGGTCGGCGAGGTGACATTGGCCGCGCGCACCGCATTGCGCACATCGTCCGGTGTCAGGCCCAGCGCGTTGAGCGCGTGCAGATCCACGTCGACGCGTACCGCAGGCGTGGACGCGCCGGCAATATCCACCGAACTGATGCCGGTGATCTGACGCAGCCGCTGCGCCAACAGCGAATCGGCCACGTTGTAGAGTTCATCGGCCGATTGCGTATCGGAGGTGAGCGCGATGGCAATCACCGGGTCGTCGTTTGGGTTGGCTTTGGCGTAGAGCGGCGTGCTCAGCCCGGAGGGCAGATCCGACTGCGATGCATTGATCGCGGTCTGGATGTCCTGCGCGGCCGAATCGATATTGCGTTCGTTCTCGAAGACCAGCACGACCATGCTGCTGCTCTCCGAGCTGGAGGAGCGCATGTGGTCGATCCCGGGCAACTGGCCCAGGTGACGTTCCAGCGGTGCGGTGACGGTTGATGCCATGGTGCTGGCGTCGGTACCGGCCTGCGTGGCGTGCACGAAGATCACCGGAATCGGGATGTCCGGCAACGCCGCCACGCCCAGCCGCAGATAGCACATCAATCCGATCACGAACAGACCGATCGCCAGCAGCGAGGTGCCGATCGGACGCTTGATGAAAGGCGCGGAGACGTTCATGGGTGCGGCGCCGGGAGTCGGAATTCGGAATTCGGGATTCGGTCAACGCTACCGCCGAAGCGGCTGTCGCATGTGCGTGCGACCAGGCGGTACTGCGGGCACGCAGACCGATCAGCGATGGAGACACCGGCCATCACGCCGAGCGCTCCAAACTGGATGCTGCGGTCGCGCCATCGCGGTGCGCCGCGCGCCCTGCACGCCAAGCGCGCAACCGTTCGCCAGCACGTTCCATGTACAGATAGATCACCGGGGTGGTGTACAGCGTGACCAGTTGCGAGAGCAGCAGGCCGCCGACGATGGAGATCCCCAGCGGACGGCGCAGTTCCGCGCCGATGCCCGTGCCCAGTGCCAACGGCAAGGCGCCCAGCATGGCGGCAGCGGTGGTCATCATGATCGGGCGGAAGCGCAGCAGGCAGGCGCGCCGGATCGCTTCGTGCGCACTGGCCCCTTCGCGGCGCGCGTCGATGGCGAAGTCGATCATCATGATGGCGTTCTTCTTGACGATGCCGATCAGCAACACGATGCCGACGATGCCGTCCACCGACAGGCTCAGTCCGCACATCATCAAGGCCAGCAACGCACCGACACCGGCAGGTGGCAGTGTGGAGATGATGGTCAGCGGGTGGATGTAGCTTTCGTACAACACACCCAGCACGATATAGATGAGCACAATCGAGGCCAGCAGCAGCCATATGATGTCGGTCTGGCTGCCGGTGAATTCGGCGGCCTTGCCGACGAACTGCGCATGCACCTGGGTCGGCATCTTGAGCGCTTCGCGCGCTTGCTCAATCGCCACCACGGCCTGCGACAACGAGTGGCCCGGCGCCACATTGAACGAGATCGTGACTGCCGGCAGCTGTTGCTGGTGGCTCACTACCAAGGGTGTGTTGGCGAGCTTTGCTTGGGCCAGCGCTGCCAGCGGGATGCTGTTGCCGGCACCGACCACAATGCCGGTGTTCTTGTTGCCCACGCCGGTGGCCGTGGACGAGTTGGACGAGGTCACCTGACCGAAGCTGGTCGCGTTGGTGCCGGTAAGCGCGCCGCTGCCGTTGCTGGTCACTGCGAGCTGGTTCATCAACGCGCTGCTGCTGCGGAATTCTGGTGCCACTTCGAGCACAACCCGGTACTGATTGAGCTCGGTGAAAATGGTGGAGATCTGGCGCTGACCGAAGGAGTCATACAGTGTGTCGTCGATGGTCTGCATCGGTACGCCGAGCATGCTGGCCTTGTCGCGGTCGATGCTCAGTTCCAGCGCGCGCCCCTGGTTGGCCAGATTGTTGTCCACATCGGCAAGTTCGGGCAGTGTGCGCATCGCTTCGGTCATGCGCCCTGCCCAGGTGGCCAGCTCGCTGCTGTCCACGTCCGAGATCGAATACTGGTATTCGGTCGCGGCCACGCGGGTGTCCAGGGTGACGTCCTGCACCGGCTTGAGGTACAAGGCCACGCCGGGAATGCCGGCCACTGCGTTCTGAAGGCGCGGCAGCACCTTGTCCAAACCATCGCGGTCGCTGCGCCTCTTCAGCACGATCGACAGCTGGCTCTGGTTAAGCGTGGGGTTCATGCTCCCGGCGCCGATAAACGCGGCCACGCCGGTCACCGCCGGGTCTTTCTGCACTGCGGCGGCCACTGCCTGGGTGCGTTGTTCCATCTGCGGGAACGCCACGTTCTGATCGGCCTGCACCACGCCGATGATCAGGCCGGTGTCCTGCTCGGGCAGTAAACCCTTTGGGATCGCCACGTACAACACCACCGTCAATGCCACCGCACCGATTGCCACGGCCAGGGTCAGCGCTTGATGCGCAAGCACCCAGTCCAGGCTGCGTTCGTAGGCACCCACGGTGCGCGTCCACAGTTTGCGCTTGCCGGCGGCGGCTGCGCGTTCGTGTGCGTCTTCGCCTTCGGGCAGGGCGTCGGGTTTGAGCAGGTAGGCGCACATCATCGGCGTCAGCGTCAGCGACACCAGCATCGAAATCACCACCGCAATCGATAGTACCCAGGCAAACTCGTGAAACAGCCGCCCGGTCACGCCCGGCATCAGCAGCAACGGCAGGAATACCGCCACCAGCGAGATTGTCAGCGACAACACGGTGAAACCGATCTGCTTGGCGCCGATCTCCGCCGCTTCCTGCCCGCTCTTGCCCTGTTCGATGTAGCGCACGATGTTCTCGATCATCACGATCGCATCGTCCACCACGAAACCGGTCGCCACCACCAGCGCCATCAACGACAGGTTGTCCAGCGACATCCCGGCGAACGCCATCACCCCGAAGGTGCCCGCCAGCGACAACGGCACCGCTACCGATGGAATAACGGTGGCCCATAACCGGCGCAGAAAGACGAAAATCACCGCCACCACCAGCGCGATCGTCAACACCAGGGTGAACTTCACCTCACGCACCGAGGCGTGAATGGTTTCGGTGCGGTCGGCGAACACGTCTAGATGCACATCGGCCGGCAACACCGACCGCAGCTGCGGCAGGATGCTGCGGATCTGCTCCACGGTTTGCACGATGTTGGCGCCGGGTTGGCGGCGAATCTCCAGCAACACCGCTGGTCTGCTGTCGGCCCAGGCAGCCAGTTGGTCGTTTTCCACCCCATCGATCACGTTGGCCACATCGGCCAGCCGCACTGGGCGACCGTTTTTGTAGCTGATGATGGTCTGGCGATACTGCGCTGCGTCGGTGAGCTGGTCGTTGGTGCCGATGCTGTAGGACTGGGTCTTGCCGTTGAGAGAGCCTTTGGGCGCGCTGACGTTGGTCTGGGTCAGCGCGCTGCGCAGCGACTCCATGGTCAGGCCCATGTTCGACAGCTGCGCCGGGTTGACCTGGATGCGCACTGCGGGCCGCACGTTGCCGGCAATCGACACCAGGCCGACGCCCGGCACCTGCGACAGCCGCTGGGCCAGGATTGCATCGGCATAGCGATTAACCTCGCGCAGCGGCAGCGAATCGGAGGTGAGCTTGAGCGTGAGAATCGCCGCATCGGCCGGGTTGACTCGGTTATAGACTGGCTGGTATGGCAGTGAGGAGGGCAGGGTGGCCTGGCGGATCGCCGCTTGCACATCCTGCGAGGCGACATCGATATTGCGGTCCATCGAGAACTGCAGAACGATTGTGGACAAACCCGCCGACGAGTCGGAGGTCATCATCTGCAGGCCGGAGATCTGCCCCAACTGGCGTTCCAGCGGCGTGGTCACCAGTGCGGCCATGGTGGTCGCGTTGGCACCGGGGTACCGGGTGGTGACGACCACGCTGGGGGCGTCGATTTCCGGCAATGCCGACACCGGCAACTGTCGGTAGCCCAGAATGCCCAGCAGCAGGATGCCTGCCATCAACAACGAGGTGGCGATCGGGCGGCGAATGAAGATTGTCGAAAAGCCCACGGAGGGAGTCCTTGCTGAAGACATCAAGCCAAGCCGGCGCATGCAGCGCCGACGCACATCGACGACGGAGATTCCATCGCCGGTGGTCGAGAATTAGCGCGGACCGCCGCCATGACGGCCACGGCCGCCGTGACCCTGTTTGCCCTGCTCGGCCTTGAGTTGGGCCTCGCTCGGCTTCGGCGGCGTCTGGCCCGGCTTGAGCGCGCTGACCTTGCTGCCCGGCTTAAGCCGGAACTGACCTTCGGTAACCACGCGTTCCCCCGGCTTAAGCCCCTTGGTCACCTGTACGTGGCTGTCGTCCACTTCCACGCCCTGTACCACGCTGCGTATCTGTGCGGTGTTGTCGCTGCCCACCACATAGACATAATCCCCCTCCGGGCCGCGCTGCACCGACTGGCTTGGCACCACGGTACCGCCAGAGATGGTACGCAGCTGAAGGCGCACGTTGACGAATTGACCGGGCCACAACGCATTGTCGGCGTTGTCGAAGATCGCGCGTGCACCGAAAGTGCCGCTGTCGGCGGAGATGCGGTTGTCGATGACCTCCAGCTTGCCTTCGCCGTTGATCACATGTGCATCGCCGCGGTCCAGTGCGGCCACCGCCAGCGGCGTCATCGCCTGGCCGGCGCGCACGGCCTGCAACTCGCGCTCGGGCAGATTGAAAGACACGTAAATCGGGCGGATCTGGGTCAGGGTGACGATGGTGGAGCTGGTGCTGACGATATTGCCCACGTCTACACCACGGATGCCGGCGATGCCGTCGATCGGCGCGGTGATGCGGGTGAACTGCAACTGCACCTGCGCCGAGCGCATCTGCGCATCGTTGGCAGCCACCGCGGCCTCGTACTGGGCCACCTGGTTACGCTGGGTATCCAGGTCCGTGCGCGAGACGTACTGCCGATAGGCCGGATCGTTGGAGCGCTGGTAATTCAGCCGCGCGGTTGCCAACAGCGCCTGGTTCTGGCGCTTGGCGGCCAGTGCCTGGTCATAGCTGGCCTGCAACGTACGTGGGTCGATCTGCGCCAGCAACTCGCCCTTCTTCACTGCCTGGCCTTCCTTGAAATTCAGGCGCATCAGCTGGCCGCCCACCTGCGGGCTGACCGTGACCGTATTGAGCGCGGTGACCGTCCCCGGCGTGCTGGCATAGACCGGGACATCCTGCTTGGTGGCCGCCACCACCGTGACCGGCACCGGCCCGCTGTTTTCAGGATCGTCTTCGCCCTGTGCGCCTGCGCGCTCGCCCTGGCTGCTCCCGCCCATCGTCCGCATTGCGACAAACACCACGACGAGCACGGCCAGAACCAGCAGTGCGATCTTCCAGAAACGCGACATAGGACAACTCCTGAGAACGGGCCGGTCGCATAGGCGCGACGATAGGGCGGCTGGGGAAAGCATATCGCTGCGTTACACCAATTGGACGTTACGGAAGTCATGACTCAGCAGGCGAATTACTGCAACGCTCATCCATGCACTGCAGCTGCAACGCGCAGGGGGGGGCGCCACGGAGGCTTGCAAGGCTGGATCCGGCTCCACTCCGGGCCGTCGGGTGTACGCCTGCCGGACATTTAAAGCCCGCTAACAAACCACTACTGCCCAGCTGCCGGCCGGGCGCGACCGGCGCGCGGAAGCGGCAGGTACCGCGTGTAACCTGCGGCTGCTCTGTGCGGTCCCTGACCATCTGACAATTGCTGTCTGCGCTGTGTTGTCCGCTGTCAAGGCCTGTTCGCCGCCGTCAAGCCGCAGGTAGCATCTGTCTTGCACGTCTTCCCCGGCAGGCAGGCTGGCAAGATCGCCGTGCGCAGCGGCCCGTTGATGGCGGCCCCGGACTAAAATGACCAGATGACTACCCCAGCTGATTCCACGCTTGGTCGTGAAGTTGCCTATCCCAACGGCTACGACCCATCGTTGCTGTTTTCGATTCCGCGTGCGGCTGGCCGCGCGGCCATCGGGCTGCGCGGCGCTTTGCCGTTCATTGGCCGCGATCGCTGGCATGCTTACGAGCTCGGCTGGCTCGATGCACATGGCAAGCCCTGCGTGGCCACCGCCACCTTCCATGTGCCCTGCGACTCGCCCTCGTTGATCGAATCCAAGTCGCTCAAGTTGTATCTCAACTCGCTCAACGCCACCCGTTTCAACAGCGCCGAAGCGGTGCGCACCCGCATTGCGACCGACCTGTCCACGCGCGCCGGCGCCGATGTCTTGGTGGAATTCGGCCTGCCGCCGATCGATGTGGTGGGCGAAGCAGAATCGATCGATGCGCTGGATATCCGCATCGACGATTACGGCCCGCCGAATCCCGCATACCTGTCGGCACAGGCAAAGCCAGTGGTGGAAGAAGTGCTGACTTCGGCCTTGCTCAAATCCAATTGCCCGGTCACCGGCCAACCGGATTGGGCCAGCGTGACCCTGCATTACCGCGGTGCACCGATCGAACGCCAGGGCCTGCTGCGCTATCTGGTGAGTTTCCGCGACCATGCCGAGTTTCACGAGCAATGCGTAGAGCGCATTTTCAATGACGTGTTGACGCATTGCATGCCGGAGTGGGTGGTCGTCGAAGCACGCTATACACGCCGAGGTGGCCTGGATATCAATCCGCTGCGCAGTTCCCCAAGCGTGCCGACGCCGCTGTCGATTTTCCGCGATCTGCGCCAGTAATCCGGGTCTCACACCAGCCAGATGACTAAGAGCGGCTAACAAAACGACTGCGCAGCCGCCAGGCGGGCGCGGTCGTTGCTCGGAATCCTCATGTACCACTCGTACACTCCGGTTCCTGCGCGCCGTCCGCGCCCACCTGCCAGCTGCTCGCTACGTTTTGTTAGCCGCTCTAAACTCTCGCATGGCTGAAAGCGGATTGTCCGTTCGTCATCATCGCCATCGTAGTGGTTGACGATGCGCTGCTCGTCGATGACCCCCGCCGTGGCTTGAACTGCCGGTCAAGCTCGGCCCGCGCAAAATACGTCGCTGCCTTTTGCAGGATCTCGTTGGCCTGACGCAACCGCTGCATCGCGCACTCCAGCGGCGTCATCTTTTCAAGCTCGGACGTGCTCAGCCCATTACGCCGAGCCTGTCCGCGCTTGGCCTCCCGTCCTCAGTTGCATCGCGGTCGTTTCGGTAGTGAAGACTGCCACCGCCCTGGTTCTGTATCGTTGGTCGCCTCAGCAGCTTGCTGCCACGCTCAAGGCCCCGAATGATCCGATCCAACCCGTGAGCCACGAAACGATCTACGCGCGCCCGCGCGGTGGCCTGATGAATGTTGCGGACCTGATGAATACTCTCCTCCGTCAGACGCCTTGTTGGAAGACGCCCAATCAGGCACTGGAAGAAGAAATCGCAAAATTCAACGCACGTGTTGCACTTGCAACTTGAGACCGTCCTCTTATTGGACTGGCAACGCTCCATAATTGATTTCATGAGAAAACAGAAGCGACCCCGACTATGCCACTTCTATTCAGGATTTCACTATTACTTATTATTTTTGAAAGCGGGAACGTCCGCGCCGAGGATGCGCAACCGGTAGCGCCGTATGCCAAACTCGGTGGGTCAGTCCGCTTCAACTACGGTTGGCGCGATTACGGCCCGACAAGTGGGCTCGATCTGGAGCTTTTGCGCGTAGATTTGAACGCAGGTACAGGGCCACTATTCGTGTCGGTTCAGCATCGCTGGTACGAGGGATTCGACGCTATCCATCACGCATTCGTCGGCTGGAATGTCGAAAAAAATACTGTCATAAAGGCAGGTATCCAACAGGTACCGTTTGGCTTGCTGCCAACCGCATCTAATAGCTTCTGGTTCGGTTCTGGCTACTATCTTGGCATTGAAGACGATTATGATCCTGGTGTCGTGCTCACCCGTACGCAAGGAGATAGCACCTGGCATGTTGGCTGGTTCCTTGGCGACGAATACGGCGATGGTGCCCGCTACGCCCGATATTCTTTCGATGTCGCCGATACACCGGCCCACCCTTATCGAGAACGCCACCGCTTCACTCTCCGTTACGAGCGTCACTATGCCTTGGGTAACGGGAATCTCTCGTTTGGCGCGTCGGCTTTTTCGGGAAATGTTCTTAATGTCGAAAATCGCCAACGTTATCGATACGGAAGCACAGCTATCCATGCGCAATGGAGCAACGGTCGCTTGACCAGCCAGATGCAGTGGGCACGATACCGGTATGATGTGCCAGAAAATCGGATCGCAATGTCGGCATTCATGTTTCCCTTCGAGATTGCGGCCCAGGCGGATGTTCCGACAATTAACATTGCCTATTCATTCGGAAAATCGGATTGGTTCGACGATGTCACTTGTTACAACAACCTAAGCCAGACGCTCCCGCGCAGCGATAAACCAGGTGTACGGCAGTCTATCCAGAATGTCACAGGGTGCAGTGTTAAAAAAGGTGCAATGCTCACCTATGTGGATTGGATCGCCGGAAAAAATATGTGGTTTGCCGGCGGAAGTGGCATCGCCATCGATGATGATGACAAGTCTCGCTGGCACTCACGTTTTAACCTAAATATTGGTTTCTATTTCTAGCGATGGCCCGCTTTTTGGAATGTCGATGTCGGAGCTGTGCACGCTTTACGGCAGCTCAGCCGCGCGCTTGAAGCCTGGCTGCCTCAGCTACGACCAATGCAGCGCGTGTCGGCACCGGGCCAGCCTGATCGCGGTCCCTGCGCTTTTGAAGAACAGTGGCAACTCATGCCAATTTTCTGGTCCGCTAGAACGAAAAACGGGAACTTTGTGTGGACATAATGCACACCCGGCTGCTGCACCCTCGTTCTATTGGATGCTCTGACGACTGTCTGCTGGATGACACGCCTTGCCAATGCGATGAAAAGCGGTTCCGCATCAGCGCGTTGACTGCGGCACCCGTCGTAGCTGTGAGATGTCGTAGCCCATTGCTGCAATACGTTGGACGGCCTGCCGATACTCGCCATCTGACACCTCCGGGGTACGCGCCATGTACCAGACGTAATCGCGCTTACTGCGCGCCACGATGGTCTGCGTATATGAAGCATCCCGCCAGGCAATTACATACTCGGCTTTGAATGGCCAGAGGAACTGCATGCTCCAGAGTGCGCCATTGCCATCCTTTGCAACCTGGCCGATCGGGTGCAGAGACTTCAGCGGCGCCTGAAAGCTGCCCTTGCGAAAGGTGAAGGTGGTCTGGATACGGCCATCTGGTCGCAGTGCGTAGCTCTCCACCGCATCGTAGGCTTCGCGCTCGGGCAGGGTAGGAATATGCGCGATGACATACCACTTGCCCATAAAGCGTGGCACGTCAATGGTGTCTGCACGGGGCAAGGTCGCGCGTGCATCGCTTGCGCTCGCACTTCCGTAGACCGCAAGCGTCAATAACAACAGTATCGAACGACGTTGCATGGCAATTCCCCTGAGAGTCGACATCTTCATACCATGTCGTTGCAATGGGTCTGAAGACGACCCCATGCGACGTAATTCCGGCTCAGCAGCAGCGAGCGTTCAGTGCTGCGATATCGCAATAATGTTCGACAGGCCATCAGTATTCAAGCACCAGATGATAACGTCTCTTCACCTTGCCGGTTTCAACGCCTTGCGTGGTCCTCGCCACAGTGATTGTCAAACCAGCGCTCATGGGTTGACGAAGCGCTGCCCAAGGTTTGAGTACCTCATCTTTCACTGTCAGTGGTCGAGCGATGAGGGGCCTGATGGATCTTGGCAGATGGTTGCCAACCGGCACTCACCAAGGCGATACCGCCGCTTGCCCATACGGATAAATTGTCGCGATCTTTCCATCTGCAACATGCTCCAGCGGTGCCATCTTGATGTTGCGCAAATGCGTCTGGCCGCCTGAGAGAATGCTGTCGTGATAAAACAGATACCACTGCTCTTTAAAGCGGCAGATGGAGTGATGCGTGGTCCAGCCCACCACCGGCGCGAGCAAGACGCCTTGATAGGTGAACGGGCCGTAGGGTGATTCGCTGGTGGCGTAGCAGATCAGGTGCGTGTTGCCGGTGGAATACGACAGGTAATAACGGCCGCCATGCTGGTGGACCCAAGCGCCTTCGAAGAAACGCCGGGCATGGTCGTCGGCGCGGAGCGGGGTGCCGTGTTCGTCGAGGATGATGACCTCGCGCGTTGGCTCAGCCAGCTCGGTCATACGTTCGTGCAGGCGTGCGACACGTGGGCCGAGTGCGGGTGCGTGGTCAACCGGCTCCTGATGCGCCTGCGCGTATCCGTTGTCGCGGTAATGCTGTAGCTGGCCGCCCCAGATACCACCGAAGTAAAGATAATGCGCGCCATCGTCAGCGGCGAGTACGGCTGGGTCGATTGAATACGTCCCTGCCATCGGATCCGGCTCGGCGACGAACCCACCGCCTGGGCGATCACTCACTGCCACGCCGATCTGAAAGATGCCATCGGCGCGTTTTGCGGGAAAGTACAGATAGGTCTTGCCATTGCGCTGTGCAGCATCTGGCGCCCACATCTGCCGGTGTGCCCAAGGCACATCGCGCACATGCAGCACTTGCCCGAGGTCTTCCACCGCCGCATCCGGATGCGCCATGCGCAACACGTGGTAATCGGCCATATCGAAATGCGAGCCATCATCGCTGAAGGCCACGCCGACATCGATGTCGTGCGAGGGATAGATATACAACGCACCGTCGAACACGTGTGCGGACGGATCAGCGGTGTAGAGATGGGTGACTAACGGTGTGGAAATGGCGGTGCTCGCCAGGGCCTGCAGTGCAGTGGCTTGCAGCTCATCGGACATGCGCATACCTGTGCATCAAGTCGAAGGTGGATTCAGACAGTGGCGAGCGGGGCGGCTTGTCGCCGTAAGCCCAGCTCGTATTCGATGCGGGTTTCCATCGCCTTGTCGATTTCGTAGAACGCTAACAATGCGGTGCCGACCAGGAATGGAAACGACGCGTACACGCTGATAGCCAAGCGGATCCCGTTGGTGACTGCCGCATTTTGTTGCGCAAGTGCTGGATCATAGCCATAGAACGCCAGAATGCCGGCCACTAGCGCGCCGCCTACGCTCAGGCCGATCTTCAGGCCGCACAACATTGCCGAGAAAATGATTGCGGTAGCGCGACGGTGGTTCTTCCACTCAGAGTAATCGGCCACATCCGGAATCATTGCCCATAGCAGCGGGATGGTGATGCCGTAGAAAAGCCCGTGCAGCATGTAGGAAGCGAAAACCCAGCCGATCGCGTTCGGCGAGTACAGATAGAATGCCAGCAAGAATAGCGTGGAGATCAACAACGCACCGCCGAACACATTGCGCTTGCCATAGCGGTCGGCCAGGCGCCTGGAAAAGCCGATGCCGGCAATCATCGCCAGGATACCTCCGGCGCTGAACGCACTAAATGCAGAGGTCGCTGCATCCTGCGGCCATTGCAATGGGCTCATGCCAGCGCCAGTCAGCACGCTGTTGATCCCGGCGATGCAGCGGTTGAAGCCGGCGTGATCCAGGAATTGCGCCAAGGCGGTCGTGTCAAGATCGTACTTGAAGTAGTAGATATACATCCCGCCCTTCATGGCGAGACTGATGAAAACTAGGATGGTGAGTGCCAGCATGACCAGCCAGGGTTTGTTGCAGACCAGATCGGTCAAGTCCTGGCGCACGCTGTTGCGTTGTTCGCTGATCGGCAGCACCCGCTCGCGCGTGGTGAAGAAGGTTATCAGGAAGCATAAGGTTCCAACCGCAGCGAACAATGCCATGGCGCAGCGAAAGCCCTGTGCCTTGTCGCCGTTGCCCAGGAGCAACACCAACGGCAGTAACAGCACCTGGATGATGAACTGCGCAAAGGTCACCGCCAGAAAGCGATACGCCGATACGCTGTTGCGCTCCTCCATGCTGCCGGTGAGTACACCGCTCAAGGCCGAATATGGCAGGTTGTTGGCCACATATACCAGCATCAACAAGGTGTAGGTCGCAACGGCGTAGGCGACCCTGCCTTGTTCGCCAAGCGCAGGCGTGTTGAAGGCAGCCAGCGACAACGCACCGAAGGGCAGTGCTGTCCAGAGAATCCAAGGGCGGAATTTGCCCCAGCGGGTGCGCGTGCGGTCAGCCAGGATGCCAATGATGGGTGTGAACACGAACGCGCCCAGCATGCCAACTGCGAAGATCAACGTGGCCGCTGCGCTGGCAGGAATGCGCAACACATCGGTATAGAAAAACGCCAGGAACGTCACCAGCGTCTGGAAGATCAGATTGGCAGCCCAATCGCCCAGGCTGTAGCCAATCTTTTCGCGCACAGAGAGCTGCTGTGACCGATCGTTCATAGGCTGGGATGGGCTCGAAGAATGCGACGGAAAGCGACGTGGCGCGCATTGCGCCATTGTTCGCCGCTGTAAACAACGGCGAGCAATGACGACAACATTCAGAAGGTACCGCGGATGCCGAGCGTGACGGTTCGCCCGGGTTCGTAGAGATCAAAGGTGGCGTTGGGCCACGCATAGGTGGTGCGCAGCGGCTCGTTCGTGATGTTGGTGATGTTGAGCGTGATCTGCGGCGTGGTCGGCAGCGATTTCAATGCGTAACTGGCCGACAAGTCCAACTGGCCGCGTGCATCTGCATTGAGGCTTGCGTATGGGATGCCGTTCTGGTTGGACCCGGAGATCACCATGGCTTGGTTCCAGGTGTAGGACAAGCGCACTGAGGCATCGTTCTTTTCCCAGTACACCGTACCGTTCCACAGATTCGGCGCCACGCCTACCGCCACTGCCGGCACGCCTTCGCCCTCGGAGGTCTGGTTAACGTGCGTGTAGTTGATGCTCACACCCAGGCCGTCCACCAGCTTGTCCAGTGGCTGCACCCAGATGGCCTCAGCGCCGTGGATGTTGAGCATGCCGTCGGCATTGACCTGCGTCTGCACATCCACGGTGGCCGTGTCAGGACCACCGCGTTGCTCCAGCGCAGCCTGCTGCATCGGGGCCAGGGTGTCGTAGGCCACGCCCAGTTCGTTAAATGGAATCCGACGAATGCCATTGACGGTGAAGCCGCTCATGCGCTTGTTGAACAGGGTCAAACCAACATACCCTTCGCCGCCGGTGTACCATTCGCCGCCGACGTCGAGGTTGGTCGACACATACGGCGCCAGTTCTGGATTACCTTGGGTTGCAGTCTGCGCGGAGGTGTCGCTGAAGAGGGTGTTGGGCAACATCGCGCTCGGATTCGGGCGGGTGAGCGTGCGCGAGCTGGACAAACGCAGCACGACGTTGTCGGCCACATCCCACGCCACGTTGAAGGAGGGCAGGGTGTCCCTGTAATCCGAATCAAGTGTCTGCACGCTGCTGACGCCGTTGACGGTCACCGGGCCGATAATGGTCTGGTCGGTGGTGATGTAACGTACGCCGGCGTTCAGGCGTAACGTCCGGTTCCACAGCTCGGTTTCTGCATTGGTTTCGATATAGAAGCCCAGGTTCTTTTCGCGGATTCCGCCGGATGAGGCGCCGGTATTGGAGGAATTGGTTTCTATCGCGGAATCGCGCAGGGCGTAATAGTTGGTGTCGACCAGAAAACGGTTGAAATCGGGGCTGATGAATCCACCCGGGCCGGGCCGAAGATAGCCCGCCAGGGCTGCATTCGGGATCGCAGAACCGGGACCGCCGTTGCACACGGTGCCGCCATCGCCGTGGCATACCACTTGTTCCCAGGCGGTGCTGTTGTCGAAGCTGCGAATGGTGCGCCCGGCTTGGTCGTAGGCTGCACCGATCTTGATGTTGCGCTTGTCTTCGCCGAACTGAAGATCGGCGCGTGCGCCGCGCGTTTCGGTGATGCGCTTTTCGTTCTGGATATTGACCCGGCCGCCGGTCCAGCTCCAACCCAAATTGGGGTCGTTGAGATCGAGCGGGCTGTTGATGTCGGGGCGGTTCCCGCGTTGGTTGTGGTAGTCCACGGTGGTGAATGGCGAGCTGACCAAGATGCTGGGCGACTCGCGCGCCATCCAACTGCGCGTGGCGTTGGCCTGCACGTTGAGTTTGATGTCCTGTTCGGAGCCGAACAGGAACTCCGCGCCGGGGTTGACGCTCCAGAATGTGACGTTTTCGCGGTATGGTCGGGCTTCCATAACGTATTGGGCGTTGGCGAAGGTGGCGCTGGTCACCACATCGTTTTGATCCAGCTGCATACCGAGCGGAATCATGTTTCCGTTGCGACCGATCAGATTCATGCTCATCCGCTCGGTGGTGCGCTTGGCTTCTGAGTACAGCATGTCCAGGTAGAAATGCATGCTGTCGGAGGGCTGCCATTGCAGCGATATGACCGACGCATCGCGGTCGCGATCTCCACGCATATAGACCCGGCGCCCCAGGCGTGGAATCAATGCATCGCTGATTTGGTCGATGCTCAGACCTGGGTTGTGTGCCAGCAGCCACGCTGCATCGATGGTTTGGCCAGTGGTGAGGCCGCTGCCGGCAGTGGCCGGCACACTGTCTGGAATCCGCCAATTGCCGCCGCCGTTGACGTTGCACTGCATCGGTTGACTCGTCGCTGGTGTGCCTGCCGGTGGAGTGCGGCCACACTGCGTGTAGGTGAGGCCTGGGTTGGTCCAGCCCACGCTCTCAAAGCCACGCACGCCAAGTTTGCTGCGCACCGACGCTACCCCGAGCAGTGCGCCGAAAGTGCCCTGCTGGTTGGTCCAGCTACCCATGACGGCCCCACGAGGGGAGCTCTTTTCGCTGGTGCTGTTCCAGTCGGCCTGTGCTTGATACGTCAAGTGTACGCCAGGGTGATCGAACGGGCGGGCGCTGCGCATGTCTACCACACCGGAAACCCCGCCTTCGAGCATGCTCGCGGTGGGCGTCTTGCTCACGGTGAGCTTGGTGAAGAATTCGGTGGGAAACAGGTTCAGATCGACCTCGCGGTTCTGGTTCTGCGCGTTCAAACCGATCGAGGCGGTGGCGATGCTGGCGCCGTTGAGTGTGGTCTTGGTGAAGCTGGTGCCCAGGCCGCGGATGGCGATGTTGAGACCCTCGCCGTTGACCTCGCGCGCCAGCTGCACGCCGGGGATACGGTTGAGCGACTCGGCGATGTTCGTATCCGGAAATTTGCCGATATCTTCAGCATATACGGTATCGGCGAAGCCCACCGAATCGCGCTTGGCATCTGTGGAGAACTGGATACTACGTCGGTAGCCGGAGACAGTGACGGTATCGAGCTGTTTCACCGCATCGTGGTTGTTGGCAGTGGCCGATGCTGTTTGCGCTACGCTGTCGGATTCGGTGGATTGCCCCCAGGCGGCGGGGCTTGCCATACCCACCAGTATCGATCCCAACGCGCAAGATAACGCGGTGCGTGCGTAGCTGTTCTTCACCGTAATCCCTTCCCTAATTAAGAGTAGTAGATATCCCACGCATCGCCCCTGCGCAGGGAAGTGCCGCTGCCGGATCGGCGCGCGACGATGGTGCGATTGGGGAAAAAGGACGACCAGCAAAATGAATGGTAGCGTTACCAAATCCGCAACATCACGCTGCAGGGCAGCATAGTTGAGTGGGAAAGGCGCAACGTCTACGACGCCTGGACGACTCGGGAACGTTGCCTACGGCGCTCTACACCGTGGCGGCATGATTTTAACGCTGCGTGCACTGGCCGTGGCATTTTCAATTTCGCCTTCAATAGTGGTGCCATCGTTGCTCCGTTGCTGGCGCCGTTGATTGCCACTGCCTGGAGCTGGCGATATGAGCATTCTGTGATTATCAAATCGAGCATCATCCCGGATTATTTGCAGTAAAACTGACATATATCTGTAGCGCTGTGCATGAGTCCATGCATCGGCAGGTCCAGGCACGTGTATTGGGCACTTTTTTATTACCGGCAGACGTGATTATTTTTTATTTTTCGGCTTCGTTTTTCAGGATAGCGGAAGCTAAATTTATTGAATATTAATAATAACAACAGGATAAATTATGAGCTGGCATTGGTGCACTGCCCGGTGGCGCGACTGCAGCCGGCGAGATTAGCGCAATAGCCTAGATGCGTTTGTTGGGTGTCTGCGCTCCTTCGCGTTGATCTGAGGACGCACGCCCGCGCATCTGTTTCTTCCTGCGATTCCCCCAATCAACTGTCGAGATTATCGAGGATGCCAACATGTTGAAATTACGTTACCCACTCTCGCTTGTGCTTTTGATGGGTGCTTGTGCATCCGCTCTTGCCGGGCCAATCGCTGCCGGCAAGCAACGTGTTCTGGGCAGCGCCTACAGCCCTAGCCAAGCGCCAGGTTTCACCAATTACTGGAACGGCGTGGTTCCCGAAAATGCCGGAAAATGGGGTAGCGTGGAGGCAGTGCGCGGCCAGATGAACTGGGGCCCGCTCGACGAGGCCTATCAGCTGGCCAAGCGCAATCACATGCAGTTCCAGTTCCATTGCGGACTGTGGGGTGTCCAGCAGCCGACTTGGTTGCGTACGTTGCCACCGAACCAGCAGATTGCCGCAATCGAACACTGGTTTGCCGCCATTGCACAGCGCTACCCCGACATCGACGTGATGCAGGTGGCCAATGAGACGTTGCCGGGTCATCACCAACCCGATAACCGCAGCAGCGATTCGGGCAATTACATGCAGGCGCTTGGCGGCACCGGCGCGACCGGGGTGGACTGGGTGCTCCAGGAATTCCGCTTGGCACGCAAGTATTTCCCACACACCAAGCTGATGATCAACGACTATGGTGTGACCGACTATAGCGCTGTCACCAGGCAGTATCTGCACACGATCCAGCTGCTGCAGCAAGAACACCTGATCGACGCTATCGGTGTCCAGGGGCATTTCCAGAGTTACGGCGTGCCAGCGTCGGTGGAGCGCGCCAACCTCGACCTGCTGGCGACCGCCGGTTTGCCGATCTACATCACCGAGTTCGACCTGGACGGTCGTACAGATGCTCAGCAGTTGGCAGCCTATCAGCGCCTCTTCCCAGTGTTCTGGGAGCACCCGGCCGTGCGCGGTGTGAACCTGTGGGGCTTCCGTCATGGTCTATGGCGTGACAACGAAGGCGCTTATCTGATCAACTCGAACGGCAGCGAACGCCCGGCATTGACGTGGCTGCGCAGCTATGTCGCCAGCAGGCCCTGATCGGGCGTCCTGTTGACGGTCCATAGGCTGATATCGAGCATGCCTTGTGCCGTGCCGTCCTTAATATGACGATCATTTCCTGCCGGTCGATTCCGGCAGGAAATGATCGGTAGCTAACGCTCCCGATCATCAGTCTGAATGGCCCACAGATCCAGGCTGATACTTCCGTTGCGGGGCTGGCTTGCGCGCATCCTGTTCCAGCGCTTTAACATCAAGGCGGCCGGCCACCACCGCGGTCTGCCCAGGCGGTCCTACAACCTCTAAGGGCTAGACAGCGGCGCATGCCGCTGTCGTCGTTTCCCCGGTGCGCGTGGGCAAGGAGGGGAAGCAGGGCTGGCCACCGTCCGATCCATAGCCTGATCCAATCCGCGTTCGATCGGAATGTGACGAAGAATTGAAATCGCGCTTTCCCAGGCACCTCATCTTCGCCGACACGGGGATCGCTTCCGATTCCGGGATGCTATCGCTCTCTAAGAGAGGATGCTCGCCACTCCATCCTCGCAAGGCAAGCCCGTGAAAAAAAACGGATCGCAGTATCTGCTTGGTGCATGCATCGTCGGAAGTATTGTCAGCCCAGTGGCTGCCACGCAGGCCTCGGAGCTGGACGCCGCTGGCCGCCAGGCGGCCATGTCGGCGTGGGAGACCACGCTTCGGCAGCAAACGCCTGCCATGGAAGGGTGCTTCCGTTCGTCGTTTCCCAACAATGGCTGGCAGGCTGTCCGCTGCGCGCAAACGCCGACAGCGATCTCGCTGCCGCCCACCATTGCTCGCAATAAGAAGAATGACACCGCCATCGCTGCCACCGAGGCCGCGGAGACGGTCGGTAAAGGTATCGACTACGCGGCACTCACGCTAGGGCGCACGCGCTCGGCAGTGGGGTCATTCCCCCACGTGACCGGCGTGACTACCGGCGTGGCGGACTATACGCTGCAGCTCAATACCGAGATCGCAGAGAACAACGCCGACACCTGTGCGCAGTTCGGCTACTCCTCGTGCAAAACGTGGCAGCAGTTCCTCTACTCCACCGACAGCGATGCCGATCCGAGCAACGGTCGTACCCCTGTCGCCTATATCCAGAACTGGTTCATTGTAGAGAATGCTGCAGAATTCGATTTGAAGGGTTGTCCGGGTGGGTGGACGACCTATCCCGGAAGCGACTACAACGCCTGCGTTAGCAATAGCTATGTAGTGGAAGTGCCGCTGGTGCCGGTATCGCAGATCGACAGTATCCAACTGAGCGCTTCGGCGACCGCCGGCAGTGTGGACACCGTCATAGTCACGATCAATGGCCAAGCCTATAGCATCAGCCAGAACGCTAAGACGCTGAACATCAACAATGTATGGCACAAGTCCGAATTCAATATTTTTGGTATTACCGGCGATCGCCCAGTGATATCGTTCAACCCCGGCTCGCAGGTGACGGTGAATGTGGCCGTGAACGACGGTACGACTAGGGCGCCGACCTGCCTGGGCAAAGCCGGTACGACCTTCGAGCAGAACAACCTCACGCTCGGCAAGTGCACCGCATCTGGCGGCGCATCGCCTTCGATCACCTTTACCCAAAGCAACTGACGCCCGCACGACGCCCGGTGGAGGCCTTGGCCTTCCCGGGCGCTTACTGCCTAAGAGCGGCTAACAAAACGACTGCGCAGCAGCCAGGCGGGCGCGACCGGTGCTCGGAATCCTCATGTACCACTCGTACACTCCGGTTCCTGCGCGCCGTCCGCGCCCACCTGACAGCTGCTCGCTACGTTTTGTTAGCCGCTCTTAGTCCAAGT
>Ga0207791_1000099_pt1 | contig 24865 bp, 26 predicted proteins | sample HigsolmetaGSP16D_FD_184844 | JGI IMG/M metagenome (GOLD analysis project Ga0207791, IMG submission 184844) | High solid enriched microbial communities from the Joint BioEnergy Institute, USA - SP1-6-D (SPAdes) | ecosystem: Engineered > Bioreactor > SSF (Solid state fermentation) > Aerobic >...
CGCGTTCCACGCGCGGCGCGTGGACGCGCGGGTGAACCGCAGCGTTACTCGAAACTGCCGATCGAATCGTGCGAGAGATTGTCGAAGCGTGTGTATTCGCCGAAGAACTTCAGCTTCACCGAACCCGTCGGACCACTTCGCTGCTTGCCGATGATGATCTCCGCCAGGCCCTTGTCCGGCGAAGTGTCCTTGTTGTAGTAGTCGTCGCGGTAGATGAAGACGATGATGTCGGCGTCCTGCTCGATCGCGCCCGATTCACGCAGGTCGGCCATCACCGGGCGCTTGTCGGCGCGCGTTTCCAGCGAGCGGTTGAGCTGCGACAGCGCCATCACCGGCACGTTCAACTCCTTGGCCAGGCCCTTGAGCGAGCGGGAAATTTCCGAGATCTCGGTCGCACGGTTCTCGCTGTTGCCCGGCACGCTCATCAGCTGCAGGTAGTCGATGACCACCAGGCCCAGGTCGTGTTCGCGCTTGAGGCGACGGCACTTCGCGCGCAGCACGTCCGGGCCCAGGCCCGGCGTGTCGTCGATGAAGATCTTGGTTTCCTTGAGCATGCGGATCGCGCTGCTGACGCGGCTCCAGTCCTCGTCCTCCAGCTGGCCGGTGCGCAGGCGCGTGGCGTTGATGCGGCCGTTCGACGAGATCAGGCGCAGCGCAAGCTGGCTGGCCGACATTTCCATCGAGAACACGCCCACGGCCTTCTTGGTCTTGATCGCCGCGTACTCGGCGATGTTGAGCGCGAAGGTCGTTTTGCCCATCGCCGGACGCGCGGCGAGGATGATCAGATCGGTCGGCTGCAGGCCGGCGGTCATCTCGTCGAATTCGGTGTAGCCGGTCGGCAGGCCGGTGACGCCACCGCCGTTGTTGAAGCGCGTCTGCAGCACGTCGAAGGCGTCGGCCATCGCCTTGTTGATGGCGGTGAAGTCGGTGCGCCCCTGCGCGCCGGCCTCGGCGATCTTGAACACCTGCTGCTCGGCCTTGGCGAGGATCTCGCTGCTGTCGCGGCCTTCGGGCTGGAAACCGTCGTTGACGATCTCGGTGCCCACTTCGATCAGCTGCCGCAGGATCGCCTTGTCGCGCACGATTTCGGCGTACGCGCGGATGTTGGCGGCCGACGGCGTGGTGCTGGCCAACTCGCCCAGATAGGCGCCACCTGCGACGAGTTCGGACAGGCCGTTGGACTCGAACCATTCGCCCAGCGTCACCGCATCGAAGGGCTTGCTCTTCTCCGCCAGTTCCTGGATCGCGGCGTAGATCTTCTGGTGATCGCGACGATAGAAATCGTCCGGCACCAGCAGGTCGGCGATGCGGTCGTAGGCGTCGGGCACCAGCATCAGCCCGCCCAGCACCGCCTGCTCGGCCTCGACCGACTGCGGCGGAATGCGCAACTGCTCCACGCGCGCATCGCTGCGGTCGCGGTCGCGGTCGAAGCGGTCGTTGTTGCGGAATTCGTTGCGTGCGGACATGGCGGTCGACTTCGGAAAGAACGGACTACGGCGATTGGAATGCTAGGTCGGGTGCCTGTGGATACGCGACACCACAACCTGTGGATAAGCTTGGGGATGCACAGCTTTACAACGGGTTATCTCGCGACTTGAGACGACTTCTTCGGCAACAGCGAGGGACCGGCCGGGATTGCTCCTCGGCTCGATCCGTCATCCATGACTGACTCGCCGCCACGGACCATCCATGGTCCGCTCTCCGCAACACCCGGCCAGTCCCTCGCCCGCGATCTGGCGCTTCCCGGACTTCGAGAACTCGAGCACGTTCATAGCCCGCACGCGAAGCGCTGTTGCGTGATGCGTCTCCGAAGGCACACAACCGAACGCGCCCGGAAGCAGCGGACTGGCGGGCCATGGTCGCGCCGAGCGCGCCATGGATGGCGCGCGCCCGAGTCAGGGCCAGGGTGAGTGCGGACCGCTTGCGCGGCACTGCCGCGCGTCCTCACGAACGCCCGGCGTGCTGCGCCGGGCCGGACCGCGAAGCGGCCTGACCGAGGGAAGAGCGACCGTGGCCCGGCAGGCCGATGCGTCCTCCCGAAGCGGAGATACCAGCAAACACCCAAACGAAAACGGGCGCCTTTCGGCGCCCGTCCAAGGACAACCCGATCCGATGGATCAGGCGACCTCGCCTTCGATGATCACCTTGACGGTGGTCTCGGCGTCGGCGTGCAGGTGCACCACGACTTCGAACTCGCCGGTGTTGCGGAACGCGCCTTCACCCAGCACGACTTCCGACTTGTTGACCGGCGTGACCGCCTTGGTCAGCGCGTCGGCGATTTCGCGCGGGCCGACCGAGCCGTACAGCTTGCCTTCGGTCGAAGCGTTGGCGTAGACGGTGACGCTGGCGCCTTCGAGCTTGGCCAGACGCTGCTGCGCCTCGTCGAGCTGCGACTGGGCCTTGGCTTCGTACTCGGCGCGACGGGCCTCGAACTCGGCAATGCTGGCGGCGGTCGCCGGCACGGCCTTGCCCTGCGGCACGAGGTAGTTGCGGCCATAGCCCGGCTTCACGTTGACCTTGTCACCGAGGTTGCCGAGGTTGGTGACCTTCTGCAGAAGAATCAGTTGCATGGTGTGGCTCCGTATTCGTTAGCGGCGCCGGTGGCGCCGCAACGGTTGCTGTCCGAATCGGACGAGAACGCTCGAGCGCCGCGAGGCGATCAGACGTTGTGGTTGTCCGTGTACGGGATCAGCGCGAGGAAACGCGCGCGCTTGACGGCCGTGGCCAGCTGGCGCTGGTACTTGGACTTGGTACCGGTGATGCGGCTCGGGACGATCTTGCCGTTCTCGGTGAGGTTCTGGCGCAGGGTGTTGAGATCCTTGTAATCGATCTCCTTGACACCCTCGGCGGTGAACTTGCAGAACTTGCGGCGGCGGAAGAACTTGGACATGTGCGTGATCCTCAGGCGGCTTCGGCGTTGTTGTCGGACTTGTCGGTCTCGGCATCGCTGCCGGCCGAGTCGCCTTCGTCGTCACGGCGGCGGCGCTCGCCACGCTCGGGCTTGTCGCCCTTCTCGTCCTTGTTCTTCATGATCAGGGACTGCTCGGTGTCGGCCTCGTCGCGGCGCACGACCAGGTGACGCAGCACCGCGTCGTTGAAGCGGAACGCCTCGGTGAGCTCGTCGATGCCGGCCTGGCCGACTTCGATGTTGAACATCACGTAGTGGGCCTTGACGAGGTTGTTGATCGGGTAAGCCAGCTGGCGGCGGCCCCAGTCCTCGAGACGGTGGATCTTGCCTTCGGCGCCTTCGATCAGCGACTTGTAGCGCTCGATCATCGCAGGCACCTGCTCGCTCTGGTCCGGATGGACCAGGAACACGACTTCGTAATGACGCATGGTGGTTTCCTTTCGGGTATCGGCCGCGCGGTCGCGCCGGCCTGGATAGCCCCCCTCTTCGCGGCATGGCCGCACGGTGGGGCAAGGGTCTCCCGGCGGACGGCCGCAGGGAGCCGGGCATTCTCACAGATGCCCTGCCCCGGAGCAAGTGCGCCGGACCGACGGGCCGCGACGCTACTGCGCGGAACATCTATATATGTGCGCAGTGCGACATTCGGTCGCAGCCCCGTATCGGGTGCCGGATGCTGAAATACACGCGCCGAAGCGCCTGCGTGGCGCAGCCCCCCGGATGGTCAGGACCCCGGGGCCGGATCAGACGCTCCGCGTCCGCGGAGTCCAGGAGTCGTTACCGTGACAGTCGCCCGCCCCATCCCGACACACGCCGCCCAGAGGGCAGCGCGTGCGCGCCGGTGCGGACGGTCAGCGCACCGTTTCGAGCGTGCGGCTGAAGGCCAGCGCGGCCAGCGTGACCGCCGCGCCGGACAGCAGGTAGTAGCCGACGTAGGCCAGGCCGTAATGGCTGCACAGCCACAGCGCCACCAGCGGCGCGAAACCGGCGCCCACGAGCCAGGCGATGTCCGAGGTCACCGCGGCGCCGGTGTAGCGGTAGATGCTCTCGAAGCGCGACGCGATCGCGTTGCTCGCCTGCCCCAGCGACAGGCCCAGCAACGCGAAGCCGATGACAACGTAGGTCGTACGGCCCGCGGTGGTGTCGCTGCCCAGCAGCGGCGCGGCGAAGAAGCTGAAGATCGCGATCAATACTGCAGCGATTGCCAGCTGGCCACGGCGACCGACGCGGTCGGCCAGGATGCCCGACAGCATGATGCCCAGTCCGCCGACGATCGAGCCCAGGAACAGGCTGCCGAGGAAATCGGTGGCGTTGTGGTCGGTGAACAGCGTCGCCCAGCTCAGCGGGAAGATCGTCACCAGATGGAACATGGCGTAGGTGGCCAGCGGAATCAGCGCACCGACGAACACCTGGCGCGGATGGGTGCGGATGGTTTCCACGACGCGCCGCGGCTGCAGCTCCTTCTCGTCGAACAGGCGCTTGAACTCCGGCGTGACCACCAGGCGCAGGCGCGCGAACAGCGCGACCACGTTGAGCGCCAGCGCGACGAAGAACGGGAAGCGCCAGCCCCAGGCCATGAAGTCCTCCTGGCTCAGCACCCGGGTGAACACCAGGAACATGCCGCAGGCGAGCATGAAACCGAGTGCTGCGCCGAGCTGCGGCACCATCGCGTACCAGCCGCGGCGCTCGCGCGGCGCGGTCAGCGACAGCAGCGACGGCAGGCCGTCCCAGGCGCCGCCCCAGCCCAGGCCCTGGCCGAAGCGGAACACCGCCAGCAGCACCGGCGCGAGCATGCCGGCCTGCGCGTGACTGGGCAGGAAGGCGATCGCCATCGTCGAACCGCACAGCAGGAACAGCGCGCCGATCAGCTTGGCCGCGCGACTGAAGTTGCGGTCGATCGCCATGAAGACGATCGAGCCGATCGGACGTGCGATGAAGGCCAGCGAGAACACCGCGAACGACTTGAGCGTCGCCTGCACCGGATCGGCATCGGGAAAGAACAGGTACGGAAACACCAGCACCGCGGCGATGCCGTAGACGAAGAAATCGAAGAATTCCGACGTCCGCCCCATGACGACGGGAAACGCGATCTTGCCCGGCGAGACTTCCAGGTCCTCGTTTTCCGGCGCGTCGTCGAGGCCGGTGGTGCCCTGCTGTGCAATCTCGCTCATCTGCGCGCTCTCTCCGGTCGTTATGGGGGATAATGCGCCGCATTGTGAACCCGAAACGGGCCCGCCGGGCAAGGTGCGCAGCAGCAAGGCCCGGCACCCCTCTGCACCCCCACACTAACGGCCGCGCCGTGGCGTTTCCGTCAAGCCGTTTTCCTCTCCGTTGTCCGCGATCCCCCCAATGAAATCCATTCTCCGAGTCTCCGTGCTGCTGTTGGCAGCCCTGCTGCTGTCGAGCTGCGACTGGGTCGTCATGGCGCCTTCGGGCGACATCGCGGTCCAGCAGCGCGACCTGATCGTGCTGTCCACGGTCCTGATGCTGCTGATCATCGTGCCGGTGATCTTCCTGACCTTCTTCTTCGCCTGGAAGTACCGCGCGTCGAACAAGGACGCCGAGTACGCGCCCGAGTGGCACCATTCGACGCGGCTGGAGTTGATCATCTGGTCGGCGCCGCTGGCGATCATCCTGGTGCTGGGCACGGTGACCTGGATCGCGACGCACAAGCTCGACCCGTACCGCCCGCTCGACCGCATCGACGCGAACACGCCGGTTCCCGAAGGCGTCGAGCCGCTGGTGGTGGAAGTGGTCGCGATCGACTGGAAGTGGCTGTTCTTCTATCCCGAACAGGGCATCGCGACGGTCAACGAACTGGCCGCGCCGGTGAACCGCCCGATCCAGTTCAAGCTGACCTCCTCGTCGATCATGAACTCCTTCTTCGTCCCGGCGCTGGCAGGCCAGATCTACGCCATGCCGGGCATGGAGACCAAGCTGCACGCGGTCATCAACAAGGAAGGCGTCTACAAGGGCTTCTCCGGCAACTTCAGCGGCGACGGCTTCTCGCACATGCGCTTCGACTTCCACGGCCTGAGCGAGGCCGACTTCGACGCCTGGGTGGCCAAGGTCCAGGCGGACACCACGCGCCTGGGCCGGGAGGAATACCTCGTGCTCGAGCGTCCGTCCGAGCGCGAGCCGGTGCGCTATTTCGGCGACGTCGACCCGTCGCTGTACGAGGCGATCGTCAACATGTGCGTCGCGCCGGGTTCGATGTGCGTGCACGAGATGGCGCACATCGACCGCAGCGGTGGCGGCGGCGTCGACAGCCGCGCCAACTACGATCGTCTGCGCTACGACAACCGCCATGCCGATGAACCGGTCGCGGCGCCTGCGGCGACGTTCCCCGACGCCGGCCGCGAGGCCCGTGGAGACGAGCCGCAGGGTCACCAGCCGCGCGCCGTATCGCCGGACGAGCCGACGCCGCAGCCCACGCCTTCGAACGAGGACGACGACGAAGGCATCAAGCCGATCCCGCCGGGCCAGGCGCCCAGGCCCGAAGGCGCCCCCGGCAAGCCGGACGACGACGGCAGCCGCTGATCGTCCGCATCGCACCACGCAATCCAAGTACCAGGCAGGAATTCCATGTCCGCACCCCAGGACCAGATCACATCCCCGTGGATCGGGCGCTTGTCGCTCGATGCGCTGCCCTTCCTCCATGACCCCGTCGTCGGCGTCACCTTCGTCGGCGTCGTGCTGGGCGGTCTCGCCACGCTCTTCCTGCTGACCAGGTACCGCCTCTGGGGGTACCTGTGGAAGGAATGGTTCACCAGCATCGACCACAAGAAGATCGGCATCATGTACTGCGTGCTGGCGATCGTGATGCTGCTGCGCGGCTTCGCCGACGCGGTGCTGATGCGCGCGCATCAGGCCATGGCCTCCAGCGGTGGCGAAGGCTTCCTGCCGCCGCACCACTACGATCAGATCTTCACCGCGCACGGCGTGATCATGATCTTCTTCGTGGCCATGCCGCTGGTGACGGGCCTGATGAACTACGTCGTGCCGCTGCAGATCGGCGCACGTGACGTGGCGTTCCCGTTCCTCAACAACTTCAGCTTCTGGATGACCGCCGGCGGCGCCGTGCTGATCATGGCGTCGCTGTTCGTGGGCGAGTTCGCACGCACCGGCTGGCTGGCGTATCCGCCGCTGTCGGGCGCCGACTACAGTCCAGGCACAGGCATGGACTACTACCTGTGGGCGCTGCAGGTGGCGGGTGTCGGCACCACGCTATCGGGCATCAACCTGATCGTGACCATCGTCAAGATGCGCGCGCCGGGCATGAAGCTGATGCGCATGCCGATCTTCACCTGGACCTCGCTCTGCACCAACATCCTGATCGTCGCTTCGTTCCCGATCCTGACGGCAACGCTGGCGCTGCTGACGATGGACCGCTACGTCGGCACGAACTTCTTCACGAACGATCTCGGCGGCAATCCGATGATGTACGTGAACCTGATCTGGATCTGGGGCCACCCGGAGGTCTACATCCTGATCCTGCCCGCCTTCGGCATCTTCTCCGAGGTCGTGGCGACGTACTGCGGCAAGCGCCTGTTCGGTTACACCTCGATGGTCTACGCCACCGCGGTGATCACGATCCTGTCGTACCTGGTGTGGCTGCACCACTTCTTCACGATGGGCTCGGGCGCCAGCGTCAATGCGTTCTTCGGCATCACGACGATGATCATCTCGATCCCGACGGGCGCGAAGATCTTCAATTGGCTCTTCACGATGTACAAGGGCCGCATCCGCTTCGACGTGCCGATGCTGTGGACGATCGGCTTCATGTTCACCTTCGTCATCGGTGGCATGACCGGCGTGCTGCTGGCGGTCCCGCCGGCCGACTTCGTGCTGCACAACTCGCTGTTCCTGGTCGCGCACTTCCACAACGTGATCATCGGCGGCGTGCTGTTCGGCCTGTTCGCCGGCATCGTGTACTGGTTCCCGAAGGCGTTCGGCTTCAAGCTCGACGAGTTCTGGGGCAAGGTCTCGTTCTGGTGCTGGCTGGTCGGCTTCTGGCTGGCGTTCACCCCGCTCTACATCATGGGCCTGATGGGCGTGACCCGTCGCCTGAGCCAGTTCGAGGACACCTCGCTGTCGGTGTTCTTCATCATCGCGGCCATCGGTGCAGCCCTCGTCGCGGCCGGCATCGGCGCGTTCCTGCTGTCGATCGCGGTCGCGGTGAAGAACCGCAAGAAGCTGCTCGACACCACCGGTGATCCGTGGAACGGCCGCACGCTGGAATGGGCGACCTCCTCGCCGCCGCCGAACTACAACTTCGCGTTCACCCCGGTCGTCTACGAGATCGACGCCTGGACGGACATGAAGAAGCACGGCTACACGCGTCCGACCTCCGGCTTCACCTCGATCCACATGCCCAAGAACACGGGCGCGGGCGTGGTGCTCTCGGCGATCAGCACGGCACTGGCCTTCGGTCTGATCTGGCACATCTGGTGGCTGGCGGGCCTGTCGTTCGTGACGCTGATCGTCGCGTCGATCTGGCACACCTTCAACTACGACCGCGACTACTACATCCCGGCCGACGAAGTGAAAACGACCGAGGACGCGCGCACGCGCGAACTCGCACAGCAGGCGCTCTGACCCATGGCACATACCACCCACTCCCCCACCGTCGGGACCGAGCGCGTGTATCACGTGTTCGAGGACCCGCACGCCCACGACGACGGGCACGCGCATCACCCGGAAACCGGCACCAACCTCGGTTTCTGGATGTACCTGATGAGCGACTGCCTGATCTTCGCGATCCTGTTCGCCGTCTACGCCGTGCTTGGTCGCAACTACGCGGCCGGCCCCTCGCCGGCCGACCTGTTCGACCTGAAGCTGATCCTGGTCGCGACGTTCATGCTGCTGTTCTCGTCGATCACCTACGGGTTCGCGATGCTGAACTCGTACAAGCACAACCTGCGCCGCACGATCGGGTGGCTGCTGGTGACCGGCCTGTTCGGCCTGGCGTTCCTGGGCATCGAGCTGTACGAGTTCCATCACCTCGCCCACCTCGGCGCCACCCCGCAGCGCAGCGCGTTCCTGTCGTCGTTCTTCACCCTGGTCGGCACGCACGGCCTGCACGTGACCTTCGGCCTGATCTGGCTGGTGACGCTGGTCTTCCAGCTCAAGAAGCACGGCCTCAACGCCGCCAACAACCGCCGCCTGATGTGCCTGTCGATGTTCTGGCACTTCCTCGACGTGATCTGGATCGGCGTGTTCTCGTATGTGTACCTGATGGGAGTCGTGGGATGAGCACCGGAACCAACCACCACGGCGCCCACGAGTCGGCGCACGACGCGCACGGCCACGGCAGCATGCGCGACTACGTGATCGGCTTCGTGCTGTCGGTGATCCTCACCGTCATCCCGTTCTGGCTGGTCATGGGCGACGTGCTGGAAAGCCGCGTCTGGACGGTCGCGCTGATCATGATCTTCGGCGCCATCCAGATCGTCGTGCACATGGTCTACTTCCTGCACATGAACCGGAAATCGGAAGGCGGCTGGATCCTGATGTCGCTGCTGTTCACCGGCATCATCATCGTCATCGCGCTGGTCGGCTCGCTGTGGGTCATGTACCACCTCGAGTCCAACATGATGCCGATGTCGCCCGAGCAGATGCGCGTCGCGCCTTGACGCGCATCCCTTCGTGAGCGAGACCACCCGCACCGCCCGCCCGCATCTCCGCTGGGCGCTGCTGGTGTTCCTGATCGCCGCCACCGCGGGCTTCATCGCCCTGGGGGTGTGGCAGGTGGAACGCCTGCAATGGAAGCGCGATCTGATCGCACGCGTCGATGCACGCGTGCACGCGACGCCGGCGCAACTGCCGGCGTCGTCGTTCCGGGCCGCGCCCGATCCCGCCGAGGACGAATACCGCCGCGTCACCGCCACTGGCCGTCTGCTGCACACGCAGGAAATCGCGGTATACGCGACGACCGAACGCGGCCCTGGCTACTGGATCATGACCCCGCTGGTCACCGGCAACGGCACCGTCTGGATCAACCGCGGCTACGTCGACAACGCGCACCGCGCGTGCGAAACCCGCGCCCGACACGACGAAGCCGAGACGGTCACCGTCACCGGCCTGCTGCGCATGCCCGAGCAGCACGGCGTATTCCTGCGCGCGAATGTGCCGGACGAAGACCGCTGGTACACCCGCGCGCCTGCCGAGTTCTCGGCCGCGCGGAACGTCGACGGCGTGGTCGCCCCGTTCTTCATCGACGCCCAGGACCGCATCGACACCGGCAACTGGCCGGTGCCGGGTCTGACGGTGGTGCGGTTCCGCAACAACCACCTCAGCTATGCGCTGACCTGGTTCGGCATGGCGTTGCTGGGTCTGCTGGCGACGGGATTCGTGCTGCGGAGCGAGTTCCGGCGGAAGCGGTAGATCTTCGGTTTTTCCAGGAATGTGCGTCGCGCGATTCCGGATCGGTGCGATCGTCGGCCCTCACCCCAACCCCTCTCCCTGAGGGAGAGGGGCTCGGATTGCAGAGGCGCTTCTTGATGTGCTGATCTGCGCCCAAGCGCACAGCTGCTTCGAACCGTGCAGCTAACTGACGCTTGAGCCCCTCTCCCCAAGGGAGAGGGGTTGGGGTGAGGGCAGCAGATGGACTGACACGACCCGTCCAATGCATTCAGACGGATGCAGAAATGCATGTCCGACACACGCGCACCGCACCGCCCGCCGATCTCCCGGGCGGCCGTCTTGCTCTCGAACAGTGAATCGGAAGTGCGTCCGCCTCAGCAGCGCCCGACTACTTCGTCGGATCCGTCGTGAAACTCTCGCCACATCCGCAAGCGGCAGCCGCGTTCGGGTTCCGGAACACGAATTCCTGGTTCAAGCCTTTCTGCGCGAAGTCGATCTCCGTGCCGTCGACGATCGGCTGGCTGACCGTATCGACGTAGATGCGCACGCCGTCCTGCTCGCTGACCGCATCGCCCGGCTTTTCCTCGTGGGCGATGTCGACGACATAACCCCAGCCCGAACAGCCGGTCCTGGTGACGCCGAAGCGCAGGCCCAGCGCACCGGGACTGGCCGCGAGGAAGCGGCGGGCGCGTTCGAGGGCTGCGGGGGCGAGTGCGATGGCCATGACGTGATTGTACTCCGGTGGAACGGAACGCCCGCTGGCGGGGGCGTCCGCTCCGGTAGACTGTGCTGCCGCGTGTTATCGGAGCGGATTTCCAGGATTCAAGGCATGACCACGATCAGCGTCCAACAGGCCCTTGCCGGGCACATTCCAGAAGGTGGCGAAGTCACCGTGCGCGGCTGGGTCCGCACCCGTCGCGATTCCAAGGCCGGGCTGAGCTTCGTCAACGTCAGCGACGGCTCGTGCTTCGCGGCGATCCAGGTCGTGGCACCGGACACGCTGGGCAACTACGAATCCGAAGTGAAGCGTCTGACAGCGGGCTGCTCGGTCATCGCCACCGGCACGCTGGTGAAGTCGCAGGGCCAGGGCCAGAGCTTCGAGATCCAGGCGCAATCGCTGGAAGTCGTCGGCTGGGTCGAGGATCCGGAAACCTATCCGATCCAGCCCAAGGCGCACTCGCTGGAGTTCCTGCGCGAGGTCGCGCACCTGCGCCCGCGTACCAACCTGTTCGGCGCGGTCACGCGCATCCGCCACTGCCTGGCGCAGGCCGCGCACCGCTACTTCCACGAGAACGGCTACTACTGGATCAACACGCCGATCGTGACCACGTCCGATGCCGAGGGCGCGGGCCAGATGTTCCGCATCTCGACGCTGGACCTGGCCAACCTGCCGACGCGCGAGGGCAGGATCGACTTCAGCCGCGACTTCTTCGGCAAGGAAGCGTTCCTGACCGTGTCCGGCCAGCTCAACGTCGAGGCCTATTGCCTCGCCATGAGCAAGGTCTACACCTTCGGTCCGACCTTCCGCGCCGAGAACAGCCACACCACGCGGCATCTGGCCGAGTTCTGGATGATCGAGCCGGAGATCGCGTTTGCCGATCTCGCCGAGAACGCACGCATCTCCGAGGAATTCCTCAAGTACCTGTTCCGCGCCGTGCTCGCCGAGCGCGCCGACGACATGGCCTTCATCGCCGAGCGCGTGCAGAAGGATGCGATCACGCGCCTGGAAGCCTTCGTCAACGCACCGTTCGAACGCATCGAGTACACCGACGCGGTCGCCCTGCTGCAGAAGGCGGACCAGAAGTTCGAATTCCCGGTCGAATGGGGCCTGGACCTGCAGACCGAGCACGAGCGCTGGCTGACCGAAGTGCATGTCGGCCGCCCGGTGGTGGTGACCAACTATCCCGAGCACATCAAGGCGTTCTACATGCGCCTCAACGACGACGGGAAGACCGTCGCGGCGATGGACGTGCTGGCGCCGGGCATCGGCGAGATCATCGGCGGCGCGCAGCGCGAGGAACGTCTGGACGTGCTCGATGCGCGCATGGACCAGTTCGGCCTCGACCGCGAACACTACGGCTGGTACCGCGACTTCCGCCGCTACGGCACGGTGCCGCATGCCGGTTTCGGTCTCGGCTTCGAGCGCCTGATCGTCTACATCTGCGGCCTGTCGAACATCCGCGACGCCATCCCCTACCCGCGCGCGCCGGGCCAGGCGGAGTACTGAAGAGCCGGGATTGGTCATTGGTGATTGGTGATTCGGAAGAGCGGGTCACCGACGTCATCACGAATCCGGGCCGGGAAGCGCACTTGCTTTTTCCGAATCACGAACTACGAATCCCCAATCACGGCTTTCCATTGACCCTCTTTCTCGCCCTGTGTTTCTTCGGTGTCGCGATCGGCGGGTTCACCGCGTTCGTGATCTTCTGGCCGCTGTCGCTGGTGCATCTGCGCGACCGGCATCCGCAGGTGCGCGACCGCTTCGGCGAGAACGCCTTCGCGCAGCCGGCCGCGTTGCGCTGGCTGCTGGCCGGCGCCTACCGAGAAGTGCCGGACCGGCAGTTCACCGGGCTGGCGACGCCGGCCCGCATCTCGTTGATGGTGATCCTCGGCGCACTCGCGGCTTCGGCCGTGCTGTGGCTGTGGTCGATCGCCCCCTGAATCTGAGGAGTTTTTCCGCATGACCCGTGACCAGTGGTGGCTTACGTCCCTCGGCCGGACCGTGATCTGGGCACGCCTGCGCGTACTCGATGCAGGCACCGCCGAGGTCTTCGACAGCGACGGCAACACCCTCCCTTACGACAGCGAGGACACCGCGCGCGGCATGCTGCTCGATGCGGAGTTCGTCGAGTGGGAAGGTCTCGATGCCGAGGACGCGCTGGCGCGGGGTTTCGCGCTCGATCAGATCGCGCCCCCCGAGGCCGAAACCGACGCGCAGTTGCGCGATCGCATGGTGCAGTCGCTCGGCGCGCGCGCCTGAGCGATGTACACGCCGCGCGCCTTCGCCATCGACGATCCGGCGGCGCTGGACGCGCTGTTCGCGCATGACCCGTTCGTGACGCTGACCACCGTCGATGCCGACGGCGCGCCGGTCGCGACGCATCTGCCGGTGCTGTACCGGCGCGAAGGCGAGCGCCTCCTGATCGAAGGTCACTGGGCGCGCCCCAATCCCCAAGCCGCGCATGACGGCGCCGCGCTGATGATCGTGCACGGCCCGCACGCCTATGTGTCGCCCGGCTGGTATCCGGACAAGATCGAAGCGGCGCGCGTGCCGACCTGGAACTACACCGGCGCGCATCTGCGAGGCCGGCTCGAACGCTTCGACGACGAAGCCTCGCTGGCCGATCTGGTCGCCCGCACCAGCGCGCGCTTCGAAGCGCAAGTGGGCGGCGACTGGGCGTTCGACTTCAACGACGACCGCGAGCGCCGGCAACTGCGCGGCATCATCGGTTTCCGTTTCCACGTCGCGTCGGTCGTGGTGAAGCACAAGCTCAACCAGAACCATCCCGTCGCCAACCGCCACGCCGTCGCCGACGCGCTGGCCGACGGCGGCGACGATGCCCGCGCGATCGCCGCACTGATGCGCGCACTCGGCCCCTGATCGCCCACGTTTCCGAAGGAGTCTCCATGGATCTCGATCTTTCCGGCCGCCACGCCCTCGTCTGCGGCGCCTCCGAAGGCATCGGCCGCGCGACCGCGCTGGAACTGGCTGGGCTGGGCGCCAGCGTGACCGTGCTCGCGCGCCGGCGCGAGGCGCTGCAGGCCGTGGTGGACGGCCTGCCCGACGCGCCGGGCCAGCGCCACCACGTGCTGGCGATCGACATGGACGACAGCGCGGCGCTGCAGGCCGCCGTCACCGCGCACGTCGCCGCGCATCCGGCGCAGATCCTGGTCAACAACACCGGCGGGCCTGCCGGTGGCAGCGCGCACGAAGCGTCGCTCGACGCCTTCGAAACCGCGTTCCGGCGGCATCTGCTCGGCGGACAGGTGCTGGTCCAGGCGGTGCTGCCGGCGATGCGCGCGGCGCAGTGGGGCCGCATCGTCAACGTGGTCTCGACCTCGGTCCGCGAGCCGATCCCGGGACTCGGGGTGTCCAACACCGTGCGCGGCGCCGTCGCGAGCTGGGCCAAGACCCTGTCGCGCGAACTCGCGCCCGCGGGCATCACCGTCAACAACGTGCTGCCCGGCTACACCCGCACCGGACGCATCGACCAGGTCGTCGCCGACCGCATGTGGCGCAGCGGCGAGGACGCGGACGCGGTGCTCGCCGCGATGCGGGCGAGCGTGCCGGCCGGCCGCTTCGCCGAACCGGCCGAAACCGCCGGCGTGATCGCCTTCCTGTGCGCGCCGGCAGCCGCCTATGTGACCGGCGTGAGCCTGCCGGTCGACGGCGGACGGATGGCCTCGATCTAGTCACGGCTTCACCACGCCGCCGCTGCTTCGATGCGGCATGCCCGAAGGTCCCGAGACCCACGCACTCGCCGATCGCCTGTCGATGCTGCTGGTCGACGAGACGCTGACCCATGTGCGTTTCGTGGACCCGAAGCTGCAGCGCCAGCGCAAGGTGATCGTGGCCAAGCGCGTGCTGGCGGTCGAGGCGCGCGGCAAGGCGCTGCTGATCGCCGTCGACGGCGGCTGGACGGTGTACGCGCACAGTCACCTGTTCGGCTTCTGGCGCTTCGTCGAGGACCTGGACGCCCTGCCCGAAGGCGCGCCGCCGCGTCTCGTGCTCGGCACGGTGCGAGGTATCGCGGCGCTTTACGCCGCGCCGTCGATTTCCCTGTGGCGCACCGATGCCCTGGACGGCCAGCCCTATCTGTCCAGACTCGGACCCGACGTCCTCGATCCCGACGTCGACGCCAGGGCGCTCATCGCCCACATGGCCATGCCGCGTTTCGGCAAGCGCACCCTGGCGGTGCTGCTGCTGGACCAGGCGTTCGCCGCCGGCATGGGCAACTACCTGCGCTCGGAAGTGCTGTTCCAGGCCCGCCTGTCGCCGCACCGGATCCTGCAGGACATGACCGCCGGCGAGCGGCGCCGGCTGGCGAGCGCGCTGCTGGACGTGCCGCGCCGTGCGTACCGCAGCAAGCACGACGACGCCCTGCCGCCGGGCAAGGACTATCTGGCGAAGACGAAGGCGCAGTTCGGCTTCGAGGTCTTCGAACGCGCCGGCGCGCCCTGCCCCCGCGGCGACGGCACGATCGTCGAGGACCGGCTGGCCGGGCGCCGTCTCTACTGGTGTCACGGCTGCCAGCACTGAAAGCCACCGCGTTTCATGGGAGCGCGCTTGCGCGCGATTCCGGAATTCCAGCCCCTGGACGACCTTCTCAATCGCGCGCAAGCGCACTCCCGCAAGCTTGCCCCCGATCGTCATGATCCTGACCCGCCCGCGCCTTCCGGTAAGCTGCGCCCATGCAACGGCTGACGCACTGGATCGACGGCGCCGCGCGCGCACCCGGCCGGGACCACTGGCTGCCGGTGCACGACCCGGCGTCCGGCCGGACCTATGCCGAAGTCGCCGCGGGCGATGCCGCCGACATCGAGTGCGCGATCACGGCTGCCGCGCGTGCGGCGCCGGCCTGGGCCGCACTGCCCAACAGCGCGCGCGCCGCCTGGCTCGAAACGCTCGCCGCGGCGCTCGAAGCCCGCATCGACGATTTCGCCCACGCCGAGTCGCGCGACGGCGGCAAGCCCTTCGCCCTCGCCCGTGATGCCGAGATCCCGCGCGCGGTCGCCAACCTGCGCTTCTTCGCACATGCGGCCACGCAGTTCGCCAGCGAATCGCACCACGGCGAGGCCGGCCTGAACTACACGCTGCGCGCACCGCTGGGCGTGGTCGCGGCGATCTCCCCGTGGAACCTGCCGCTGTACCTGTTCACCTGGAAGATCGCGCCGGCGCTCGCGGCCGGCAACACCGTGGTCGCCAAGCCCTCGGAAATCACGCCGGCCACGGCGACGATGCTGGCGGCGCTGTCGGGCGAGATCGGTCTTCCGCCGGGCGTGCTCAACGTCGTGCATGGCGCCGGCGCCGACGTGGGCGACGCGCTGGTCGACGATCCGCGCGTGCGCGCGGTGTCGTTTACCGGCAGTACCGCGGTGGGTCGGCGCATCGGCGCGCGCACCGGCGCCCAGCTCAAGAAGGCCTCGTTGGAACTCGGCGGCAAGAACGCCACCCTGGTCTTCGCCGACAGCGACTGGGAAGACCAGCTCGGCACCTTCGTGCGGTCGGCCTTCCAGAACAGCGGACAGATCTGCCTGTGCGGCTCGCGCATCCTCGTCGAACGGCGCATCTACGACAGCTTCCGCGGGCGTTTCGTCGCAGAAGCAGTCGCACTGCGCGTCGGCGACCCGATGGATCCCGATGCGCGCATGGGGCCGCTGGTCTCGCAGGCGCAGTTCGACAAGGTGCTCGGCGCCATCGAACGCGCGCGCGCCGAGGGTGGCCGCGTGCTCTGCGGCGGCCATGCGCTGGAGCGGCCCGGCTGGTTCGTCGCGCCCACGGTCATCGACGGCCTCGGCCCGGACTGTGCGACCAACCGCGAGGAGATCTTCGGGCCCGTGGTCACGCTGCAGCCCTTCGACGACGAGGCGCAGGCACTCGCGCTGGCGAACGCCGGCGACTACGGCCTCTCGGCCTCCATCTGGACACGCGACCTCGCCCGCGCACACCGCCTCGCCGCGGCGCTGCACGTGGGCATGGTCTGGATCAACACCTGGCTGATGCGCGACCTGCGCACGCCCTTCGGCGGCACCGGCGCGTCCGGTCTCGGCCGCGAGGGCGGCGTGGACGCGATGCGCTTCTTCACCGAGCCGAAGAACGTCGGCCTGTCTCTGCGATAATCGCGCCATGGGCGAACTCGACAACCTCCTCAGGAACAACCGCGACTGGGCCGAACGCGTGATCCGCGACGACCCGGATTTCTTCCACCGCCTCGAGAACCAGCAGACGCCGAAGTACCTGTGGATCGGCTGCTCGGACTCGCGCGTGCCGGCCAACCAGATCCTCGGGCTCGACCCGGGCGAGGTGTTCGTGCACCGCAACGTGGCCAACGTGCTGTCGCACGGCGATCTCAACGCGCTGTCGGTGATCCAGTTCGCCGTCGACGTGCTCAAGGTCGAGCACATCCTGCTGGTCGGCCACTACGGCTGCGGCGGCGTGCATGCGGCGATGACCGGCGCGCGTGTGGGTCTGGTCGACAACTGGCTGCGGCACGTCGCCGACGTCAACCACAAGCATGCGGACCTGCTGGCCTCGGTCGACGACGTCAAGCTGCGCCACGCGCGCCTGTGCGAACTCAATGCGATCGAACAGGCCCTCAACATCTGCCAGACCACCGTCGTGCGTGACGCCTGGGCGCGTGGACAGCCGCTCGCGGTGCACGGCTGGGTCTACGCGCTCGGCGACGGCCGCGTGCGCGAGCTGGGCATGGATGTCGCGGCGCATGACCAGATCGGACCCGCCTACGAGGCTGCCGTCGCCGACATCGCCCGCGTCGCCGCGCGGGGCCGGCGCGATGGCTGAGGCCATCCGGGCCGACGCTGCGCCGCGACCGGTCGGCCGCTATCCGCATGCACGTCGCGCCGGTGGCCTGCTGTTCCTGTCGGGCATCGGCCCGCGCGACCCCGCCACCGATTCGGTGCCCGGCAACGTGGTCGATGCCGGTGGCCGCCTGATCGCGCACGACATCGCCACGCAGACGCACGCCGTCTTCGCCAACGTGCGCGCCGTGCTCGAAGCCGCCGGCGCTCGCTGGGAAGACCTGGTCGACGTGACCGTGTACCTCACCGACATGGCCGGCGACTTCGCCGCCTACAACGCGGTCTGGGCGGAATACTTCCCGGACCCTGCGACCGCGCCCTGCCGCACGACGCTGGGCATCGACGCCCTGCCGACGCCGATCGCCATCGAACTCAAGTGCATCGCGACCGCGGGTCGCGAGCCGATGCCCCTCGCCCGCCACGCGGGAAAGGGGGGAACCATCGGCGGAGCCGATGGTGGGGTGAGGGCGGAACGCGTCGTTCCAACATCCAATACGCAGGAGTGAGCCGATGATTCCCGGGCCCCTGGATTTCAGCAAATGGATCGACGCGCACCGGCATCTGCTCAAGCCGCCGGTCGGCAACAAGTGCATCTACGACGGCGACTTCATCGTCATGGTCGTCGGCGGACCGAATGCGCGCACCGACTATCACTGGGAAGAAGGCCCGGAGTGGTTCTACCAGCTCGAGGGCGAGATGGTGCTGCGCATCCAGGAAGACGGCCAGCCGCGCGACATCCCGATCGAGGCCGGCGAAACCTTCCTGTTGCCGCCGAAGGTGCCGCATTCGCCGCAGCGCAGCGCCGGCTCGATCGGGCTGGTGATCGAGCGCAAGCGCCTGCCGCACGAGCAGGACGGGCTGCTGTGGTTCTGCGAACGCTGCAACCACAAGCTGTTCGAGCAGTACTTCCACCTGCACGACATCGAGCAGGATTTCCCGCCGGTGTTCGACCGCTTCTACGGCTCCACCGAACACCGCACCTGCGAAGCCTGCGGCCATCTGAATCCCCGCCCCGCCCGCTACGACCCCGATCCGGACACGCTGGCCGACATCACCTGACCTTCCGATTTCCATGGACTGGAGACCGTACATGCGCCACTGGATTCCGATGCTGTTGCTGGCCTGCGTTCTGGCTGCCCCTGCGGCGGCGAACACGCAGCACCCCGACAACGCAGAGCTGGCCTCGCTGTACGACGCCGACCAGCAGGCGCGCGCCGATCGCGCGAACATCGACTGGAACCGGGTCGCGAAAGAGGACGCCGAGCGACGCGCGCGCGTGCTGGCGCTGATGCGCGAGGGCGCGGTGCGCAGTGCGGAAGATCACTTCCGGGCAGCGATGGTGTTCCAGCACGGCAGCACGCTCGCGGATTACCGCATCGCGCACGCGCTGGCGACGCTGGCATCGGCACTGGATCCCGAGCGGGTGAACTACCGCTGGCTCATCGCCGCGTCCTGGGACCGGATGATGACCGCGCAGCTGCAGCCGCAGTGGTACGGCACGCAGTTCCACGGCAGCGACACCGGCATGTTCCTGTATCCGGTCGCCGAAGACGCGGTCGACGATGCCGAGCGCGCCCGCATGGGCACGCCGTCCCTGGCCGAAGCGCGCGCCAATCTCGCCACGATGGCGGCGTCGACCGGCCGTGCGGTCCGCTCCGATCCGCCCACCATCGAAGACCTGCGCCGCGAGCGCGCTGCGGGGGCCGAAGCCCGCTGAACCTGCTGTGCGCCTGCGGCGTGATCGCCGCCGGCCGGTCGTCTACGATGACGGCCATGCTGAAGATCGACATCCACGCCCACTATCTGCCGCGCGACTGGCCGGATCTCGCATCGAAGTACGGCGACGCGCGCTTCCCGGTGATCCATCACACCGACGACGGCCGCCACCGGATCTACAAGGACGGCCGTTTCTTCCGCGAGATCTGGTCCAAGACCTGGGACGCGCAGGAACGCATCGACGACTACGCGCGTTTCGGCGTGCAGGTGCAGGTCATCAGCACGGTCCCGGTGATGTTCAGCTACTGGGCGAAGCCGGCCCATGCGCTGGAACTGCACCAGGCGCTCAACGACCACATGGCCGCGACCGTCGCCGCGCATCCGCGCCACTACGCCGGCATCGGCACGGTGCCGCTGCAGTCGCCGCGCCTGGCGATCCAGGAGCTCGAGCGCTGCGTCGACCAGCTCGGCCTGCAGGGCGTGCAGATCGGCAGCCACATCGGCGACTGGAATCTCGACGCGCCGGAACTGTTCCCGTTCTTCGAGGCCGCGGCCGATCTGGGCGCGGCGATCCTGGTACATCCCTGGGACATGATGGGCAGCGAATCGATGCCCAAGTACTGGCTGCCGTGGCTGGTGGGCATGCCGGCCGAGCAGTCGCGCGCCGCCTGCTGCCTGATCTTCGGCGGCGTGCTGCAGCGGCTGCCGAAGCTCAAGATCTGCATGGCGCATGGCGGTGGCAGCTTTCCCTACACGATCGGCCGCATCGAGCACGGCTTCAACATGCGGCCGGACCTCGTCGCGACCGACAACCCGCACAATCCGCGCGGCTACCTCAGGCAGCTGTACTTCGACTCCTGGGTGGCCGATCCGCGCGCGCTGCAGTACCTGCTCGACACCTGCGGCGCCGACCGGGTGATGCTCGGCACCGACTACCCCTTCCCGCTCGGCGAACAGGTGCCCGGCGCCGGCATCGAGGAGATCGCGCTGGCCGACGCCGATCGCGCGCGCCTCTACCACGGCACCGCCCTCGAATGGCTCGGCCTGTCGCCGACGCGTTTCGCCTGACCTTCCAACGTCCGCGCCCGCGCGGACCCGACGACACTTCGAAATGACCGACACGCACACGCTGTACTCCGACGCCTACGCCACACACGCCGACGCCGCCGATCCGCTGCAGCGGTTCCGCGCGCAGTTCCACATGCCGCGCTTCGGCGATGTCGAGCAGGCGTACTTCGTCGGCAACTCGCTGGGCCTGCAGCCGCGCGGCGCGCGCGCGCAGGTCGAGGACGTGCTCGACAAGTGGGCGATGGAAGCCGTCGAGGGCCACTTCCGCGGCAACTCGCAGTGGATGACCTATCACGGCCTGGTCGGTGCGCAGCTGGCGGAGATCGTCGGCGCGCAGCCGGAAGAAGTCGTCGCGATGAATTCGCTGACCGCCAACCTGCACTTCCTGATGGTCGGCTTCTATCGCCCGACCGCCGAGCGTCCGGCGATCCTGATGGAAGCCGGTGCGTTTCCCTCCGACCGCTACGCACTCGAATCGCAGGTGCGCTTCCACGGCTTCGACCCGGCCACCGACCTGATCGAAGTGCAGCCCGGTGCCGACGGACTGTTCGGCATGGACGCGATCGCCGCGGCGATCGAAACACACGGCCATCGCCTCGCGCTGGTGCTGTGGCCGGGCGTGCAGTACCGCACCGGCGAGGCTTTCGACCTGGCGGAAATCACCCGGCTCGGCCACGCGGCCGGCGCGATCGTCGGTTTCGACCTGGCACACGCGGCCGGCAACCTGCCGCTGCAGCTGCACGACAGCAACGCCGACTTCGCCGTGTGGTGCCACTACAAGTACCTCAACAGCGGCCCAGGCGCGGTGGCCGGCGCCTTCGTGCATGCGCGCCACGCGCAGACCGATCGCCCGCGTTTCGCCGGCTGGTGGGGTCATGACGCGGCGACACGCTTCCGCATGGGCCCGAACTTCCAGCCCACGCCCGGCGCCGAGGGCTGGCAGCTCAGCAATCCCCCGATCCTCGGCCTGGCGCCGCTGCGCGCATCGCTGGATCTTTTCACCGAGGCCGGCATGCCGGCGCTGCGGGCGAAGTCGGAAACCCTGACCGGTTATCTGGAAACGCTGATCCGCAGCCAGCTCGACGACGTGCTCGACATCGCCACCCCGCGTGATGTCGCACGGCGCGGCGCACAGCTGTCGTTGCGCGTGCGCGGCGGACGCGAGCAGGGCCGCGCCCTGTTCGACTACCTGTCCGACAACGGCGTGCTCGGCGACTGGCGCGAACCCGACGTGATCCGCATCTCGCCCGCGCCGCTCTACAACACCCATGCCGACGTGCTGCGTTTCGTGCGCACCGTCGCCCGTTGGCGCGACGCGTGACCGCACCTGCCCGCCATCTGACGATCATCGGCGCGGGCCTGGCCGGCGCCCTGCTCGGCATCCTGCTGCGGCGTCGCGGCTGGGACGTGGATCTGTATGAAAAGCGCGGCGACCCGCGCGTGCAGGGCTACGGCGGCGGCCGCTCGATCAACCTCGCCCTGGCCGAGCGCGGCCGGCATGCCCTGCGCGCGGCCGATGCCGACGACGCGGTGATGCACCACGCGATCATGATGCGCGGCCGCATGGTGCACGTCGGCGATGCCGAACCGGTGCTGCAGCGCTACGGCCGCGACGACAGCGAGGTCATCTGGTCGGTCCACCGCGGCGATCTCAACATCGTGCTGCTGGATCTGGCCGAGGCCGCCGGCGCGCGGCTGCATTTCGACGCCGGCCTGGACGCGGTGAACTTCGACTCCCGGCATGCGGTGTTCCGCGATCCGCGCGACGGCAGCACGCACGAGGTGCGGTTCGACGCACTGGTGGGCGCCGACGGCGCCGGCTCGGCGCTGCGCGGCGCGATGCACCGCGTGCGCGACCTCGGCGAGCGCAGCGATTTCCTCGATCATGGCTACAAGGAACTCGAGATCCCCCCGACCGCCGACGGTGGCTTCCGGATCGAGCCCAATGCGCTGCACATCTGGCCGCGCGGACACTACATGTGCATCGCGCTGCCCAATGACGAGAGGACCTTCACCGTCACCCTGTTCCTGCCGCATCACGCCGGCGCGGACGGCGGCCCGGCGTTCGACCAGCTGGCCGATGTCGACGCGGCGCGCGCGTTCTTCGCGCGCGATTTCCCGTCCGCACTGGCGTTGATTCCCGCGTTCGATCGCGACTGGGCGGCCAATCCGGTCGGCCAGTTGGCCACGCTGTACCTCGACCGCTGGCATCTCGACGGGCGCGCGGTGCTGCTGGGCGATGCCGCGCACGCGATGGTGCCATTCCACGGACAGGGCATGAACTGCGCGTTCGAGGATTGCGTGGCGCTGGCGCGCCAGCTCGATGCGCATGCCGATCTCGCGACCGCATTCGCCGCGTTCGAGGCCGAGCGCAAGCCGGACGCCGCCGCGATCCAGCGCATGGCGCTGGACAACTATCTGGAGATGCGCGACCGCGTCGACGATGCCGACTATCTGCTGCAGCGTGAACTCGAACTCGCCCTGCAGGCGCGTCACCCGGGACACTTCGTGCCGCACTACGCGATGGTCACCTTCATGCGCATCCCCTATTCGCTGGCGATGGCGCGTACCGACATCCAGCGCGGCATCCTCGAACGCGCGACGGCAGGCCACGCCACGCTCGACACGCTCGACTGGCCTGCGATCGACGCCGAGGTGCATGCGCTGCTGACGCCGCTGGAGGACGTGCCGGGGTGAGCGACAGTTTCCTGTTCTACGATCTCGAGACCTTCGGCGCCGACCCGCGCCGCACGCGCATCGCCCAGTTCGCCGCGATCCGCACCAATGCCGATCTCGAGCAGATCGACGACCCGATCGACTTCTTCGTGCGGCCGGCCGACGACCTGCTGCCCTCCCCCGTCGCGACCCTGATCACCGGCATCACCCCGCAACACGCGCTGGCGGTCGGGATGACCGAGGCGGACGCCTTCGCGCGCATCGCCGAGGAAATGGGGCGGCCGAAGACCTGCACGCTGGGCTACAACTCGCTGCGCTTCGACGACGAGTTCGTGCGCTTCGGGCTGTACCGCAATTTCCACGACCCTTACGAGCGCGAGTGGCGCAGCGGCAATTCGCGCTGGGATCTGCTCGACGTCATGCGGCTATGGCACGCGCTGCGTCCCGAAGGACTGGTCTGGCCGACGCGCGAGGACGGCGCGACCTCGTTCAAGCTCGAGCATCTGGCGGCGGCCAACGACGTGCGCACGGGCGATGCCCACGAAGCGCTGTCGGACGTGCGCGCGCTGATCGGCCTGGCGCGCCTGTTCAAGGCGGCGCAGCCGCGCCTGTGGGACTACGCGGCGAAGCTGCGCGACAAGCGCCATGCCGCCTCGATGCTCGACACGATCGCGATGACGCCGGTGCTGCACGTCTCGCAGCGCTATCCGGCTGCGCGCCTGTGCGCGGCGCCGGTGTTGCCGATCGCGCGCAACCCGCGCATCGACAGCCGGGTGATCGTGTTCGATCTCGACGGCGATCCGGACTGGCTGCTCGACCTCGACGCCGGAACGATCGCCTCGCGCGTGTTCGTCCGCCGAGAGGATCTGCCCGAAGGCGTCGCACGGATTCCACTCAAGGAGGTCCACAGCAACCGCTGTCCGGCGCTGGTCGCCTGGGACCATCTACGACCGGCCGACTTCGAGCGCCTGGCCATCGATCCGGATGACATCACGCGGCGCGCCGCTCGCCTGCGCAGCGTCGGGCCTGCACTGGCGGAAAAGATCCGCCAGGTCTTCGCTGTCGAGCGCGAGTTCGCCCCGTCCGATCCCGATGGCGCGCTGTACGACGGATTTGCCGGCGATGGCGACAAGCGGCGCATGGCACAGGTCCGCGCGACGCCGCCGGATCTGCTGGGCACACGCGATTTCGGCTTCGAGGACTCGCGGCTCGACGCGCTGCTGCTGCGCTACCGCGCGCGCAACTGGCCCGGGACGCTCAGCGCCGAAGAGCAGGTGCGCTGGGACGACTACCGGCGCGCGCGGCTGTCGCCGGGCACGACCTGGTCGGAAGAGGATTTCGCGTCCTACTTCACGCAGATCGAGGCATTGCGCGCGGAAAATCCGTCCGACGCACGCCGCCTGCCGCTGCTCGATGCCCTCGGCGATTGGGGGCGTGACCTGCAGACGCGTCTGCACCCCGCCACCACGATGCCGATCTCCCCTGCATGACCACGTACTTCACCGACAAGAGCTTCAAGTTCCTGCGCGCACTCGCGCGGCACAACGAGAAGCCCTGGTTCGAGGCGCACCGGAAGGACTACGAGGCGCACGTGCG
>Ga0207791_1000101_pt1 | contig 24837 bp, 23 predicted proteins | sample HigsolmetaGSP16D_FD_184844 | JGI IMG/M metagenome (GOLD analysis project Ga0207791, IMG submission 184844) | High solid enriched microbial communities from the Joint BioEnergy Institute, USA - SP1-6-D (SPAdes) | ecosystem: Engineered > Bioreactor > SSF (Solid state fermentation) > Aerobic >...
GGTGCCGGTCTGCTTGAACAGCAGCTCGTGCGCGTAGGCGCGCAGTGCGTCGTCCGGGGTGTGCAGCAGCGCCCAGCCCAGCGGGGCCAGCCACACCGCCAGGCCCAGCAGGAAGGCGGGCAGCAGACACAGCAGGCTGGCCGGATGCGGGCCCGGTACCGGCTGACCGCGGCGGCGCAGGTACACCCGCCAGCCGAGCCAGGGCAGCACCAGCAGCAGCGGCAGGAAGCCCACGCCTTTGGTCACCGTGCCCACGCCTGCGGCGATGCCGGCCAGCCACAGCGCGGGCAGGTTGGGGCGCTCGGCCAGATGCCGCAGCAGGCCCCACAGGGACGCGGTGGTCAGGGCCACCAGCACCATGTCGATCTGCGCGCGTTTGGCCATCAGCGCGAACTGCAGGGTGCAGAACAGCGCGGCCAGCGCGTAGCGCGCATGCCGGGGCGAGCCCAGGCGACGCGCCAGGTCGGCCACCAGCCACAGGGTGAGCAGGGCGGCCAGCAGCGAAGGCAGCAGGAACGACGCCTGCCAGCTGCCCACCGCCTGGTGCGCGGCTGCCTGCAGCCACATGAACACCGGCGGCTTCTCCGCATAGAGTTCGCGCCCGCGGTGCGGCAGCAGCCACTGCCCACTGTCCACCATGGCGCGGGCAGCCAGCACGAAGCGGGGCTCGTCCGGCGGCTGCGGCTGGCGCAGGCCGAGGCCGGCGGCCAGGGAGACGATCATCAGCAGCCACAGCAGCGGCAGCCACCAGCGGCGGGGCGGGGCAACAGGCACGGCAGGCTCGGCAGGCAAAGCGCGGAGTGTGTGCAACCCGGCGTGGGAAAAGCGTCGGAAGCACGCCAGCACGACCGCATTCCGACATGCGCGGCGCTACCATGGCGCCATTCTTCGTGGATATGCCGCGCATGCGCTTGTTGGTGATAGAGGACAACCGCCAGCTGGTGGCCAATCTGTTCGATTACTTCGAAGCACGCGGCCACGTGCTGGATGTCGCGCCGGATGGGGTGACCGGTCTGCATCTGGCCGGCAGCCAGCTCTACGACGCGATCATCCTGGACTGGATGCTGCCGCGCATGGAAGGGCCGGAGGTGCTGCGCCGCCTGCGCACCGAACAGGCCTTGGACGTGCCGGTGATCATGCTCACCGCGCGCGATGACCTGCCGGACAAGATCGCCGGGTTCCGTGCCGGTGCCGATGATTACCTGACCAAGCCGTTCGCCCTGCCGGAGCTGGAGGTCCGCCTGGAAGCGCTGCTGCTGCGCGCGCAGGGGCGCAACCCGCACCGGCGGCTGCAGGTGGCCGACCTGGTGCTGGACCTGGCCACGCTGGAGGCGCGGCGGGGTGGGCAGGTGCTGCACCTGTACCCGGCCTGCCGCAAGCTGCTGGAGGTGCTGATGCGCGCCAGCCCGGCGGCGGTGACCCGGCAGCAGCTGGAGTTCGCGCTGTGGGGCGATGAACCGCCCGATGGCGACCTGCTGCGCTCGCACGTGTATGAGCTGCGCCGCAGCGTGGATGGCCCCTTTGCCGAAAAGCTGGTGCAGACCCTGCCCCGCGTGGGGTACCGGCTGGCCGCCGGTGCGGGCGAGAGCAGCGGAGCCCACAGCGATGGCCACTGAGCCGCGCCCGCTCTACCGGCATGTGCTCGGCTGGCTGCTGGGCTACCTGGCGCTGATTTCGGTGGCGGTGTTCAGCGTGGGCAACTACGTGCACGAGCATGCCGAGCATGCGGCATGGCGCGCGTTGCTGAACTCCGAACTGGACAGCATCGCCGCGCACCAGGCGCGCGATCCCGCCTACCGCTGGCAGGATTCGGACACGCTGCGCCTGTACCGGCTGGCCGATGTCGATGCGCCGCCGGTGCTGGGTGCGCTGCACCCGGGCCTGCACGATGGCATCCGCCTGGGTACCGGCGAAGCGGCGGTGATGGTGCGCGACCTGCCCGGCATGGGGCGGGTCGCGCTGGCCCTGGACATCACCGATTTCCACGACCTGGAGCAGTTCGCCACCCGCTGGGTGCTGCTGGCCGGACTGCTGATGATCCTGGTGACCGTGGTGATGGCCGTGCTGGGCATGCGCCGGCTGGTCCGCCCGCTGAGCCGGCTGGCCCGGCACATCGACAGCCTGCGCCCCGGCGATGCCGGCCAGCGGGTGGAGGTGGAACCGCGCGGCAGTTCGGAACTGCACATCATTGCCGGTGCGTTGAACGATTACCTGCAGCGCAATGCGCAGTTCGTGGAGCGCGAACGGATGTTCATCGGCACCGCCAGCCATGAACTGCGCACCCCCTTGGCGGTGATCGGCGGCGCCACCGAGCTGGCGCTGGAACAGCCCGCACTGCCCGAGCGTGCCCGGGTGCAGATGCAGCGCGTGCGCGATACCGCCGCCGGGGTGGAGGAGCTGATCGAGCTGCTGCTGGTACTGGCGCGCGACCCGGCACGGCTGGCCGCGCGGGCCGAACGCATCGCCGTGGACGAGCTGCTGCCGCGCATCGTCGATGACCACCGCCATCTGCTGGGTGACAAGGACCTGCAGGTGCGGGTGCAGGCCGAGCACGTCGCGCTGGTAGCGCCCCTGGCCGTGGTGCAGGCCGCCATCGGCAACCTGCTGCGCAACGCGATCGAGAACAGCGGCCGCGGCGTGATCGAGCTGGACCTCAGGGCCGACGGGGTGCTGACCGTGCGTGATCCGGGCAATGGCATGAGCCCGGAGGAAATCGCCCGCATCCATGCCCGCATGGCCCGCGGCGTGCGCGATGCGCAGGGGGGCATCGGCCTGGACCTGATCGCCCGGCTGTGCGACCACCTGGGCTGGTCGCTGCACCTGCAGGCGGTGCCGCCCCGCGGCACGCTGGCCACGCTGGACTTCCACGCGCGTTGAGCGCGCGCCGGCCGATCACCCGGCCGGTGCGTCCACATGCTGGTCGATCAGGATCACATTGCCATCCGGGTCGGTGAGCATCAGGTGTGCCGGGCCGGTGCCGCCGGTGTCCGCGCGCAGGGTGGGAACGATGCCTGCCGCCTCCAGCTGCGCCTGCAGCTCCCGTACATCCGTGAACGACGGCAGAGGCTGCGCCTGCTGGTTCCAGCCGGGGTTGAAGGTCATCAGATTGCCTTCGAACATGTCCTGGAACAGGCCGACGACCGTATCGCCATTGCGCAGCACCAGCCAGCGGTCCGCTGCATGGCCACCGGTGACGACGAAGCCGAGCCGCTGATAGAACGCCTGCGAGGCGCCAAGGTCTTTCACCGCAAGACTGATCGAGAACGAACCCAGTTGCATGGCACGACTCCGGACGGGGCGGGGGCGGCGATTGTTGCCATGCCCGGCCCGTGCCAGCAAGCGGCAGCGCCGCATGCGCGGGTGTGAAGCGGGTGTTAACCTGCCCGCGGCGTCGCGGTCCGCGGCGCTTTTCTTTTCGCCGTTTTTTCGATCGACAGAGGATTGCATGCCGACCGAACCTGCTACTGCGCTCATCAGCAGCGATATCGTTGCGTTGGGCCTGATCGCCGCCACCCTGGCGCTGATCTTCTGGGCCGCCAGCGGCCCCACCCCCCTGCTGAAGAAGGTCTTCGCCTGGGTACCGGCCCTGCTGCTGTGCTACTTCATCCCGGCCATCTACAACACCGCCGGGCTGATCGATGGCCACAACACCGCGCTGTACAACCCGATCGCGCGCGATGTGCTGCTGCCCGCCGCGCTGGTGCTGCTGACCCTGTCGATCGACCTCAAGGGCGTGGCCCGGCTGGGACCGAAGCTGCTGCTGGTGTTCTGCGCCGGCACGGCCGGCATCATGCTCGGTGCGATCGTTTCGTTCCAGGTGATGAAGCTGATCCACCCCGAAACCGTGGCCGGCGACACCTGGGCCGGCATGGCGGCGCTGGCCGGCAGCTGGATCGGTGGCGGTGCCAACATGGTGGCCATGCGTGAGGTTTTCGGCACCGACGCCACCACCTTCGGCCAGTTCGCCGTGGTCGATGTGGCCTGTGCCAGCCTGTGGATGGCGATCCTGCTGTTCCTGGCCAACCGCGCCCCGCAGATCGATGCCCGCAACGGCGCCGACACCCGTGCCATCGACGAGATGAAGGCACGCATCAGCGCGTACGAGGCGCAGAACGCGCGCATTCCCAGCCTGACCGACCTGATGGTGATCGTGGGCGTGGCGCTGGGCGGCGTGGGCCTGGCGCACGCCATCGCCGCACCGCTGAGCGGCTGGTTCAAGGCCAACGTCAGCTGGGCCAGCCAGTTCAGTCTGGACAGCCCGTTCGTGTGGGTGGTGCTGCTGTCCACCGCGCTCGGCCTGGGGTTGAGTTTCACCCGCGCACGCCGGCTGGAATCGGCCGGTGCCTCGCGGCTGGGCACGGTGTTCCTGTATTTCCTGATCGCCTGCATCGGCATGCAGATGGATCTGCTCTCGCTGCTGGACCGTCCGTGGCTGTTCCTGCTCGGCGTGATCTGGATGGCCACCCACGTACTGGTGCTGTGGACGGTGGCCAAGCTGGTGCGCGCGCCGCTGTTCTTCTTCGCCATCGGCTCGCAGGGCAACATCGGCGCGGCCGCCTCGGCGCCCGTGGTGGCCGCCGCCTTCCATCCGAGCCTGGCGCCGGTGGGCGTGCTGCTGGGGACCGTCGGCTACGCTACCGGCACCGGCCTGGCGTATGTCACCGGCTTGATCCTGAAGGCCATGGCGGGCGCCTGATCCCGCTTCCGCGCCGGCTCAGCTGCCGGCGCACCGTGGTGCCATCGAACGCGGGCCGGCAATGCCGGCCCGCGTCGTTTCCCACTCAGCAGCAGCGGCCGCCGTTGCGGCCCCCGTAGCGCGCCTCCTGGCGCTCCCGGAAGAACGTCTTGTAATCCATCGGCGTGCGCTCGGGATGGTTCTCCAGCACGTGCCGCACGTAGTTGTCGTAATCGGGAATGCCGCAGCACAGCCGCGCCGTCTGCACCAGGCGCCGCCACAGACGGCGGTGGGCCTGGTGCTGGCTTGCCGGAACCAGTGCCGTACTCATCACAGGTCCGCCATCTGGTGCGGCTTCAGCGCCACGTACGGCGTTTCCTTGTCCGAGCGCTGCGGATTGCGGCGTGCCGCCACGATCGTCTTCAGCGAGTAGGCCAGGATGGAGAACACCACCAGCAGGAACAGCACTGTCAGGCTGGTGTTGACGTAGGCGTTGACCACGATCTGCTGCATCTGTCCCATCGTCTTGGCCGGCGCCGTCAGCGTGCCGCTGGCGATCGCGTCCTGGTACTTGTGGGCCTGCGCCAGGAAGCCCTGGGCCGGATTGCTGTCGAAGATCTTGATCAGGCCCGCGTACGTGGTGCAGATCAGCAGCCACAGCGCGGGGACCGCGGTGACCCACGCATAGCGGTCACGCTTCATCTTGAACAGCACCACGGTGCCGAGCATCAGGGCGATGCCCGCCAGCATCTGGTTGGAGATGCCGAACAGCGGCCACAGCGTCTGGATGCCACCGAACGGATCGACCACGCCCGAATACAGCAGGTACCCCCACAAGGCCACGCAGCCGGCGGTGGCGACGATGTTGGCCGCCCACGACTCGGTCTTCTTCAGCGCGGGAATGAAGCTGCCCAGCAGATCCTGCAGCATGAAGCGGCCCGCACGCGTGCCGGCGTCCACCGCGGTCAGGATGAACAGCGCTTCGAACAGGATGGCGAAGTGGTACCAGAACGCCATCATCGCATCGCCCGCGCTGGGCAGTGCTTCGTGCAGGATCATCGCGATGCCGACCGCCAGCGTCGGCGCGCCACCGGCACGGTGCAGGATGGTCGGCTCGCCGATGGCCACTGCGGTGGCTTCCAGCTGCTCCGGCGTGATGGTGAAGCCCCACGTGGTGGTGATGTAGTGCGCGGCCGAGACCGCGTCCGCACCGATCACCGCCGCCGGACTGTTCATGGCGAAGTAGATGCCCGGCTCGATGATCGAGGCGGCCACCAGCGCCATCACCGCTACGAACGATTCCATCAGCATGCCGCCGTAGCCGATGTAGCGCGCATGCGCTTCATTGGCCAGCAGCTTCGGCGAGGTCCCCGAGGCGATCAGCGCATGGAAGCCGGAGACCGCACCGCAGGCGATGGTGATGAACAGGAACGGGAACATGCCGCCCTTCCACACCGGGCCATCCCCACTGGCGGCGAACTGGGTCATGGCCGGCATCTTCAGCTCGGGCATGACGATCAGGATGCCGACGGCCAGCGCGATGATCGTGCCGATCTTCAGGAAGGTGGACAGGTAATCGCGCGGTGCCAGCAGCAGCCACACCGGCAGCACCGAGGCGATGAAGCCGTAGCCGATCAGCATCCAGGTGATCTGCTTGGCGGTGAAGGTGAAGGCCGGGCCCCATACCGGGTCGGCCGCCACGTGTCCGCCCAGCCAGATCGATCCGAGCAGCAGGATCAGCCCGACCACCGAGATCTCACCGATCTTTCCCGGGCGGATGTAGCGCATGTACACGCCCATGAAGATCGCGATGGGCATGGTGGCGATCACCGTGAACATGCCCCATGGGCTTTCCGCCAGCGCCTTGACCACCACCATCGCCAGCACCGCCAGGATGATGATCATGATCAGGAAGGCGCCGAACAGGGCGATGGTTCCGGGCACCGGGCCCATCTCCTCGCGCACCAGGTCACCCAGGGAGCGGCCATTGCGGCGGCTGGACAGCACCAGGATCATGAAATCCTGCACCGCGCCGGCCAGCACCACGCCCACGACCAGCCACAGCAGGCCGGGCAGGTAGCCCATCTGCGCGGCCAGCACCGGGCCGACCAGCGGACCGGCGCCGGCGATGGCGGCGAAGTGATGGCCGAACAGCACGTGCTTGTTGGTGGGCACGTAGTCCAGGCCATCGTTGTTGAGGACCGCCGGCGTGGCCCGGGTCGGGTCCAGCTGCAGCACCTTGCTGGCCACGAACAGGCCATAGAAGCGGTAGGCGATGAGATAGATGGAAACAGCGGCCACCACGATCCACAGCGCATTGATGGGCTCACCGCGGCGCAGCGCCACGGTGCCCAGACAGAATGCGCCGAGGAGCGCGATCAGCGCCCAGCCCAGCTTGGAAAACCCTTTCATGTTGTGACCTCTCCGGGAAATACGTCGTAAGAGTCCCGCGCGACCCGTGAAGGGTCAATGCTCAGGGCGCGTTCAGCAGCTAGTACTTTGGTCGTAACCGGCCGGCGCCTCCCCGCCGGTCCCGTGGGTGCGCCGCAGACGGCCGGCGCCTGCACCGCCGCAGGCCACCGACGGCGCTGGAACAATGGGTTGCGGCGGTACGGCTTGGCGTATGCCGTCCCCGCTACCATGGTAGAAGCGTCAACTTCCATGGAGGTCCCATGAGCTCGAATGAACCGGTCCGCGTGCTGCGTACCCTGCGCGGCGTCCCCGCCTCCGATGGCGCCGGCGTGCGCCTGACCCGCGTGATCGGCGGGCCCGGCCTGCCCGATCTGGACCCGTTCCTGCTGCTGGACGAGTTCGGCACCGATGCGCCGGAAGACTATCTGGCCGGCTTCCCCAGCCATCCGCATCGCGGCTTTGAAACGGTCACTTACATGCTCGATGGGCGCATGCGGCACAAGGACAACCATGGCAATGAAGGCCTGCTGGTGCCGGGCAGCGTGCAATGGATGACCGCCGGCCGGGGCCTGGTGCACTCGGAAATGCCCGAACAGGAAAGCGGGCGCATGCGCGGCTTCCAGCTCTGGGTGAACCTGCCGGCGCGGGACAAGATGGTGGCGCCGGCGTACCAGGAGTTCGCGCCCGAGCGCATTCCGGTGGTGCAGCCCGCGCCAGGCGTGGAGGTGAAGGTGATTGCCGGAACCGTGCAGGGAACCGCCGGCCCGATCCACCAGCCAGCCACCGATCCGGTCTACCTGGATATCACGCTGCAGCCGGCCGCGCAGTGGTCGTATGCACTGCCGGCAGAGCACAACGCGTTCGCCTATGCCTTCGAGGGCGCACTGGAGGTGGGCCAGGGCGAGGCCGCCCGGCCCCTGGCCCGGCAGGAACTTGCCGTGCTGGGCGGCGGTGCCGAACTGCACCTGCGCGCGGGCGGGCAGGGCGCACGCCTGCTGGTGGTGGCCGGCCGGCCGCTGCGCGAGCCGGTGATGCGGCATGGGCCGTTCGTGATGAACACGCGGCAGGAACTGATGCAGGCCTTCGTGGATTACCAGGAAGGCCGCTTCTGACCGCCGCGGCGCCCGACGCATGACGGCGCCGGGCGTGCGGTCTGTCGGGGGAGCGCCGGTGCCGCACCGCAGGCGGGCCGGGGTCATCGTCAGTGGCCGGCAGCGACCGCGGCGGCGTTCAGATTGATCCCGCGCACCAGTCCCTGCAGGCTGGTGCGCTCCTGCTCATCGGCCGGATACAGCGCCAGCTGCACGAAGCGGTCCTTGTCCAGCTTCACCACCGTGATCCGGCGGTGCGCGTAGCCCTGCGGCTGCACGCCGCCCAGATCCGGCTGGTACCAGTACAACGTTTCGCCAGCGAACTGGTCGCGCTCCTGGCGCAGCGGGCGCTGCAGCGGAATGTCCGGATCGTTGCCGGTCATCATCAGCGAAAGCACTTCGCGTCCATCGGCGGTGCTGGCACGACAGGCCACGAACGTCGCAGCCTGCTGTTCGCTCCACTGCAGCCCGCTCTCGGCGGGAAGGGTGGGGCATCGGCCAGCATTCTGCGCGGCAGCCGGCAGCGCGGCGGACAACAGACACAGCATCACGACAGGCAAGAACTTCATGTTTCCCCCAGGTGGCGATTCGGTGTGCCGGCCCTGCGCTGGGCCGGAACACGGCGGGCCGCCAGGGCACCGGACGCCCATCCCCTGGGCACCGTTCCGACCCGTCCAGACGCGCGGGCCGGGGTCGGTTGACCTTAACGGAACGTGAGCGAGCGCACAATTCGATGTTTCAGATGAAACTTGTTGGGCTCAGTGCGCCGGCAGCGGGATGAACTCGGTCTCATCGCCGGGCACGGTGGCGAAACGCCCCTGGGCCCAGTCCTGCCGGGCCTGCTCGATGCGCTCCTGCGAGCTGGAGACGAAGTTCCACCACAGGTGGCGGTGGCCGTCCAGCGGCTCGCCGCCCAGCAGCATCGCCTTGACCGGTGTCTTCGCCCGCAGCCGGCCGCGCGCGCCCTCAGCCGGCACCACCAGGTGCTGCACGGGCAGATCCACGCCATCCAGCTGCGCCTGGCCGTCCAGCACGTACAGGGCACGCTCGCGGTGGCCGGCATCCAGGTCAAGCTCCGCGCCGGCGTCCAGGTCGATCGCCACGTTCAAGGTGTCGGCAAACACCTGCACGGGGGATTCCTCGCCGTAGGCGCGGCCGGCGATCACCCGCACCCAGGCGCCGTTGCGCCGCTGCTGCGGCAGCGCGGCGGCGGGGTGATGGAAGAAGGCCGGCTCCACCTCCTCGTAGCCTTTGGGCAGGGCGACCCAGGTCTGCATGCCGTGCAGCGGGTGGCCGCTGGCGCGTTCTGCCGGCGGGGTGCGCTCGGAGTGGGCGATGCCGCGCCCGGCGGTCATCCAGTTCACATCGCCGGGGCGGATCACCTGATCCGAGCCGAGGCTGTCGCGGTGACCGATGGCACCCGACCACAGGAACGTCACCGTGGCCAGGCCGATATGCGGATGCGGTCGCACGTCGATACCGTGGCCGGGATCGAGCACGGCCGGGCCCATCTGGTCGACGAACACGAACGGGCCGATGCTGCGCAGCTGCACAGTGGGGATGGCGCGGCGCACTTCCAGCCCGCCGATGTCGTGGACACGCGGGGCGATGAGGGTGGTCATGCGGGTGTTCTCGCTGGCGGGTACAGGCCGGCAGGATCGCACGGGCCGCGCGTGGTTGCAGGCCCGTCACGGGCAACAGGGTGTTCCAGCCAACGGCGCGGAACAGCACCGGCGCGATGGCTGGGCATGGGATTGCGAGGTGCATGGGCGGGGGATGGCAACCCCCGCATCCTGCGTGCCTCGTAGAGCGCCCTCCATGGCGCTCTACGCCCCCGCCCATCCCCCTCGCCAGCCCGTGGACAGCCCACGTGGATGCCCGCCACCTCAGAACAACAGAAACACCAACACCAACAGAAACACCAACACCAACAGCAACACCAACAGCAACAGCAACAGCAACAGCAACACCGCCCTCTGCCATCGCAGCCCCTGCATGTCGTGGCTGTTGTTGAGGCCGTTGCGGTTGCGGTTGCCGTTGCCGTTGTTGCTTCCGCCGTCACCGGCGATCGTGCTGTGGGAGGGCCGGGGTGGGAGCGTGGGGGCGTCGAGCGCCAAGGAGGGCGCTCGCCGAGGCACGCAGGATGCAGTTGTTGCCGTCCCCCACGGTGCCATCCCGGCCCACCCGCCCTGCAGGAAACGCCAAAGCCGACGCCCCCGCTTCAGCCGTTGAAGTCGATCTTGATCTTGATCTTGAACGTGACGTTGGACGTTGCCAGAAGCAGGGGATGCGGGGGGCGCAGCCCCCGCACCGACCTCACGCCACCGGTTCGCGCAGCAGCGCAGACTCCCATCCCGCACGCGGCGCGAAGCGGTCACCATGACGCTGCTGCAGCACCTTCAGCCGCTCCAGCAGGGCATCGGCGCCGGTCGCGCGGATGTACTGGATCGGGCCGCCCCGGAACGGCGCGAAACCGGTGCCGAAGATCACCCCGGCGTCGAGCAGGTCCGCATCGGCCACCACGCCTTCGTGCAGACAGGCCACCGCCTCGTTGAGCAGCGGCAGGATCAGCCGGTCTTCCAGATCGGCCGGTGCCTGGTAATCCTTGGCCACCTCCGGCTTCTTCGCCCGGCCGTTCTCCCACGTATACAGGCCTTGGCCGTCCTTCTTGCCGCGCTTGCCGGGCTCCACCGTCTGCAACGCTGCGGGAATCTGCAGGCCCAGGAACGGCGCCAGCTCGTGGCCCACGCCCGCCGCCACATCCAGACCGACCGTATCGAGCAGCTCGATCGGCCCCATCGGCATGCCGAACCTGACCGCCGCCTTGTCGATCACCGGGCCGGGAATGCCCTCGGCATAGGCCGTGGCGGCTTCCAGCATGTACGGGAACAGCACGCGGTTGACCAGGAACCCCGGGGTGCCGGCCACCGGCACCGGGAACTTGCCCAGCGCCTTGCAGAACGCCGCCAGGCGGCGCTCGGTCTCTGCGGCCATGCCGTCGTGGTGGATGATCTCCACCAGCGGCATCTGCGCCACCGGGTTGAAGTAGTGCAGGCCGGCGAACTGTGCCGGACGCTGTAGATGGCCACGCAGTTCGGTGAGCGGAATGGACGAGGTGTTGGTCGTCAGCAGGGCATCGGGCCGCATCGCCGGCTCCAGCGTCTGGTACAGCTCGCGCTTGGCCTCGGCCTGCTCGATGATCGCCTCGATGACCAGGTCGGCCTCGGCCGCGCCCCGGCCCTCCAGATCGCCGCGCAGACGCGCAGCCACCGCCGGCCGCTTGCTCTCATCGCGCACCTTCTTGGCGAACAAGGCCTGCGCGCGTTCCAGCGCCCCGTCGATGAACCGCTGCTCGCGGTCCTGCAGGGTCACCTCGAAGCCCTTGAAAGCGGCCCATGCGGCGATGTCGCCACCCATCACGCCCGCGCCCACCACGTGGACCCGGGTGATGCCGTGGTCACCGCTGCCCAGCGCTTTCAGCCGCTCGGTCAGGAAGAAGATGCGGATCAGGTTGCGCGCGGTGGGCGTGCCGGCCAGCTTCACCACGGCCCGGCGCTCGGCATCCAGACGGGCCTGGATGGGCTTGCCGCCGCTGCGCTGCCACGTGCTGATCAGCGCGTACGGCGCCGGGTAGTGCTCCTTCTTCGCCTTGCGTGCGACCTGCTTGGCCATCTGCGGCGCCAGCAGCTGGCGTGCCGGCCAGGTGTTGGTCGCCCAGGCCGTGGCCCGCTGCTTGAACGGGCGGGTGGTGCCCTTCAGGGCCAGGTCCACGGCCGTATCCAGCAGCAGCGCCGGGGGCACCACGCGGTCGACCAGGCCGATGCCGCGTGCTGCGCTGGCCGACAGGGTGCGGCCGGTCAGCATCATGTCCATCGCCGCCGGTGCACCCACCAGCTGCGGCAGGCGTGCGCTGCCGCCCCAGCCCGGGAAGATGCCCAGCTGCGTTTCCGGCAGGCCGATCCGGGTGGAGCTGTCATTGCTGGCCACGCGGTAGCGGCAGGCCAGCGCCAGTTCGGTGCCGCCGCCCAGGCAGTGGCCATGTACGGCGGCCACGGTAGGGCAGGGCAGCTCGGCCAGCTTCTGGTAGACGCTCTGGCCCCGGCGGATCGCATCGTTGACGGTGCCGCGGCGGTCGAATTCCTGGAACTCCTTCAGATCCGCCCCGGCGATGAACCCGGCCGGCTTGGCCGAGCGCACCACCACGGCCTTGGGGGGATCCAGCGCGATGCGTTCCAGCAGGTCGCCCAGCTCCAGCAGGACATCCTGGGACATCGCGTTGACGTTGGCGTCATGCCGGTCAAGGCTCAGCACCACCACGCCGTCGGCGCGGATCTCCGGGTGCCAGTGCATGAAGCGAAGCCCGTCGAATCCAGAGAGCATGGACATTCCATCCGGTTGTGTATGGTGAAGGTGGCTATGATCCAGAGGTTGTTTCCCCCGCGTCAAATCCCAATAGCAGGGGGATGGACGGATCCCGGCTCAGCCACCGGATCGGCCACGCTAACGGAACGTTGGTTAAAAGCTGGTGCGGTGCCGGTCCACATGGCGCTGAACTTTTCCCGGGATTGGCAGTCTCATTGCCCGACGTCGGTTGGGCTGACAGGAGTGCGGCCCCGCATGGCCGAGGTTGAAACACCACAGGAGCTGGATCTGGAACTGGTCCGGCGCGTGCAGCGCGGCGAGAGCGCGGCATTCGATGTCCTGGTGCGCAGGCACCAGCACCGGGTCGTGTCGCTCGTGGGGCGCTACATCGCCGACTGGAGCGAATGTCAGGACGTCGCCCAGGAAACCTTCATCCGCGCCTACCGCGCGATGGCCGGTTTCCGGGCCGACGCCCAGTTCTCAACCTGGTTGCATCGGATCGCCGTGAACACTGCCAAGAACCACCTCGCCGCGCACAACCGCAGGCCGCCCACCGATGACATCGACGTGGCCGACGCCGAACAGTTCGATACCGGCACGCGGCTGCGCGACACCGATACGCCTGAACGCCAGCTCATGCGCCAGGAGCTGGAGAACACCGTCATGAAGGCGGTGGCGGCGTTGCCGGAAGAACTGCGTTCGGCCATCACCCTGCGCGAGGTGGAAGGCCTGAGTTATGAAGACATCGCGCTGAAGATGGGGTGCCCCATCGGCACCGTGCGGTCACGGATCTTCCGCGCCCGCGAAGCCATCGACACTGAACTTCGGCCGCTGCTGGATACCGGCAGCGCAACCCGTGAGAAGAGCCGCGTATGAACGATACCCACACGCCGCCGGTTTCCGGCATGCCCCCCCACGCCGATGGAAAGCTCGACGCCCACCACCGCCAGCAGCTGTCGGCCCTGTTCGACGGCGAGCTGGAAGGCGACAGCGCGCGTTTCCTGCTGCGCCGCCTGCAGCACGATCCGGAACTGGCGGGCTGCCAGGAACGCTGGCAGCTGCTGGGCGATGTGCTGCGCGGCCAGGCCTGCGCGCCGGCCCCGTCCACGTTCGCCGCGGGCGTGGCCGCCGCGGTGGCCCGCGAGCCGCTGCCCGCTGCCAGCGCCCCGCGCCGTCGCGGTGGTTGGCGTACCTGGGGCGGTGGCGCGCTGGCGGCCTCCGTGGCGGCCGTCGCCCTGTTCATGGGCCGGCAGGCGCTGCAGGAACCGACCCCGGACGCCGCCGCACCGCTGCAGGTGATGGCCAGCCAGGCCGAGCTTGCCGCGCCGGTGCCGGCGCCTTCGCCGACGCCGGACACCGCCCGGGCCGAACCGGCCGCACTGCTGGTCGCCGCCGCGCCGGCTGCGGCGATGGCTGCTGCCGGCCGCCGCAGCGATGCCCAGGCCGCGCGCCGCGCCAGCGCCACGCGGACCCAGCAGGCGGTGCGTGCCGGCCAGCGTGACGACACGCCGCAGCGGGCGCTGGCCGTCCGCGCCCCGCTGTCGCCGACCGTGCCGGCCGGCATGCGCCGTGACCTGCCGTTCGGCGATGTCGGCGCCCTGCAGGCGCGGCCGTGGCCACGCTCCAGCCTGGGCAGCGTGCCCGGCCAGGCGCTCAACGCCAGTACCCCGGCGTCGGCATCGGCTGCGTTCTACCCGTTTGAACCGCGCCTGCAGGACGACCTGCCGGTGCAGCGCCCGCACGACTGAGTGCCGCGCCGCCGCATCCCGGCCACTGCCGGGGTGCCTGTTTCCTGGAACCCTACGAACCGCCGGAGGTTGTTGTCCGATGATGTCCCACACCCGCACATCCCGCCTGCACGCCCTGGGCCTGCTGGCCATGACCCTGCCGCTGGCGGCCTGCGCGCAGTCGCCCGGCACCGCACAGCCGGCGTCCACGCCGGCGGCCGCAGCGGCGCCGCGCGCGCCGGCGGCACCGCTGGTCAGCGGTCTGCCCGATTTCACCCAGCTGGTCGAACAGGTCGGCCCCGGGGTGGTCAACATTGAAACCACGATCGTGCGCGACAACCGCCAGGCCCGCATGGGCGGCCCGGGTGGCCAGGACGACATTCCGGAGATCTTCCGCCGCTTCTTCGGCCCCGGCTTCGGCATGCCCGGTCCGGGCGGCGACGAGGACGGTCCCGGCCCCAGCATCAAGGGGCGGGGCATGGGCTCGGGCTTCATCATCTCCGCCGACGGCTACGTGCTGACCAACCACCACGTGGTTGCCGACGCCAGCGAAGTGAAGGTGAAGCTGGCCGACCGCCGCGAGTTCACCGCCAAGGTGATCGGCAGCGACCAGCAGTATGACGTGGCCCTGCTGAAGATCGACGGCAGCGGCCTGCCGACCGTGCGCATCGGGGATTCCAATACGCTCAAGCCGGGCCAGTGGGTGGTGGCGATCGGCTCGCCGTTCGGCCTGGACCATTCGGTCACCGCCGGCGTGGTCAGCGCGGTGGGCCGCAGCACCGGTGGGCCGGACCAGCGCTACGTGCCGTTCATCCAGACCGACGTGGCGATCAACCAGGGTAATTCGGGCGGCCCGCTGCTCAACACCCGCGGTGAAGTGGTCGGCATCAACTCGCAGATCTTCTCCGCCTCGGGCGGCTACATGGGCATCAGCTTCGCCATTCCAGTGGATCTGGCGATGAGCGCGGTGGAACAGATCAAGAAGACCGGCCGGGTCAGCCGTGGCCAGCTCGGCGCGGTGGTGCAGCCGCTGGATTCGCTGAACTCGCAGGCGCTGAAGCTGCCGGACAGCCGCGGCGCGCTGGTCAATGAAGTGGTCGCCGACAGTGCCGCAGCCAAGGCCGGTATCCAGGTCGGTGACGTGATCCGCTCGGTGAACGGCGCGGCGGTCGGCAGCTTCAGCGACCTGCCGCCGCTGATCGGCGCCCTGCCGCCGGGCAGCAAGGTGCGTATCGGGCTGATCCGCGACGGCAAGGAGCGTGAACTCACGGCCACGCTGACCGAACTGGCCGAAGATGCCCAGGCCGCCGCCAACCGGCCGGCCTCGGCCAGCCCCGATGCCGCGCCGCAGACCGGCGCCAATGCCCTGCTGGGGCTGGAGGTGACGGATCTGACGGCGCCGCAGCGCAAGCAGCTGGGCCTGGAAAACGGCGAAGGCGTGCGGATCACCCGGGTCAACGGCCAGGCGGCCCGCGACGCCCGGCTTGCACCGGGGCAGGTCATCGTCCAGGTGGGCCGCACCGCGGTGGGCAGCGTGGACGCGCTGAACCGCGCGCTGGGTGGCTACCGCAAGGGCGATGTGGTCATGCTGCTGGTGCGCAGCGGCGGCAGCAGCGCCTTCGTGGCGGTCAAGACCGGCGACTGATCCGCAGCCGCAGGGGGCCCGCGCACACGCGCGGCCCCCGTGTGGCCTCCGCCGCACGGGTCTGCCGGGCGGTTCCGGGCCCGGGAGCCGGATGGAATGGCCACCCGGCCCTCCGTTCAGGTGCCGGGCATGCGATAATCGAGCGTTACCCTGACGACGCCGCGCGCCGCCGCCACCTCTATGTCCTCTGATTCGATGCGGAACATCCGCAACTTCTCCATCATCGCCCATGTCGACCACGGCAAGTCCACGCTGGCCGACCGCATCATCCAGCTGTGCGGGGGCCTGCAGGCCCGCGAGATGGAAGCGCAGGTGCTGGACTCCAACCCGATCGAGCGCGAGCGTGGCATCACGATCAAGGCGCAGTCGGTGTCGCTGCCGTATGTGGCGAAGGACGGCCAGACCTACCACCTGAACTTCATCGACACGCCGGGTCATGTCGACTTCTCCTACGAAGTCAGCCGCTCGCTGGCCGCCTGTGAAGGTGCGCTGCTGGTGGTCGATGCCGCCCAGGGCGTGGAAGCGCAGTCGGTCGCCAACTGCTACACCGCGGTGGAGCAGGGCCTGGAAGTGGTGCCGGTGATCAACAAGATCGACCTGCCCACCGCCGACATCGACCGGGCCAAGGCGGAGATCGAGGCGGTGATCGGCATCGATGCCAGCGACGCCGTACCGGTGAGCGCCAAGACCGGCCTGAACGTGCAGGACGTGCTGGAGGCGATCGTGCATCGCATCCCGGCGCCGGTGCCGCGCGATACCGACAAGCTGCAGGCGCTGATCATCGACTCGTGGTTCGACAACTACCTGGGCGTGGTCTCGCTGGTGCGCGTGATGCAGGGCCAGATCAAGGCCGGCGACAAGCTGCAGGTGATGTCGACCGGGCGTACCCACCAGGTCGACAACGTCGGCGTGTTCACGCCCAAGCGCAAGGTGCTGCCGGTGCTGAGCGCCGGCGAAGTGGGCTGGGTGACGGCCAGCATCAAGGACGTGCACGGCGCACCGGTGGGTGACACCCTGACCCTGGCCGCCGACCCGGCGCCCAAGCCGCTGCCGGGCTTCCAGGAAATGCAGCCGCGCGTGTTCGCCGGCCTGTTCCCGGTCGATGCCGAGGATTACCCGGACCTGCGCGAGGCGCTGGACAAGCTGCGCCTGAACGATGCGGCCCTGCGGTTCGAACCGGAAAGCTCCGAGGCCATGGGCTTCGGCTTCCGCTGCGGCTTCCTCGGCATGCTGCACATGGAAATCGTGCAGGAGCGCCTGGAGCGCGAGTACAACCTGGATCTGATCAGCACCGCGCCGACCGTGATCTATGAAGTGCTCAAGACCGACGGCACCGTGATCAACATGGACAACCCGGCCAAACTGCCGCCGGTGAACCATGTGCAGGAAATCCGCGAGCCGATCATCCGCGCCAACGTGCTCACCCCGGAGGAGTACATCGGCAACATCATCAAGCTGTGCGAGGAAAAGCGCGGCAGCCAGATCGGCATCAACTACCTGGGCAGCCAGGTGCAGATCAGCTATGAACTGCCGATGGCCGAAGTGGTGCTGGACTTCTTCGACAAGCTCAAGTCGGTCAGCCGCGGCTATGCCTCGCTGGACTACCACTTCGTGCGCTTCGATGCCGGCCCGTTCGTGCGCGTGGACGTGTTGATCAATGGCGACAAGGTCGATGCGCTCTCGCTGATCGTCCACCGCAGCCATGCCGATCGTCGTGGCCGCGAACTGTGCGAGAAGATGAAGGACCTGATTCCGCGCCAGCAGTTCGACGTGGCCATCCAGGCCGCCGTCGGCTCGCAGATCATCTCGCGCACCACGGTCAAGGCCATGCGCAAGAACGTGCTGGCCAAGTGCTATGGTGGCGACGTTTCGCGCAAGAAGAAGCTTCTGGAAAAGCAGAAGGAAGGCAAGAAGCGCATGAAGCAGGTCGGCCGCGTGGAGATTCCGCAGGAAGCCTTCCTGGCCGTGCTGCAGATGGACAACAAGTAAGGCCGTGCCGGCCGCCTGGCCGGCCACCCGTTACGTTGCAAAGGACCCTGAATGAAACTGTTTGAGTTCCTGCTGGTCGCGCTGACCCTGTTGTCCGGCCTGATCCTGCTTGCCGACAGGCTGTACTTCGCCAAGCGCCGCGCGCGCCGTGCCGGGCTGCTCGATGAAGAACCGGTGCTGGTGGACTACTCGCGCGCGTTCTTCCCGGTGCTGGCGATCGTGCTGGTGGTACGCAGCTTCATCGCCGAGCCGTACAAGATCCCGTCCAGCTCGATGATGCCGAACCTGCTCATCGGTGACTTCATCCTGGTCAACAAGTTCGCCTATGGCCTGCGCCTGCCGCTGACCAACACCAAGGTGGTGCCGGTCGGTGAACCGGCGCGCGGCGACGTGGTGGTATTCCACTTCCCCGGCCACAGCGACAACGATCCGAACAAGGGCGAGAACTTCATCAAGCGCGTGATCGGCGTGCCCGGCGACACCGTGGTGTTCGAAGGCAACGGCCTGACCCTGAACGGCACGCCGGTGCGCTATGAGGACAAGGGCATCTATGCCGGCCATCTGGGCCATGGCGATGGCCACAACCTGCTGGTGGAAGAACTGCCGGGGCGCACCCACACGGTGCTGGAGACGGCGTATCCTCGCGGCGAAGGGTCCTGGACGGTTCCGGCCGGCAAGTACCTGGTGATGGGCGACAACCGTGACAACAGCGATGACGGCCGTTTCTGGGGCCTGCTGCCGGAGCAGAACCTGCGCGGCAAGGCCTTCGTGATCTGGCTCAACTGCTATGGCTGGTTCTGCAAGGACGGTTTCGAGCCGTCGCGGATCGGCTCGGGCATCAAGTGACTTTCGACGCGTATCTGGGGAGAACGCAATGAATGCAGTGAATGCGGTGAAGCGGCAGCGTGGCATGACCCTGACCTCCTTCCTGGTGGTCCTGATGGTGGTGGGCTTTGCCCTCTACGTGGCCATGAAGCTGTTCCCGATGTACCAGGAGTACTATGCGGTCCGTGCGGCGATGAAGAGCCTGGCCAACGAGCCGGGCATCAGCAGCATGCAGCCGGCGAACATCCAGCAACTGTTCTTCAAGCGGCTGTACATCAGCTATTCCGAAAACGTGAAGCCGTCCAATGTGAAGTTCGAGCGCAAGGACAACGGCTGGTTGCTGCGCGTGAACTACGAGGTCCGCCGTCCGCTGGTCGGCAACCTCGACGTGGTCGGCAACTTCGATTCAACCCAGGACCTGTCCCGTAGCGGTGTCGAGTAAGAACTTCCAACGTGGTGACCTGATCGGTCACGTCTTCACGGACCCGGGCCTGCTCAAGCAGGCCCTGACCCATCGCTCTGCCGGTACGCCCAACAACGAGCGGCTGGAGTTCCTGGGCGACAGCATCGTGAACCAGATGGTGGCCGAAGCCCTGTACCACCGTTGGCCGAAAGCCGACGAGGGCGCGCTGACCCGTGGCCGCGCCGAACTGGTGCGGGAGGGGGCGCTGGCGGTGATCGCGCGGACGCTGCAGCTGGGTGACCGGCTGATCCTGGGGCCGGGCGAACTGAAGTCCGGCGGCCACCGCCGTGATTCCATCCTGTCCGACGCACTGGAAGCGGTGGTGGCGGCGATCTACCTGGATGCCGGGTTCGAAGCGTGCCGCGCGCGGGTGCTGCCCTGGTTTGCCGCGTCCATGGACGCGCTGCCGGCCACCGGTCGCCCGGAGAAGGACCCCAAGACCCGGTTGCAGGAATGGCTGCAGGCCCGACAGAAGGTGCTGCCGCAGTACGAACTGGTGTCAGAATCCGGGGACGACCATGCCAAGACCTTCCGGGTGCGCTGCCTCCTGACCGAACCCGTCGTCGCCACCGAGGGCGAAGGCTCCTCGCGGCGTCTGGCCGAACAACAGGCGGCCGCGGCCGCATTAGAGAAACTGGTGGATACCAAGTGAGCGAACAAACGACCCATCATTGCGGCAGCGTCGCCGTCATCGGCCGGCCCAACGTTGGCAAGTCGACCCTGACCAACGCCCTGGTGGGCGCCAAGGTCAGCATTGTCTCCAACCGGCCGCAGACCACCCGCCACCGCCTTCTGGGCATCGCCACGTATCCGGAAGGCCAGCTGGTGCTGGTCGATACCCCGGGGCTGCACAAGGTGCAGAAGCGGGCGATGAACCGGGTGATGAACCGTGCCGCGCGCGGCTCGCTGGAAGGCGTGGACGCCGGTCTGCTGGTGATCGAAGCCGGCCGCTGGGACGAAGAGGACAGCCTGGCCTTCAATGTGCTGCGCGACGCCGGCATTCCGGTGGTGCTGGTGGTCAACAAGATCGACCGCATGAAGGACAAGGGCGCGCTGCTGCCGTTCCTGCAGGACGTGACCGCCGGGCGTGATTTCTCCTCGGTCCACCCGATTTCCGCGCAGAAGCGCAATGGCCTGGAGGCGCTGGTGCGCGATGTCCTGGCGTTGCTGCCGGAGGCGCCGCCGATGTTCGGCGAGGACGAGATCACCGACCGCAGCCAGCGCTTCCTGGCCGGTGAACTGGTCCGTGAACAGCTCATGCGCCAGCTCGGCGAAGAGCTGCCCTATGCCACCACCGTGGAAATCGAACGCTTCACCGAAGACGGCAACCTGCTGCGCATCGGTGCGGTGATCTGGGTGGAGCGCGAAGGCCAGAAGGCCATCGTGATCGGCAAGGGCGGCACCCGGCTGAAGGACATCGGCGCCAAGTCGCGCATGCAGATGGAACGTCTGTTCGGCGCCAAGGTGTTCCTGGAGACCTGGGTGCGCGTGCGTGAAGGCTGGTCCGATGACGAGGCCGCGCTGAAGGCCTTCGGCTACGAATAACCCGCACGGGCCGGGCTGCCATGCGCATCGAGGGCGAACCCGGCTTCGTGCTGCACGCGCGCGCCTACCGTGAAACCAGCCTGCTGGTGGAGGTGCTCAGCGCCTCCCATGGCCGTATCGGCCTGCTGGCGCGGGGCGTGGCCAGCAGCAAGGGGCACGTGCTGCGCGCCGCCCTGCAACCCCTGCAGTGGATCCGCTTCGACGCCGTCCAGCGCGGTGAGCTGGGGCAGCTGCGCGCGGCCGAGGCGCTGGATGCCGCCCCGCGGCTGCACGGCCAGGCGATGCTGGCCGGCTTCTATCTCAATGAACTGGTGCTGCGGCTGGCGCCGCGGCACGATCCGGTCCCGGACCTGTACCGCGCCTACGGCCAGGCGCGTGGCCGCATGGGCGTGGGCGCGCCGCTGGCCTGGAGCCTGCGCCGCTTCGAACGCGACCTGCTCGAAGCGCTCGGGGTCGGCTTCGACCTGACCTGCAGCAGCGAGGGGCAGCCGATCGATCCGGCCGCGCGTTACCGCCTGGACCCGCAGGAGGGCCCACGGCGGCTGCTCAGCGAACGTGACGGCGAGGGCCGCACGGGCACCGCCACCGGCAGCGCCCTGTTGGCGCTGGCCGCCGACGAGGAACCGGCCGCGGCGGACCTGGCCAGCCTGCGTCTGCCGATGCGCGCGGTGCTGGCCCACCATCTGGGCGCCCGTGGCCTGAAAAGCTGGGAGCTGCTGGACGACCTCGCGCCCCGCCGCTGAGCCGGCTCAGTGCAGCAGCGCGGCTACGGCTTCGCGGAAGCGCGCATGCGCCACGTGCGAGGCCGGCATCTGGTGCAGCGAGCGCACCGCCCGTGCCAGCCGGGCCGCGCCGACGAACCCGCAGCTGGCCTGCAGCCGGTGCAGCTGGCTGTGCAGGGCGCGCTCGTCATGCATGTCCACGGCCTGGTCCACCGCATCGCGCACGCCGGGCAGTTCGGCCAGGAACAGCTCGCGCAGGGCGATCAGATGGGTACGCTGGCCATTCAGGGCGGCCAGCGCGGTGATCTCGTCCCAGTCCTCGGCGTCGCTGTCGGCGTTGATCGGCGCGCTGATCGCGCTGGACGACGCGACCGGCCCGCTGCGGCCCAGCGCCTGGCGCACCGCGTTGAGCAGCGCGTCACGTCCCAGCGGCTTCACCAGCGTGTCGGCAAAGCCGGCCGCACGCAGCTGGCTGTGCAGGGCGCGCTCGCCATCGGCGGTGTGGGCCAGGGCCGGCACATCGGCATGCAGCCGGCGCAGCCGCTGCAACAGATCCGTGCCGTGGCCATCAGGCAGGTTGGCGTCGATCAGCCACAGGTCGTGGCGGCGGCGCGACGCACCCACCAGGGCCGAGGCCACCGTATCGGCGGTGTCCACCTCGGCGGGCAGGCTTTCCAGGGCGGCTTTCAGAAAGCCGCAGGTGATGATGTCGTCCTCGACGAGCAGGATACGTGGGCGCGGGGCCGGCGGTGTCGTCTGCATGGGGGCTGCCTCCTTGTCAGCTGGGGACATATTAGACAGGTCATGGGCGTAAGCAAGCATAAACCGGGCGGTCCGGGCAGGCCGTGTCCCTATCTGCGACAATACGCACCCTTTTTCAGCCCGCAGCCCGACGCCACGTGGCCCGACATCGCTCCCGCATCGACCGTACCCCGTTCAAAACCGACATTCTGGACCTGAGCCATGATGGCCGTGGCGTCGCCCGCCGGGAAGGCGAGGGCGGCAAGGTCACCTTCATCAGCGGCGCCCTGCCCGGCGAGGTGGTGATGGCTGAACAGACCGCCCGCAGCCGCCACTTCGATGAGGCCCGCACGGTGGAGGTGCTTGAGCCTTCGCCGCAGCGGGTGACCCCGAAGTGCCCGCACTTCGGCACCTGTGCCGGCTGCGTGCTGCAGCATCTGGACGAAGACCAGCAGATCGTCGCCAAGCAGCGCGTGCTGATGGACAACCTGGAGCGCATCGGCCACGTCACCCCGGGCACCGTGCTGGCCCCGCTGGTGGGCGAAAGCTGGGGCTACCGGCGCAAGGGCCGGTTCTCGGTGCGCCGCGTGGAGAAGAAGGACAAGACCCTGGTCGGTTTCCGCGAGCTGGATCCGCGTTTCGTTGCGGATCTGCAGCAGTGCCTGACCGTCATTCCCGAGATCGGCGGCCGGATCGCCGAGCTGTCGGCCTTCATCGAGCGCCTGGACGGCAAGCGGGACATCCCGCAGATCGAGTTCATCGCCGGTGACCAGGCGGTGGTGCTGACCGTGCGCCACCTGCAGCCGCTGAGCGAGGCCGACCGCGCCGCCTGGGCGGCGTTCGGCCAGGCCCAGGGCTTCGTGATCTACCTGCAGTCGGGGGGCGTGGATACCGTGCAGCCGCTGGACGGTGTGGGCGTGGACCTGTCGTTCCGGCTGGCGCCGTGGAACATCGAGCTGGCGTTCCGGCCGCTGGATTTCATCCAGGTCAACGCCAAGCTCAACGAGAAGATGATCGCCCACGCGCTGGCGCTGCTCGAACCGGGCAAGGACGAGCGCGTTCTGGACCTGTTCTGCGGGCTGGGTAATTTCACCCTGCCGCTGGCGCGCCATGTGCGCGAAGTGGTGGGGGTGGAAGGTGACGCCGGGCTGGTGGCACGGGCGCGCGGGAACGCCGCGCGCAACGGGCTGGACAACGCGCAGTTCTTCGCCGCCGACCTGACCCAGGACCAGCGCCAGACCGCGTGGATGCGCCAGGGCTTCGACAAGCTGCTGCTGGACCCGCCGCGCTCGGGCGCGATCGAAGTGCTGCAGCAGCTGCCGCTGAAGCAGTTCAAGCGCATCGTCTATGTCAGCTGCCACCCGGGCTCGCTGGCGCGCGATGCCGGCTATCTGGTCAACGAACAGGGCTTCACCCTGGTCAGCGCCGGGGCGATGGACATGTTCCCGCACACCGCGCACGTGGAAAGCATCGCCGTGTTCGAGAAGCGCTGAGGCAGGGGCCAGCATCCCATGGGCATCGAGATCGAACGCAAATTCCTCGTCACCCATGACGGGTGGCGCCAGGCGGCGCACACCGTCATCGCCATGGCGCAGGCGTACATCAATGACCTGGGAGCGCTGGACCGCGGCACCCAGAACGCGTCGGTGCGGGTGCGCATTGAAGGCGAGCGGGCGGCGCTGAACCTGAAATCGCGCACGCTGGGCCACACCCGGCAGGAGTACGACTACCCGATTCCGCTGGACGACGCCCGCGAGCTGCTGGCGCTGTGCGTGGGCGGACGGATCGAGAAGCGCCGGCACCTGGTCGCTTATGCCGGATTGACCTGGGAAGTGGACGAGTTCCTGGGCGACAACGCCGGCCTGGTGGTCGCCGAAGTGGAGCTGGAGCGCGCCGACCAGGCGATCGAGCTGCCGGACTGGGTCGGCCAGGACGTCACCGACGATGCGCGTTACTACAACGTGGCCCTGGCCAACCATCCCTGGACCCGCTGGTAACGGGGCCGGTTCGGCCGGTCGCGGTGGGGCGCATTGTTTCCGCCGCGGCTGCCCTCATCTGTGAGGGCATGAGAATCGATATCTATTCCGACGTCGTCTGCCCGTGGTGCTGGATCGGCAAGCACCGGTTCGCCCAGGGCGTGCAGCTGCTGGGCGCGCAGGCGCCTGCGCTGGACATCCACTGGCAGCCCTTCCAGCTGGACCCGGAGGCCGGCACCACCCCGGTGCCGTTGCGCCAGGCCTACGAGCGCAAGTTCGGCGGCGCCGAGCGCACCGCCCAGATGCTGGCACAGACCGAAACCACCGCGCGCGCCGAGGGCCTGCCGATGGACTTCAGCCAGGGCCAGGTGCGGGTGACCACGCTGCCGGCACACCGGCTGCTATGGCTGGCCGGCGAGCACGGGGTGCAGGACGCGGTGGGCGAAGCGCTGTTCCGCGCGCATTTCCAGCACGGGCGCAACCTGGCCGACCCCGCGGTTCTGGTCGAGGCCGGCGTCGAAGGCGGCCTGGCGGCGGCGCAGGTCCAGCAGCTGCTCGAGTCGGACCAGGGTCTGGCCCCGGTGCAGCAGGCGCTGGAGCAGGCGCAGGCACTGGGCGTGTCGTCCGTGCCGACCTTCGTCATTGACGGCCGCTGGGCCATCGC
>Ga0207791_1000103_pt1 | contig 24809 bp, 26 predicted proteins | sample HigsolmetaGSP16D_FD_184844 | JGI IMG/M metagenome (GOLD analysis project Ga0207791, IMG submission 184844) | High solid enriched microbial communities from the Joint BioEnergy Institute, USA - SP1-6-D (SPAdes) | ecosystem: Engineered > Bioreactor > SSF (Solid state fermentation) > Aerobic >...
TGCCGGCTTCGCGCGTGCACAGCGCGATGAACTGCGGCATGCGCTGCTCGAGCAGGTCGGCGGCGTGTTCGAGGATCGCCGCGCGCGAAGCGGCCGGCGTCGCGTCCCACGCGGGCTGCGCGGCGACGGCGTTGGCCAGCGCGCGCTCGACGGTGGCGCCGTCGGCCGGCAGCCAGTCGCCGACGCGCATGCGGCGGTCGGCCGGGTTGGTCACCTCGATCTTCGTGCCCGCAGGCTGCGCTCCGGGCACCAGCGGCGTCGCCGACCAGGTCGTCGTCGCGCTGCGGATCTGCCCGGCGAGCGATGCGAGCGCTGCGTCGTTGGCGAGGTTGACGCCCATGGAGTTGCTCCTGTCGTGCGATTGGCTGCGGAACAGATCGACCGGCAGCGGAATACGGGGGTGGGGAATGGATTCGAACGCGGCGACGACTTCGACCGGATCGCGGATCAGGTCGTCGATCGCGACGTCCTCGTCGCTGATGCGGTTGACGAAGCTGGAGTTGGCGCCGTTCTCGAGCAGGCGGCGCACCAAGTACGGCAGCAGGTCCTCGTGCGAACCGACCGGCGCGTAAACGCGGCAGGCCACGTCGAGGCGATCGGCCGGAATCACTTCGGCATACAGGTCGTCGCCCATGCCGTGCAGCTTCTGGAACTCGTACTGCTTGGCGCCCCGCTCCCCATGGGAGAGGGGTTGGGGCGAGGGCGGGACTTGCAGGGCGCCCTCACCCGAAACGGCTGCGCCGCTTCGACCGCTCCCGGAGGGAGCGGTGTTCGACAGCAGGGTCTGCGCGAGACGATGCACCGCGGCGATGGTGTGCGCGTTGTGCGTGGCGAACATCGGGTAGATCGCATCGGTCGCCGACAGCAGGCGACGCGCGTTGGCCAGATAGCTGACGTCGGTGTTGGGCTTGCGGGTGAACACCGGGTAGCCCGGATGGCCTTCCACCTGAGCGCGCTTGACCTCGCTGTCCCAGTACGCGCCCTTGACCAGGCGCACCGGGATGCGGCGGCCGTGCGCGCGGGCGAGGGCTGCGATCCAGTCGATCACGAACGGCGCACGTTTCTGATAGGCCTGCACGACGATGCCGAAGCCGTGCCAGCCGGCCAGCGAGGCATCGACGAGCGCGGTCTCGATGACGTCGAGCGAGAGTTCGAGGCGGTCGCTTTCCTCGGCGTCGACGGTCAGGCCGATGCGGTAGCCCTTCGCGCGCTGCGCCAGATCGCGCAGGCGCGGCGCGAGTTCGGCCAGCACGCGCTCGCGCTTGGCGTGTTCGTAGCGCGGGTGCAGGGCCGAGAGCTTGACCGAGATGGACGGCGCGGCGATCTCGTCGCCGACGCTGCCCGCGCCATCGCCCTGGCGATGGCTGGAGGCATGGCTCTTCCCGATCGCGTCGATCGCGTCCTGGTAGGCCTTCAGATAGCGGTCGGCATCGCGCTGGGTCAGCGCGGCCTCGCCGAGCATGTCGAACGAGTAGCGATACGCCGCGTTGTCGCCCTTGCGCGAACGCGTCAGCGCTTCACCGATGGTGCGGCCCATGACGAACTGGTGGCCCATGATGCGCATCGCCTGCCGCACGGCCAGCCGGATCACCGGCTCGCCCACGCGGCCGACCAGGCGCTTGAACGCGTTGTGGACGTTGCGCTTGGTGTCGTCGGCCAGATCGACCAGCCGGCCGGTCAGCATCAGGCCCCAGGTCGAGGCGTTGACCAGCACCGAATCGGACTGGCCCATGTGCTTCTTCCAGTCCGCCTCGCCGAGCTTGTCGCGGATCAGGCGGTCGGCGGTGTCCTCGTCGGGAATGCGCAGCAGCGCTTCGGCCACGCACATCAGCAGCACGCCTTCCTCGCTGCCGAGGTCGTACTGCTGCATGAAGGCTTCGATCGCGCCGCGGTCCTGCGCGCGCAGGCGCACGCGGCGCACCAGGTCGGCGGCGGTGGCCTGGATGGCGGCGCGGTCGGCGTCGGGCTGGCGCGCCTCGGCCAGCAGGGCCTGCACGCGTTCGGTTTCATCGGCCGTCCAGGCCGCGGTGATCGCGGTCCGGAGCGGCTGGAGGGAGGTCGCGGGGACGGCGGGCGACGGACTGGCGTTCAAGGCGGGGCGGCCGGCTCAGGACAGAAGCGGAATTCTAGCCTGCCGCCCCCGTCCGCCGCCGTGCGCCAACGGGCGGGTTCATCCCCGCCGCGTGCCCCCTCCGAACGCGTTCAGGCGATCCGGGGCGCGTCGAACGTGCGCATCGAGAACCGGACCCGGTCATGCGTCGCGGCCAGCGCGGCGAGCGGCTGCACCAGCCGCGGCATGCATGCGGCCAGCTCGACGAGCGCCGCGCCGTGATGCGGCGGCAGGGCGCCAGGGCGCGGATGCCACTGGCCGCCGCAGAAGGCGTCGAGCGGCACGCTCTCGACCATCGGGGCGTCGCCATACGGTGCCCGCCACTCGATCAGCAGCCCGTTGCCGCGCGCGGTGCCGCTGCGGTCCAGCGGGTCGAGATAGAGCCGGGTGCGGTGCAGGTCCAGCACCGACTCCGCGACCGCCAGGCATTGCGCGGCGGCGTCGGCGAAGCTGCCTTCGAGCGTCTGGGGCAGGCGCATGCGCGGCCCGTGGTCCCCGTGGCGGCGGGCACCTGCCCCGAGGATGTCGTCGGCCGAGAACAGCCCGGCGGCGCCGTCGATCCCGCGCAGTTCGAGCCGCAGGCGCTGGCGGGTGGGCAGCAGGGCGCCGAAGCCACGGCGGCTGGCGGTGTCGGTTGCCGGCAGCGCACGCAGCGTCTGCGAGCGGCGGGCGCCCGTCGGCGCAGGCGTGGGGACGAGACGCAGGTGCGGGGGCATCGGCAGCTTCCGGTCGGGACTCCACCCCGGCTATAGCGCTGTCCGGGCGGGTCCCGCCAGTGGGGTATTCCCGAGGCCCCGCGCCACGTCGCCGCACTGCGGCTTGCCCCTGCGGAGAATCGACAGCTACCATTCAGACGTTATTCGCAGTACGCCGCCGCTCCTGCGTATATTCCCGGCACCCGCGCCGGGCGAGGACGACGCGTTCCCGCCAGCACCAAGGCCAGTCCAGGCATGGGGTCCGATGTGAAGCAAGGCGCTTGTCTCAAAATGTGGATCGGAGGTGCGATGGCACTTCTGGCATCCACCCACGTTCTGGCGCAATCCGCCGATCCCCATCGCTGGCAGCTCAACATGGGCCGGGGCGTCACCACGTCCGCCCAGCACGCCTACGACGCGCACATGCTGGCGTTGTGGGTCTGCGTGGCGATCGGCCTGCTGGTGTTCGGTGCGATGGCGGTGGCGATGTTCCGCTTCCGCAAGTCGCGTGGCGTCACGCCCGCGCAGTTCAGCCACAACACCACCGCCGAGATCATCTGGACGGTGGTCCCCATCGTGATCCTCGTGATCATGGCGGTGCCGGCGACCCGCAAGCTGATCGAGATGTACGACACCCGCGACGCGGCGATGACCGTCAAGGTCACCGGCGTGCAGTGGATGTGGAAGTACGAGTACATGGGCGAGGACGTGGTGCTGACCAGCCGCCTCGACCGCGAAAGCGACCGCCTGCGCCAGAACCGCGGCACCACCCGTGCCGAGCTCGACGCCCACGGGCACTACCTGCTCGACGTCGACAACCAGCTGGTGCTGCCCACGAACACCAAGATCCGCTTCGTCGTCACCGCCGACGACGTCATCCATTCCTGGTGGGTGCCGGCCTTCGGCTGGAAGCAGGACGCCATCCCGGGCCTGGTCAACGAGGCCTGGACCGAGATCCTCGAGCCGGGCGTGTACCGCGGCCAGTGCGCGGAGCTGTGCGGCAAGGACCACGGCTTCATGCCGATCGTCGTGCGCGCTGTCCCGCCGGCCGAGTTCCAGACCTGGCTGGCCGCCGAGAAGGCGAAGAACGTGCCGGCGATCCCGGCACCCGGCGAGCCGGGTCCGGCCGATGCCGCGCCGGCCCCGCCGGAGACCGAAGCCGAAGGCGCGACCGCCGCGCAGTCACCGTCCGCCCCCGCCGCCCCCGCGGCCGGCTGATCGATCGAGGCACACACGCACATGTCGACGACGCACCCGGTTACAGACGCGCACCACCACGACGATCACCATGGCCACACGCAGGGGTTCGTCCAGCGCTGGTTCTTCTCCACGAACCACAAGGACATCGGCACGCTCTACCTGCTGTTCTCGTTCGTGATGTTCATCGTCGGCGCGGCGATGAGCGTGGTCATCCGCACCGAGCTTGCCGTGCCGGGCCTGCAGCACGTCAGCCCGACGTTCTTCAACCAGATGACCACCATGCACGCGCTGGTGATGATCTTCGGCGGCGTGATGCCGGCCTTCGTGGGCCTGGCGAACTGGATGATCCCGCTGCAGATCGGCGCGCCGGACATGGCGCTGCCGCGCATGAACAACTGGTCGTTCTGGATCCTGCCGTTCGCCTTCACCCTGCTGCTGATGACGCTGTTCCTGCCCGGTGGCGGCCCGGCCGGCGGCTGGACGCTCTATCCGCCGCTGTCGCTGCAGGGCGGCAGCAACGTCTCGCTGACGATCTTCGCCATCCACATGATGGGCATCAGCTCGATCATGGGCGCGATCAACGTCATCGCGACCATCCTCAACATGCGCGCCCCGGGCGTGGACCTGCTGAAGATGCCGATCTTCTGCTGGACCTGGCTGATCACCGCGTTCCTGCTGATCGCGGTGATGCCGGTGCTGGCCGGCGCGGTCACGATGCTGCTGACCGACAAGTTCTTCATGACCTCGTTCTTCAACGCCGCCGGCGGCGGCGACCCGGTGATGTACCAGCACATCTTCTGGTTCTTCGGGCATCCCGAGGTCTACATCATGATCCTGCCGGCGTTCGGCGTGGTCAGCGAGATCATCCCGACGTTCTCGCGCAAGCCGCTGTTCGGCTACCAGGCGATGGTCTATGCCACCGCATCGATCGCGTTCCTGAGTTTCATCGTCTGGGCCCACCACATGTTCACCGTGGGCATGCCGCTCGGCGGCGAGATCTACTTCATGTTCGCGACGATGCTGATCGCAATTCCGACCGGCGTGAAGGTGTTCAACTGGGTCTCGACGATGTGGCGCGGCGCGATGACGTTCGAGGCGCCGATGCTGTGGGCGATCGCGTTCGTGATCCTGTTCACCATCGGCGGTTTCTCGGGCCTGATGCTGGCGATCGTGCCGGCCGACTTCCAGTACCACGACACCTACTTCGTCGTCGCGCACTTCCATTACGTGCTGGTGACCGGCGCGCTGTTCTCGATCATCGCGGCCACCTATTACTGGTGGCCGAAGTGGACCGGCCGCATGTACAGCGAGTTCTGGGCGAAGGTGCATTTCTGGTGGACGATCATCTTCGTCAACCTGCTGTTCTTCCCGCAGCACTTCCTCGGCCTGGCCGGCATGCCGCGCCGCATTCCCGACTACAACGTCGTGTTCGCGGACTGGAACCTGATCAGCTCGATCGGCGCGTTCGGCATGTTCGCCACGCCCTTCATGATGTTCGCGATCCTGCTGCATTCGAAGCTGCGCGGCGCACCGGCCGCGGCGCGTGCCTGGGAAGGCGCCAAGGGCCTGGAGTGGACGGTGCCCTCGCCGGCGCCGCACCACACCTTCGCCACGCCGCCGGTGATCAAGCCGGGCGACCTCGCGCACGACGACATCAGCCACTGATGGGCATGGCGATGACCGACCCCGAGTTCGATCTGGCGGAACGCCGCCGTCGCGCGCGGCGCACCGCCATCGTGATCGCGGTCGTCGCGGCGCTGGTCTACGTGGGCTTCATCGCGCGCGGGGTGCTGCTGGCATGAGCGGCGCGTTGCAGCCGCCCGATGCGCAGGCCGCTGCCGCGCCGAAGCCGAAGACCTTCGGCATCGGCAAGCTGGTCGGCATCTCGGTCGTCGCGTTCGCCTTCACCTTCTCGCTGGTGCCGCTGTACCGCATCGCCTGCGAGAAGGTGTTCGGCATCCGTCTGGAGAACAGTGCGGTCTCCGCGCCGGCGACGGCCGCCACGCCGGCCGAACGCTGGGTGACGGTCGAGTTCGACGCGACCGTGAACTCGCGCCTGCCTTGGTCGTTCCGCCCGAACGAGACCCGCATGCGGGTACGCGTGGGCGAGCAGTACGAGACCACGTATTACGCGCACAACGACAGCGACGCGCCGGTCGTGGGCAGCGCCACGCCGTCGGTGGCGCCGGCACGCGCTTCGGGCTTCTTCCAGAAGACCGAATGCTTCTGCTTCACCGCGCAGACGCTGCAGGCCGGCGAGACCCGCGACATGCCGGTGCGCTTCATCATCGATCCGTCGTTGCCGCCCGAGGTCAACACGGTCACGCTGAGCTATACCTTCTTCAAGAACGACGTCCTCACCTCGCGGCTGACCGCCCATGCGGCGCCGGCACGCGGCAATCCCGGTGTGGCCGCGGCGCCCTGAGCCCGCACCGCATCTTCCCGACCCAGTCATCGACGATCCGGACACCGCCATGGCCCACGCCAAGCCCCACCAGGACCCCGACATCTACTTCGTGCCGCACGACAGCAAGTGGCCGGTCTTCGCCTCGGTCGCGCTGTTCGTCACGATGCTGGGCCTGGCCAGCTGGTTCAACGAGGCCAGCTGGGGGCGTGCGACCTTCTTCGTCGGCATCGCCAGCCTGGCGCTGATCCTGTTCAAGTGGTTCGCCGACGTGATCCTCGAATCGGTGTCGGGCTACTACAACAAGCAGGTCGACGTGTCGTTCCGCATGGGGATGGTGTGGTTCATCTTCTCGGAGATCATGTTCTTCGCCGCGTTCTTCGGCGCGCTGTTCTACGCGCGCACGTTGTCGCTGCCGTGGCTGGGCGGCGAGGGCAGCGGTGCAATGACCAATGCGGTGCTCTGGGACGGCTACAGCGCCGCCTGGCCGTCGGCCGGCCCCGGCGATGTCGGCGGCGCGTTCCAGACCATTCCGGCCTGGGGCCTGCCGCTGCTCAACACGTTGATCCTCCTGGCGTCGGGCGTGACCATCACCATCGCCCACCATGCGTTGCGCGCCGCGCACCGCACCCAGCTGCTGGTGTTCCTCGGCGCGACGATCCTGCTCGGCTGCGTGTTCCTGTTCTTCCAGGTCGAGGAATACGTCCACGCCTACCGCGATCTCAACCTGACGCTGGGCTCGGGCATCTACGGCTCGACGTTCTTCATGCTCACCGGCTTCCACGGTGCGCACGTCACGCTGGGCACGATCATGCTGATCGTCATCTGGCTGCGCTGCTACCGCGGCCACTTCACCCGGGAGAACCATTTCGCCTTCGAAGCGGTCGCCTGGTACTGGCACTTCGTCGACGTGGTGTGGCTGATCCTGTTCCTGTTCGTCTATGTCGTTTGACGCAGACGCGGTGATTCGTGATCGGTGATTCGTGATTCGGAAAAGCCGGCTTCGCGAGCATCTGCTCTGTCGAATCACCAATTACGAATCACCAATCCCGTCCAAGGCCTCAGCCGTAGACGCCATGCGGCTTGATCCAGCCCATCCAGATCGCCAGCAGCACCAGCGCGATCAACGCGACCGACAGGCCGATGCGGCGCGTGAGCGCCTTCACCGCGCGGTCGGTCGTGCCCTTGTCGGTCATCATGTAGTACAGCGCGCTGCCCAGGTTCCACAGGATCAGCAGCACGAAGGCGATGATCAGCAGCGTCTTGAGCGAGTCGTTCATCACCATCGCAGTCTCCGGTGCAGGTCGCGGGTGCGCCGAGTATCGCAGTCCAGCGCCCGCGCCGCATGAGTCCGCGCACGACCCGGGTCGTCGGATGGATCGTGGCCGTCGTGGCCATCGCCACCTTCGTGTCGCTGGGGCAGTGGCAGCTGTCACGCATGCACCAGAAGCAGGTGACGCTCGACGCCGTGGAGGCGACGCTGGCCTCGCGCGCGGCCGTGCCGCTGTCGGTCGCCGGCGACGCCGCCCGGGCCCGCGATTACGACTGGAGCGCCGGGCGCGGCCGCTTCGTCGACCGGCCGGCGTTCGTGCTCGACAACCAGATCCGCGCCGGCGTGCCTGGCCTGCGCGTGTACCGGCTGTTCGCGCCGGTCGATGCGGCGCCGCTGCTGGTCGACCTGGGCTGGACGCCACTCGCCGACCGCACGACGCGCCTGCCCGAGGCGGCCATCGTGCGCGGTGAAGGCCTGCTCGGCCGCGATCTCGAACTGCGCGGCCTGCTCGCGCCACCGCCATCGGCCGGGCTTGCGCTCGGTCCGGCCCTCGCGCCCGGCGATGCGGTGCTGATGACCCGCATCGAACTGGACGCGATCGCCGCCGATGCCGGCCTGGCGACGCTGCCGCCGCGGGTGCTGCGCCTGGATCCGGCGCTCGAGGTCGGCTACGCGCGCGATCTCGACGTCCTGCCCAACACCCTGCCGCCCGACAAGCACCTCGGCTACGCCGTGCAGTGGTTCGGGCTGGCGCTCGCGGTGCTCGTCATCGCCCTCGTGCTCACGTTCCGGAAGCGTCGTCGATGCCCCTGATTCCCGCCGAACCCCTGCTGCCGCCCGGGCAGCGCAACCGCAACCGCGCGCTGCTGGTGCTGATCGTGGTGCTGTTCCTCGGCAGCGCGGTCGTCGCGGGCGCGCTGCGGTTTTCCGGCTGGCGTCCGGCGGGCATGCAGAACAAGGGCGAGCTGCTGGATCCGCCCGCGGACCTGCGCCTGCATCCGCTGCATCTGAGCGACGGCGGCACCTACGACTGGCGCCCGGTCGAACGGCGCTGGCGCATCCTCGTGGCGCCGCCGGCGGACTGCGCGCAGGACTGCGTCCGATTGTCGCAGCAGCTCGATCTGGTCTGGCAGCTGTTCGGCCGCAACGCCGATCATGTCGACATCTTGTGGGCCGGTTCCGTGCCGGACGGCGCCGTTCGCAACAGCGCCTGGCGGGTGGTCGAAGCTGACCCCACCCTGCGGGCGACCCTGCCGCGCGTCGACGGCGGGCCCGGCGAGGCGGACAATGGCGTCCCCGCCTATGTCGTGGACCCCAACGGGTTCGTGATCCTGCGCTACGCCCCGGGCTTCGACCCGGGCGATCTGCGCAGCGACATGGCCAAGCTGCTGAAACTCAAGTGATGACCCACACGCCTCCCGCGCGCGCGACCTCGTTCCGCCCGGCGACCACCAGGCACTTCCACCGCATCGCGTGGCTGGCGACGGCGCTGACGCTGTGCGTGATCGTATTCGGCGCCTTCGTGCGCCTGTCCGACGCCGGCCTCAGCTGCCCGGACTGGCCCACGTGCTACGGCCGCGCGGCGTGGCCGCAGGCGGCGAGCGAGGTCGTCGACCACGCCGCGACCGCGATCCGCGAGTTCGAATCGCACAAGGCCTGGCGCGAGCAGGTGCACCGCCATCTGGCGGCGTCACTGGGCGTGCTGGTGCTGGTGCTCGCGCTGCTGGCCGCGCGCCGTCGGCGCTTGGGCGTGCTGCAGATCGTCGGCGCCTCGTTGCTGGTGGCGCTGGCCATTCCGCTGTACATGCAGGGCCACGTGATGGCCGCGCTCGGCGTCGCGGCCCTCGGCGAGGCGATCCTGCTGCTGGCGGCCCTGCGCTGGTCGAACATCGATCTGGCGCGCGCCGCGGCGCTGACGCTGGCGGTGGTGATCTTCCAGGCATTGCTTGGCAAATGGACGGTCACCATGCTGCTCAAGCCGGTGATCGTCATGGGACACCTGCTCGGCGGCATGCTGACGTTCTCGCTGCTGCTGTGGATGGCGTGGCGGGCGACGGTACAGCCGATCGTGCTGGTCGATGCGCCCGCGCTGCGGCGCTGGACGCTGGGCGCGCTGGCGTTCGTCGGCGTGCAGATCGCGCTCGGCGGCTGGGTCAGCGCGAACTACGCCGCGCTGTCGTGCGGCGCCGGCGGCTGGGTCACCGACGTGCACCACTACGTCGATTTTCCGAAGTGCGTCGGCGAATGGTGGCCGCAGGCCGATTTCCGCGAAGGCTTCGTGCTGTGGCGCGGCGTCGGCGTGGACTACGAGGGCGGCGTGCTCGATGGCGCGGCGCGCGTGGCCATCCAGCTGGCGCACCGGGTCATGGCGATCGGCGTGTTCGCGTACCTGATCGCGTTCGCGGTGCGGTTGATGCGCACGCCGGGCCTGCGCGGCTGGGCGGTCGCGCTGGCGCTGCTGACCTGCGCGCAGGTCGCGCTGGGCATCCTCAACGTCAAGCTCGCGCTGCCCTTGCCGGTCGCGGTGATGCACAACGGCGGCGCGGCGCTGCTGCTGTTCGTGCTGGTGTCGCTGCTCGCGCGCCTGAAGACGCCGGACTGACATGGCGTTCAAGGCCCGCGACTACTGGACGCTGACCAAGCCGCGCGTCGTCTCGCTGATCGTGTTCACCGCGCTGGTCGGCATGTTCCTGGCGGTGCCGGGACTGCCGCCGTGGCAGGAGAGCGTGTTCGGCCTGCTGGGCATCTGGCTGGCGGCGGCATCGGCGGCGGCGATCAACCATCTGATCGACCAGCGCATCGACAAGGTCATGGCGCGCACGGCGCACCGCCCGCTGGCAACCGGCGCACTGCGCCCGGTGCAGGTGCTGGTGTTCGCGCTCGCACTGGGCGCGCTGTCGATGGCGGTGCTGGTGCTGCTGGTCAACACGCTGACCGCGGTACTGACCTTCGCCTCGCTGATCGGTTACGCGGTGATCTACACCGGCTGGCTCAAGCGTGCGACGCCGCAGAACATCGTCATCGGCGGCGTCGCCGGTGCCGCGCCGCCGCTGCTGGGCTGGGCCGCGGTGACCAACATGCAGGGCGCCTGGGACTGGGCGCACGCGCTGCTGCTGGTGCTGATCATCTTCGTGTGGACGCCGCCGCATTTCTGGGCGCTGGCGATCTTCCGCCGCGACGACTATGCGCGCGCGCTGGTGCCGATGCTGCCGGTCACGCACGGTGTGGCGTACACGCGCTGGTCGATCCTGGTCTACACGGTGCTGCTGGTAGTGATCACCCTGCTGCCGGTGGCGATCGGCATGAGCGGCGTGTTCTATCTCGGCGGCGCCGTGGTGCTGGGCCTGGTGTTCCTCTGGTACGCGTGGCGCATGTTCGATCCGCCGGACGACTTCTTCCCGATGCGGATGTTCAACTACTCCGTCGTCTATCTGATGGCGCTGTTCGCGTTCCTGCTCATCGATCACTGGCTGATGCCATGGCTGCCCGGCGCGGGCGCGGCAGCCGGCGGACTGGACTGGCAGCGGGTCGGCTGACGCGCCGCCGCAAGACTGCGGCTGAATGCGGATCGCGCGTGGATCTAGGGCCGTCCCCAATGGCCGGACGGGTTCCAGGCGCCTAAGGTCGCGCGAAAGACATTCCGGGCGTCCGTGATGACCAGCCTCGACAGCGCGACCAGTACCCTGCTGACGCAGTACGACCGCATGCTCGCGGGCCGCACCGGCCTGCAGGATTTTTTCCGCGGCGACGACATCACCGTCGGCGATCTCGAGCGTATCGCCGCGGACCCGACGGCGCCGCAGGACCTGCGCGACGCGGCGCAGTTCCTGCTGGACAGCACGGTGTCGCGCAACTTCCTCGACGTCGGCGCCGGCAATGGCGGCGTCGATGGACGCATCAGCCGCGACGACCTGGAAGCGGCGCAGGCGACGCTCGCCGGCGGCGACCATGTCGACGAACTGCTGGACACCGCGGCCGGACGCGGCGGCTCCTGGAATCCGTTCGTCCAGGGCGCACGCGACGGCGAGATCGGGGCGCGCGATCTCCAGGCTGCACTCGATGACCCCGGCGTGCCGGTCGAGGTGAAGGACGCGATCCGTTGCCTGCAGTCGTCGGACGCAGGCGCGCCCGTGGGCGAGGTGCTGGCCGGCATGACCGGCGACGATTTCGCTGCCTTGTCCGCGTTGTCGACGTCGCCGGCGTTCCGCCAGCTGCCCGCCTCGGACCAGGCGCGCGTCGTCGAGGCTGTGCGCGACGCGGGTGGCGACGCCACGGTCGCCAACGATCTGCGCACGCTGCTCGCCGATCCGTCGTTCCAGGCGATGCAGGCGGCACAGCAGACCGCCAAGATCACCGAGATCGCGATCCAGCAGTCGCCCGAGTTCTCGGCACTGTCGCCGGCCGACCAGCGGCTGGTCCGCGATGCGCTGGCAGGCCGCAGCCCGGGCGACACCGGCATGCCGGCTGCCGTGAAGTCGCTGCTCGACAGTGGCGACTTCCAGGCGCTCGATGCCGATACGCGCACGGCGGCGCTGAGCCAGGTGGCACATTATCCCGATGCGCGCGCCGTCGCGAATATCGAACGCCTGCTCGCCAAGGACTGGTTCCAGGACTTCGGTCTCGCCGACCAGCAGCGCACGCTCAAGGCAATCGCGTACATCTCGCAGAACGATGCCGGCGATGCGCAGATCAACGCCAACACGCTCGATCACGTGCTGTCGCCGGACTCCGATATCACGTTCGCGTGGGATGCCAGCTACAGCGGCGACATCAATTCCCGCGGCGGTCTGTACGGCACTGCGGGGGGCGGCACCATCACCTTCAACTCCAACATGGTCAACGACGGCAACGGCCCGCTGGTCGAGACCTACAACTCCAAGCACGTGGTGCTGCACACCGTCGCCCACGAGGTGAACCACATTCTCGCCGGCGACCGGGTGTCCAATTCGTTCGAGTATCTGCAACAGGAGTACCGGGCCTGGTACGCCGGCTTCAAGGCCGAGTTCGGTCGCGAGCCGACGAATGCCGAAGCGATGGAGCGCTGGCAGAACCAGATCGACGGCTCGCCGAGCTACAGCACGCGTGCCTGGGCGGCCATCGACGGGAGCCGCGACGAGGCGCTGAAGTTCGCCGAGCAGCTGTCGTTGATGACGGGCGTGCCCGTCCCCGACAATGCGTCGCATGATGCGCTCAAGCAGTACATCCAGGACCAGGTGGACCTGCCGGTATCGGGCTATACCGATGCCGGTGGCGCCGCGCCTGTTCCGCCGGGCAACATCACCAACGCATGAGTCCGCCGGTCATGGCTAGGGGCATTCCGTACGCGGTCGCTCTGGGCCTGCTCGGCGCAGCCTGCGCACAGGGGGCGAAGATGGATTCGACGAATACACAGGCGCCGCTCGAACAGGCGGCGATCGCCGCCGGTTGGCAAGCCGACGACATCGAACTGGTCGCCGATCGTCGGCTCGATCACGGCGGCTGCCGCTTCCACACCGCATTGCGGCGCAAGACTTTCGATGCGCCCGCACTGGCGCTGGCGGTGCTGCCGGACGGCGCGGTCGTCGTGGGCGACGACCACGCGAGCGCAGCGCGTGTGCTCGACGCCTGCGGCGCGGACGCGCCGGCGGACTGGTGGGCAGAGGTCGTCGCGCGTTTCGCGCGTGGCGTCGGCGGCAAGGTGGTCCGCCCGTCCAATGCCGCCGATATCGAAGCGATCGGAGAGCAGGGCGGCGCCTATCAGGCCCCCGTTCTGGACACCCGCGGCGACGCGCGGCACTTGCGCTTCCAGACCATGCATCACGAACCCAGGCGTGCGATGTCGGTGACGGCGACGCTGGCGGCCGGCGTGCTCACGGTCGAGACGACGCCCGTCACGCGCTAGGGTCCGCTGCGGCGTTCCGGACGCTGTCTCCAGCGCTGCGGACGTCGTCGGGGCGTTGGCGATCCGCCTGCGCGGCGGGATCCAGCCCCGAGACCTCCGGTGCGCGCGCCGGCGCACCGGAGACGAAGGCTCAGGTCTTCTTCGCGGCCTTTTCGGCGCGCTTTTCCTTCAGGGTCTTGGCCGGTTTCTTCTTGGTTTCTTTCTTCTTGTCGAGGCCTTTGGCCATCGTCGTGCTCCGCTGCTGACAGGTCGGGTGGCTTCGGCGCCGCAGGCGCCGTGCCGGGGTGTCCGGCGTGTGCGTTGCCGGGCTGGACGCATCCTACGCCTGCGCCGCGCGCACGCGTACACCGCCGCGCGGTCAGACCGGTGCGTGGCCCGTCCGCAGGCTGTAGGCCCAGTCGGGTGCGTCGTGGCGCTCGGCCAGACGTGCCATCGCTTCGAAGTCGTAGGTCACGGCGTGCAGTTGGGCCTGCCAGCCTGCATCGCCCGTCGACAGCACCGCGTAACGCGCATGAGGCGTGCCCGCTTCGACCACGTACGGCACGCCCAGCGTTTCGCGGAAGGCCTGCAGGCCCACGCTGCCGGGATTGAGCACCAGGCGCCCGTCCTCGAGTCGCGTGGCGACTGCCAGGTGGGTGTGACCGCAGGCGACCACAGGGGCGTCGACGGTAGGCAGGCGCCCGGCGATGTGCGCCGGCGTGTCCGCCACCATCCGCGCCTGTTCGATCACATGCGCAAGCGGCGCCAGATCGCAGTCGGGCGTGCCGTGGCACAGCAGCGGGCCCTCGCGCAGTTGCAGCACCGGCGGCAGGCGCGCGATCCACTGCCAGGCGTCGGCATCGAGCCGCGCCGCGGCGAAGCGGTCCGACGGGCTCGTGCCCGCGCCACCGGCGCGAAGCGCGAGCAGTTGCCGTTCGTGGTTGCCGGCGATCGTCGGCCAGCCGGCGCGCATCAGCCAGTGCGCGGTCTCCAGTGGCAGCAGCGGCCCGGAGACGCAGTCGCCGAGATTGACGACGGCATCGACACCGGCCGACGCCAGCGCGTCGGCCACCGCTTCGAGCGCGGCGAGATTGCCGTGGATGTCGGACACCACGCCGATGCGCATGACGTGGCGCCGCGGGACGCGATCAGCCGCCGGCGACGACCGTCGGGGTCGGCGTGGCCATCAGGCAGGCATCGGGATCGCCGTCGAGCCCGGCCGGCATGTCGCAGGCGCGCGGTTCGAAATCGAGCGTGGCCTGCCAGCCGTTCTTCTGGCCGCCGGTCAGGGCGACTTCGACGTCGACGTCGCGGATCTTCACGCGCGCGGTCTGCGGCGCGTCGCCTGCGCCCGCCCAGCCGTCGAGCGTGCGCGACAGCGACGGATCGAGCAGACGGTTGTCGTCGAGCAGCTTGCGGGTGCGCGCGACTGCGTCGGGGTGGTCCAGGGCGCCGCCGACCGGCTGGATGTTGACCCCGGTGAGCATGCCGCCGGTCTGTTCGAACACCACGCGGTCGGCCGGCACGAGGATCTGCTGGCCGTTGGGCAGGCGCAGGGTGACCTCGCGCGACTGGGCGATGGTGTGCTCGGCGGCCAGAACGCCGTCGTGCTGTGGCCAGGCCAGATCCACCTGCTCGGTGACGGGCGCAGCGAGGTCGATGTGCAGCGGCTTGGCCACCGCCGGCGGCGTGTCGATCTTGGCGCAGGCGGACAGCGCGAGCGCGGCGGAGAGGACGAGGCCGGCGCCGAGGCGCGCGGACGGAAGGCGGTTGGAACGATGCATGGCGGAAGACCTGTCGGGGAAGAAAGGACGGGGCACCGCGCCGGACCCGTCTGCGCGGACTCGGCGAAGCGTGCGGTGCTGGAAGGACGGGTCGGAGACGCAGATGCGCCGGCCGGTGCCGGTCGATCCCCCTGCAGGCGATCAGAACAGCGTGAAGGTTAAAGAATCGTCAGTGCGAAGTAAGCGCCATGTCTCTGGAAGCGCTTGCATGTCCGTCAGCGCGCGCGCTGTGCCAACAGGTCGCGCAGCATCTGCTTGCCAGCGGCGTCGAGTGTGCCCTCGCGCTGCTGGCCCAGCAGATCGTCGATCCGCTGCTGCAGCACCTGGCGGTCGAGCTGGGCGATGACGTCGCGCAGTTCCTGCGCCCATGACACCTCGTCGCCGGCCAGTGCCTGCATCGCAAGCTTGCGCAGCGCGGGGGCCTCCTCGCGCTCGTCGAACTGCGACAGCAGCACGCCGGTGGTGATGTCGGGGCGCACGCTGCCGATCGCGATCAGCTCGGTCAGCAGTTCGATGCCCGGCTGCCGCAGCGCGACGAAGGGATAGGGTGGGGGCAGGTCGGCAGCGAGGCCGGGCTTGTGCAGCAGCAGCGCGATCGCGTGGCGCACCAGGCTGCGTTTGGGCGGCGGGGCGCCGCGTCCGCCGCGCTGCATGCGCGGCATCACCGCCGGCACGGCCGGGTTCGTCGCGCCGATGCCGGTGAGTTCTGCCAGACGCTGGCGCATCAGGTCGGCGAAGGCGCCGTCGGGGATCTGCGCGAGCATCGGTTTCGCGCGTTCGGCCATGCGCGCCTTGCCGTCGAGCGTCGACAGGTTGATGCCTTCGCCCAGCGTGTCGAAGAAGAACGTCGACAGCGGCGTGGCCTGCGCCAGGCGCGCCTCGAAACCGGCGGCGCCTTCGGTGCGGACGATGGTGTCCGGATCCTCGCCATCGGGCAGGAACAGGAAGAACGCCTGGCGGCCATCACGCATGCGCGGCAGCACCGATTCCATCGCGCGCGTCGCGGCGCGGCGGCCGGCGGCGTCGCCGTCGAAGCAGAAGAACACGTCGGGGGCGTTGCGGAACAGCAGCTCGGCGTGGTCGGGCGTGGTCGCCGTGCCCAGCGTGGCCACCGCCTGCGGCACGCCGAACTGGAACAGCGAGACCACGTCCATGTAGCCCTCGACCACCACCAGCCGCTCGATCTTCTGGTTGGCCTGGCGCACCTGCCACAGGCCGTAGAGTTCGCGGCCCTTGTGGAACAGCGGCGTCTCGGGCGAGTTGAGGTACTTGGGCGAATCCTCGGGCTTGAGCACGCGGCCGCCGAACGCGATCACGCGGCCGCGGCGGTCGTGGATCGGGAAGATCACCCGGTCGCGGAACTTGTCGTAGCTGTGGCCGCGGTCGTTCTTCGAGAGCAGGCCCACTTTTTCGAGCACGGCGATGCGGCGCGCGTCGTCCTTGCCCAGCGCGTCCTTCAGCGCGGAGAAGCCGTCGGGCGCGTAGCCGATCGCGAACTGGTCGCGGATCGTGGCGTCGACGCCGCGACCATCGAGATAGGCGCGCGCGGCAGCGTTGCCGGCGAGTTCGCGGACGAAGAAGCGCGACGCCGCATCGAGCGCGTCGTACATCGGCGCGCTGTCGGGCCGCGCCTCGCGCTGCTGGGTGTCGCGCGGAATCTCCATGCCGGCGCGCTTGGCCAGCTCGTCGACCGCATCGAGGAATTCGAGGCGGTCGTAATTCATCAGGAAGCTGATCGCCGTGCCGTGGGCTCCGCAGCCGAAGCAGTGGTAGAACTGCTTGGTCGGCGACACGGTGAAGCTCGCCGAACGCTCGTCGTGGAACGGGCAGCGCGATGCGTACTCCTTGCCCTGGCGCTTGAGCGGGACGCGTGCGTTGATGACCTCGACGATATCGGTGCGCGCCAGCAGATCGTCGATGAACGCGTCCGGGATGCGGGCCATCAGCGGGTGTCCCGCAGGCGCGCGCCTGCTGCCGCGCGCGCGGCGCGGAGAGGAAGGAATGGCGCGGAAACGACGCTGGTCATGCGGGCGCTAGGATGCCATGCGCGGCCCGCGATCCCGAATCGATGACCGCTCAGGGCGCCGCGGGCGGCGGCGCCTTGGCCAGTGCGGCGGCCTGCCGTTCGGCGCGCTTCTGCAGCGCGCGCGACACCGACGCGCGGCGGATGCGCTCGTCGATGACCGCAGTGAGCAGCGCGCCGATGAAGAAGATCGTCGCGGCGTAGTACATCCAGATCAGCAGGATCACCAGCGTGCCGAACGAGCCGTAGGCGCTGCCGGGCGCGGCGTGGGTGATGTACAGGCCGATGCCCCAACGGCCGACGACGAACAGCACCGAGGTCACCACGCCGCCGAACAGCGCCTGGCGCCAGCGCACGCGGCGGTCGGGCAGGTAGTGGTAGAGCAGGGCGAAGGCCAGCGAATAGATCACCAGCATCAGCGTGTTGCCCAGGAACGGCAGGATCGACGGCACGTTGGCGAAGATCACCTCCACCGCGGTGGTCATCAGCGTCGACACCAGCACCAGGAAGCCCAGCGCGAACACCACGCCGGCCGAGAACACGCGCTTGCGCAGGAACGCCATCAGGCCGCCGGGAATGCGGTCGCCGTCGGTGCGGAAGATCAGGTTCAAGGTGCCCTGCAGCTGCGCGAACACGACCGTGGCACCGACGAACAGCAGCAGCGTGCTCCAGATGCCGGCCAGCGAGCCGACGTCGGGCTGCTCGTTGGCGTTCTGGATCACGGTGTTGGCGACGGTCATCGCGCCTTCGCCGGCGAGTTCGGAAATCTGCTCGAGCAGGGCCTCCTGCGCGGCGGGATACAGCGACGCGGTGATCCACAGCACCAGGATCAGCAGCGGGGCCAGCGAGACCAGGGTGTAGAACGACAGCGAGGCGGCCTGGGTCAGCAGGTCCGCATCGACGAAACGCTTCACCAGTGCGGCCGGCAGGCTGTCCTCGAACTTCTCGACGCCCCTGTCCACGCGCGTGCGCAAGCGCCCCCAGCGGGTGTGGCGGACCGGCGCATCCGGTTCGGGCAGATCCTGTGGCGATGTGGTCATGCGTGGCGTCGTCGTCGGGCCGTCTTCGGGGGACGCATGCGTCCTTGCGGCGTTGCCGTCACCTTATGCATCGAGACGTAGCCCGACGTGATGAACGCGGCAGTGGAATCAGCCTGCGTCGTGCGCCAGCGCGTGCAGCGCCGCCCCTTCGACGCGCTGCACGGTCCAGCCGTCCTGCGGCTGCGCGCCGAGCACGCGGTAGAAGCCGATCGCCGGCGCGTTCCAGTCGAGCACGGTCCACTCGAAGCGGCCGCAGTCGCGCGCCACGGCGAGCGCGGCGAGATGCCGCATCAGCGCCAGACCGATGCCGCGGCCGCGATACGCGGGCCGCACGAACAGGTCTTCCAGATACAGGCCGCGGCGCCCGAGGAAGGTCGAGAACGTGTGGAAGAACAACGCGAAGCCGGCCGGCGTGCCGTCGGCTTCGGCGATCACGACTTCGGCCACGGGCGCATCGCCGAACAGCGACGCGGCGAGCAGCGCCTCGTCGGCGACCACGGCATCGGCGAGCCTCTCGTAGTCCGCCAGTTCGCGGATCAGCGCAAGCACCAGCGGCACGTCGTCGGGGCGTGCCGCGCGCAGCGTGACGCCGTCGACAGCCATCAGCCCAGCGACTGCTTCACCAGGCGCGAGACCACGCCCATGTCGGCCTTGCCGGCCAGCTGCGGCTTGAGCACGCCCATCAGCTTGCCGATGTCGGCCGGGCCGGCGGCGCCGGTCTGCGCCCTGGCGGCTTCGATCGCGGCCAGGATCTCGGCCTCGCCGAGCTTCTCGGGCAGGTAGCGCTCGATCACGACGATCTCGTCGCGCTCGACCTGGGCCAGATCCTCGCGGGCGGCCGCTTCGTACTGGCTCACCGAGTCGCGGCGCTGCTTGACCATCTTCTCCAGCACGGCCAGCACGGCGGCATCGTCGAGCTCGATGCGCTCGTCGACTTCGCGCTGCTTCACCGCGGCCAGCATCAGGCGCACCACGCCCAGCGTGTGCTTGTCGCCGCCCTTCATCGCGGCCTTCATGTCGTCGGTGAGTCGGGTCTTGAGGGACATCGACGGATCTCCATCGGGAACGGGGGACGCGACGCGGCGCATCGCGGGAACGGCAAAAAGCCGGCAGCGCAGGGCGCGGCCGGCTTTCGCATCATCAAACGATCGAACCGGGCGGAACCGCCCGGCGCGCGCCGATCAGTACAGGCGCTTGCGCTTGGTGACGTCGCGCGACACACGACGCGACTGGCGCTTCACGGCAGCGGCCGCCTTGCGCTTGCGCTCCTGGGTCGGCTTCTCGTAAAACTCGCGCTTGCGGGTTTCGGCGAGCACGCCGGCCTTCTCGCAGGTGCGCTTGAAACGACGCAGCGCAAACTCGAAGGGCTCGTTTTCGCGGACTTTGACGCTAGGCATGGACACTCCGGGGATCTGGAAACCCGGCTGTTCGGGCCGGATCGACTCTTTGCGAATTCGGGACGCGCCGGACGCAGGTCCCGGCGAGCCGCGTATCATGCCGTGTCCGGGCGGCCGGTGCAAGCCGCCGGGTTCCGTCGCTTCCGCCACCCCGGGTCCCCGTCATGAAAGTCCTCGGCATCGAAACCTCCTGCGACGAGACCGGCGTGGCCGTCTACGACACGGCGGCCGGCGGCGCGGCGGGCCTGCGCGCGCACGCGGTCTACAGCCAGATCGCGCTGCACGCCGAGTACGGCGGCGTGGTGCCCGAGCTCGCCAGCCGCGACCACGTGCGCAAGCTGCTGCCGCTGATCCGCCAGACCCTGGCGCAGGCCGGCCTGTCGACGCGCGATCTCGACGGCGTGGCCTATACCGCCGGCCCCGGCCTGGTGGGCGCGCTGCTGGTGGGGGCCGGCGTCGCGCGTTCGCTGGCCTGGGCGCTGGATGTTCCGGCGATCGGCGTGCACCACATGGAAGGCCATCTGCTGGCGCCGCTGATGGAGGACGATCCGCCGGACGCGCCCTTCGTCGCGCTGCTGGTCTCGGGCGGCCACACGCAGCTGGTCGCGGTCGATGCGATCGGCGTCTATCGCCTCCTCGGCGAGACGCTCGACGACGCCGCGGGCGAGGCCTTCGACAAGACCGCCAAGCTGATGGGCCTGCCGTATCCGGGCGGTCCGCAGCTCGCCGCGCTGGCGCAGACCGGCACGCCCGGCGTGTTCGATTTCCCGCGGCCGATGACCACGCGACCGGGCCTGGATTTCAGTTTCAGCGGCCTCAAGACCCAGGTGCTGCTGGCCTGGCGCGGCAGCGACCAGAGCAATGCGACCCGGGCCGACATCGCCCGTGGCTTCGAGGACGCGGTGGTCGACACGCTGGCCATCAAGTGCGCGCGCGCGCTGGATGCGACCGGTTGCGACACCTTGGTCGTCGCCGGTGGCGTCGGCGCGAACACGCGCCTGCGCGAGAAGCTGCGCGCCGACGCGCAGCGTCGCGGCGGCCGCGTGTGTTTCCCGCGTCCGGCGCTGTGCACCGACAACGGCGCGATGATCGCGTTCGCCGGCGCGTTGCGGCTCGAGGCCGGCCAGCACGGCGACGCCGCGGTGCACGTGGTGCCGCGCTGGGACATGGAAACGCTGCCGCCGGTGGCGGCAGCTGTGTAATTGGTGATTCGTGATGGGTGATCTGTAAGAGCGGCGCGGTCGCGAGCGTGATGTTTCCGCGCAGATCGACGGGCTAAGCTGTTGCTGTTGCTGTTTCAAATCACCAATCCCCAATCACGAATCCCGGCGCTTATGGACCACGTCTTCATCGAAGGCCTCGAGATCGAGGCGCTGATCGGCATCTACGACTGGGAGCGGCGCATCCGCCAGCCGCTGGTGTTCGACCTGGAAATGCGCTTCGACAACCGCGTGCCCGCGGCCAGCGACGACATCGCCGACACGTTGAACTACAAGGCCGTCAGCAAGCGGCTGATCGAGTACGTGTCGGCCTCGGAATTCGGTCTCGTCGAGACGCTGGCCGAGCGCTGTGCGGCGATCGTGATCGAGGAGTTCAAGGTCGATTCTGTACGCTTGAAGCTCAGCAAGCCGGGTGCGGTGCGTGGCGCACGCGCGGTCGGCGTATCCATCGAACGTACACGCCGGGCCTGATCCACGCGGGCCTGGCCGCGCCTTTCCCGGCGCCGGAACAGGAGATTTCCGCGCGATGCAGCAGCAGCTCGAACAGCTCCAGGACATTCTCGCCCCGTATCCGTGGGCCTATACCGTCACGGTGCTGTGCGCACTGCTTCTGCTGGCCTGGCTGGCCAATTTCGTCACCAAGCGCGTGCTGGTGCGCGGGCTCAAACGTGTGCTGATGCGCACGCCGCTCGGCGGCGCGGAGCACGATCACGAAGTCCGCCTGCAGATCATTCCGCGATTGGCCAACGTGGTGCCGGCGCTGGTGATCTCGGCTGGCATCTCGATCGTGCCGGACCTGCCGCCGCAGCTGGTGACCGTGGTCAGGGCGCTGTGCCAGGTGTTCGTGGTGGTGACCATCGCGCTGGCGGTGTCGAAGGCGCTCGATGCGATCAACCGCGGCTACGAGCGCCGTCCCGAGGCGCGCAACAAGCCGATCAAGGGCTACTTCCAGGTCGCCAAGATCATCATGTTCGTGCTGGTCGGCATCTCGGCCGTGGCCACGCTGATCGGCGCGGAGTTCCTGCACATCGTCACCGGCCTGGGCGCGATGACCGCGGTGCTGATGCTGATCTTCCAGGACACCATCCTGTCGCTGGTCGCCAGCGTGCAGATCAGCAACGACGGCCGCGTGCGCGTGGGCGACTGGATCGAGATGCCGAGCCAGAACGCCGATGGCGACGTCATCGACATCGCGCTGCACACCGTGACGGTGCAGAACTTCGACCGCACCGTCACCACGGTGCCGACCAAGAAGCTGGTCAGCGACAGCTTCAAGAACTGGCGGCAGATGTCGGAAGGCGGTGGGCGGCGCATCAAGCGCGCCCTGCATCTGGACCAGCACAGTGTGCGCTTCCTCGAGCCCGACGAAATCGCGAAGTTCCGCCGCTTCACCGTGCTCGACGACTACCTCGACCGCAAGGATCGGGAACTGCGCGAATGGAACGCCAGCCTGGCCGAACGCGGCGCCGAGCCGGTCAATCATCGCCGCGTGACCAACCTGGGCACGTTCCGCGCCTACATCGAGCACTACCTGCGGCATCACCCGGGCATCCACCAGCAGTTCACCCTGCTGGTGCGGCAACTGCAGCCGACCGAGGCCGGCCTGCCGCTGGAGATCTACGCCTTCACCAACGACACCGCGTGGGCCGTCTACGAAGGCATCCAGTCGGACATCTTCGACCACCTGCTGGCGATCCTGCCCGAGTTCGGGCTGCGCGTGTTCCAGGCGCACAGCGATGCACCGGTGGACGTGCGCCTGCACCCGGTGCCGGACGAGGCTGCGATGCCCCAGGCGTCGCTGCGCACCGCACCGCCGTTGCCGGCGCCCGACGCCGACTGAACCCGCGCCGATGCCTCGCGCGGATGTGGGGCAATCGGCGATCATGGCGCCCCCACCGGAGCGCGCCATGTCCATCGCCCTGCTGAGCCTCGGCAGCAACCTCGAACCCGAGGCCCATCTGCGCAGTGCGATCGCCGCGCTGCGCGCCCGGTTCGAGGATGTCGTGGTGTCCGCGGTCTACCGTTTTCCGGCGGTGGGCTACGACGGGCCGGACTTCCTCAACGCCGCGGCCACGGTGCGCACCGATCTCGATGCCGGAGCGCTCAACACCTGGCTGCATGCGCTCGAAGACGCGCACGGCCGCGACCGCAGCGGCCCGCGTTTCAGTGACCGCACGCTCGACATCGACATCGTGCTGTTCGACGACGCGGTGCTGCGCGGTGCCGACAACCCCGGATCGAGTCCGGGGCAGGCTCTGCGGATTCCCCGCGACGAACTGCGCCATGCCTTCGTGCTGCGACCGGCGGCGGAGATCGTGCCGGACTGGCGGCACCCGGTCGAAGGCGCGACGCTGGCGGCACTGTGGGATGCGCATCCCGATCGCCGCGCGGCATTCGTCCGGGTCGACGGACTCGACGTGGCGGCCGCCTGATGCGGGACGCCGGCGCCCCTGCGATGCGGATTCTCGGCACCGGCTGCCATCATCCGGCGCACCGCGTCGCATCGACCGACTTCGACACACGGCTGGGTCTGCCGGCCGGCAGCAGTGAAGCCACCACCGGCGTGGCCGAGCGCGGCGTGGCGGCCGACGACGAGACCGCATCGTCGATGGCGGCGCATGCGGCCGGGTCCGCGCTGCGTGCCGCCGGCATCGACGGACGCGATCTCGATGCCATCGTCTCGACCTGCGCGGTCATGGAGCAGCCGATCCCCTGCCAGGCCGCGCTGGTGCAACGCGCGCTGGGCCTGGGCGCGTCCGGCATTCCGGCGTTCGACCTCAATGCGACCTGCCTCGGCTTTCTGGTTGCGCTGGATCTGGTCGCCGCGGCGATCGCCACCGGCCGCTGGCGCCGCGTGCTCGTCGTCGCCAGCGAAGTGCCCTCGCGTGGCCTGCGCGCCGACGATCCGATGACCGCGCCGCTGTTCGGCGACGGCGCCGCGGCCGTGGTGCTGGGCGCGGCCGAAGCGGGCGATGCGTCGGCCCTCTTGGCGTGGCGCATGGAAACCCGCGGCGACTACGCCGAGGCCTGCCGCATCCGCGGCGGCGGCACGCGTATCGCGCCCGGCGATCCGCGCAACGACGACCGCGACGCCTATCGCTTCGAGATGGACGGACCGGCGACGTTCCGCGCCGCCGGTCGCCACATGCCGCGGCTGCTCGCGCACCTGCTCGACACGGCGGGCCTTGCGCTGGGCGAGATCGACTGCGTGGTGCCGCACCAGGCCTCGGGCGGCGGCCTGGACCGGGTCGTGCGCGCGCTGCGTCTGCCGGACGCGCGCACCGTGCGCATCCTCGGGCAGCACGGCAACCAGGTCGCGGCATCGCTGCCGCACACGCTGCATCACGCGATCGACAGCGGCCGTCTGCAGCGCGGACAGACCTGCCTGCTGCTCGGCACCGGCGCCGGCCTGTCGCTGGGCGGCGCGGTGCTGCGCTACTGACATGCGCGTCGCGCTGACCCTGCTCGACGTCGGACAGTGCCGCCACTGCGAGCGCGTCACGCTGGCCGGTGGCCGCTGGCGCAACGTCGCGTTCCCGTCGATGGTCGCGCTGATCGTGCATCCCACCGAGGGCGCGATCCTCTACGACACCGGCTACGCGCCGCGCTTCATGGACGCGACGGCGCGGTTTCCCGAACGCCTGTACCGCTGGGCGACGCCGGTCGCGCTGCCGCCGGCGCAGCGGCTGGAGGTGCAACTCGCCGCGCATGGGCTTCGGCCGTCCGACATCCGCTGGTGCGTGGTCTCGCATTTCCACGCCGACCACATCGCGGGGCTCCGTGATCTGCCCAACGCGCGCTTC
>Ga0207791_1000105_pt1 | contig 24433 bp, 27 predicted proteins | sample HigsolmetaGSP16D_FD_184844 | JGI IMG/M metagenome (GOLD analysis project Ga0207791, IMG submission 184844) | High solid enriched microbial communities from the Joint BioEnergy Institute, USA - SP1-6-D (SPAdes) | ecosystem: Engineered > Bioreactor > SSF (Solid state fermentation) > Aerobic >...
CGCCCTTGGTCACCGTGCCGACACCGGCGGCAAATAGCCCGAGTATCCAGGCCCGCCAATCCGGCCCGCGCAGCAGGTGTCGCAGCATTCCCCATAAAGAAAGCGTTGTCAGCGCGACCAGCACCATGTCGATCTGCGCGCGCTTGGCCATCAGGCCGAACTGCAGCACTGTGAACAACGCCAACGCCGCATATACCGCCACGCGCCGGTTCCACAGTCGGCGCGCGATATCCCAGGTTAACCACAGCGCGGCCAATGCGGCCAGCAGCGATGGCAGAAGGAAGGCCACCGGCCAGTGCGGCACCACCGCGTAGGTTGCTGCCTGCAACCACATGAATACCGGCGGTTTCTCTGCGTACAACTCGCTGCCACGATGCGGCAACAGCCATTGGCCGGTCTCGACCATGGTGCGCGCAGCCAGCACGAAGCGTGGTTCGTCCGGTGGGCTGGGCTGGCGCATGCCCATTCCGGCTAGCAAGCTGACAACGATCAACAGCAACGCAGCCAGCAGAGCACGGTGGCGGGACGAGGTGGCAATGTTGGCAGGCGACATGCGCATGCCTCCAGTAAAAGCGGCCAGACACCATCTTGCAAGTGGGTTGAACAGTTGTCGCAGCAGCGCAAGCTGCCGCGCGCGTCTTGGCGCAGACGACGCGGCTGTGCGGGTTTCCAGGCGTCACAACCGATGCGCGGCCATGCCGGAGATGCCGGCCATGTTGGCTGGCCTCGGTTAGGATGTGCACACTGCCCTGCGGGGCTGCTCTGGAGTTCCGCTCATGCGGCTGCTGGTCATCGAAGACAACCGCAACATGGTTGCCAACCTATTCGACTACTTCGAAGCACGCGGACATACCCTGGACGCGGCGCCCGATGGCGTCACCGGCCTGCACTTGGCCACGACCCAACACTACGACGCGCTGATCCTCGACTGGATGATGCCGCGCATGGATGGCCCGGAAGTGCTGCGCCGGCTGCGCGAGCACCACCAGTCCGAGCTGCCCGTGATCATGCTCACCGCGCGCGATGAACTGCCGGACAAGATTGCCGGTTTCCGCGCTGGGGCTGACGATTACCTGACCAAACCCTTTGCGCTGCCCGAGCTGGAGGTGCGCATCGAAGCGTTGCTGGCACGCGCGAATGGCCGTCGCCGTGGCAAGCTGCTGCAGGTGGCCGATTTGCGCCTGGATCTGGCCACGCTGGAAGCCAGCCGCGACGGGCAGGTGCTGCATCTGTATCCGGCCTGCCGCAAGTTGCTTGAGGTGCTGATGCAGGCCAGCCCGGCGGCAGTGACGCGGCAACGCCTGGAGCAATCGCTCTGGGGCGACGACCCGCCCGACGGCGACATGCTGCGCTCGCATATCTACGAACTGCGCCGCAGCGTGGATGGCCCGTTTGAAGAAAAACTGATCCACACCTTGCCGCGGCTTGGCTACCGGTTGGCGCAGCTGGAAGCCGTCGACACGCTTGGCTCGGGCGACTTCAGCGATGTCTAAGCAGCGCCCCTTGGGTCGCCGTGTGCTGGTGTGGTTGTTCGGCTATACGCTGTTGATGACGCTGGCGATATTCAGCACTGCCCAGTACCTGCATGAACGCGCCGAGCACGGCGTGTGGCGCTCGCTGCTGAATTCCGAACTGGACAGCATCCTCGCGCGCAGCATGCAGAATCCGGATTACCGTTGGCAGGACTCGGACACCCTGCGATTGTTCCGCATCGACGATGTCGCGCATACACCACCGGTATTGCGCACGCTGCATCCTGGCCTGCATGACGGCTTGGAAATTGCTGGCCGCCAGAGTGCGGTAATGGTGCGCGACACCGAGCATGCCGGCCGTCTGGCGCTGGTGCTGGACATCACCGATTTCGAAGCGCTGCAAAAATTCCTGATTCGCTGGATGCTGGCCGCCGGCATCGCACTGATCGGAATCACCTTGCTGATGGGTAGCTATGCGATGGCCCGATTGGTACGCCCACTGGCCGAGCTGGCGCGTGACATCGGCGCATTGCGTCCGGAGCAACGCGCACAGCAGATCGTGGTCGGGCGGCAGGGGAGCGCGGAGCTTTTCGTGATCGCCGATGCGCTGAACGATTATCTGGAGCGCAACAGCCAGTTCGTCGACCGCGAGCGTGCCTTCATCGACAGCACCAGCCACGAATTGCGAACGCCTATCGCAGTGATCGGCAATGCGGTGGAGCTGGCGCTGGAACAACCAGGCACCCCGCCGGCGGTACGCCATCAGTTGCAGCGCATCGCGCAGACCAGTGCATCGGTGGAGCAATTGATCACGTTGCTGCTGGTGTTGGCCAAGGAACCGGGCCGGCTAGTGCGCAGCAGCGATCTGCTGCGGCTGGATCAGGTTGTGCCGGACATCGTGGCCGACCACATGCACCTGTGCGCCGATAAGGATCTGCAACTGGTCGTGGACGTGTTGCCGCCGTGCAGCCTGGTTGCGCCGCTCGCCATCGTGCAGACCGCCATCGGCAACCTGTTGCGCAACGCCATCGAAAACAGCGGTCGCGGCATCATTCGCATCTCGCTGTCCGCGTCTGGCGTGGTGCGCATCGCCGACCCCGGCCACGGGATGACGCCGGAAGAAATCAGCGCAATCTACACACGCCTGGCCCGCGGCAACGCACGCCAAGGCAGTGGCATCGGGCTGGAACTGATCGGGCGCTTGTGCGAACACCTGGGCTGGCACCTCCAGCTGCATTCCAGTGCAGGGCAGGGCACGGTCGCGACGCTGGATCTCTCCGGCGCCACCGCAGCGGCGCGATAACGTTTGGCGCAGGATCAGGCCGGCAACAGGTCGCGTGCTTGCAACCAGCTGCGCGCATTTTCTGCGTCCTGCTCGAACCAGGCGCGCGTAGAGCCCAACCGATACGTGTAGCCCCAGCTGTCCATGTCAGCCATCAAGCGTGCGCTTCCCACGCCTGGCAGCCGCTCGGCCAGTAGGATCTGCAGGTAACACGTGGCGTCTTCTTCATCTACCGAATCGGTGGCGTCGGTATGCACCGCGGCGCGTTTTTCCGCCGGCAGCACGATCAGGTGCCCGGCTTCGTGCAATAGCGAATGCACCGGTGTGTCCTGGCGCACATACACATCGCAGCCGATGATGCCGGCTTCCGGTTCGCCCCAAAAACTGCCCGGAATCGCCGCGCTCGATTCCACAAGATGCAGGCGCAAGCCATACCTGGCAAGCAGGCTGGCTGGTGCGTCCAGACCAATGTCGGCCATGCGCAAGACATCGGCACAGGTGGGCGTTGTAGGAGTGGCGGTGCTCACGCCTGATGGCTCGTGGTCGGTTACATGCGACAACGACACCACGCGAACGCGGTGCCATCGGTTGTGCTTACTTGTCGCCGGTTTCTGGCAGGGCGACTGAAATATCCAGCACGTCGTGCTCGCCGTCCTTGACCAGATCCACACGTACCGCATCTGCATCGATGTTGACGTACTTCTTGATCACTTCCAGTAATTCGCGCTGCATCAGCGGCAGGTAATCGGGCCCGCCGCGGTGGTTGCGCTCCTGCGCAATGATGATCTGCAGGCGATTCTTGGCCGTCTCGGCGGTGTTCTTCTTGCTCTTGAGAAAATCGAGCAGGCCCATGCTTACCCTCCGAACAGCTTGCTGAAGAAGCCTTTCTTCTCCACGGATGTGAATCGCATCGGGCGACTGTCGCCCATGATGCGGGCGACTGCGTCGTCATACGCCTGGCCGGCCGGTGACTCGCCATCCAGGATCACCGGTTCGCCCTTGTTGGAGGAGTTGAGGACATCGCCGGATTCGGGAATCACGCCGATGGCCTTCAGCCCCAGCACTTCTTCCACGTCGGTGATGCTGAGCATTTCACCGCCTTCCACGCGGCCTGGACTGTAGCGGGTCAGCAGCAGGAAAGCAGGCACGGTCTCGCCTTCCTCGGCCTTGCGGGTCTTGGAGTCCAGCAGACCGATGATGCGGTCCGAGTCGCGCACCGAAGACACCTCCGGGTTCACCACCACCACTGCACGGTCGGCGAAATACATCGCCAGGAAGGCGCCTTTCTCGATGCCGGCCGGCGAGTCGCAGACAATGTAGTCGAAGCCGTCGGCGGCCAGATCCTTAAGGACTTTTTCCACGCCTGCCTGGGTGAGTGCATCCTTGTCGCGGGTCTGCGAGGCAGCCAGCACGTACAGGTTGTCGAAGCGCTTGTCCTTGATCAGCGACTGCTTGAGCGTTGCCTCGCCGTGCACGACGTTGACGAAGTCGTACACCACGCGCCGCTCGCAGCCCATGATCAGGTCCAGGTTGCGCAGGCCGACGTCGAAGTCGATGACCGCTACTTTCTTGCCGCGCTTGGCCAGCCCGCAGGCCAGGCTCGCGCTGGTAGTGGTCTTGCCGACGCCGCCCTTGCCGGAGGTGACTACGATGATTTCAGTCAAAGGATTTCTCCGAAATATTTCTGTGGTTGGGCTGCGTCAATCAAGCGCAGCGATCTTGATCTGGTCCTGTTCCAGCCAGACCTGGATAGCCTTGCCACGCAGGTCCATGGGAACATCGTCCAGCACCTTGTAGTGGCCAGCGATGGCAACCAGTTCGGCATGGAAGTCGCGGCAGAAGATACGCGCCTCGGCATTGCCCTGCGCGCCGGCCAGGGCGCGACCGCGCAGGGTACCGTAGATATGGATGCTACCGTCGGCGATGACCTCCGCCCCGGCCCCCACTGAACTGAGTACGGTCAGGTCGCAGTTCTCCGCATACAGTTGCTGGCCCGAACGCACCGCGGTGCGTTGCATCCGGCCAGGCACAGGCCGCGCGGCAGGCGGTGCCGGTTTAGCACGTGCAGGCGGTGGCGGTGGCGGCGGGCTGATTGCAGTCGGCTCGTACTGCGCGCGAAATTTAGCCAGCAGCGGCACGCCCAATTGCTGGGACAGCAGGTCGATCTCGCTGGTGCCGTACGCCAGCGCCACCGGCAGCACGCCGGCCTCGCGCAGGCCGGCCAGCAGGGCCTTGGCGGTGGTCAGGTCGGGCACCTGTGGCAGTCCACCGAAATCCAGGATCATCGCGGCACGACCGAATAATTTGGGTGCACGGGTCACGCGCTCACGCATCTCCTGCACCAGCCGCGGCACGTCCAGGGTGCGCACGCGCAGGTTCGCGATCCCAACTTGGCCGATCTTGAGTTCGCCTGCCTGCTCGAAATCCACATTCACACTCGCCACAATTCAGCTCCCGTTCGATGGGTTGGCGGCGGCATGACGTGGCCGGCCCACCCAGGGCAAGTGTTCAGGCAACTTGCCGCCATAGGTCTGTTTCACCCACCGATAGCTGCACATCTCTTTCATCAACATGCTGGCGCGCACATGCACATCGGCCATGGTGTTCTGGCCGACCTCGCGAAAGCCGAAGCTGCCATGAAACAACAAGGCCGCATCGGCACCGTGATCCAGGAAAACTTCGCAGGCCAGCTGTGGGTAGCGCAGTTCGGTGAAGCTTTGCACATCGGCGTAAAACGCCCGCCCGACGCCACCACCGCGGCGACGGTTGGCTACCACGATGCGGTCGATGTAGAAGAATTCCGGATAACGCTCGCGGAACCAGGCGAAATTGCTGCTGTCGTGGGCACTGCCACTTCCGAAACCGACCAGGAAACCGGCAAGGTTGCCGTCGTGCTCGGCGATGCGGAAATACTTGGCCTGCTCATAGAAACGTTGCAGTTTGGTTGAATCCAGCGGCAGGATCGCCAGTCCAGCATTGTTGTTCAAGGCCAGGACGGAATCGAGCTCGTGCTCGTGCACGTCGCGGATGACGATCGACATTGGGGCTCCGTGGGGTAACGCCGTCGATCCGAAATCGGATCTGCGCCGGATTATTACATGCGTGGCCTGAAGCGGCGACCCGGTGTGCACAATCCGCTTGGTGTGCGCCATGCATCCGTGGGGCTGTGGTGCGTCGGCCCCCACTTTAAACTGTGTTGCCGCGCATCCACTGCCCACATCTGCATGTGGCGAAGGCAGGTATGACTTCCGGCAAGAGGGCAGCGCCGTCGGTTCCGCCTAAGATGCGGACATGTTGGGATATCTCAGTCATACGCGCGTCCTGCGCTTTGCGGGCCTGTTCACCTGGGCGATGATCGTCATGCCGTTGGTGTACACCTACTGGCCACCGTCCGGACAGGGTGACCACCACAGCGTGGCCGAGGCGGCGATGATGTCGGTGTTCTTCATTGGCTTTGGCGCCAGCTATTTCTGGTTGACCCGCGGCTTGAGCAGCGGTGGCCACGCGCACTGGTACGACCGGCTGATCCTGTTGCTGCTCACGATCTGCGCGCTGGCGGTGAGTTATCTGAGTGGAACCGGGCTTGGCAGTATTCTGATGATGGTGGCGGCCGGGGTGATCCCGTGGCTGCTGCCGCGACGCTTCGGCGTGCTGTGGCTGGTCTTGAGCCAATTGGCGGTACTGCCGGTGTTCTATTATCTGCGTCGAGACTTCACCTTGTTCGCGGCGCTGATGCAGTCGCTGTTGTATGGCGGCTTTTCGATGTTCATCTTCGTCACCAGCCTGGTCGCGCGCCAGCAGACCGATGCGCGCGAAGAACAGCGCCGGCTCAACGCCGAATTGCGCGCAACGCGTGCGTTGCTGGCTGAGAGCGCACGCATCAATGAGCGCACCCGCATTTCGCGCGAGCTGCACGATTTGCTCGGCCATCACCTGACCGCACTCAGTCTCAATCTGGAAGTGGCTGGCCACATCACCGAGGGCCGCGCCCAGGAACATGTCCGTAAGGCGCACACGTTGGCCAAATTGTTGCTTACCGATGTACGCGAGGCGGTCAGCCATCTGCGCGACAGCGGCGCGATTGACCTGGAAGCAGCGCTGCGTCCGCTGGTGACCCAGGTGCCATCGTTGGATATCCATCTGGATATCGCCCAGCCGCTGACCTTGGACGACCCCGAACGTGCCCATGTGCTGTTGCGCTGTACTCAGGAAATCATCACCAATGCGGTACGCCACGCCGGCGCGCGCAACCTGTGGATCCAGGTGCGCCGCGATGCCGATACAGTGCTGATCAACGCCCGCGACGACGGCCACGGCGCCGATGCGGTTGCACCTGGAAATGGGCTGCGCGGCATGCGGGAGCGGCTGAACCAGTATGGTGGGCAGCTTGAGATTCAAACCCGGCGGGGTGAGGGTTTCGGCCTGCGCATCGCTGTTCCAGGTGCGCCGGCACTGATGCCCGCGACCGTGACCCAAGGAGTGTTGTGATGATCCGCGTGTGTCTGGTCGACGATCAAACCCTGGTGCGCCAAGGGATCCGCTCGCTGTTGGCGCTGGACGATGGCATCGAAGTGGTCGCCGAAGCCTTCGACGGCAAGCAGGCGGTGGAGCGGATTCCGCAGGTCCAGCCGGACGTGGTGCTGATGGATATGCGCATGCCGGTGATGTCGGGCCTGGAAGCGTTGCAGATGCTCTCGCGCAACGGCACGCTGCCGCCCACCATCATCCTGACCACCTTCGACGACGACCAATTGGTGCTGGCCGGCCTCAAGGCCGGTGCCAAGGGCTATTTGCTGAAGGACGTCTCGCTGGAGCAATTGGTTGGCGCCATCCGTACCGTGGCCGATGGCGGCTCGCTGGTGCAGCCGGCAGTGACCCAGCGCCTGCTGTCGGGCCTGGAGCACATGCGTAACGAATTCGTCAGCCTGGACCGGCCCGATCCGCTTACCGACCGCGAGACCGAGATCCTGCGGCTGATGGCGAGCGGCTTTTCCAACAAGGAAATCGCCAATTCGCTGGGTGTGGCCGAAGGCACCATCAAGAATCACGTGTCCAACATCCTCTCCAAGCTCGGCGTGCGCGACCGGACCCGCGCGGTGCTGAAGGCATTCGAGTTGCAGTTGGTGTGAGATCGGCGGCGTTGACCGCGACGCTGTGCGTACCTGCCGCAGGGCGGGCAACGCCTTGAACGCCGCGGAGCTCTGTTGGAACCGCGATCTGGGGCCGTGACAATGCCGCCAGGCAACCGCAACATCACACCCACGCAGCGGGTGATGTGCATGATAGCGGCGCGCCATCGCCCAGACCCGTGTGCAGGCCTGGACGACGCATCAATCCACGCGCCGTGTTGCGCGGTGAATGACGCCCCAAGACCGCGCGACCGGCCATACAACTGAACATCTTTCTCGAAGCCTGCTAGGATGGAGGCTTCGCTTCACTCAACCCGGTCGTAGGATCGGCCCCGGAGACTTCCTGAATGACCCGTATTATCGAGTTCCTGATCGCCTTGGGGATCGTGGCTGGCTTGTTTGTCGTGGTGGGCTTGGTGTTGCCCTCGGAGCGGCAGATGTCCGAGAGTGTTGAGACCAACCGCCGAATGACGATTGTTTACGACACCGTGAACAGCTTCCGTCGTTTCAAGGATTGGAGCCCGCTCGTGCTGCGTGACCCGAAGATCCAGTTGAAACTAGCCGGCCCGGAAGAGGGCAAGGGCGCACGCGTCCAATATAGCTCTGCCGAGGGTTACATCGGCCATGGCAGCTGGGAAATCACCAATAGCGTCAAGAATGAGCGTGTCGAGATCGCGATCGAAGATCCCACTAAGGGCTACGACAAGGTCACCAATTTCACCTTGGTGCCAACCGGGAAAAATAATAAGAACGTCAAGATCACGCAGGAATACAGCGTCAAGTATGGCTGGAATCTGTTCGGACGTTACGCTGGTTTGTACGTCAGCCGCCACGTGGGCGACGACCTGAAGCTTGGCTTGTCGCGTCTGGCGACCGTACTGGCCACTGTGCCCAACTTCGACTACCGCGCTGAGCTTGATGGCAAGCCGGTGTTGAGCGATCTCAAGATCGTCGATGTGCCGGCCGAGGACCTGTTATTTGTCACGGCGGGCAACATCGATCGTGACAACGAGACGATCAAGAAGTCGATCAAGGACAACCAGGAGTGGATCAAGCGCGTCATGGACGCCAATGGTCTTGAAGCAGCGGGTCCGGTGCGCATCGTGACCACTGACTTTGCCTCCGACAAGTACGCTTTCGACGTCGCCCAGCCGGTTCGCAAGCGCGCTGGTGGCGCTCCAAAGGCTGAAGCTAAGGCCGACGCTAAGGCCGATGCCAAGAAGGCCGACGCTGCTGCCGCTGCACCGGTCGATGCAACGCCGGTTGCTGCAACGGGCGAAGAACTCAAGCTCAACATTCCATCCGGAGCACCGGTGAAGTACCAGCGAGTTCCTCCACACCGCTCGGCATTTGCGACGTATATAGGTCACATGGCCGGTCTGGATGCAGTGCGTAACTCGCTGCGTGCCTGGGCTGCGACGAGTGGGATGGACGTGACCGATCGTCCATACGAAGCCTGGAAGGGCGGCGTGGACAAGTCGTTCACCCAGGATGGTACGTATGACGTGTACTGGGCCATCAAGTAATCGTCTCACCATGATGATGTGATCCAGACGGAAACGCGCCGCACATTTGCGGCGCGTTTTTTTTTGCGCCATGGTGCAGTCACGGAATTTATCCAATGTCTTTGCTACATCGTCCCAAGAAGCGTCGCTCGCTACTGGCCTTTTGCGGTAGCCTGCTGGCTGCCTTTGCCGTGGGTCTGTCGGCCTACGCTGCGCACGGCGTGGCTGATGCGCTGGTGCAGTCGCAGCTGCAGTGGGCGGCGTTGTATGCGTTCGGGCACGGCGCGGTGATGGCGGTGTTTGGCGCTATTGAAACGCGTGGCCTCGCTCGGATCGGTTTGTATCTGCTGTTGCTCGGCACCTTACTGTTTGCCGGTAGCTTGGCAGCTGGCGCGTTGCTGCACTGGCCGACCCGCTTGGCGCCGATTGGCGGGGGCAGCTTGCTGCTGGGCTGGGGCGTGCTGGCCATCGACGCCTTGAGGCGCTGAGCAGGTCGTCTCACCTCCGCTTACCTCGCCGACCAGCGCCAGTGCCATGGCTCGTAGACGATGCCATGCGGGTTGTTGCGTGGGTAACTCAGCCGGTAGCCGAACGCGTGCGCGTTGCCGCTCAGCCAAGTGAATGCCGGCGTGGTGTCGAAGGATTCCTCGGCCGGTGATTGGCCCGGTGTGCCGATATCCAGTGCCTCGCCGCTGTGATGTTCGCTGAAGCCCGGTGCCGCGTTGACCGCCAGAATCTGCTCCAGGGTGAGCCCGCGCGCGAATTTGCGTTCGAAGATGCTCAGTTGATAGTCGTGGCTGCGGTAGCCGGAGATCGCATCGAGCACGATGTCCGCACGCAGCGCAGCCGTACGCATTTGCCGCCATGCACGTGCAGCCCCGGCGCTGAGCCACAGCGGCCGGCTGAAGCGATCGCGTCCGGCAAACTGCAAAGTAGCCGGTTCGGCAATCAGCTCCAGGCCAGTCTCTTGCGCATAGGTATCTGCGGAGAGTCCTAGCTGGCTCAGGCGCCGATGTACGCCTTCGATTGACGTGGGTGTTGCATGCGGCTGTGTTGCTCGGGCGGTGATGGTTTGCAACCGATCCAGCGCTTCGTCCAGACCCGGCTCGCGTGCCAGCCGAGGAATCAGGGGCAGGATGCCCTGCGACAGCTGCGCTGCCAGGTAGCGCCCATCGCGCTTTCGTCGCAATAGCCAGACTGCCTGCGCCAGTGCGCGCGCATCCGCGTTGCCGCGCGCGCGCAACAGATTGGCCGGCCACAATTCGATCGTGCTTGTATTGATGAGCAGACGTGGACAATTGCGCATCCGCGCAGCTTAACGGGTGTGCGGTGAGGGCTGCCAGTGTGGGGCCAGGTGAACGCTTGTCTGCGTCTGAAGGGGCTGATGTCGTCGCTTTTCCACAATCCTATGATGCTTGAACTTGCTCAAGCACCGCAAGTCTTCCTCCTACCGTTGTCTCGGCAGTGGCCGTGCCTTGTGCAACCCATCGCGCAGAACGTATTCGGTTTGCGCATGGAGACTGCGCAGCGCGTTGCCGGCCCAGCGCTGTCAACACATCCCCAAGTCGTTCCGACCAGGCCGGTGCCTGCGACGAGTGCGACGGGCATGACAAGTAACCTGACATCGGCGTCGGCGTCGGCAATCGTTAGAATGGCGTCCCGCCCCCCCTCCTGTTGTGGATTGCGCTCATGACCACTCTCGGCACGCCGTTATCGCCTTTCGCCACCCGCGTGTTGTTGCTGGGCTCGGGCGAACTGGGCAAGGAGATGGCGATCGAGCTGCAGCGTTTGGGTGTGGAAGTGATCGCGGCCGATCGCTATGCGAATGCACCAGCGATGCAGGTGGCGCATCGCTCGCACGTGCTGGACATGCTCGACCCCGAGACGCTACGCGCATTGATCGCCAGCGAGCGGCCGCACGTGATCGTGCCGGAGATCGAAGCAATCCACACCGACACGCTGGTGACGCTGGAAGGCGAGCTGGGCCAGAAGGTCATCCCGACCGCGCGTGCCGCACGCCTGACCATGGACCGTGAAGGCATCCGCCGTCTGGCCGCCGAAACGCTGGGTTTGCCGACCTCGCCGTATCGCTTCGTCGACACCGCTGCCGAATACCGCGAGGCGATTGCGGCAGTGGGCTTGCCGTGTGTGGTCAAGCCGGTGATGTCGTCCTCGGGCAAGGGCCAGAGCACCTTGCGCAGCGAGGCGGAGAGTGATGCGGCGTGGGAGTATGCGCAAACAGGCGGGCGTGCCGGCGCCGGTCGCTGCATCGTCGAAGGCTTCATTGATTTTGACTACGAAATCACGTTACTCACTGTGCGGCATGCCGGCGGTACCTCGTACTGCGAAGCCATCGGCCACTGGCAGCAGGACGGCGACTACCGCGAAAGCTGGCAGCCTCAGCCAATGTCGATCGCCGCATTGCAACGTTCGCAGGAGATCGCCAAGGCGATTACCGACGATCTGGGCGGCTGGGGGCTGTTCGGCGTGGAATTGTTCGTCAAGGGCGACGCGGTGTGGTTTAGCGAAGTCTCCCCGCGCCCGCACGACACCGGTTTGGTGACGCTGGTCTCGCAGGAATTGAGTGAATTTGCGCTGCACGCCCGCGCCATTCTCGGCCTGCCGGTCGGAGCGGAAGACGGCGGTGTGGTCCGTCAAAGCAGCCCGTCCGCATCCTGCGCGTTGCTGGCGCACGGTCATGGCGTACCGGTGTTCGCCAACGTGGCCGATGCGCTGCACGATCCGGACACCACGTTGCGCTTGTTCGGCAAACCCCGGGTGGACGGCCATCGCCGTGTGGGCGTTACGTTGGCGCGCGCTGACAGTATCGATGCTGCGCGTGAGAAGGCGCGCGTTGGGGCTGCGGCGCTGACGATCCAGCTACAGGCCTGAGCGCGGCACATGCGACGTATTGCAGTGCATCGCTGAAATGCACCAATGCGACCATCAGGCACCGAGAACGCGGGCGGATCAGGAACTTGGAATGACGACTGTTCAATCGCCGCTGAAAGCCCCGCGTTGCCTGCGCATCGATCCGATGGCGTGACAACACCGGCAGGTCGTACTGACCGGGCTGCACACCCCGCAGCCCCCGGGCAGCGCAGAGGTGCGATCCCCACGGGAGTTTCGCGTGCGCGATGCAACACGCCGATGTCGCAAACTGGCGGTTCAACCGACCCGTGCGTGGGCGGGTAAGCTGTTCCATTGGCGACCATCGTAGGCTTCTAGCGCATTGAAGCGGCGCTTGTAGTTCATCTTCTCGTGGCCGTCGATCCAGTACCCCAGATAGACATGCGCGCGTCGCTCGCGTTGCGCCCATTGGATTTGCTGCAGGATCGCGAATGTCCCCAGGCTGCGCGCAGCGGCCTGCGGCGCGTAAAACGTATACACCGCCGACAACGCATCCGCGGTGACATCGGTCACTGCAACCGCCAGCAGCCGACCGGGCTGGTGCGCGACGACCGGTTCGCGAATTTCCAGAAAGCGCCCATGCGACCAGCCACCGATCAGGAACTGGTCGAATTCGGCGGCGCCATGCTCGTCCATGCCGCCGCCGGGATGTCGGTGTTTCAGGTACTGACGATATAGCGCGAGTTGTTCACCCGTGCGCTCGGCAGCCACCACGCGCACTACAAGATCCTGATTGCGTACCAGGCAACGGCGTTGGCTGCGATTGGGATGAAACGCATCCACGGCAACGCGTACCGGCACGCAGGCACAGCACCGCTCGCAATGTGGCCGGTAGACCAGATCGCCGGAACGGCGGAAGCCCCATGCCAGTGCTTGCGGATAAATTGCCCCTAGGCGTGGGTCGTGCGGATCCAGCACCAAGTCGCGTGCTTGCCGGTTGGACCAATAGCCACAGGCATGCTCGCCAGTCTGGAACAGGCGCAGGTCGTCGTGGTTGTCGGCATGATTAGTCATGGCCGAAGGATAGCGCCCAGGCGTCTCAGCAGCGGCGACTGACCGCCGTATGATTACGCTTGGGCCGCACATCAATGCGCGCATTGATGTGCGTGTTGGTGGCAGCGCCCGGTGAGAGGGCGCTTGCGTTTGCGTCAGACGCTTGGAGCAAACGCAACGCTCAGTCGCGCTTCCAGGATGTGGAAATCGGGTTGGAGACGGTATTCTTCTCCAGTGTGTAGGTTCCATTCTGCTGCGCCAATGCTTCGCCGCTATCCACGATGGCGTTCTGGATAAAGACATTCTGCTTATCACCGCGCACGAAGGTCAGCTGATGAAACGCGGTCTTGTTGCCCCAATCTTCCGAGGGTAGTGAGATGAAACGGATCGTATACGTCTGGTCGTCGAACGCTCCCTGCATGACATAGACGCCGTAATGATTTTCGCCCTGAGAAATCAACTTGTAGACACCGTTGCTGAAGTAATAGATTTCGGCATCAGGGAACGGTTTCTTGTCGTACATCTTGAGGTAGTGAAGCACCTGCTTGAAGGTCGGTGCTCCAAAACCCACCGACAGCGTTTTACCGTCGGCTGAGGTGGTCAGTGCGTCCGCATGCGCGCTCATGCTGACCATCATCAGCAGACTGGTGAAGAAACTTGCCTTCACTTGGTAACTCCTGGGTCTGTTAAAAATTCTAGCCCGCTTATACCAGCACGGGCCCTGGCTGTGAACTCCTGTAGTCGGATACGACCCCATCATTTCGGATCGTGCGACGCTGCCGCCAGCAGCGGTCGTCGTCGCTTGCTGCGTTATCTCGTGCTGCACGGTGGGCGGAATGACGATCGCTGCCGAGGGTGCCTGTTGGTCTTGGCCATTGCGATGGTCAGGTCGGCGTTCAACGGGCCGGTTGGATCCGCGCACGCCCTGGGCCGTCGTCTGCTGCCGGCTGGACGGCATCTTGCGCAGGCGCCTGCTGCGGTGAGGGTTGCGCTGTTGGTACTGGTGCGCTGCGATAGCGCATGACCACCACCATGGCCACGGCGCCGATTGCCAGCAGCAATAGCAAGCGGATGCGCCAGGCCCAGCGACGCGCGCTGGCACTGGAGCCGTTCTCGCCGTCGCGGAAGGTGTATTCCACATGCGGCAGATCGCGGCGGGTGGTGTCCAGCAGGCGGGCATCACGCAATAGTTCGCGCGCGCGGGGCTGGTCGTTGGCATGCACAATCCAGACGGTGGGCTGCGTTTGGGCGCTGCTCGCTTCCAGATAGCTGAACTGGCCGCCGCGCTTGCTTTGATAAGAGCGACCATTGCTGAGACGGATCTCGATGCCCGCATCGCGCAAGAGATTGGCCACGCCCTCGGCGGTTTCGATACGTTGACTGCTGAAGATTTTGCGCATTGTCGAAAACGCCATTACGTCCGGAGTAGATGGAGCGGCCGCAGTGCGCGGGAAGAAGTACTCATTGCCTCTAATGCAGTCAGCCTGCGAACGGGCATCAAGTAGCGCAAGCGGCGCTGCAGTGCTTGGCAGCCTACTTGTTGGTTGGCGCGGCAATCGTGCTGCTCTCGGGCACGACACGGATCAAGCCTTCCTGTGTGGTGCTGGCCACCAGCGTGCCGTCGCGGGTGAAGAACTGCCCGCGGGCAAGGCCGCGCGCGCCTTGCGCAGTTGGGCTATCGAGCGAATAGAGCAGCCAGTCGTCGGTGCGGAACGGGCGGTGGAACCACAGCGCATGATCGAGCGAGGCCATCTGCACGTTCGGTGTGTAATAGCTGATGCCGTGAGGAAAGGTTGATGTGCCAAGCAACTGGAAATCCGAGGCATACGCGAGCAGTGCTTGATGCAATCCGACATCGTCGCCGATGGGGTCGTTCAAGCGCAGCCACATCTGTTGAAATGGCCGGCGCTTGGGCGGTTTGAGTTCGTCGCGCGGGCAGACATGGCGAAATTCGAACGGGCCGCCGCGCGACAGCCAGCGTTGTACCTTGGCCGGCAGCTTGGCCAGCGCCTGCGATGTCAGCGCGGCGACCGGTTCGATGTCCTCCGGTGGCGGCACCTGAGGCATCGCGGACTGATGCTCGGCGCCGTCTTCGTGCTCCTGAAACGAGGCCGCGCAGAAAAAGATCACCTTGCCGTGCTGGATCGCTGTAACCCGGCGTACCGAGAAGCTGCCGCCATCGCGGGTGCGGTCGACGTCATAGACGATTGGATGGTCGATAGCGCCGGCACGTAGAAAATATGCATGCAACGAGTGCGCCTGGCGCCCGTTTTCGACGGTCGCCTGCGCTGCCGACAATGCCTGGCCCAGCACCTGCCCGCCGAACACGTATTTGGTCCCGATGTCGCGGCTCTGGCCACGAAACAGGTTGTCCTCCAGACGCTCCAGCGACAGCAGGCGGATCAGTTCGGAGACAATGGGTTCGGCGGTGGCGGACAAGGAGTTTGCCTGAGCGTGCGGATTTGGAGAGCGATTATACCGGCCCGCCCAATCAGCGCTGCGATGGCAGGGGTCAGATGCGGCACATCCATGCCATCGGCAAAAATCAACTGGCTACCCGTTCGCACGATGCCATCGACCTCTTCGCTCGCGTGCTCCACCGCAGCGCTCAATGCCTGGCACAACGCGCTGTCCAGGGTATCGAGCGACGAAGGCGCCACACGGATTTCGCGAACGCGGCCATGGTTTAAGATCTGGATGCTCATTCGGGGCTCTTCTGGAGGTCAAGTCATGATGGACGGCAGTCGAAGCAGGGGGTTTAGATGTGGCGGCGCTGTGCTCGCGGCGTTGGCAGTGGTGGCAAGTGCGGGGGTATCGGCGCAATGCCTGCCGGAGTTCAAGAATGGCTGGATCCGCATCCCGCCGCCAGGTGGAATGGGGATGGCGGCTGGTTTCGGGCAGTTTCATAACGGCTGCGCGCAGCCGCTGAAGATCACCGCTGCCAAGAGCAGCGTATTTGCCGATGTCTCCTTGCATGAGACGACCCAGTCCAATGGTGTCAGCCGTATGCGGGCAGTGCCCGAACTGACATTGCCGGTTGGCAAATCGGTGTCGTTGGCGCCGGGTGGCCTGCACCTGATGCTGATGGACCCGAACGCGCCGCTGCAGGAAGGTGCGAAGGTGCCGGTGAGCTTTATCTTGCAGGACGGTCGCCAGATCAAGACCACGTTGGAAGCACACAAGCGTCTGCCGGGGGATTGATCGTTCGTGGGCTGTCGCATGGCCGCGCCAGCGTTCAAGCAACAGCGGCAGCTCCTACGGAACGGCTGCCGATGTGTCGCGCTTGGCCAGTCAGCGACCGAGCCGATAGAAAACTTGCGTGCTGGCCGCGCGCATCGCATCCGGTAGCGCGGCGTTCTTGCCGGTTTGCGTATCGATGCACACCGCCACAACATTGCGATCCGAACACAACATGCGCTCGTCCTTCTGGTCGAACATGTGGTGGCTGCTTGTATTCTCGCATCAACTTGCCTTGTTCTTCGCTGTCTTTTGGCTGGCGGCCTTGGCCACCTTGTCAGTTTTGAGCTTGCGCGGCGGGCGCGCATCTGGCTTGTTGGCCATCGCCGCCGGACGCGTCTGACGCACCTTCACCGAAGGCAGCATCTTGGCCAGGAATTGCCCGGTGTAGGACGCCTTGTGTGCGGCCACATCTTCCGGGGTGCCGGAAACCAGGATGGTGCCACCCCGGTGGCCGCCTTCCGGGCCCAGATCCACAATCCAGTCGGCGGTCTTGATGACGTCCAGATTGTGTTCGATCACCACCACCGTGTTGCCTTCGTCGCGCAGCTTGTGCAGTACGCCGAGCAATGCTTCGATATCGTGGAAGTGCAGACCGGTGGTCGGCTCATCTAGGATATACAGGGTGCGTCCGGTATCGCGGCGCGACAGCTCCCTGGACAGCTTGACGCGCTGCGCTTCACCACCAGATAGCGTCGTTGCGCTCTGTCCGAGCTTGATGTAGCTCAATCCCACATCGACCAGCGTTTCCAGCTTGCGCGCGATCGATGGCACCGGCTCGAACAAGCGCAGCGCATCTTCAACGGTCATCTGCAACACGTCGCTGATGTTGAAACCCTTGTAACGAATTTCCAGCGTTTCGCGGTTATAGCGCTTACCGTGGCAGACGTCGCAGGGCACGTACACGTCGGGCAGGAAGTGCATCTCCACCTTGATCATACCGTCACCCTGGCAGGCTTCGCAGCGCCCGCCGCGCACGTTGAAGCTGAAACGGCCTGGTGAATAACCGCGTGCGCGCGCCTCGGGCACCTGTGCGAACAGCTCACGCAACGGCGTGAACATACCGGTGTAGGTCGCCGGATTGGAGCGCGGCGTGCGTCCGATCGGCGACTGGTCGATGTCGACCACCTTGTCGAACAGGTCCAGGTGTTCAACGTCACGATGCGGTGCCACCGTGTGCGAGGCACCGTTGATTTCGTTGGCCGCCAGCGCGAACAACGTATCGTTGATCAGCGTCGATTTCCCCGACCCGGACACGCCTGTGATGCACGTCAGCAAGCCGGCCGGAATATCCAGGTCGACATTCTTCAGGTTGTTGCCGCTCGCCCCGCGCAGATGCAGCATCATCTTCGGGTTGGGCTTGTGGCGCTGCTTGGGAATCTCGATGCGGCGCTTGCCCGAGAGGTATTGGCCGGTCAACGAGCGTGGCGATTCCAGGATGTCCTGCAGCGCCCCCTGCGCGCAGATTTCCCCGCCATGCACGCCGGCGCCGGGGCCGATATCCAGCACGTAGTCGGCCAAGCGGATCGCGTCTTCGTCATGCTCGACCACGATCACCGTATTGCCCAGATCGCGTAGCCGCGTCAGCGTGCCGAGCAGGCGTTCATTGTCGCGCTGATGCAGGCCGATCGACGGCTCGTCCAGCACATACATCACCCCGACCAGGCCAGCACCGATCTGGCTAGCCAGCCGAATTCGCTGCGCTTCACCGCCGGACAAGGTGTCGGCCTTGCGCTCTAACGTGAGGTAATCCAGACCCACGTCGACCAGGAAACCCAGCCGCTCGCTAATCTCCTTGACGATCTTGGCCGCAATCTCGCCGCGCCAACCCGGCAGCGAGAGACCGCGGAAGAAGTTCAATGCCTCGTTGACCGGCAGCACCACCAAATCCGGCAGCGGGCGATCAGCTACGAACACATTGCGTGCGGCGCGGTTCAAGCGCGTGCCGTTGCAGGCGGGGCAGGGTTGCTGGCTGACGTACTTGGACAGTTCTTCGCGCACCGCCGACGATTCGGTTTCGCGGTAACGACGTTCCAGGTTCGGCAGGATGCCTTCGAAGCGGTGCTTGCGCGTGGTGCGCCCGCCCCCATCAGTGAAGTAGGTGAAGCTGATCACCTCATCGCCGCTGCCCAACAGCACTGTCTCCCGCACCTTGTCCGGCAACGTATTCCACACCGCATCGACGTCGAACTTGTAGTGTTTGGCCAGCGAGGCAATCAACTGGAAATAATGGGCGTTGCGTCGGTCCCAGCCGCGCACCGCGCCGGCCGACAGCGACAGTTCGGGATGCACGACCACGCGATCGGGGTCGAAGAATTCGGCTACGCCCAGGCCATCGCAACTCTGGCAAGCGCCCACGGGGGCATTGAACGAAAACAGCCGAGGTTCCAACTCCGGCAGCGCGTAATCGCACACCGGGCAGCTGTACTTGGACGAGAACAGCTGCGGCGCTGCCGCCGGGTCGTCCAGCGATTGCACCGCCACCATGCCTTCGCCGAGCTTGAGCGCGGTTTCGAAACTTTCCGCAAGACGCTGCTTGATGTCTTCGCGCGGACGGAAGCGGTCGATCACCGCTTCGATGGTGTGCTTCTGGCGCAGCGCCAGCGGCGGCATCGCATCGATTTCATACAGCTCGCCGTCCACGCGCACGCGCACGAAACCTTGCGCACGCAGTTGTTCGAACACCTGCGCATGCTCGCCCTTGCGGTCGCGAATCACCGGGGCCAGCAGCATGTAACGCTGCTCCTGATCCTGGGTAAGCATGTGGTCGACCATCTGGCTGACAGTCTGCGCTTCCAGCGGGAACTGATGGTCCGGGCAGCGCGGCTGGCCCACGCGTGCGTACAGCAGGCGCAAGTAATCGTAGATCTCGGTGATCGTGCCGACCGTGGAGCGCGGGTTGTGCGAAGTGGATTTCTGTTCGATCGAAATCGCCGGCGACAAGCCTTCGATATGATCCAAGTCTGGCTTTTCCATCACGCTGAGGAACTGGCGCGCATACGCCGACAGCGATTCGACGTAGCGGCGTTGGCCCTCTGCATAGATGGTGTCGAACGCCAACGATGACTTGCCCGAGCCGGACAAGCCGGTAATCACGATCAATTTGTCGCGGGGCAGGTCGAGGTCGATGTTCTTGAGGTTGTGCGTCCGCGCGCCGCGGATGCGGATGAAATCCATCGCCATGGGGGATCCGATGTCGGGCCGGCGAACCGGCAGTGGTGCGAGCGTGCTCAGCAGAAATTGAGTGGCAGTCAATCAGACTACCCGCCGACTTAGGCCAGGGCAATTGCCCTAAATGCCAGTCTGCGGGGGCGTTGTGGCGGTCGGATATGCTTTTTGCCAGCCCGTTGCCGCGAGACTACTTGCTACTTGACCGGAAACCGGCTAAGCCGGTATCATTCCGCTTCTGTCTGCCCAAGCGGGCATGGCAGTGCGACCATAATAACTACAGAGGAAAACCTGGTCATGTACGCAGTTCTGGTCACTGGCGGTAAGCAATACCGCGTCGCGCAGGGCGAAAAGCTCCGCGTGGAAAAGCTCGAAGTCGAAGCTGGCAACGAGATCAAGTTCGACACCATCCTGATGCTGGGTGACGGCGATGGCATCACACTGGGCGACGCGCTGAAGGGCGCTTCGGTCACCGCCAAGGTTGTGGCCCATGGCCGCGCCGACAAAGTGCGCATCATCAAGTTCCGTCGCCGCAAGCACCACATGAAGCGTCAGGGACACCGTCAGCACTACACCGAAATCGAGATCACCGGCATTGCCGGTGGCGACAAGAAGTAAGGAGAACCAGTCATGGCACATAAAAAGGGCGTAGGCTCCTCGCGCAACGGTCGCGATTCGAACCCGAAGTATCTCGGCGTGAAGATGTTCGGTGGACAGGCCATCGACGCTGGCAACATCATCGTGCGTCAGCGTGGCACTCAGTTCCATCCGGGCGCCGGCGTGGGCGTCGGTCGTGACCATACCCTGTTCGCTCTGGTGGACGGCAAGGTGGAGTTTTCGGTCAAGGGCGCCAAGAAGCGTCGCACCGTCAGCGTGATTACCTAGGCCTAATCGCCTGCTTCATGCAGGCTATTCGCGCAGGGCAGTCATGCCCTTCAAGCGAGACGGAAAGCCCCGCTTCGGCGGGGTTTTTTGTTTGACGGCGGGAGAGGTCGGGACTGGAGATTCGCATCGGCGGACGTCCTTCCCTCATGATCTGATCTCGTCGCTGTCCTTTAGCCGTAAATGCGAATCGGCGTGTCGCGGTGCTGTGACCTATCCCCAATTACGAATTCAAATCTCATGAAGTTAGTCGACGAAGCAGAAATCTTGGTCATCGCTGGCAATGGCGGCAATGGCTGTGTCGGCTTTCGCCGCGAGAAGTTCATCCCGCTGGGCGGCCCAGATGGTGGCGATGGCGGCAGTGGCGGCAGCGTCTGGATCGTTGCCGACGAGAACGTCAATACCCTGGTCGATTTCCGCCATGAGCGCACCTTCAAGGCGCAACGCGGCGAGAATGGCATGGGCCGTCAGGCGTATGGCAAGGGCGGCGAAGACCGTGTCATCGTGGTGCCGGTCGGCACTGTGGTGACGAACGTTCAGACCGACGAAGTCATCGGCGACCTGACCCAGCACGGCGACCGCTTGCTGGTCGCCAAGGGCGGCAAGGGTGGTTTGGGCAACATGCATTTCAAGAGCTCGGTCAATCGGGCGCCGCGCCAGTCCACCACTGGCGAAGAAGGCGAGCAGCGCCTGCTCAAGCTGGAGTTGAAGCTGCTGGCCGACGTTGGCCTGTTGGGTTTCCCCAATGCCGGCAAGAGCACCCTGATCCGCGCGGTGTCTTCGGCAACGCCGAAGGTGGCCGATTACCCGTTTACGACCCTCTATCCGAATCTGGGCGTGGTCAGTGTCGAGGCGTACCGAAGCTTTGTCATTGCCGATGTGCCGGGCTTGATCGAAGGCGCTGCCGACGGCGCCGGTCTGGGCACGCAGTTCCTGCGCCATTTGCAGCGTACCCGCCTGCTGCTGCATCTGGTCGACATTTCACCGATGGAGGGGGGCGTAGAAGGGGTGACGCCGGCTGACCAGGTGCGCACGATCGAACGCGAGCTGGAGCGATACGATCCCGAGCTGCTGAAAAAGCCGCGCTGGCTGGTGTTCAATAAGGCCGATTTGATGTTCGCAGACCAGGCGCGTGCCGCTGCCGAAACCATCGTGGCCGAGCTGGGCTGGAGTTCGCCATGGTATCTGGTATCCGCCATCGGGCGTGATGGCACCTTCCCGGTCATGAAAGATGTTATGGCGTTCTTCGACCGCCAGCGCGAAGACGAGCTCGATGTGCGCAATGCGGGCTGAGTACAGGCGCAGAGACATAAAAAAAAACCCGGCCAAGCCGGGTTTTTCTGTATCTCCGGAAGCCGGGCTCCTGCCGGTGCGCCAACTGATCGCTTACGCGGCCTTGATGGCCTTGATGGCCTTGATGCGAGCGGTCAGGCGGCTCTTGTGACGCGCGGCCTTGTTCTTGTGAATCAGGCCACGGGCGCTGAAACGGTCGAGGATGGGCTGAGCAACGGCGAAAGCAGCTTCGGCGCCTGCCGCGTCGTTTGCGTCAAGCGCCTTGATCACCTTCTTGACGGCGGTGCGCAGCATCGAACGCTGACCGGTATTGCGCTCGTTGCGCACAACAGTCTGCTTGGCGCGCTTCTTGGCGGACTTGATATTGGCCACGGTGGTGGGTTCCTGAAAAATCGGTATGGTGGAAAAAGATAAGAGCGAAAGTATGATGGACCCACAAATCTACGTCAAGACGGTTGTCAAGAGGGATGCAGCGTGAGCAAGCCCGGCATGTTGAGAGGCCTGCTCTCATTCAGCAGTATGACCATGATCTCGCGGGTACTGGGTCTGATCCGCGACCAAGCGATCTCCACGACATTTGGTGCCAATGCGGTCACCGACGCGTTTTGGGTGGCGTTCCGCATCCCCAATTTCCTGCGCCGGCTGTTCGCCGAAGGCTCGTTCGCCACCGCGTTCGTGCCGGTGTTTACCGAGGTTAAGGAAACCCGCCCGCACACCGATCTGCGCGAGCTGATGGCACGCGTGTCCGGTACGCTGGGCGGTATGTTGTTGCTGATCACCGCGCTGGGGTTGCTCTTCACCCCGCAGTTGGCCGCGGTGTTTTCCGATGGCGCGGCCACCGATCCGGAAAAGTACGGGCTATTGGTCGATCTGTTGCGGCTGACCTTCCCGTTCCTGTTGTTCGTCTCGTTGACGGCGCTGTCCGGCGGCGCGCTCAACAGCTTCCAGCGCTTTGCAATTCCGGCGCTGACGCCGGTGATTCTCAACTTATGCATGATCGCTGGTGCCCTGTGGTTGGCGCCGCGGCTGCAAGTGCCCATCCTGGCGCTTGGCTGGGCAGTGTTAGTGGCCGGTGCGCTGCAGTTGCTGTTCCAGCTGCCTGCGCTGAAAGGCATCGACCTCCTGACGTTGCCGCGCTGGGGTTGGAATCATCCGGACGTGCGCAAGGTGCTGACCTTGATGATCCCAACGTTGTTCGGCTCGTCGATTGCGCAGATCAACCTGATGCTGGATACCGTTATCGCCGCGCGGCTTGCCGATGGCTCGCAGTCCTGGCTATCGCTGGCCGACCGGTTTCTGGAACTGCCGCTGGGCGTTTTCGGTGTAGCGCTGGGAACGGTGATCCTGCCGGCGTTGGCCCGGCATCACGTCAAAACCGATCGCATTGCCTTTTCCGGCGCACTGGACTGGGGATTTCGCACCACCTTGTTGATCGCGATGCCGGCCATGCTGGGTTTGCTGTTGCTGGCTGAACCATTGGTGGCGACGTTGTTCCAATATCGCCAGTTCACCGCCTTCGATACCCGCATGACCGCGATGTCGGTCTACGGGTTGAGCTTTGGCTTGCCTGCCTACGCCATGCTCAAGGTCCTGCTGCCGGCCTTCTATGCGCGTCAGGACACCCGTACCCCGGTGCGTGCCGGAGTCGCGGCGCTGATCTCTAACATGGTGTTCAACATCGCACTGCTGGCGGTTGTCTACCAAATGACGGTTCCGCCTGAACTTAAGGCGCAGGGCGTGATGCAGGCGCTGGGCAAGCAGGCGGGCCTGCATGTGGCGCTGGGTATCGCCAGTGCGCTGTCGAGTTATCTCAATCTTGGATGTCTGTGGTACTCGCTGGGCAAGTCCGGCGTGTATCAGCGTCGGCCTGGCTGGGGCGGTTATACGCTGCGTTTGCTACTGGCGTGTGCGGCAATGGGTGCGGTGCTGTTGAGTTTGTTGTGGTGGCTGCCCTCGTTTACACAGATGGACAAGTGGAACCGCATCGGCTGGCTGGCGGTGCTTGTGAGCAGCGGTGGGGCGACCTATCTGGTCGCGCAGCTGGCATTGGGTCTGCGACCGCGGCATCTGCGCGAGGGGTAGCGTGATTGCCGGACGTGGTCAGGTACTTCGCGCAGCCGTCTGCCCAGACTGGACGTTGGTCCTGCCAGCCGCGCTGCACTAGGTCTGGCGCTGTCATCCTTGGCAGTGGGTCCGTGCGGCTTGACAGGCACGGCTATACTTGTGGGTTATGTAGCAACGAGGGTCGGTCGGCAGGCCGGCATCTGTTTGGATCGAGGAATGAGCAGGCTGTTTAGAGATTTTGAAGGCGGGACGTTGTTCCCGCACGGAAGCGTGGTCTGCATCGGCGCTTTCGATGGCTTGCACCTGGGGCATCGGATGCTGGTGCGGCACGCCGTGGCGCGCGCGCGCGCCTGCGGTGTGCCGGCAGTGGCCGTGAGCTTTGAGCCGCTGCCGCGCGAGTTCTTTGCGCCTGCTGTGCCGCCACCGCGTTTGACCCTGGCGCGCGCCAAGATCAAAGGCTTGTATGAGTTCGGCGCCGACAGCGTGGGCTTGATTCGT
>Ga0207791_1000106_pt1 | contig 24156 bp, 23 predicted proteins | sample HigsolmetaGSP16D_FD_184844 | JGI IMG/M metagenome (GOLD analysis project Ga0207791, IMG submission 184844) | High solid enriched microbial communities from the Joint BioEnergy Institute, USA - SP1-6-D (SPAdes) | ecosystem: Engineered > Bioreactor > SSF (Solid state fermentation) > Aerobic >...
TTGATGCCTGCCGTGGGGAAGGTGTGCCTGTAATGGGGAAAACACCCCGAAATTGCGCCGGAAACGTCGAAAAATCGAGAGTGTGAGCGTCCTCAGCGCGACCGATGTGGTTTGCTTCGCTTTCCGGTCGCGTTGATCAGACCATCCTTAAAGGTCAAAAATGTGAACGAAACACCAAAAGCCCAACCTTGAGCGGTCTTTGCTGATCGAGGCCGCTGGTGCAGCTAGCGCTTGTCAACTCAAATGATTTGAGTGGTTAAACCCTTGGAATCGCGTCATGTCTCTCTGATCAAGAAGATGCGGCGCTAGCCGCGAGCAGCGGTTGCATGACAGTAAGGCAGCCAAAAAAAAGACCAGCAAGCTGGTCGTTTTCTCCAACAATGGTGCGCCCGGAGAGATTCGAACTCCCGACCGCCTGGTTCGTAGCCAGGTACTCTATCCAACTGAGCTACGGGCGCCTATTTTGTTCGATTTGCAGATCTGACGCAGCACAGTCGGATCTCTTTAACTGAAAACAGCGGTTGAATGCTGTTCTTTTTCTCGTTCTGAGGATGGTGCGCCCGGAGAGATTCGAACTCCCGACCGCCTGGTTCGTAGCCAGGTACTCTATCCAACTGAGCTACGGGCGCCTCGTCAGGAGCCGGATTATGCGGATGACCGACAGGCCAGTCAATCCCTTTGTGAAATTTGAACGACGAAGATGTCATATCAGATGCGCTGCAATCACGACTGCAGGCGCTTCCATCAGCCGCGCTTGCGCCGGTGCGGCACGCTTTGCCTGTTTGTCAGCCAAGGCATCATAAGCCCAACACCGCAAGCCACAGCAGCGTTGCAGTTGGCCGCACTGGCGCGCCAGCCGATCACCTGCAAGTGATGTCCATCTGCAGCACTGGCGAGCATGGTAGTTGCAGGCACGCTCATGCGCAGGGCGCGGCGCCGAAGTGATCGAGCACCAGCACATCGCTATGGCCTGGGCGTTGGCCAATGCGCATGGCGCGTGCCACGTAATCGATTGCTGCTTCGCATGCATTGAGCAACGACAGGCCTTGGCACAATTGCGCAGCAATCGCCGCAGACAGGCTGCAGCCAGTGCCGTGCGCATCCACCTGCAGCCGCGGATGCATGAACACATCCTGGCTCACGCCGTCATCGAAGCGATCGAGTACCCGTGCGCCCTCATGCAGATGTCCCCCCTTGAGCAGCACCGCGTTGGCGCCCAGATCCAGCAGGGCGGCGGTGGCGTGTTCTGCTGCATCGGCGCTGTCGATGCGGCGACCGGTCAGCAGCTCGGCTTCGGGCGTGTTGGGGGTGATCAGCGTTGCCAACGGCAGTAGGCGCGTGCGCAGCGCATCCAGTGCTGCATCTTCGAGCAGGCGTGCGCCGCTGGTCGCCACCATCACCGGATCGAGTACCACGAACGGGGGACGATGCCGTTCGAGCAGATCGGCCACGCAATGGATGAGGTCTGCATTGGCCAACATGCCGAGTTTGACCGCCTGGATCTCGAAATCCGCGAAGCAGGCATCCACCTGCGCCTGCAGAAAGGGCAGCGGTGGGATGTGCACCGCAGTGACGGCGCGGGTGTGTTGCGCGGTCAGTGCGCTGATCGCCGACAAGCCGTGCACACGGTGCGCGGCGAAGGTCTTGAGATCGGCCTGGATGCCGGCGCCACCACCGGAATCGGAGCCAGCGATGGTCAATGCGGACAGCGTGCTGGGTGTGGTCATGCGCTGATTCTGCACTGCCGGATTGCGGTTGTGCAGATTGGGTGTGCTGGTGTGACCGGCGCAGCGCTACTGCAGTGTCAAGGTGTTCGGTTCACCGCAATCTGCGAGAACGCGCCGGTTTGCGGGTCGTACAATGCACCCCAGAACATGTTGCCGCCGTCGCAGGCCTGGATTGCCTCGGTGGCTGGTTTGACTTGCTGAGTAGTTGGCAGCCTGAAAGCGTTGATGTAGATCAACTGCTGGCCATGGATCACCACGCCCACGTATTGGCGGTCGAACTTGCGCGGCTCGGCAATGGTGGGCGTCAACGCATCCTGCCGTGCTTGAAGCTGTTCGATCTGCTGATGGCTCGGCAGCCAGTAACCGCTGATCTGGCCTGGATGCCGCGCTGGGCTGTCGCGCGAGCACGTCTGCATCACCTGCTCGGCCACACCTTGCCGGGTGATGATCCACGACTGGCCGTTCTTGAGGTTGGTGGGCACGCTGGCTGGCCGCTGCGTGGTGGCGCAGCCTGCCAGTGCGAGCATGGCGAGTACTCCAGCGCCGCGAAGTGGGTACATCACAATACCTCTGAAGCGAAATCAGCCAGACGCGAGCGCTCGCCGCGACGCAGCGTGATATGCGCGCTATGCGGCCACGCCTTGAAGCGATCCACTGCGTAGGTCAAGCCTGAGGTGGTCTCGGTGAGGTAGGGCGTGTCGATCTGTTCAACGTTGCCCAGGCATACGATCTTGGTGCCTGGCCCGGCGCGGGTGATCAGCGTTTTCATCTGCTTGGGCGTGAGGTTTTGCGCTTCGTCCAGGATCAGATAGCGCGACAGGAAAGTGCGGCCGCGCATGAAGTTCATCGAGCGGATTTTGATGCGGCTGGCGAGCAGGTCGTTGGTGGCCGCGCGCCCCCACGAGCCGCCTTCCTGATTATGCGTGAGCACTTCCAGGTTGTCGGTCAGCGCGCCCATCCACGGGGTCATCTTTTCTTCTTCGGTCCCTGGCAAGAAGCCGATGTCTTCGCCCACGCTGACAGTGGCGCGGGTCATGATGATTTCGCGGTAACGCTGCTGGTCCATGGTCTGCGCCAGGCCGGCGGCCAGTGCAAGCAAGGTCTTGCCGGTGCCGGCGGTGCCAAGCAGAGTGACGAAGTCGATCTCCGGGTCCATTAGGGCATTGAGCGCGAAATTCTGCTCGCGGTTGCGCGCGGCAATGCCCCACACCGCGTGCTGGTTGTTGCGGAAGTCGTCTACCAAGCACAGCGTGCCCCTGCCATCGCCGACCTTGGCCACGCGCAGCTCGACGTCATCTTCGCCAGGCAGATACAGGTATTGGTTCGGATACCAGTCTTCATCGTCGGCCAGCACGATTTCGTAATGGGTGCGACCGCGCTCGTTCCAACTGCGCAAATCTTCGTTGTGCTTCTGCCAGAAGTCTTCCGGCAGTTCGATGGCACCGGTGAACAGCAGGCTGAAATCGTCCAGCGCACGGTCGTTCTGGTAGTCCTCGGCGACCAGACCGCTGATGTAGGCCTTGATGCGCAGGTTGATGTCCTTGGACACCAGGATGACCGGCACATCCAGATGTTCTTCGCGCAGCGCAAGTACTGACGCAAGGATCTTGTTGTCCGGCAGCATCGCGCCAAAGGTGCGGCCCGGCTCGATCGGGTGAATCTGGAAATACAGGCGACCGATCGCGGTCTGGCCTTTGAGCTGGATGCCCTGCGGATGGCTGAGCAGGATGCCGGCCTGGATCTGCTCGGCGTTGGCATTTTCCAGCAATTCGTCGAGGAAACGGCTGACTTGCCGTGCGTTGCGACTGACTTCGGAGGTGCCCTTCTTGGCGTTATCGAGTTCCTCGATCACCTGCATTGGCAGGAACACATCGTGTTCCTCGAACTTGAACAGCGCGGTGGGATCGTGCATCAGCACGTTGGTGTCCAGCACGTAGATGCGCTTGCCTCGGGTCATTGGGTCTTCCAAGTGATGGAGCAGGGGCGAGCCATCACGTCTGCAGATGCAGGGTGATGGAGAACAAGGGAAGCGAGGGTGTCACTGTTTGGCGTGCGCCTTGACTGCGGCCAGCACGGCCTCGGCGTGGCCTGCGACCTTGACCTTGCGCCAGGCCTGCACAACACGCCCCTCGGGCGACAACAAGAAGGTGCTGCGCTCGATCCCGAAGACCTGTTTGCCGTACATGTTTTTTTCCTTGATCACATCGAAGGCACGGCACAGCGCTTCATCGCCGTCGCTGATCAATGGAAACGTCAAGCCTTGCTTGGCGCAGAAGTTGTCATGCGACTTCACCGAATCGCGCGAAACGCCAAGCACCGCCGAGCCTGCCTTTTTGAACTGCGGCAACAGTGCGTTGAACTCCAGACCTTCGGTGGTGCAGCCTGGAGTGCTGTCTTTCGGATAGAAATAGATCACCAGCCATTTGCCGGCATAGCCGCGCAGGGTGGTCTGTGCGCCGCCTGACAGCGCCAGTGGCAGGTCGAAGGTTGCAGCAGGCAATTTCAATACGGGGTCGGTCATCGTTGCTCGGCTCAAAGTGGGGGGGCGTAAGGCATGCTCATGCCGGGCCGACGTCCATCCCATCATAAGCAGCCACATGGAAACGTTTGGCAGATGCGTCGATTCTGCATTGCGCTAATGTCGATGACGCGATAGCCGTTGCGGATCAGTTGTTCGGCTAGTGTCTTGCAGCGGTTGCTGGGCAGCAGTGGCGAAAAAGTAGTCCAAGCGCAGCGTACCATCCAAATTCCAAGCGGTCTCGGAGCGGATGTGGGTACACATCTGTTTCAGCGCAGATGTCGCGATGGCCATTGGCGGGGTTAGAACTTCATCGGGTCCATGATTGCGTCGAGATTGAGGTGATCACAGAATTCCAGGAAATCATCGCGCAATGCGGCAATATGCATGTTGGCCGGCACGCCGATCGTCACTTGCGCAGAAAACATCTCCGCGCCGGTCTGCATGGCGCGGTAACGCGTGCTTTGCAGATTTTCGATGGTGATGCCCTGGCGGTCGAAGAAATCGGCCAGCTGGAACAGGATGCCCGGCTTGTCGGCGGCGATGACCTCGACAATGTAGGGCAGCAAATTGGACTGGGTCTGCTTGGGGCCGGTGCGGTACCACACCAGCTTGAGCCCTTCCTCCCGTTCGAGCCGGGTCAGCATGGCTTCGAGCTTGGCCACCGAATCCCAGGAGCCGATTGCCAGTGCGGTGACTGAGACATCGCGTCCAACCGTGGTCAGGCGAGCATCCACAAGATTGCAGCCGCTATCAGCGATGCGGCGGGTGACGGGCAACAGGGGGGAATCCGGATGCGTCGTGTAGGCATTGATCAGGAGGTGGTTTTCGGTCGGCGAAGGCCGGGGTGTAGAGTCGGTCAAAGGGGCTTCCGGCATTGCATCAGGCTGAATGGCCACCGGGGCAGGCGGCTTGACGGCAACCAGCATACTTGCCCGTGGTTTCGCCCCGCAAGTAACATGCCGGTGGTCTCAACCCGTGTTCATGCGGGTCTTTCATCCTGTCACGTAAGAGCAGCAGAATCTTGTCCCTTTCCGGCATCATCACCGCGCTGGCGACACCCTTCGATCAGGATGGCGCACTCGACCTGGATGCTTGGCGGCGTCTGCTTGAGCGGCAGCTGGATGGCGGTGTGCAGGGAATCGTGGTAGCCGGCTCCACTGGGGAAGCGGCGGCATTGAGCGATGACGAATACGACACGCTGTTGCGCGTTGCAGTGGCGCAGGTAGACGGTCGCGTGCCGGTGCTGGCAGGCACCGGTTTGTCCGGTACTGCCAAGACCATTGCGCAAACTCGTCGCGCTGCGGCGCTGGGCGCGCAGTACGCGCTGGTGGTGACGCCGCCGTATGTGCGTCCGACCCAGGCCGGATTGAAAGCGCATTTTGTGATGGTGGCCGATCACGGTCGCTTGCCGGTGGTGCTGTACAACGTGCCGGGCCGCACCGGCTGCGACCTGCTACCGGAGACGGTGGCAGAGCTGGTTGGGCATCCGACGATTGTCGGCATCAAGGAAGCCCGGAGCGAACCCGAGCGCATGGCCGCGCTGCTCGCGCTTCGCAGTGACAGCTTCGTCGTACTCAGTGGCGACGACGGCAGTGCAGCACAATCCATGCTGTCCGGTGCTGACGGTCTGATTTCGGTTGGTTCCAATGCCTTGCCTTCAGCGTACCGGCGTCTGTGTAATCTGGCCCGCGATGGCCAGCACGAGGCCACCACTGCATGGAACGCGCGTCTGAGTGAGTACCACACCTTCTGCGGTATTGAATCCAATCCTGCCCCGATCAAGGCGCTGCTGCAGCGTGCTGGGATCGGCTGCGGCCTGCGCTTGCCGCTACTTCCTCTTTCTGCGGCGCACCAGCCTGCCGCCGACCGCCTTGCCGCCGACGCCATTGCGTTGGAAGTGCTTTCCAGCCGCGAAATGCTCGCGGCCTGACCAAGGAGATCTATCGATGCGTCATTCCGTTTCCCCCGTTCGCGCGCTGTCGTTCGCGTTGCTGGCGACTGCCGCCGTCGCCGCCACGAGCGGTTGCAGTTGGTTCCACAAGGGCGCGCGTGGCGATTATGCGCTGTCCCCGGAAGCCCGTCCGTTGGAAGTACCACCGGATCTGAACCTGCCGGACACTTCCGGTGCGATGAAGGTGCCCACCCTGGCTTCGACCACGCAGCAGCAGACCAACACGCCGCCGTCGGCAAGCGCCAGTAGCGGCTTCACTGTGTCGGGCGAGCGTGACGAGGTGTTCGGCAAGGTTGGCGCAGTACTGGCCGACATCCCGGGTCTGACCATCGCCAGCAAGGCGCAAATGCTCGGTTCCTACGATGTGAGCTACGAGGGGTCGAGCTTCCTGGTGCGCGTGGTCAAGGTCGACGCCGGCACATACGTTTCCGCAGTGGACCCGCGCGGTATGCCGGCCACGGCGGCAGCGCCGGTGGCCGTGATCACCGCGCTCAGAGGCAAACTGGGCGGCTGAGGCTGGTTTACGTTGCTGGATAGCAAAACGGGCGTTCGGTGCGCCCGTTTTACGTTGGTACGCAGTCACGTCAGATTGCGTTGCAGCACGTGCATCGGTGTGGCTGTGCTGCGTCCGGTCGTGCAGCTCAGCGTTGCAGCAGTGGCAGTTTGTTCGGCTTGCCATCCCAGTCGGCGGCATCGGGCAGTGGTTCCTGACGCACGGTCAACACTGGCCACGCCTTGGCGAGTTCAGCGTTGAGTGCCACAAAGCCTTCCTGGCCTGCTGGCACATCGTCTTCCGGATAGATCGCGTTGGCTGGGCATTCCGGCTCGCACAGGGTGCAATCGATGCATTCGTCCGGGTCGATGACCAGGAAATTTGGGCCAGCATGGAAGCAATCCACCGGACAGACCTCGACGCAGTCGGTGTATTTGCACTTGATGCAGTTTTCAGTGACAACAAAAGGCATGGCGGAATCCGGCGTTTAGCCTGCCAATTCTAAGACAGTCGTGTGATGGCTGTGGGGGATTTTGGGTGTTCGCTGGTCAGGCCAAACCCCGCTGTCTGGCCAGTGTGTACAGGCCAGCGGCGGCCAGGTCTTCCGGGTGCAGCTGGCTTTGGACTCCCAGATGCTGCAGCGCCAATGCATAGCGTTGCGCGAGAGCAGGGCTGCCGACCAGATGCACGGTGGCATGGTCGCCGCGGTGCTCGTGCAATTCATGGCCGATCAGCAGACCCGAGAGGTAAGAAGGCAATGCCGCTGAAGGCAGGCGTTCGAAGAGGCGAAGCGTACGGGTGCCAAACAGGTGGTGACTGAGGCCGCCTGAGTCGCTGCTACGGTCGACACCTAGCAAAAACGCTTCAGTGTCCAATCCGGCATGCTCGTCGTCCATCAGTTTGCCCAGGATGCTGTGTTGACGCAGCACGGCATACAGCTCACCGGTCATGACGGTGGCAAAACTAGTCAGTTGATCATTGTCGATCCGCGCCCATTTGCTGTGCGTGCCCGGCAGGCAGGCAACATGTGCGCCTTCGTCGAGTGCGGCAATCAGGCCAACCAACTGGGTTTCTTCACCACGCATCACATCTGGTACGCCGCCGTATTCGCTGGTGCTGACGCCTGGCACAAACCACAGCGTTCGACCGGGCAGCAGCTCCTCGTAGCTGCGCATCGCCTGGGCGAGCGCGGCAGTGTCCGTGGGGCAGGGCAGATAGGGTTGTTCGACCCAGCCGTTGCGGCTACCGATCATGCCCGAGAGCAAAAGCGGGCCGTCCCAACCGTTGACCAGGCTGGCCAGTACCTCGGCGAAGCGACCCTGGCAGGACAGGATGCCGTCGCTGCGGCGGCGTTGCTCTAGCACCTTGCCGTTGGCATGGAGCAGATAGCCACGCACACTGCTTGAGCCCCAGTCGATGGCGATCACGCGCTGGCCACCAAACTCTCTGGCAGGCCTGCAACTGGCAGATCGCACAGATACAAACCGCCGGCTTGAGGGGTGCGGGCCAGCTCTTCGGCGCTATGGTCAAGACGCGAGCTGATGACGTGCAGGCGGTCCAGTGCAGCGCCACCGAAGGCGCTGCAGGTCGGGTGCTTGACTGGCAATTGCACGATGCGCTCCACGCTGCCATCGGGGCGATAGCGCACCACGCGCCACGCGCGCCATTGCGCATTCCATAGATGGCCTTGGGCATCGATGATCGAGCCGTCCGGCTCGGCATCGTCGCGGTCCAATGTGGTGAACACACGGGTGTTGCTGGTCCGCGCGGTCTGCGCGTCGTAGTCGCAACACAGGATCTGCGGGCGCACCGAGTCGCAGTAATACAGCGTGCGACCATCGGGGCTGAAGCAGATCGAGTTGGGGATGGACACGCCTGGCAGCGCCAAATCACGCAAGCCGTGCTTCAGCGAGAACTGGTACATCGCCCCACGTGCGGTCTTTTTGTCGTGCTCGTCCATGGTGCCGAATACGAAATTGCCGCTGCGATCGGCGCGACCGTCGTTGCTGCGGGTGAGCGGGTTGTCCGCTTCCACATCAGCCAATTTTTCAAATGGTAGTGCGTCTTCTTCGACACTGTCCGGATCGACGATGCCGATCGCCTCGGCCAGCGCGACCAATAGGCGGCCATCGTCCAACAGGCCGATGCAGCCGGGGCGGTCGGGTAGCGTCCAGTAGCGGGTGTGCGCACTTGCTGCATGATGCCGCCACAAGCGTTTTTCACTGATGTCGACCCAATACAGCGCCTGGCGCTGTGCGCACCACAGCAAGCCTTCGCCATGCGTGCAGCGGCTGTCGACCGCCAGCACGGCGGTGTGTTCGTTAGTGCTTACCATTCGGCGATGCTGCCGTCAGCGTGACGCCATACTGGGTTGCGCCAGTCTGGCGGGTTTTCGTTTGCGTGCTTGAGCATCTGTTCGTCGATCTCCACACCGAGCCCGGGTTTGGGCAAGGCAGCAATGCTGCCGTCCACGCAGTGAAAATCGTCCTTGTTGATGACGTAGTCGAGCAGGTCCGCCCCTTCGTTGTAGTGAATGCCGATGCTCTGTTCTTGCAACACGGCGTTATGCGAGACGAAGTCCACGTGCAGGCACGCTGCCAGCGCGATCGGGCCGAGCGGGCAGTGCGGTGCAAAGCCGATATCGTAGGCCTCAGCCATCGCGGCGATCTTGACGCACTCGGTAATGCCGCCGGCATGCGACAGATCCGGCTGCACCATGCCAATACCGCCTGCGCACAGCACGTTCTTGAATTCGAAGCGCGAGAACATGCGCTCGCCGGCGGCCAGCGGAATCGAGGTGCTTGTGGCCAGACGCGGGTAATACTCTGCCTGTTCGGCCAGCACAGGCTCTTCGACGAACAACGGCTTGAACGGTTCAAGCTCGCGCAGCAGCGCCTTGGCCATCGGCGCGCCGACGCGGCCATGGAAGTCGATGCCGAAATCGATCGTGTTGCCGAAGGCTTCGCGGATTTCAGCGACCTTGACGACCGCTGCGTCGACGGCGCGCGCGCTGTCGATCAACTTCATTTCTTCGGTACCGTTGAACTTGAAGGTGTCAAAGCCCAACGCGCGATAGGCGGTGATCTGCTGGATGATCGCGCCCGGACGATCGCCGCCGACCCAGCGATAGGTCTTCATGCGCTCGCGCACCAGCCCACCCAGCAGCTGATACACCGGCACGCCCAGCGTCTTGCCCTTGATGTCCCACAACGCCTGGTCGATACCGGCGATGGCGCTCATCAAGATGGCGCCGCCACGATAGAAGCCCGCGCGGTACATGGTTTGCCAAAGGTCGTTGATGCGCGCCGGATCCTTGCCCACGACATAGCCTGCCAGTTCGTGCACGGCAGCCTCCACCGAACGCGCGCGACCTTCGATGACCGGCTCTCCCCAGCCGGTGATTCCTTCGTCGGTCTCGACTTTGAGGAACAGCCAGCGCGGCGCGGCGTGGTAAGTGGTGAGGCGGGTGATCTTCATCCTTGCAGTTCCTGGTAAGCCTGTACGAAGGCGCGTGCATGGGTCTGGGTTGTTTCGAGCGATTGCGCTGGTTTGTACAGTTCGCCACCGATGCCGGCGCCGGCCGCGCCCTGGGCGATGAAGCCGGCTAGGGTTTGCAGGCTGACGCCACCGACGACGTAGACCGGAATGTGCGTGGGCAGCACCGAGCGCAACGCGCGCACATGCGCGGCGCCATAAGTGGCTGCCGGAAACAGCTTGAGAATCGTCGCGCCGGCGTCGATGGCGTCGAACGCCTCGCTGGCGGTCGCGAAACCGGCGACGACGGTCAGGCCGCGCGACACTGCGTAGCGGATCAGCGACGGGCGCGTGTTCGGGGTGACGATGAAGCGCGCGCCGATCTGGACCAGTGAGTCGATGTCTTCGTTGCGCAGCACGGTGCCCGCACCGATCCAGGCGCGTGCGCCGAAGGTCCGTTGTGCCAGCGCGATGCTCTCGGCCCAGCGCGGCGAATTGAGCGGGATTTCGATTGCATCGAAGCCAGCGTCGATCAGGGCGCCAACATGGTCCAGCGTCTCTTCCGGCGTAATGCCACGCAGGATGGCGACCAGCGGCAGGACGAACGGGTTGGCGGCGGTCTTTGAAGTCATGCAGTTACTCGCGGTAGAGCGCAAAACGACCGTCGGCGACCAGTTCGCCGGCAGCGTCGGGGGGGAGGTTGCGCGACCTGCGCCTCTTGGCGTTCGCGTTGCCACCCAATGCCGAGTCAGGTCACGTCTGTCCTGGTCGCGTCCAGAAGGTGGCAGCTCCTGCTGCGGCATTGGATAGCCTCGCGCGGGGAGATATGTGCTGCAAATGAAATTTTCGGCATATTCTATTCCTCCGATGAATACACGGTCGCAGCCGCGCGATGCCAAATTCCAACACGCCTTGGTTCAACGCAGCCCGGCTCAAGACACGACAGCTATTGCTGCTGCTGCATTTGCACGAACAGCGTTCGGTCTTGCGTGCGGCTGAGGCCGCCAGCATGACGCAACCAGCTGCCTCCAAGCTTCTGGCGGAAATGGAAGACATGCTGGGCGTGAAATTGTTTGAGCGGCACGCCCGCGGCGTTGAGCCAACGTGGTATGGCCATGTGCTGATCCGGCGTGCACGGGCAGCGATGTCGGAGATTGGCCGGGCGCAGGAAGAAATCGCCGCGTTGCGCGCCGGACGCATGGGTCAGGCGTCGATCGGAACCGTGGTCAATCCGGGTACCAACCTGGTGCCGCAAGCAATCGCCGAAGTCAAGCGCGAATTCCCGGACATTCTGGTGCGAGTGGAAATGGATGCCAGCCGCCCGCTGGTGGCCAAGTTGCTGGATGGCCAACTGGACATCGTAATCGGTCGCATCCTGGGGCCGGACGGTGTGGGCGAGCTGGAGTTTGAACCGCTGGCCGACGAGCCGCATGCAGTGATTGCGCGGGCGGGTCATCCGCTGGCCAGCCGCGCCGGCCTGCAACATGCCGATTTGGTGAGGCATGGCTGGATCTTGCCGCGGGCCGATAGTGTGCTGCGCGCACGGCTGGATTCGATGTTCATGGAGCACGGTGTGCAGACCCCCACAAATGCCATTGAGACCTCGTCGCTGCCGGTGACCTCGACCTTGCTGCGTGGCACCGACATGCTGACCGCGTTGCCGGTGGAATCGGTGGCACCGTTCATCCAGGCCAAATTGCTCACCGTACTGCCGATCGAACTGGGGGTACGCATGGAGTCGTTTGGCATCATCCGTCGGCGCGATTACATCCTCCCCCCGGGCGCAGAACGCATTTTGCAGGCGTTGCGAACAACTGCCCGGCGTTTATATCCCGCGTTGCGCGGGCCGGAATCCCTTGTGTAACCGGTGCTCTGAGAGCGTATCCAAACTCGCCGGCTTAAATTCAACATGAAAGCGCAATGAGAAAGCGGGCGAGCTGACTGGATCGGCAAGGGCTACAAGAACGCTTTCTACGACCCTGATTCCCAGAAGGCGCAGGCCCTATCAACTGTCGTTATTCAGGGCAGACCCTGGACCTGGAACTGGGTGCAAGCCGCACCTAACAGGCCGGACTCAACAACAACCGATGGGTGACCAATGAGCTTGTATGTAGGACTGGATGTAGGCACGCAGAGCGTCAAGCTGGTGGCCTACGATCCGCAGGATCGCGCCGTGGTCGCCACCATTGCCGCGCCGATGGAGCTGATCAGCCGTGAGGACGGCACGCGCGAGCAGCAGGCACAGTGGTGGATCGATGCCATCGTGCATTGCTTCGCGCAGCTCGATGGCCAGTTGCGCGCCCGTGTGCGCGGCGTTTCCGTGTCGGGCCAGCAGCACGGTTTTGTACCAGTTGCCGCCGATGGCAGCGTCACCGCGCCGGTCAAGTTGTGGTGCGATACCAGCACTGCGCTGGAATGTGCCCAAATCATGGAAGCCGTCGGCGGTGTGGCCGGCAGCGTTGCCGTTGCTGGCAACCCGATTATGGCCGGCTACACCGCATCCAAATTGCCATGGACGCGCAAGCATCGCCCCGAGGCGTATGCCGCGATGACCACGGTGATGCTGCCACACGACTACATCAACTTCTGGCTCACCGGCGAGCGCTTCGCCGAAGTCGGCGATGCGTCCGGTACCGGCTGGCTGGATGTGCGCAGGCGTCAGTGGTCCGAGCGCATGTTGCGCGCAGTCGATGCCCAACGCGACTTGCGCGCTGCATTGCCGCCGCTGCTTGAAACCGGCACGGTCTACGCATTATCCGATGCTGCGGCCCAGGTACTGGATCTGCCGGCCGGCGTGCGCGTCACCACCGGCGGCGGCGACAACATGATGGCCGCCATCGGCACCGGCAACGTGGTGCCAGGGCGGCTGACCATGAGTCTTGGGACCTCTGGTACCTTGTTCGCTTATGCCGATCACCCCGTGGTGGACGAGCAGGCGCGCTGGGCTGCGTTCTGCTCTTCCAGCGGCGGTTGGTTGCCCTTGATCTGCACCATGAACTGCACTGTCGCCACCGAGGCAGTGATGCGCATGTTTTCCATCACACGCGACCAGACCGAGGCGATGATCGCTGACACCGCACCGGGTGCCGACGGGCTGGTGTTGCTGCCATTCTTCAACGGTGAGCGCACCCCGGATTTGCCGGCTGCACGTGGCTGCCTGTTCGGCATGGATCTGCACAACACCACCGCCGCGCATTTTTATCGCGCTGCGATGGAAGGTGCCACCTACAGTCTGCGCAACGGCTTCGATGCCTTCGTTGCCGCAGGTCTGCAGTTCGATACCATCCTGCTCACCGGTGGCGGCAGCAAGAGCGCGCAGTGGCGCCAGATGGTGGCCGACATCTTCAATCTCCAGGTGGTCGTGCCGACCCAACCTGAAGGCGCAGCCTTCGGTGCTGCGCTGCAGGCGTTGTGGGCCTGCCACCGTGCCGATGGCGGCGATGCCGCGCTGGCGCAGGTGGTGCTGGAGCATGTGCAAATGGACGCCGCGCACGCCGCCCAGCCTGATCCGCGGCGCGTTCCCCAGTATCAGCAGCACTACCAGACCTTCGTCAAGCACCTGAACGTCGTCGGTCCGCTCTATGCTGGCTGATCGACACGTTTTTCCTACAACTCCCCAGCAGCAAGGACTTCACACCCCATGAGCAACACCGTGTACATCGGCGCGAAAGAATATTTCCCCGGCATCGGCAAGATCGGTTTCGAAGGCCGCGATTCCGACAACCCGCTCGCGTTCAAGGTCTACGACGCCCACAAAAAGATTGGCGACAAGACCATGGCCGAGCATCTGCGCTTTGCCGTGGCCTATTGGCACAGCTTCTGCGGCAATGGCTCCGATCCGTTTGGCCCCGGAACGCGTGCGTATCCGTGGGAGGTCGGTAACAGCGCGCTTGAGCGTGCCGAAGCCAAGGCCGATGCGGCGTTTGAGTTCTTCACCAAACTGAGCGTGCCGTACTACTGCTTCCACGACATCGACCTGTCTCCGGATGCCGATGACATCGGCCACTACCAGAGCAATCTCAAGCACATGGTCGGCGTCGCCAAGCAGCGTCAGGCCGACACCGGCATCAAGCTGTTGTGGGGCACCGCGAACCTGTTCTCGCACCCGCGCTACATGAATGGCGCCTCGACCAACCCGGACTTTAACGTCGTCGCGCGCGCGGCGGTGCAGGTCAAGGCTGCGATCGATGCCACAGTGGAGCTGGGCGGCGAGAACTACGTGTTCTGGGGCGGCCGCGAAGGCTATGCCTGCCTGCACAACACGCAGATGCAGCGCGAGCAGGACAACATGGCACGTTTTCTTACCCTGGCGCGCGACTACGGGCGCAGCATCGGCTTCAACGGCAATTTCCTGATCGAGCCCAAGCCGATGGAGCCGATGAAGCACCAGTACGATTTCGACAGCGCCACGGTGATCGGCTTCCTGCGTCAGCATGGTCTGGACAACGATTTCAAGCTCAACATCGAGGCCAACCACGCCACGCTGTCGGGCCACAGCTTCGCGCACGACCTGCAGGTCGCCAGCGATGCCGGTCTGCTCGGCAGTATCGATGCCAACCGTGGCAATCCGCAAAATGGCTGGGATACCGACCAGTTCCCGACCGATCTGTACGACACGGTCGGCGCGATGCTGGTGGTGCTGCGTCAGGGCGGGCTTGCACCGGGCGGATTGAACTTCGACGCCAAGGTGCGTCGCGAATCGTCGGACCCGCAGGACCTGTTCCTGGCCCATATCGGCGGCATGGACGCGTTTGCACGCGGGTTGGAGGTCGCCCACGCGCTGTTGACCTGCTCGCCGCTGGAGCAGTGGCGCGCCGAGCGTTACGCCAGCTTCGACAGCGGTGCAGGCGCTGCGTTCGCGGCAGGCAAGGCCACGTTGGCCGGTCTGGTCAAGTACGCCGCCGACAATGTGCCCAAGCAGATCAGTGGCCGCCAGGAAGCGTATGAAAACCTGATCAATCAGTATCTGATGCGTTGATGTCCCGTGGCCGGCGGCGCGTTGCCTCGCCGGTCGATGGCGGCCACCCTCGTGGACGCTTCCTTCTTATGGTTCCAGGTGAACTCATGTCTAGTGCTTCCATTGACGGCACCGCCGATGCCGGCGAGAACACCCGTTTCATTGTCCTGATTAGCTGTGTCGCCACAATCGGTGGCTTTCTGTTCGGCTTCGACAGTGGCGTGATCAATGGCACCGTCGATGGCCTGAAACAGACCTTCCAATCCACCGCAGCCGAGACCGGCTTCGAGGTCGCTTCGATGCTGCTGGGCTGCGCCATCGGCGCCTTCTTTGCTGGTCGCCTGGCTGACTGCTGGGGCCGCCGTGCAGTGCTGATCATTTCTGCCGTGTTGTTCCTGCTTTCGGCCATCGGCGCCGGTGCATCGCACAGTGCTGGCTTCTTCGTCTTTGCCCGCGTGATGGGCGGCTTTGCAGTTGGTGCGGCCAGCGTCATCTCGCCGGCCTATATCGCCGAGGTTGCCTCTGCACGCTATCGCGGCCGGCTCGCGACGATGCAGCAGATTGCCATCATCAGTGGGTTGTTCTGCGCCTTCCTGAGCAATTACCTGCTGGCCAACGCCGCCGGTGCTTCCACCGAGCCGTTATGGGCCGGGCAGGCCGCATGGCGCTGGATGTTTTGGATGCAGGCCATTCCCTCGCTGTTGTTCCTGTTGCTGCTCATGGTGATTCCTGAAAGTCCGCGCTATTTGGTGGTAAGGGGCCGCCACGAGCAGGCGCTGGTGGTACTCAAGCGCCTGTACGGCGACGCTGTCGCGCAGACCACGCTGGGCGAGATTGCCGCATCGATATCGGCCGACCAACACAAGCCGACGTTCTCCGACCTGATCCACAGTGCCACTGGCAAGGTCCGCCCCATCGTCTGGATCGGTATTGGACTTGCGGCGTTTCAGCAGTTGGTCGGCATCAACGTGGTGTTCTATTACGGTGCGGTGCTGTGGCAGGCGGTTGGCTTCTCCGAGCAGGATGCGCTGCTGATCAACGTGCTGTCCGGTGGCATCAGCATTGGTGCCTGCTTGGTGACGGTCATGCTGGTGGACAAGATTGGTCGCAAGCCGCTGCTGTGGATCGGCTCGACCGGCATGACTGCCTCGCTGGCCTTGGTGACCTATGCGTTTGCCACTGCCTCGCTGGATATCAATGACAAGCTCGCCATGTCCGACGCCATGGGCGTGCTCGCGTTGGTGGCTGCCAATGTCTACGTGGTGTTTTTCAACGCATCCTGGGGCCCGGTGATGTGGGTGATGCTGGGCGAGATGTTCCCGAACCAGATCCGTGGCTCAGGCCTGGCCATTGCCGGCGCCGCGCAGTGGTCCTCCAACTTCGCCATCACCGTCAGCTTCCCCGTCCTGCTCGGCAGCATTGGTCTTGCGGGTGCTTATGGCATCTACACCTTTGCTGCCTTTATTTCAGTGTTCTTCGTGCGCCAGTACGTCTACGAGACCAAGGGGAAGGAACTGGAACAGATGGAAGGCTGATATAGCTTGCTATGTTGAATATACGGTGGCTGTTGCCCGTTGATGGACGTCGCCGTATCTTTGCCGGCAAGCACCGCCACAGGCGCAGTGCGACTTGCCCATCGATGCAGACCGGAAATCAGCCTGGCCCCTTTAAGGCCCCACCCACGATATACAGACCCAAGTGCGCAGCGACGAGCTGCGCGGCCCAACGCACCACGGTGCAATCCAGCCCACTTGCATGAAGTGCCTGCGCCACAACGCAAAAGCCCCGCAATGCGGGGCTCTGACGTTTCTGCAGCCAGACGCGAGGTGGTGCTCCCTAGGGGGCTCGAACCCCTGTTTTAGCCTTGAGAGGGCCACGTCCTAACCATTAGACGAAGGGAGCGTTTTGTCACGTCTTGTTCACCGCGCTAGTATAGTGGGGTAATAGCCGTTGAGCAATCCTGCAACACAAGACGGAACTGCCATCATCGAATCCTCAGTGACATCTTCGTTCACGCTGCGCGTCATCCCACGTGATCAGCACACCATCTCGCGCAAGGACATCAGCCCCAACGCGCTGCGCGTGCTGTATCGCCTGCGCGAATCCGGCTTTGGTGCCTACCTGGTCGGCGGTGCGGTTCGCGATTTGCTGGTTGGCGGCCACCCCAAGGATTTTGACGTGGCCACCAGCGCAACGCCTGAAGAGGTCAAGGCGCTGTTCCGCAACTGCCGCTTGATCGGTCGACGTTTCCGTCTGGCGCACGTGGTGTTTGGCCGCGAAATCATCGAAGTTGCCACTTTTCGCGCCAACATCGACGACGGCAGCGGCGACCGGGAACTCGATAATGGTCGTCTGGTGCGCGACAACGTTTACGGGACCATCGAAGACGACGCGATCCGCCGCGACTTCACCTGCAACGCTTTGTATTACGCCATTGAGGATTTCTCAGTGCGCGATTACTGCGGCGGCTTCGAAGACGTACAGGCGCGCCTGATGAAGTTGATCGGCGACCCCGAGCTGCGCTATCAGGAAGATCCGGTGCGCATGCTGCGCGCGGTGCGTCTGGCGGCCAAGTTGAACTTCGACATTGCAGCCGACACCGCCGAGCCAATTCCGCGTTTGGCCGGGCTGTTGTCCGAGGCCGCGCCCGCACGCTTGTTCGAAGAAATTCTCAAACTATTCCTGTCCGGACACGGCGTTGCCAGCTTCGAAGGGTTGGAGCGTTACGGCCTGCTCGGCGCGCTGTTCCCCGAGAGCGCGGCAGCATTGAAATCCAACCGCACTGGCGCGTTGCGCGTCATGCTGCTGGAAGGCTTGCGTAACACCGATGCACGTGTGGCCAATGATGAGCCGGTGTCGCCGGCATTCTTGTTTGCGTTGCTGCTATGGCCGGCGTTCTGCCGCGCCCTGATGGGACTGCAGGCACAAGGCGTGCAACTGGAAGATGCGCAGCGCCGTGCTGCCGACCGCGTCACCTTGCATCAGCTTGAGCGTGTGGCATTACCGCGCCGTTTCTCGCTGCCGATGCAGGAAATCTGGCTGCTGCAGACGCGCTTTTCCTCGCGTCAGCGCAAGCGTGTATTCCGCACCTTGTCGCATCCGCGCTTCCGCGCGGCGTTCGATTTTCTGGTGTTGCGTCAGTTCGCTTCGGTCGATCACGCCGCCGATGTGGAGTTCTGGCGCGAGGCGCAGAAATCGTCCGGCCAGGAACTGGTGGATGTGATCGAATCGGCGCAGGTCGATCAGCAGGGCGACGAGGGTGCACCGCGCAAGCGTCGCCGCCGCCGTCGTCGCGCCGACGCGCCCGCAGGCGAGTAGGGCATGCCGACAGTTTTTGTTGGCCTGGGTGCCAACCTGGGCCCAGCCGAGGCGAGCGTGCGTGCGGCGATCGCCGCACTTGGCACTGTGTCGCAGACCTCGTTGGTCGCGGCGTCGCGTCTGTACCGCACGCCGGCCTGGGGCCGCGAAGACCAGCCTGATTTCATCAATGCCGTGGCGCAGCTGCGCACTCGTCTTGCGCCGGTGCCGCTGCTGGAAGCGTTGCTCGGCATCGAACAGTCCTTCGGTCGCGAGCGCCACGCTGGCGAGCGCTGGGGCCCGCGCACGCTGGATCTGGATCTGCTGCTGTACGCCGAGCAGGTGATCGACCTGCCGCAGCTGCAAGTGCCGCATCCGCATCTGCAGGCGCGCGCCTTCGTATTGCTGCCGTTGTCCGAGCTGGCGCCGGAGGCGATCGTTCCCGGCCATGGAACAGTGCGGCATGCTCTGCAAGCGATCGATACCTGCGGGCTGGAGCCGATTGGGTAGATAATGAGCGGCTTATCGCCCCGCGTAATGACTCATGAGCAGCCACGCCGACAGTAAGCCCTGGACAGTGCCCGCCTTGGCGCAGGCCAAGCGCGAGGGTCGAAAACTGGTCATGTTGACCGCATACGACGCCGGTTTTGCGCGCACGTTCGACGCCAATGGGGTGGACTTGATCCTCGTCGGGGACTCACTGGGCATGGTGGTGCAAGGGCACGATTCCACCTTGCCGGTCACCATCGCCGACATGGTCTACCACACCGCCTCGGTGGCTCGTGCGCTCGATCGCGCATTGCTGGTAGCCGACCTGTCGTTCCAGGCGGATGCCACGCCCGCGCGTGCACTGGATGCCGCCACCCAGCTGCTGCAGGTCGGTGCGGAGATGGTCAAGATCGAAGGTGCCGGACACAAGCTTGAGGTCATCCGTTATCTGGTCGAGCGCGAAATCCCCGTGTGCTCGCACCTGGGGCTGACTCCGCAATCGGTGCTGCGGTTCGGTGGCTACAAGGTGCAGGGCCGCGGCCACGCCGGCGAGCAGTTGCGCCGCGATGCGCAAGCGGTGGTCGACGCTGGTGCCAGCCTGGTAGTGCTGGAATGCGTGCCGACGCCGATCGCCGCGCACATCAGTGCCGACCTCAGCGTTCCTACCATCGGCATCGGTGCCGGTCCCGGCTGTGACGGACAGGTGCTGGTGATGCACGACATGCTGGGTCTGGACAGCGGCCACCGCCGGCCCAAGTTCGTCAAGGATTTTCTGGCCGAAGGCGGCTCGGTCGCCGGTGCGGTGCGCGCCTACGCGCAGGCCGTGCGCGACGGCAGCTTTCCCGATGTAGAGCACGCTTACGCCGTATGATCCAGACGCTGACCGATCTTGCCGCACTGCGTACTCTGGTCAGCGGCTGGAAGCGCGAAGGCCTGCGCGTGGCGCTGGTGCCCACCATGGGGAACCTGCATGCCGGGCATTATTCGCTGGTGATGTTGGCGCGCCAATATGCTGATCGCGTGGTCTCCAGCGTGTTTGTCAACCCGACCCAGTTCGGCCCGAATGAAGATTTCGCACGCTACCCGCGCACGCCCGAGGCTGACCTGCGCGGCCTGGAAGATGCCGGGTGCGATGCGCTGTGGCTGCCGGACGTGGACACCATGTATCCGCTCGGCACCGCACTGGCCACGCCCATCCATGCGCCAGGCGTCAGCGATGTGCTGGAAGGCAAATGCCGACCGGGGCATTTTGAGGGCGTGTGTACCGTGGTGGCGCGGTTGTTCAATCAGGTGCAACCGGACGTGGCCGCCTTCGGCAAGAAGGATTACCAGCAGCTGGCGGTGATCCGGCAGATGGCGACCGATCTGGCGTTTCCGATCAAGATCCTGGGTGGCAACATCGTGCGCGAGGCAGATGGATTGGCGATGAGTTCGCGCAATCAGTATCTGTCGGCGGAAGATCGCCCGATCTCGGCCAAGATTCGCAAAGTGCTGCTGCAGATGCGTGACAGCTACGCCGCCGGCACGCCGCGCGCGCAGGTGGAAGAAGCGGCCAGCCACGCACTGGAGCAGGCTGGATTCCATGTCGATTACACAGTGGTGCGGCGACCCGACCTAAGTGAGCCGGGCAACAGTCACGCCGGTGCGCGTGTGGCCTTGGTCGCGGCCCGCCTGGGCAACACGCGTTTGATCGACAATCTGGAATTCTGAGCAGGCCGACGCGGACTCTGTTCATCAGCGGTTGTGAACCGAGACATGCGTATCGTTGTACCGCGCCGGCCTGAAGCCCTAATCATCGGCTGCCGCGTAAACCGGTGTAGGCGGTCGCTTTCCGCTAAAATGCGGGCTTTCCTTTTGTCGTTGCCTGCGTCCATGCATCTGTCTTTGCTGAAGGCCAAGATCCACCGCGCCACAGTCACCCATTCCGAGCTCAACTACGAAGGCTCGATCGCCATTGATGGTCTGTTGCTGAAAGCCACTGGCATCCGCGAATTCGAACAGGTTCATATCTGGGACGTCACCAACGGTGCGCGTTTCAGCACCTATGCCATCCGCGCCGAAGACGGCAGCGGCATCATGTCGCTCAACGGCGGCGCTGCGCGCCACGTGCAGGTGGGCGATCTAATCATTGTGGCCGCGTTCGCCAGCATGAGCGAAGACGAGGCCAAGACCTTCAAGCCCAATCTGGTATACGTGAACGCACGCAACGCGATCTCCCACACCAACCACAGTATTCCCACGCAGGCCGCATGACACATACCAACGGATTCGATGCGCTTCACGCCCACGCCCAGCGCTTGCGCGGCGCTGCCATCCCTGCATTGCTTGCCGCCGAGCCGGAACGCCCGACGCAATACGCCAGGCAAGTCGGTCCGTTGTATTTCAATTTCGCACGCCAGAAGTACGACCGCGCCGCGCTCGATGACTTGTTGGCTATTGCGCGCGAGCGCGATCTTGCTGGCGCTTTCCAGCGTTTGTTTCGTGGCGAGCAGGTCAATGTCACCGAACAACGCTCGGCCCTGCACACCGCGCTGCGTGGCAACTTGACCGACGCGCCCGTCGCATCGCAGGCATACGCCACCGCTGCTGAAGTGCGTCAACGCATGGGCGCGCTGATTCAGCAGCTGCAAGCCACCGATGTCACCGATATCGTCAGTGTCGGCATCGGCGGCTCGGACCTGGGCCCGCGTCTGGTCGCTGATGCGCTGCGTGCATCGTCCGGTGCACGCTTTCGCGTGCATTTTGTCTCCAATGTGGATGGCGCAGCGATGCAGCGCACGCTGGCCACGCTGGAGCCGTCGCGTACCGCTGGCATTCTGATTTCAAAAACCTTCGGTACCCAGGAAACCTTGCTCAATGGCGATATCCTGCATGGCTGGCTCGGTGGCAGCGAGCGGCTGTATGCAGTCAGCGCCAATCCCGAACGTGCTGCCAATGCCTTCGATATCGCGCCCGGCCGCGTGCTGCCGATGTGGGATTGGGTCGGTGGGCGTTATTCGCTGTGGTCGGCGGTAGGTTTTCCAATTGCATTGGCAATTGGCTTCGAGCGTTTCGAACAATTGCTGGAAGGTGCCGCGCAGTTCGATGCGCATGCGCTCAACACTGCGTTGGAAGAAAACGTCGCGGTGCTGCACGGCCTGACGGCCGTGTGGAACCGCAACCTGCTCGGTAGCGCCACCCACGCGGTGATGACCTACGACCAACGCTTGGCCTTGCTACCCGCCTATCTACAGCAACTGGTGATGGAGAGCCTGGGCAAGCGCGTCAAGCTTGATGGTTCGACGGTGGATAGCGATACCGTGGCGGTGTGGTGGGGAGGGGCGGGCACTGATGTGCAGCACAGTTTCTTCCAGGCGTTGCACCAGGGCACTAGCGTAGTACCGGCCGATTTCATCGGTACAGTGCGCAACGACGACCCGTATGCGGAAAACCATATTGCGCTAATGGCCAACGTACTGGCGCAGACCGAGGCGCTGGCCAACGGCCAGGAAAGCAGTGACCCGCATCGCAGCTATCCCGGCGGGCGTCCGAGCACGGTCATCCTGCTTGATGCGCTCACCCCGCAGGCGCTGGGCGCATTGATATCGATGTACGAGCACAGCGTGTACGTGCAGTCGGTAATGTGGGGCATCAATGCCTTCGACCAGTTCGGCGTGGAGCTGGGCAAGCAGCTGGCAAGCCAGTTGCTGCCGGCGCTCAAGAGTGAATCGGTCGATGTGGCCGACCCGGTAACGCGCGCGCTGCTGAGCAAGCTGCGTAGCTGAGCCGCTTGCGCCATTGCACGTGTCAGAAAACGGGGCCCCGCGGGCCCCGCTTGGTGTTAGATGGAAGGCTGGCACAGGTGAAGATGCCAAAAGGACAAATTTCCTAAATTAACCGTTTTGGAGTAGGCTCGTTGCCATCACTCAGCGCCGGACTTCCCCATGTCGCGCTTTCAGGATTTGCCCGAGCTCGAAAAATCTGCTGCCACCGACATCAAGATCAAGGGCTGGCCCAGCCTGATGCGAAAGGTGCGCTCGCATGGGGCAGTGGTCATTACCAACCACAATCACCCCGAAGCGGTGGTGGTGGATGCGCAGGAGTATCGGCGCCTGGTCAATCAGGCGAGTGCGGCGGCAGACGCGTCGCGCACGCAATCGTTGCAGGCATTGCAGGAGAGGTTCGACGCCCATCTTTCGGCGGCGATCAAGGGTGCAGGCGTGTCCAAGGCAATCGCCACGCCGGCACGCCGCGGGCGCAAGGTCACGCTGGGCCCGTCGCTGTAGCCGATGGGCAATCTCCTGGTATTGGCGGGCGTCAACGGTGCCGGCAAGAGTTCCCTGTTAGGCCGTTTTCTCCAGGAAGACGGCGTCACCTGGTTCAACCCGGATGCGTTTACCAGGGAACTGGTCGGGCTGGGCTGGGCGCATGCAGAGGCGAACGCGCAGGCCTGGGAGGAAGGCGTACGGCGGCTGCGCCAGGCGATGGCCGACGGTAGCGATTTCGCATTCGAAAGCACGCTGGGTGGGACCACGATTCCCTGCCTGCTGCGAGAGGCGTGCGCGCAGCACACGGTAGCGGTCTGGTTTTGCGGGTTGGCGACGGTGGATCTGCATATCCAGCGCGTGGCGGCGCGGGTTGCGACCGGCGGCCATGCAATTGCTGAACACAAGATTCGCGAGCGTTACGACGCATCGCGCGCCAACCTAATTGCGCTGCTGCCGCATCTGGCAGTGCTGCATGTTTACGACAACAGCGCACCGGCCGACGCGGCGGGTCAGGCAGCACCCATGCTGGTACTGGAATTGGACCGCAGCGGCCTGCACTACCCGCAAACACCGGAAGAATTGGCGCAAGTGCCCGATTGGGCCAAGCCCATCGTGATGGCGGTATTGGAGATGCATCGCTTGGATAACTAGGGCCTGTCATCAAGTGCTCAGATAGGCCACGCTCGTTGCCCCTTTCCACCTCATCCTGCAATGGCACGTCGCTACGCCCTGCCAGACGATCAATGGGATCGCATCGGGGATCTACCCCGCGCGCTTCGGTGATTTCCGCGTCATCCCTTGAGACATAGCCGCTGGAGCCGCGCCGGTGCGGGCAGGTCAAAGCCATTGCCAGCGCCGACCGTATCCTGATGATGGAGCATGGACGAATCGTGCAGCGACGTTGACCCACCCCCGAAAAACTGGGCCAACGTAAAGTAGAGACTTCGCCCCGCACGGGCCCCGTGGATCACGAGGAATCAGGCGATGAAGAGGCCCCGTT
>Ga0207791_1000107_pt1 | contig 24079 bp, 22 predicted proteins | sample HigsolmetaGSP16D_FD_184844 | JGI IMG/M metagenome (GOLD analysis project Ga0207791, IMG submission 184844) | High solid enriched microbial communities from the Joint BioEnergy Institute, USA - SP1-6-D (SPAdes) | ecosystem: Engineered > Bioreactor > SSF (Solid state fermentation) > Aerobic >...
CCCGCGACGTGAAGGGCAAGAAGCACTACATCGACCACAAGATCAATTCGATCCAGGACTACCTGGCCAAGAACATCAAGTCGCGCTACGACGCGCTGGACGTGAACGTCTACCAGGAAAACATCTTCCACACGAAGATGCACCTGAAGGAGTTCGACCTCGACCAGTACCTGTTCGAGGAGAAGGCGCGCAACCTCTCGTTCAAGGATCGGATGAAGATCGAGGCGCGCCTGCGCCGCGAGATCGAAGAGCTGTACCACGGACGCAACCTGGTCGACTGACCGGCGCGCGCCGCAGGTCGACGAAAAGGCCCCGCAACGCGGGGCCTTTTTTGTCGGTGGAGTCCGGCCGGCTCACCGGCTTCGAGCACCGGCGTTCCCACCGCTGGCGCTCTCAATGACTGACGTAGAACGCCTGACGCCTGTGCTCACCGCCTCACAACCGGTACGCCACCGCCTTCATCAGGCTCGACGCGGTGGCCATCAGCGACGGCACCGGCCATGGCAGCACGCGGGCGCCGGCCTGTTCGGCATGGTCGGCATGGCGCGCCTCGTCTTCCTTCATCTGCCGCAGGATGTCGCGGCTGCGCCGGTCGGCCTCGGGCAGGGTCTGCAGATGGTCGTCGAGATGGGCCTCGACCTGGCGCTCGGTCTCGACCACGAAGCCGAGGTTCCAGCCGTCCCCGCGCAGGCCGGCGGCGACGCCCAGCGCGTAGCTGCCGCCGTACCACAGCGGGTTGAACAGGCTGGGGCGGCTGTCGAGTTCGCGCAGGCGCTGCGCGCACCAGGCCAGGTGATCGGTTTCCTCCTGCGCGGCTTCGAGCAGGTGGGCACGGGTTCCGGGCTCCCGCGCCACCGCGGCCTGGCCGAAGTACAGGCCCTGGGCGCAGATCTCGCCCACGTGGTTGATGCGCATCAGCCCGGCCGCGTGGCGGCGCTCGCTGTCGTTGAGCGTCACGTCCGGCGTCCCGAGCGCGGGGTTGGGCCGGCTCGCCGGCGGGTTGCCGAACACCGTGTCGAGCGCGCGCTGGGTTTCCACCAGCAGCTGGTCGAGCGGATTGAAGCGGGGCCGGGGGAGGGCCATGTCGCGATTCCTGCAGCCGCGGCGATGTGCGGCCTCGCGTATCATTCTCTGCGGTCGATCCGGTGCGCGCCAGCGCCCCGGGGCGCGGGGACCGCCGGCTTGCATGGCCGGGCGTCGGCGGGCTATGATCCCGCTTCTGTGTTGCACGCTTGAAAAACGCGAGGCGAAGTTCCGCCGGCCATCGGCGCAACCAGCCCGACCAGTCACCCATCGAGTATTTCCAATGAAGACCTTCGTTGCCAAGAACGAGACCGTCCAGCGCGACTGGTATCTCGTCGACGCTACCGGCAAGACGCTGGGCCGCCTGAGCGCGGAAATCGCCCACCGCCTGCGCGGCAAGCACAAGCCCGTCTACACCCCGCACGTCGACACCGGCGACTACATCGTCGTGGTCAATGCCGAGAAGATCGCCGTCACCGGCAAGAAGATGACGGACAAGCTGTACCACCGTTTCACGGGCTACATCGGCAACCTCAAGACCGAGTCGCTGGGCCAGGCGCTGGAGCGCCACCCGGAGCGCGTGATCGAGATCGCCGTCAAGGGCATGCTGCCGAAGAATCCGCTCGGCCGTGCCATGTACCGCAAGCTCAAGGTCTACAAGGGTGCCGAGCACCCGCACGCCGCCCAGCAGCCGCAGCCCCTGGAACTCTAAGTCATGGCAATTTCCCAGAATTACGGCACCGGCCGTCGCAAGTCCTCCGTCGCCCGCGTGTTCCTGCGCAAGGGCAGCGGCGCCATCACCGTCAACGGCCGTCCGCTCGACGAGTTCTTCGGCCGCGAGACCGCGCGCATGATCGTGCGCCAGCCGCTCGAGCTGACCCAGAACACCGAGTCGTTCGACGTGGTCGTCACCGCTTCGGGCGGCGGCACCACCGGCCAGGCCGGTGCGATCCGCCTGGGCATCGCCCGCGCGCTGGTCGAGTACGACGCGACGCTGAAGACCGAGCTGCGCAAGGCGGGCTTCATGACCCGTGACGCACGCGAAGTCGAGCGCAAGAAGGTCGGCCTGCACAAGGCACGTCGCGCCACGCAGTTCTCGAAGCGCTGATTTTCGCGCTTCGCCGGATCCGCGCGTCTTGCGTGGATCCGGTGCTCCAGAAGCTTGCGGAACATCGCGGTTTCGGCGTTACAATACGCACATAGCCCCGTCGCCAAGCGGTAAGGCACCTGACTCTGACTCAGGCATTCGGAGGTTCGAATCCTTCCGGGGCTGCCACATTCGAAACAAGAAAAAGCCCGCCGCAAGGCGGGCTTTTTCGTGGGCGCGATTCCGCTCCAGCGGCACTGGTGCGATCGCGCGCGGGGCTGCGTTCCACGCATGCGTGCGCGGATGCGATGCATGTCCATCGGCGCAGGCCTAGAATTCGCCGATGAACGCGTTCCCCCCGCCGTACACCGCTGCCGACGTCGTCGTCGGCGCCTTGCGCACGCATGGCTGCGCGGTCCTCGCACCGTCGACGCTCGCCGCCTTGTGCGATGTCGATATCGCCGCGCTCGAGCGCTGGCGCGCGGGCTGGGACGATCTGCCGCCCGATGCGTATCTCAGGGACGGCGGGCGTTATCGCCGTCGCCGTCATGGGTGTTTCGTGCAGCATGGCGACACGCTGGTGCAGGTGCCGCATCGCGCGCACTGGCAGTCCGAGGACTACAACGCGCTGCACGGCGGCATGCATCGCTGGTTCGAACCGCTGTCGCCGGCGCTGGTCGCCGACCCGGCGTGGACGCGCCTCGTCGCCGGACTCGGCGCCACGTTCGCGCAGGTGCGCAGTGCAGGCGACTGGCATGTCGAAGCACACCAGTTCCGCATCGACACCACCGACGGCATCGGCCGGCCGACGCCGGAAGGCGCGCACCGCGACGGCGTGGATTTCGTCGCGGTGCTGCTGGTGGGCCGTCACGGGATCAAGGGTGGTGAAACGCGGGTGTTCGAGGCCGACGGGCCGGCCGGCCAGCGTTTCACCCTGACCGAGCCGTGGGCGGCCTTGCTGCTCGATGATCACCGGATGATCCACGAGTCCACGCCGATCCAGCCGGCCGCCGCGGCCGGCCATCGTGACACGCTGGTGCTGACCTACCGCGCGGGGGCATTCCAGGGCGAGGACTGAAGGCCGCGAGGCACGCCGTTGCCGGGTCCGGCGAACGGGCGGCGTGGGGCTTCGTTACAATCGCAACGGAATAGTCGAACGCCAACCGGAGTTGCCATGAAGCTGGGTTCTTTGAAGGAGGGCGGCCGCGACGGCACCCTGATCGTCGTCTCGCGCGACCTCGCCACCGCGGTACGCGCGAGCGGCATCGCCGCGACCCTGCAGCAGGCGCTCGACGACTGGTCCAACACCGCGCCGCGCCTCAACGCGCTGTACGAATCGCTCAATGCCGGTGATGCCGACGGCGTGTTCGACGTCGACGTCGCGCACCTGGCCGCGCCGCTGCCGCGCGCCTACGAATTCGTCGACGGCAGCGCCTACCTGCCGCACGTCGAGCGCGTGCGTCGTGCGCGCGGGGCCGAGGTGCCGGAGAGCTTCTACACCGATCCGCTGATGTACCAGGCGACGAGTGCCGGCTTCCTCGGGCCGCGTGACACGGTCAAGGTCACCACCGAGGACCACGGCATCGATCTCGAGGCCGAGATCGTCGTGATCACCGACGACGTGCCGATGGCGGTCTCGCCCGCGCAGGCGGCCGGCCACATCCAGCTGGTCGGGCTGGTCAACGACGTGTCCCTGCGCAACCTGATTCCGGGCGAACTCGCCAAGGGTTTCGGCTTCCTGCAGTCCAAGCCGCGCTCGGCGCTGAGCCCGGTATTCGTGACGCCCGACGAACTCGGCGATGCCTGGCGCGACCACAAGCTGCACCTGCCGCTGCTCACGCACATCAACGGCGAATGGTTCGGTGCGCCGGAGGCGGGCGTCGACATGCAGTTCGACTTCGCGCAACTGGTGGCGCACGCGGCCAGGACGCGTCCGCTCGTCGCAGGCACCATCGTCGGCTCGGGCACGATCGCGAACGCCGATACGTCCAAGGGCGCATCGTGCTTCGCCGAGAAGCGCACGGTCGAGACGCTGGAGCACGGCAAGCCGCAGACGCCGTTCATGTCGTTCGGCGACACGGTGCGCATCGAGATGCTCGATACCGAGGGTCGCAGCATTTTCGGCGCGATCGAGCAGGTCATCGAGCGCCAGGCGCTGCCGGCGTAAGCACCGTGGCCGCCGCGCTCACGCTCTACACCTACTGGCGTTCGAGCGCGGCCTACCGCGTGCGCATCGCGCTGCATCTCAAGGGCTTGGCCTTCGACAGCGTGCCGGTGCATCTGGTCCAGGGCGGGGGCGAACAGCACGCGCCGGACTACGTGGCCCGCAATCCCCAGCACCTGGTCCCGACGCTGCTGCACGGCAAGGCGACGCTGGTGCAATCGCTGGCGATCATCGAGTACCTCGACGAGGTGTTCCCGGACGCACCACTGCTGCCGACCGGCGCGCTGGCGCGCCAGCGCGCCCGCGCGCTCGCGCAGCTGGTCGCGTGCGACGTGCATCCGCTCGGCAACCTGCGGGTGCTGCAGTATCTCGAGCACGATCTGGGCCTGCCGAGCGAGGCGCGCATGCGCTGGATCACGCGCTGGGTGCGCGACGGCCTGGCCGCATACGAGGCCTTGCTGGCACGGGACGCGGCGGGGGACTTCAGTATCGGGGACGCGCCCGGCATCGCCGACTGCGCGCTGATTCCACAGCTCTACAACGCGCGGCGCTTCTCGATCGATCTGTCGCCGTATCCGCGTATCCAGCGCATCGAAGCCGCGTGTGCGGCGCTTCCGGCGTTCGTGGCCGCGGCCCCCGGGCAGCAGGCGGACGCGCCGGACTGAGGGAGATGCGCAGGCGCGCCCGGCGCTTCCCGGGTCCGGTCGCTGACCGCCGAAGACATCGCGCCAGCGCTTCCACGCCGGCACTCGACGACCCGCGTGCGTCTCAGTGGTCGCTGCCGAAGACGTCCGCGTAGGGGTCGTGTGCGCCCGAGCCGCCCTCGGACAAGCGGAACTTGAGGTCCAGCCCGTCGCGCGAATCCGCCGCGCGCAGCGCGGTCTCGCGCTCGATGCGACCTTCCTTGTACAGCCGGAACAGGCACTGGTCGAAGGTCTCCACGCCGTCCTCGAGCGAGTCTTCCATCGCCTGCTTGATCTCGTGCACCTGCCCGCGCCGCAGCAGGTCGCGGATCATCGGCGTATTGATCAGCACCTCGGTCGCCGGCAGGCGCCGGCCATCGACGCCCGCGACGAGGCGCTGCGACACGACGGCGCGCAGATTGAGCGCCAGGTTCATCAGCACGTTCTTGTGCGCGGCCTCGGGGAAGAAGTTGAGGATGCGCTCGATGGTCTGGTCGGCGTTGTTGGAGTGCAGCGTCGCCAGGCAGATGTGACCGGTTTCGGCGAACGCGATGGCCGCCTCCATCGTGGTCGCATCGAGGATCTCGCCGATCAGGATGACATCCGGCGCCTCGCGCATCGCGTTCTTGAGCGCATTGTGGAAGGTCAGCGTGTCCAGCCCGACCTCGCGCTGGTTGACCAGCGATTTCTTGTGCCGGTGCAGGTACTCGATGGGATCCTCGATGGTGAGGATGTGGCCCGACGTGCTGGCGTTGCGGTGGTCGATCATCGAGGCCAGCGTGGTCGACTTGCCCGAGCCGGTGGAACCGACGATCAGCACCAGCCCGCGCGGGGCCATGATGATGTCCTTGAGCACCTGCGGCAGCTGCAGCTCCTCGATGCTCGGAATGCTGCTGCGGATCGCACGGATGACCATGCCCGCCTCGCCGCGCTGCTTGAACACGTTGATGCGGAAGCGCCCGGCGTCCTGCAGCGAATAGGCCATGTTGAGTTCGTAGTCGCGCTCGAACTGCTGGATCTGGCTCTCGTCCATCAGCGAATAGGCGATCTTGCGGACCATGCCCGGCGGCAGCCCGGTGCTGCCCAGCGGGTAGAGCTTGCCTTCGACCTTGATGTACACCGGCGCACCGGTGCTCATGAACATGTCGGACGCATTCTTCTCGGTCATCAGCTTCAGGAAGTAGCCGATATCCATGTACGAACTCCCCCTCGGCGACCGGCCCGCGTTGCGCATCCGGTTGCGGCTGACCACAATGACCCGGATCACGCTTCCGGGCACGGTTTCTCGATGAACACAAGCTTCGCACACATCCGTCCGCTGCTGCAGGGCGTCACGCTCGCAGGCGTGCTGGCGCTCGCCGGTTGCGCGAGCACGCCGCCGCCGACCGAGGAACTCGCCGCCGCCCAGCTGTCGGTCGCCCGCGCCGGTGATGCCGATGCCGACCAGTACGCGCCGGCCGATATCGACCAGGCCCGCATGGCCCTGCGCCAGGCGCAGTCGGCGATGGCCAGCGACCGCAGCGACGAGGCGCGCACGCTCGCCCTGTCGGCCAGCGCGCTCGCCGATCTCGCCCATGCGCGTGCGCGTCAGGCCGCGACCGAAGCCGAACTGTCCGCCCGCCGGGCCGAGATCACCAACCTGCGCCAGCGGCTGCAGGTGGAGGAATGAATCCGATGCGTCCGATGATCCGACTCGCGTCCGCGCTGGCGCTGCTGCTTCCGTTCGCGGCCGCCGCACAATCCATGCCCGAAGGCGATGCCCTGATCCTGCAGCAGCGTCTGCAGGCGATCGACGGCAATCCCGACACCGCCGGCACGGCGGCCTACGAACGCCTGCAGGCGCGCCAGTCGCTGGCGGCGCTCGCCGCCGCTCGCAGCAGCCAGCGCGCCGCCGCGCTGCAGATCGCACAGTGGCGCGTGGAGACGGCCGAGCTCGCCGCGCGCACCGAAGCCTCGCGCCGCGAACTCACGCAGCTCGAACGCGAGCGCAGTGCGTTGCTGGTCGAGGCCAGCCGGCAGGACGCGGTCCGCGCCCGTCAGGAGGCCGAGCGCCTGCGCATCCAGGCGCAGATCCAGGCAGAGGAAGCCGCGCGCCTGCGTCTGGCGGCCGAAGAGGAGCTCAATGCCCGCCAGCAGGCCGAGACCGTGCTGCAGGGTGTGGCCAGCGGTGAGGCGGCCAAGCTGCGCGCTGCGCGCCAACGCGAGGCCGAGTTGCGTCGCCGCGAAGCCGAACTGATGAAGAGCCTCGAGCAGAACTGACGGCCCAGCCAACCCGGCTGGCGCAGCGCACGGAACTCCGGAACGGGCAGCGTCCGCGTGCCCTGGCGACTTCGTGCAGCGGCGATCCGCGGCCGAGGTCTCCAGGGTGCGCGCGCGCCTGCACAGCCGCCGGCATGCAGCGCCGTCGTCGGTGCGTCATTCTGAATCCAATTGGAATCAATGACTTGCGCGTCCGTTGCGGCGTGACACGCGTCGTTGCGCGGTTCCACGGCTGCCATGCTGGAACCGTTTGCGCAGCTGACCGGGACGCCGTGGGGAATTCGCGCGTCCGCCCCTTGTCGACCCCGGGCGGGAGGCGTAGGGTCGGTGATCCGGGTGGCACCGATCCCTTCGCCACCCGGTCCACGAGCCAGGCCGATGACCGAGATGATCCCCCACCAGGCGTCCGTCTTCCGTCCCCAGGACGGCAGCTGCCTGATCGGGTCGTCCGCCCCGGATTCCTGGTTGCACGTCACGTAGCGCCCCTGCCGGCCCCGGTTGGGGCGTTCGTTTTTTCCTGTCAGGAGGATCCAATGTTCGAAGCGCAATCGCAGACCGAACTCGAAGAGATCATGAAAGGAAACGTCGAGTTCCGGCAGCTCTACTACCGGCACAAGGAACTGGACAAGAAGGTGCTGAACGCGGAGCTCGGCGTGCTCGCCGTCGACGAGACCACGCTGTCGCAGATGAAGCGCGAGAAGCTGGCCGCGAAGGACCGCCTGACCCAGATGTACGACCAGATGCAGAAACACTGAGTTCGGCTGTCGCGGGCGGTGGCGGCCATCCTCGTCGGTCGCCATCGCCCGCGGATGTTGTGGGCGGATGCGATAATCGGCGCATCCTGCCGTCGCATACCGGACACGCAATGCCGATCGCCCACTCCGTCCTCGACCTCATCGCCGACACGCCCATCGTGCGTGCCCATCGTCTCGATGCGGGTCCCTGCGAGCTCTACTTCAAGCTCGAAAGCCAGAATCCCGGCGGTTCGATCAAGGACCGTATCGGCCTGCGCATGATCGAAGCGGCCGAGGCGCGCGGCGACATCCAGCCCGGCGCCACGCTCGTGGAGGGCACCGCGGGCAACACCGGCATCGGTCTGGCACTGGTGGCCCAGCAGAAGGGCTACAAGCTGATTCTCGTGGTCCCGGACAAGATGAGCCGGGAGAAGATCTTCAACCTCAAGGCGATGGGCGCCGAGGTCGTGCTGACCCGCTCCGACGTCGCCAAGGGCCACCCCGAGTACTACCAGGACCTCGCCGAGCGCATCGCGCGCGAGACCCCCGGCGCCTACTTCATCAACCAGTTCGGCAACCCCGACAACCCGGCCGCGCACGAGCATGGCACCGGCCCGGAAATCCTGCGGCAGATGGCCGAGGTGGGCGGGCTGGATGCGATCGTCTTCGGCTGCGGCAGCTCGGGCACCATGACCGGCCTGTCGCGCTGCTTCGCCAAGGACGCACCGGACGTGGAACTGGTGCTGGCCGACCCGGTCGGCTCGATCCTCGCCGAGTACATCAACGACGGCGTGCTCAACGACAAGTCGGGCAGTTGGATGGTCGAGGGCATCGGCGAGGACTTCCTGCCGGGCATCTCCGATTTCTCGAGGGTCAAGCAGGCGTATGCGATCAGCGACAAGGAGAGCTTCCTGGCCGCGCGCGAACTGCTGCGCGCCGAGGGCATCCTGGGGGGCTCGTCGACCGGCACCCTGCTGGCCGCCGCGCTCAAGTACTGCCGCGCGCAGACGACGCCGAAGAAGGTGCTGGTGTTCGTCTGCGACACCGGCAACAAGTACCTGAGCAAGCTCTACAACGATTATTGGATGCTCGACAACGGCTTCATCGAGCGCGAGCAGCACGGCGACCTGCGCGATCTGATCCTGCGCCCGTATTCGCGCCGCGACACGGTGGTGCTGGCCCCGACCGACCTGCTGGTCACCGCCTACCAGCGCATGAAGCTCTACGAGATCTCGCAGCTGCCGGTGATGGAGGGCGACCGCATCGTCGGCATCCTCGACGAAAGCGACGTGCTGCTGCACGTCTACGGCGACGAGGCGCGCTTCCGCGACGCGGTGTCGACGGCAATGGTCAGCAAGCTCGACTTCCTCGACGTCAAATCGCCGGTCGAGGCCCTGCTGCCGGTGTTCGACCGCGGCCAGGTGGCCATCGTGACCAGTGGCGAGAATTTCCTCGGCCTGATCACGCGCATCGACCTGCTCAACTACCTGCGCCGCCGGGTCAACTGAGCGGCGAGGGCATCCGGGCCGAGGCCTGAACGCCCTGTTCAGCGCCGCTGGCTAGAATCCCCCGTCTTTTCTGGAAGCCGTCATGTCCGATTCCCATACCGGTGGCCGCGCGTTCGCGCTGGGCACCAAAGCCATCCATGCCGGCCAGTCACCCGACCCGTCGACCGGCGCGGTGATGCCGCCGATCTACGCGACTTCGACCTACGCGCAGTCCAGTCCCGGCGAACACCAAGGCTTCGAGTATTCGCGCACCCACAATCCGACACGCTTCGCCTACGAGCGCTGCGTGGCGGGCCTGGAAGGCGGCACCCGCGGCTTCGCGTTCGCGTCCGGCATGGCGGCGACGGCGACCCTGCTCGAACTGCTCGACAGCGGCGACCACGTGATCGCCATGGACGATCTCTACGGCGGCAGCTACCGCTTGTTCGAGCGCGTGCGCACCCGCAGCGCCGGTCTGTCCTTCAGCTACGTCGACATGACCGACCCGGCCGCGTTCGAGGCCGCGATCACCGACAGGACGAAGCTGGTCTGGATCGAAACCCCGACCAACCCGATGCTCAAGATCGTCGACATCCGCGCGATCGCGGACATCGCCCACACGCGCGGCCTGATCGTCGTCGTCGACAACACTTTCGCTTCGCCGATCCTGCAGCGCCCGATCGAGCACGGCGCCGACATCGTCATGCACTCGGCCACCAAGTACCTCAATGGCCATTCCGACATGGTCGGCGGCATGCTGGTGGTCGGCGACAATGCCGAACTTGCCGAGCAGCTCGCATTCCTGCAGAACTCCTGCGGCGCGGTGCAGGGGCCGTTTGACAGCTTTCTCGCGCTGCGCGGTCTCAAGACCCTGCATCTGCGCATGCAGGCGCATTGCGGGAATGCGCAGGCGCTGGCCGAATTTCTCGAAACCCATTCGGCGGTCGAGCAGGTGATCTATCCGGGCCTGCCTTCGCATCCCCAGCACGACCTCGCCAAGCGCCAGATGGACGGCTTCGGCGGCATCATTTCGGTCCGCATCAAGGGCGGATTCGAGGCCGCGAAGCGCTTCTGCGAGCGGACCGGACTGTTCACGCTGGCCGAGTCGCTGGGCGGCGTCGAGAGTCTCGTCAACCATCCTGCGGTGATGACGCATGCGTCGGTGCCCCTGGAGCGGCGCACGGCGCTGGGGATCCACGATGATCTCGTGCGGTTGAGTGTGGGGGTGGAGACGCTGGGCGACTTGCAGGCGGATCTCGATCACGCGCTGGAGCGCTGACGTGCGCAACAGCATGTCGCATGCGCCGCTGCTGTCGATCGACGGGCCCTTCAGCGCCTGGACCCGGCACCGGTCGCTGACGCTGGAGCTGTCGCGGCGCGACATCCTAGGCCGGTACCGGGGTGCCAGCTTCGGGCTGCTGTGGTCGCTCATCAGCCCGTTCTTCATGCTGATCGTCTACACGCTCGCCTTCGGCTACATCCTCAAGGCACGGTGGCCGGGCACCAGCGGCAACACGGCCGATTTCGCGATGCTCCTGTTCCTGGGATTGTTGACCCACGGGTTTTTCGCCGAATGCCTGGTGCGCGCGCCGTCGCTGATCTCGGCCAATGCGAATCTGGTCAAGAAGATCGTGTTTCCGCTCGAGGTGTTGCCCTGGACGGTCGTGCTGTCGGCAATGTTCCATGCGCTCACGAACATCCTGGTGTTCATCGCCCTGAACCTGATCCTACGCGGAGAGGTGCAGTGGACGCTCGTCCTGTGGCCGCTGGTGCTCGCGCCGCTCGCGCTCGTCGCGTTGGGCACGGTGTGGCTGCTGTCCTCGCTCAGCGTGTTCCTGCGCGATATCGCGCAGATCACCGGCGTGCTCGCGACTGCGATGCTGTTTCTCTCCTCGGCGATCGTCCCGGTTGAAACGCTGCCCGAGAGCTACCAGGCGCTCTTCCGGCTCAATCCGCTCACCTTCATCATCGACCAGGTCCGCGAGATCGCATTCTGGGGCAGGACGCCGGACTGGTCCGGCCTGCTCGTGTACACAGGGGCCGCGTTGCTTTTCGCGTATCTGGCTTTCGCGGTCTTCCAGAAGACGCGGCGGGGGTTCGCCGATGTCCTCTGATCTCGTCATCGACGTCTCCGGCGTCGGCAAGTGCTACCAGATCTACGACAGGCCGTCCCACCGGCTGCTGCAGGGGCTCTTCGGCGCGTCGAAGCGTTTCTACCGCGAGTTCTGGGCGCTGCGCGGCATCGATCTTTCCGTCCGGCGGGGCGAAACGCTCGGCATCATCGGCAAGAACGGCTCGGGCAAGTCGACGCTGCTGCAGATGATCGCGGGAACCCTCGCGCCCTCGGAAGGGCGTGTCGAGATCCAGGGCCGAATCGCCGCGTTGCTCGAACTGGGAAGCGGATTCAACCCCGACTTCACCGGCCGGGAGAACGTCTTCCTCAACGCCTCGATCCTGGGCCTGAGCAATGCGCAGATCGAGGCGAGGCTGCAGGAGATCCTGGATTTCGCCGACATCGGCGAGTTCATCGACCAGCCCATCCGCAATTACTCCAGTGGCATGGTGATGCGCCTGGCGTTCTCGGTGATGGCGCACGTGGACGCCGACGTGCTGATCATCGACGAAGCGCTCGCGGTTGGCGATGCCTTCTTCACGCAGAAGTGCATGCGCTTCCTGCGTGACTTCAAGTCGCGTGGAACCCTGCTCTTCGTCAGCCACGACGACGCTGCGGTCAGCGGACTCTGCGACAAGGCGTTGTGGATCGACAGCGGACGCATGATGGCCTACGGCGAGTCGCGGGACGTCGTGCAGCAGTACCTCGAATCGATCATTGCAAGCCGCCAGGGAGACGCGCTGGTCAAGGCCGCCGCGGGCCCGCACCGGGCGGTCGAGCGCAGGCGGCACGACATGCGCCGCGACCTGGTCAACCTCTCGAACCTGCGCAACGACATCGAGGTCGTCGCGTTCGATCCAAACGCGCAGGGCTTCGGCGAAATGCGCGCCAGGGTCCTCGACGTCGTCCTGCGCGACGCCGCGGGCCAGGAACTGTCCTGGTGCGTGGGAGGCGAATCGGTGGTGCTCGACGTGGAGTTCAGCGCGGAGCACGAGCTCGCCCGGCCGATCGTCGGCTTCTACCTCAAGGACCGCCTGGGGCAGCTGCTCTTCGGCGACAACACCCACGTGTCGACGCTCGGCAAGCCCGTTGCGATGCGCGCGGGTGAGAAGGGACGTGCACGATTCGAGTTCGAGATGCCGAGGCTGAAGGCCGGCGACTACTTCATCACCATCGGCATCGCCGATGGCGGCAAGGACGAACACGCGATCCAGCACTGGGTGCACGAGGCGCTGGTCCTCAAGTCGCTGTGCCAGTCCTGGTCGATCGGCATCCTCGGTTTGCCGATGACCAATATCGAACTGAAGGTGATCGAATGAGCGAAGCATTCCGGCTCGAGCGCCATCCGGTGGTGCTGCTGCAACCGCACGTTGCAGAGCCCTACTCGTGGATCGGCCACATCCCGTTCGCGTATCTGGCGATCGATCTGCTCCGTCCCGCGCTCGTGGTGGAGCTGGGCACCCATTCGGGCAACTCGTATCTCGCCTTCTGCCAGGCGGTCGCGCATCTGGGCCTGCCGACGCAGTGCGTTGCGGTGGACTCCTGGCAGGGCGACGCGCATGCCCAGGCCTACGGCGAAGGTGTGCTGGACGCGTTGCGGGCCTATCACGACCCGCGCTACGCGGCGTTCTCGCGCCTGCACCGTGGCTTCTTCGACGATGCGGTCTCCACGTTCGAGGATGGCAGCATCGATCTGCTGCATATCGACGGGCTGCATACCTACGAGGCCGTGCGCCACGACTTCGAAACCTGGTTGCCCAAGTTGAGCGCGAAGGCCGTCGTGCTCCTGCACGATACGGCGGTCCAGGAGCGTGGGTTCGGCGTCGGACAGTTCCTGGAAGAGCTGGCCGAGCGCTACCGGACGTTCAATTTCCACCACAGCAACGGTCTTGGCGTCGTACTGGTGGGCGATGCGGTACCACCCGCGATGCAGGCATTCGCGTCCGCGTTTTCGCATGACGCCGCGCTCGCAGGTTTCCTGGCCGCTGCGGCGCCCGATCCCTCACGGGATGTCGCGCACCTCGCATCCGCCACGCACGATGATGTGCGCGTGTACTTCCGTGCGCCGGGCGGCGATTTCGACCGTTCGCGCGAATCGTGCATGAGTCGCACCACCGCGACCGGACCGGTCGCGCTCCGCTTTCCGGTGCGGCCATCGGTCGAGGTGACGCGCCTTCGCATCGATCCCGCCGAGCGCGCCGGTGTCTTCGGCATCGTCGCGTGCGCGTTGCTCGATGCGACGGGTGAAGTCGTTTCGCAGATCGACGACGTCGCCTCGCGTCTCGTGCTGGCCAACGGAGACCTGCTGCCTCCGCAGGCACCCAGCTGGCTGCGCTGGGTCTGCATGGGAGCCGATCCCTACGTCGAACTGGATCTGCCGGAACTGGCCGATCCGGAGGTTGCCGCAGTGGCGGTGACGATCGATTTCGAGGCGGTCGTGGTCGATGAGGCATCGCGAAGGATCGTCGGGGCGATCGCGGCCGCGCTCGAACCGGTGCTGACGGCGGCGCGTGCGGGGCGGCACGTGGAGCACATGCTCGAGGCCGTCCTGCAGCAGGCCCGCATGCTCGCGGCCGAAGCCAGCCGGTCGCAGGGCCTGCTGGGCGAGGCTGCGCGCGAGCGCGTGGATCTGGGCCTGGCACTGGATGGGTTGTCGGAACGGTTGAACGCGCTGTCGGGCGACCTCCAGACGTCTGCGCGCACCATTTCCGCCATCCCCGAGGCCATCGCGACCCTGCAGTATGCCGCGAACGGCGCTGCGCAGTTCGCGCTCGACTCGCAGGCGGAGCATCGCGCAGCGATCGCCGAGTTGATGGCGCGTTTGAATTCGCTGGCCACGCAATCGGAGCATCGCGCGGCCGTCGACGAAGTCCTGGCCCGATTGGCATTGCTGGATGCGCACTCGGCGGGTCTTGAGGACACGCGGTCGCGCATTGCGGAGATGACCGCCGCGGTCCAGCGGATCGAGACCCTCCAGGCGCGTCCGTGGTGGAAAATGCGCGCGGGTCCGTGACCGGCAGCGGAGCAGTCGCCTTTCGATCGCCAGGTGGCGACGAGGCGATCGCGATGGTCGACCGCCCCGGTTTCCGATCCGGCCTACAATCCCAATCCTTCCTGATCGATCGGGCGTGCTCGATCGATCCCGCCCGCCACGCTGCCCCGCGGGCGCGTCATCTGCAACAGGCTCCCCGATTGTGATGAGTACGGAACTGCGACCGATCCAGCAACTCAAGCGCCTGGAGGGTGCGGGACGCGAGACGCGCTGGCGCTCCACGGGCAACGACCCCTACTTCGACGTGCAACTGCCGACGGGCGCGGTTGCGGGCGGGTGGTATCTGCTTGAAATCGCATTCGAGGTTCTGAAGGGCCGCGTGCATTCGCCTGTCCTGTACCCGGACTATGCGCGCGGATACGTCCTGGAGGCAGATCGCATTGCGTTCCCGCTGGCCGACGCACGGGCAGGCATCCATCGCGTCGAGCGGCTCGTCCGTTTCGTCGGAGACGTCACGACCCTGCGCTTCGACCCGACGGTCACGCCCTGCGAGTTCCGCGTGCTGGAGTTCCGGATGCGCCGGCTCGGCAAGCTCGAAGCCGCCCGGCACATGGTGTCCTGGCACTGGCAGCGTTGCGGGTGGGGCGGACGGCTGCGCCTCGCGTCGCGGATCGGTGTCGACCTGCTTTCAGGCCCGCGACACATGGCGGAGCGTCTCTACCGCAGTTACGTCACGGATGTCGCGGGTCTCGACCTGTCGGACTACGGCGTGTGGCTGGAGTTCAACGACGACTGCTCGGACGATGCGCTCGCCGAAACCCTGCGCGCGATGCCGCGACTGCACGCGACACCGGTGTTTTCGGTCATCGTGCCGACCTACAACACCGATCCGCGCTGGCTCTCGGCCTGTATCGACAGCGTCCGCGCGCAGACGTATCCGCACTGGGAGCTCTGCCTGGCCGACGACGCGTCGTCCGATCCCGCCGTCTGGGCGCTGATCGAGCGATCTGTCGCGTCCGACCCGAGGATCAAGGCCGTACGACGCGACCGTAACGGCCACATCGCCGCCGCGTCCAACAGCGCGCTGGACCTGGCCACCGGCGACTACATCGCCCTGCTCGATCACGATGATGCATTGCATCCGCTCGCGCTGCAGTGGTGCGCCGTCGAGCTGGAACGCAACCCGCGATGGCGGATGTTGTTCACCGACGAGGACAAGATCGACGCCTCCGGGCGTCGCAGCGATCCGTATTTCAAGTCCGACTGGAATCCGGATCTGTTCCTGTCACAGAACTGCGTCTGTCACCTGGGTGTCTACGAGCGCGCGCTGGTGGTCGAGATCGGCGGCTTCCGCGAAGGCTTCGACGGCGCACAGGACTGGGACCTGGCGCTGCGCGCGATCGAGAAGCTCGCTTCGGACCAGGTCGGCCACATTCCGCGCGTGCTCTACCACTGGAGGATGATCGAGGGATCGACCGCGCTGGCGCCCGGCGAGAAGGGCTACGCGCATCTCGCCGCGTTGCGGGCGATCCAGGACCACCTCGACAGGACCGGATCGGGCGCCCGCGTCGAGGAACTGCCCGGCCACAGCGGCTACTTCCACATCGCCCACCCCATCGCGGAGCCGGCGCCGCGGGTCACCCTGCTCATCCCGACGCGGGACAGGGTCCACCTCCTGCGACAGTGCGTGGAGTCGATCCTGCAGCGCACGGTCTACGCCAATTACGAGATCGTGATCATCGACAACGGCTCTGTCGAAGCCGAGACGCTCCGGTACTTCGAGAGCCTTGCGGCACACCCGAAGGTCAGGGTGCTGCCCTACGACGCACCCTTCAACTATTCGCGCATCAACAACTTCGGCGCGCAGCACAGCCAGGGCGAACTGATCGGCCTGCTCAACAACGACATCGAGGTCATCAGCCCGGACTGGCTGACCGAAATGGTCTCGCACGCGGCGCGACCGGAAATCGGCGCCGTCGGCGCGATGCTCTATTACCCCGACGACACCATCCAGCACGCCGGTGTGATCCTGGGGATCGGCGGCGTTGCCGGCCATGCCTACGTGGGAAAGCCCAGGGGGTATCCCGGCGACAAGCACCGGGCCGGTCTTGCACAGAACCTGAGCGCGGTCACCGCCGCCTGCCTGGTCATCCGCAGGTCCGTTTTCGAGCAGGTCGGGGGCCTCGACGAACGGCTCGAAGTGGCATTCAACGACGTCGATTTCTGCATTCGCGTGCGGGAGGCGGGCTACCGGAATCTCTGGACGCCGTTCGCCGAGCTGTACCACCACGAGTCCGCATCCCGCGGATACGAGGACACGCCGGAAAAGGTCGAGCGGTTCAACCGGGAAGTGCGTTTCATGCTCGACCGCTGGGGGGCGCAGCTCGAGGCCGATCCCTACTACAACGTCAACCTCAGCCTCACCGACGCTCCGTTCACGCTCGCGCAGGCGCCTCGCGCGGTGGCATGCGAAGCGGCGCGAGGCGAGCGCACCAGCGCGCAGGCGTGCGCACCCGACGCGGAGAGCAGCCATCGAACCTTCAGCTGAGCGGAACAGCAGCGTCGCGGCATTGAAGTTCGTCGCGATCGTGGTGTTCGTCTTCTTCCTGCTGGCGAATCTCGCACTGCTGCTGTCGAGGAGCACCGTGGTCTCGGTCGAGATGCGCTCGACGGGCACCGCGCAGGGCCAGGTCTTCTATGCGACCGATGGCGGCGGGTATGCCGCGGAGCAGGTGACCGGCGTCGAACTCAAGCCCGACGGGGCATGGCACCGCTACGACGTTCCGCTTCCCGTCGGCAAGCGCCTGTCGGGCATCCGGCTCGACCCGGGTGGTGCCTCCGGCGAGTTCGAACTGCGTTCGCTGTCGCTGCATCGGGGGTGGCACACGCGTTCGATGACGGAGGGTGCGCTTGCCGGCAAAATCAACATCAGCCACGACCTGCAGGCGATCGAGCCGCCGCCGCGCCTGAAGTATCGGGTCGTCGGGCCGGATCCCCACATCGGCTTCAACGTGGAGCCTCCCGGCGGCCGTACGCTCGCCACGCAGATCGCCTCGTCGGTGGCACCTTCCCTCGCGGCCGGTTTCGTCGCGTTGCTCGCGGCGCTGGCGCTGCAGCGCATCGCGGCCTCGTCGCTGTGGAGGACGCGGCTGGGTCCGCGGATCGGTCGCGCCCTGGCGAAGGTTGCGGACGCCGTCTCCGACCGGAACGTGCTGGCGGTCACCCCGGCGATGGTCTTCGCTGCAGCGTGCATCGTGGCCGCGGCCGGCGCTTACGTGGCCCTGAATCTCAACCAGTCCTCGATCGGGGTGTGGGACGACATCTACGGGCGGCCGGCGGAGACCGCACGGGTCTATGGTGAAGCCAAGTCGATCCGCTCCGACGAATGGAACGTCCAGACGCCCTGGATCCTCAGCCAGCACGCCGGCGATTTCCCGCTCAGCAACGGGAATGTGGGCGCCGAGGAAGCGCCCCTGGTCGCCGGTGTCCCGGTGCAGGAGTCGTTGATCTCGTTGAATCCGAAGTTCCTGGGGCTCTTCGTCTTCGACGCGCCCGACCGCGGCATTTCCTGGTTGTGGGCCTTCAAGAGTTTCAGCCTGTTCGCGGGTTTCGTCTGGCTGCTCCTGATCCTCACCCGCGGACACCTGTCCGTCGCGCTGCTGGGCGGCTTGTGGATCTACGGCTCCTCGTTCGTCCAGTGGTGGTTCTCGAGCGGTTTGCCCGACATCCTCTCCGGCTTCGCGATCTCCTGCGTTGGGGCGCTCTACTTCCTCTACGGCAGCAGGGTGCGCACCGTCTTCGGGGGCGCGCTGCTCGGGTTGCTGGGCGTGGTGCTGCTGGTCTCGAACATCTATCCCCCCTTCATCGTGCCGCTGGCGTACCTGGGGGCGGCGATCCTGATCGGATTCGGCGTCGCCATGCCCGGCGTCCGGTCTTCGCTGCTGGCGATGCCGAAAACGAAGCTGGTGATCGGGGCGGTGAGCGCGATGGCCATCGGCGCAGGCGTCTACGCGTTCCTGGCCATGGTGGCGCCCACGGTCGACGTCATGACCGCGACGGTGTTCCCCGGGCAGCGCGTATCGGTGCCCGGCGAGGCGGACGTCCGGCTTGGCGTCGTCGGGCTCTTCGAGTATCTGCGCGCGGACCAGGGGCGGTTTCCCGCGATCACGCCCAATGCGTCCGAAGCGGGCAACTTCCTCATCCTCGCGCCGTTCGCGCTGCTCCTGCTTCCGGTCTCCGGACTGTGGAGGCGTCGCGCGGGCATCGTGCTCGCACTGATGGTCTACATCGCCCTCGTCGCAGCATGGGTGTTCGTCGATCTCCCCCCGAGCGTCGCGTCGGTGTTGCAGACGGGCGGCTGGAAGTACGTCCCGAGCACGCGGGCGCTGTTCGGGATCGGGCTGGCGTCGGTCATCCTCTGCCTGCTGATCGCCTCGGGCACTGCGCGCGGCCTGCTTCCGCGCTACCCGCTGCCGGTGCGGCTGATCCTCGTGGGGCTGTTCGCGGCGGCAACCCTGGCAGTCGGACTGCATTTCAGAGCGTCGGATCCGGGCTTCTTCACGCTGGCGACCGTCCTCATCGGCGTATGCGCCGTGTCGATGATCACCGCGGGCATGGCGTTCGGTCGCATCGGCCTGCTGGGACTGGGGGTGGCACTCGTGGTTGCGCCTTCGCTGACGGTCAATCCGGTCTCCGTCGGTGTCGACTCTCTGATGCGCAAGCCGGTGTTGCTGGCCGTCGACAGGCTCGACGGCCCCTCCGACCGCTGGATGACCATCGACGACTTCGTTTTCAGCCAGGGCATGAAGGCGCACGGACTCGACGTCTTCAACGGCACGCGCATGTTGCCCGACCACGAGGAGATGGCGGTTCTCGATCCGGGCGGCAAGCACGCGGACATCTGGAACCGCTACGCCAACGTCGTCGTCGCCTCCGCACCGGGTCGCGCGGAAGCGGAGTTCGAACTGCCCGGCGCCGATCTGTACATCGTCAGACTGGACGTCTGCGGCCAGGCGCCGCGACGCCTGGGGATTACCAAGATCGTCTATACCCAGGCCGTGCCCGACCAGGACCTGCAATGCCTGCGCGAAGTCGCGATCGGCGAGCCGGGCGTGCGCGTCTTCGAGTACCGCGTGCCGCGTTGACGCGGTCCACCTCCACCCGACCCGCCGCCCCGGTTGCGCACGTCGCCTCCCGCGCGTTTATGGATAACCACCGATGATCCGCGAAATCCTGATGATCCTGTTCGTCACCTGTTCGACGCTGGGCAGCCAGTTGCTCGTCAAGCACGCGGTGACCCAGATCGCCGCGCGCGATCCGGTGCCCACGGGCGTGCAGTGGCTTCTGGCCGCGTGCCTGTCCCCGAGCGTGATCATGGCCGTCGCGATCCAGGGAATCGGCTTCATCGTCTGGGTGGTCGTTGTCAGTCGCGTGAAGCTGGGCATGGCATTCGCGATCTCCGGCGCACTGTTCTACGTGCTGATCGCGCTTTCGAGCTGGCTGTTGTATGGCGAGCGGCTCGCCGCGGCCCAGTGGGCCGGCCTGGTGCTGGTGTCGTGTGGCGTCCTGCTGATGACCCTCAGCGGCGGTCGCCCCGCCTGATCAGCCGCCACCAATCCTTCTCTGCCCGAACCGGACCACTGCTGTCCCGATCACGGATCCGACCGATGAAAATCCTCTGGTGTCACGAAGTCAGCTACCTCGACAAGCCTGTTTACGAGTACCAGGACTTTGCGGAGCGTCTAGCGGGACGTGGCCACGCAGTGGAAGTCATCGACTTCAGCGAAACCCGGGCCACCCCTCCCGGCACGCAGCGCGTGAGCCGGACCGGAGAGGGCGAGATCTCGCTCACGCCGATCCCCCATGGCAACCTGCCTGTCTTCAAGTTCTTCGAGGCGCGCGCGCGTTTCCATCGCATGCTGTCGTCGCGACTGCGCCAGGGCGACATCGATGCGGTCTTCGTCTACTCGGTCTTCGTCAACGGCACGCAGGCCATCCGCCTGGCACGCCGGCATGGCGTGCCTGCCGTCTATCGCGTGCTCGACGCGTACCACCAGCTGAGGCCGGACCGGGCGTCGCAGGCCATCCTGCGCGCGGGTGAGCGCTACATCTATCGCAATGCGGACCACGTGCTCGTGACCAACGAGAAGATGGGCGACTACGTGCATGCGCTGGCGGGGCGGGCGGTGCCGGCCAGCGTTCTCGACCATGGCGTGGACTGCGCGCACTTTTCTCCGCGCGTGCCCGACGCAGGATTGATGCAGCGCTACGGCCTGCACGACAGCGACGAGGTGGTCGTGTTCCTCGGCACGACATACGCGTTCAGTGGGCTGATCGAACTCGTCCGCCGCATGCCCGGCATCGTCCAGCGCCGTCCGAAGGCCAAGCTGTTGATCGTGGGCGGCGGTGAGCTGGACGATGCGCTGGCCGCGGAGGTCAACGCACTGGCGCTGCAATCCCGCGTGATCCTCACCGGAATGGTCTCGTACCAGGACGTGCCGCGTTACCTGTCGCTCGGCGGCGTGGCGGTCAATCCGTTCGAGATCAACGACATCACGCGCGACATCATTCCCATCAAGATCCTGCAATACCAGGCGTGCGGGCTGCCGGTACTGTCCACGCCCCTGCCGGACGTGGTCCGCAAGCACGACGATGTGCGGTCGGGTGTCCGCTACAGCGCCACGGACGCGCCGGACGCCTTCGTCGAGGCGCTGGTCGACATGCTCGACCAGCCGGGCGTGACGGCCGAACAGGGGCGGCGCGGGCGCCGCTTCATGGAGCAGGCCTTCTCGGTCGACGTGGCGATCGATCATCTCGAAGCCACGTTCACGACCCTGGCCGCGGCTCGACGCCGCGGCGGGTGAGGGCGGTTCAGGCGGGTTTGTGCCAGACCTTCCGGTTCACGTAGGACGTGTAGCTGAGCAGGATCCGCAGCACCTTGTCCGATACGTTGGTCGCGGCGTAATCGGCAACCAGCCGCGTCATGCGGCCATCGGCGATGCCCCGGGACGCGCGCGCCGATTCCACGACGTCCAGAGCCTGGCGTACGTCACGCAGCTCCAGCCCGGTCATGATGACCGCGCCTTCCTCGAACCCCTCCGGTCGCTCGTGCGCGTCCCGGATGTTGATCGCGGGGAAGTCGAGGATCGACGACTCCTCGGTGATGGTGCCGCTGTCCGACAGCACGGCCCGCGCATGCATCTGCAGGTGGACGTAGTCGAGGAAGCCGAACGGTTTCTCGAAGCGCACGCGATCGGGCGCGCTCAGGCCCAGCGCCTCGATGCGCTTGCGGGTGCGCGGATGGGTGGACACGATGACGTCCGAGTCCCGGTCCACCGCCAGGTGCGTCAGCACATCGAAGAGCTTGCGCAGCTTCTGATCCGAGTCGACGTTCTCCTCGCGATGCGCGCTGACGACGTAATAGCGACCGTCGACGAGTCCGAGCGTGCGGAGGATCCCGGAGCCATCGATGCCCGGCCGGTAGTGGTCGATCACCTCGCGCATGGGGCTGCCCGTGCAGATGATCTGGTCGGGCGGCAATCCCTCGCGCAGCAGATACTCGCGCGCGATCTGGCTGTAGGTCAGATTGATGTCCGCCAAATGGTCCACGATGCGCCGGTTGATCTCCTCCGGCACCCGGAAGTCGAAGCAGCGGTTGCCGGCTTCCATGTGGAAGATCGGAATCTTGCGACGCTTGGCCGCGAGGGCCGCCAGACAGGAATTGGTGTCACCCAGCACAAGGACCGCATCCGGACGGACGCTGTCGAGCACGACGTCCGTTTTCGCGATGATCTGGCCGATGGTTTCGGCCGCGCTCGCGCCCGCGGCCTCCAGGAAGAAGTCCGGCGTCCGGATCTTCAGCTCTTCGAAGAAGATTCCGTTGAGCTCGTAATCGTAGTTCTGACCGGTGTGAATCAGGACGTGATCGCAGTGGCCATCCAGCGTCGCCATGACTCTCGACAGCCTGATGATCTCAGGACGGGTCCCGACAATCGTCGCGACCTTAAACACGCATCGCCTCCAGCGGACCGAGCTTGGAGACCACTTCCTTCACGCCCTCGATATCCAGGCGATGCGTGTTGTGGGAGGTGTAATCCTCGAGCAGCGAGATCTCGGTTTCGCCTTCGGCCGTGTACTGGTCGTAGTTCAGATCGCGTGCGTCGGCAGGGATGCGGTAGTACCGGCCCAGGTCCTCTGCACGCGCCATCTCCTCGCGGGACACCAGCGTTTCGAAGAGCTTCTCGCCGTGACGGGTGCCGATGATGCGGATGGACGCTTCACGATCGAGCATCTCGGCGATGGCTTTCGCCAGCACCTGGATCGTCGATGCCGGAGACTTCTGCACGAACGTGTCACCGGGCTTCGCGTTGTGGAACGCGTGGAGCACGAGGTCGACGGATTCATCGAGCGACATCAGGAAGCGCGTCATCCCCGGGTCGGTGATCGTGATGGATTTTCCCGACAACAACTGGCTGACGAAAAGCGGGATCACCGATCCTCGCGACGCCATGACATTGCCGTAGCGCGTTGCTGAAAACACCGGGCCACTGCCTTGGCAGGCCCGGGACTTAGCCACCATGACCTTCTCGGCCAGAGCCTTCGACATGCCCATCGCGTTGATGGGATAGACCGCCTTGTCGGTACTGAGCACCACGACACGGGAGACATCGTTTTCGATCGCGGCGTTGAGAACGTTCTCGGTCCCGAGGATGTTCGTCTGCACCGCCTGCATCGGATGGAACTCGCAGGAAGGCACCTGCTTCAGCGCCGCTGCATGGAACACGAAATCCACGCCCTTGAGTGCGTCCTTGACGCTCTGGGCGTCCCGGACGTCACCCAGATAGAACTTCAGTCGATCACTGCCGATCGCCGAGCGCATATCGTCCTGCTTCTTCTCGTCCCGGCTGAAGACCCGGATTTCGCCGATGTCGGAACTGAGGAAGCGCCGCAGCACGGCATTGCCGAACGAACCCGTGCCGCCGGTGATCAGGAGGCTTTTGCCCTTGAAGGTGTCGAGATTAGTCATGTCATCCAAATCAAAGTGGGTTCGCGATCGTGTCAGGTCTGGAGCGGTCGAAGGCTTCGTTGGCCCATAGCATGACGACCATTTCCTCATCACCGATGTTCGTGATGTCGTGCGTCCATCCGGGCACGGTCATCACGACTCGCGCCTCTTCCGCGAGGGTGGTCAGTTCGTATGTTTCGCCGCTGACGACGTGCCGGAAGCGATAACGGGCAGCGCCCCGCACGACGAGAAACTTCTCGTTCTTCGTATGGTGATAATGCCCGCCGCGTGTGACGCCCGGTCCGGCCGTGAAAAACGAGAACTGCCCGGAGTCGGCTGTGCGCAGCATCTCCGAGAACGCGCCGCGCGCATCCACGTGGCGGGTCAGCGGGAACGAGAACGACGAGGGCTCGAGGTGTGACAGATAGGTCGCATAGAGGGCGCGGGTCAGACCGGTGCCCGTGCGAGGAATGTCCCGCGTGACCGGCACGCTTGCGAATTGCCGCAGCTCCTCCGCCAATGCGCCGACTGTG
>Ga0207791_1000108_pt1 | contig 24061 bp, 16 predicted proteins | sample HigsolmetaGSP16D_FD_184844 | JGI IMG/M metagenome (GOLD analysis project Ga0207791, IMG submission 184844) | High solid enriched microbial communities from the Joint BioEnergy Institute, USA - SP1-6-D (SPAdes) | ecosystem: Engineered > Bioreactor > SSF (Solid state fermentation) > Aerobic >...
TGGCATGTCGACAATGTTGTGGATAAGCCATCCAAGTCCATGGGCGGACTGGACGCGGTGGCCGTGGTCACGGAATCGCCAGCGTGATCGCGCGCACATCCGGATGTCGCTGCATCCAATGCGGCGCGGGAGCGGCGACCGCGTGGTGACGGGCTCCCGCCGCTCGGCCAGCGGTTGCTGATGTGGAGCACCGACGCAAGGCACGCTGGCCGCTGGAGGCACGTATCGGGCACGCGCGCAATGTGGATAAACGCATGGGTGGGCCGGTGGCCTGCACCGGAACCGGGACGCTGCTGTCCGCTGGCGCGCTGCACGCCGCGTGTCGGGGGTCGTCACGTTTGCGCGTGGGGAAATGCGTCGTCCCCGGTGACGGACCGTCATCCCGGCAGGTCGACGCAACGGCCCGCTTGACATGACGGTGCCGGCCTGTGTGCGGGCGCGCCATCCACAACTGCGGCGGATGGCCTGGCGATACGCCTGCGGACAAGTGGACCGGCCCCGCAGCGAGCAAGGGGCGTACAGGCCTGGTGAAATACTCGCCGATCGCGTCCCGCGGCATCCGCGAGGGTGTGAATTCGCGCACGCATTCCTGTCCACGCCGGGGCTGTCCGCCTCGTGATCGGCAGATCCGCTTGCCAGGGCGCGAGCATCTGGCCCATGCGTGTGCCGCGGACATCGCCGCCTCGCTAAACTACGGGCATGCGCTCCCGCCGCCGTCCGATGTCACGCACACCCCGACGCGTCCTCTGCGAGGCCTGCGTATGAGCGCCCGTCCGAGATTGCTCGTCCACGGCGCGTCCGGACGCATGGGACAGGCGCTGATCCGCCTCGCTGCGGCACGCGGGGACCTGCAGATCGTCGCGGCGGTGTCGGGCCGCGCGCCGAAGCAGCGGGTCATCGAGGGCGTGGCCCAGTTCGGGGCCTCCGAACTGCGCGGCGCGCCCGCGTTCGACGTCGCGATCGACTTCAGTCTGCCGGAGGGCTTCGACGCACTGCTGTCGACATGCGTCGATCGCGGCGCCGCACTGGTATCGGGCACAACGGGCCTGAGCGAACTACAACGCGCGGCGTTCAACGAAGCCGCCGCCTCGATTCCTGTGCTCTGGGCGTCGAACTTCAGCCTGGGCGTCGCCGTGCTGGAGGGACTGGTTGCGCGGGCTGCGGCCATGCTGCCGGGCTGGGAGTGCGACATCGTCGAGTCGCACCACGCGCGCAAGGTCGATGCGCCGTCCGGCACCGCCTTGACGCTCGGCGAGGCGGCGGCCCGGCACGGCGCGACGCCGCATTACGCATCCATCCGCGCCGGCGACATCGTCGGTGAACACCTGGTCCAGTTCACCGGCGCGGGCGAGCGCCTCGAACTCGTCCACCGTGCGACCAACCGCGACGTCTTCGCCCATGGTGCGCTGCACGTGGCCGCGCGCCTGATCGGACGACCGCCGGGCCGCTATGCAGTCGCCGACGTGCTCACCGACTGAACCGGTTGAACGGCGCCGTCGCCGCTGAATGCAGCGCGCCGGTCGCTGGCGCTGAACGGGCCGGACCCGTACAATTCCCGCTCGCCTGAACCCCCAGACCCCCGGACCGGTTTCCACCGCTCTGGCGGTTTCCTGCAACCTGACGTAGGCGAAGACCTCGTGACAGATTCCGCAATCCTCGTCCTTGAAGACGGCACCGTGTTCGAGGGCGTTTCCGTGGGCGCCCCCGGCCTGTCGGTCGGCGAAGTGGTGTTCAACACCGCGATGACCGGTTACCAGGAAGTGTTGACCGATCCTTCCTATGCGCGCCAGCTGGTGACGCTGACCTATCCGCACATCGGCAACACTGGCTGCACCGACCAGGACGACGAGGCGTCGAAGATCTGGTCGGCCGGCCTGATCGTCCGCAACGTGCCGCGTCGCCCGAGCAGCTGGCGCAGCGAAATGTCGCTGCCCGAGTGGCTGCGCGCGCGCGGCATCGTCGCGATCTCCGAGATCGACACCCGCAAGCTGACGCGCCTGCTGCGCGACCGCGGGTCGATGAACGGTGCGGTGATGGCGGGTGATGTCGATGTCGAGCAGGCGCTCGAAGCGGCGCGCAAGTTCCCGGGCCTGAAGGGCATGGACCTGGCCAAGGTCGTCAGCACGACCGAGCGTTACGGCTGGACCGACGGCCAGCTCGATCTCGACGCGAACGCCTTCGTGCAGGCGCCGGGCAGGTTCAAGGTCGTGGCTTACGACTATGGGGTGAAGACCAACATCCTGCGCATGCTCGCCGAGCGCGGCTGCGAGCTGACCGTCGTGCCGGCGCAGACGCCTGCCGCCGAGGTGCTGGCGCTCAAGCCCGATGGCGTGTTCCTGTCCAACGGCCCTGGCGATCCGGCGCCCTGCGATTACGCGATCGACGCGATCCGCGCATTTCTCGACGCGAAGCTGCCGACCTTCGGCATCTGCCTCGGCCACCAGCTGCTGGCGCTCGCCGCCGGCGCGCAGACGTTGAAGATGCCGCACGGCCATCACGGCGCGAACCATCCGGTGCAGGACCTCGACGGCGGCCGCGTGATGATCACCTCGCAGAACCACGGCTTCGCGGTCGACGAGGCCACGCTGCCGGCCAACGTGCGCGTGACCCACCGCTCGCTGTTCGACGGCACCAACCAGGGCATCGAGCTCACCGATTCCCCTGCCTTCAGCTTCCAGGGGCACCCGGAAGCTTCGCCTGGTCCTCACGATGTCGCGCCGCTGTTCGATCGGTTCGTGGCGCTGATGGCCGCGGACGTGCGCTGAGTTGCGCCTGTATCCGTCCGATTGTTCATTGGGGAGAGGGGTTATGAACTGTTTGCGTCGTGTCCTGTGCTGCATCGCGCTCGCTGTCGCCTGTGCCGGGTGGGGTGTGCACGCACGCGAGGTGCCGATCGAGGACTACTTCAAGGATCCCGAGTTCTCGAACGTCACGTTGTCGCCGGATGGGCGGCACATGACGATTACGGTGCCGAGCGGGGACCGGACCGTGCTTGCCGTGCTTCGTGTGGCGGACCGGCAGGTGGTCGGGCGGTTCGATTACGGCGCGGATCGGCATTTCCGCCAGGTCTGGTGGGTGAACAACGAGCGCCTGTTGTTCAATCTGACCTTCAAGACCGGCCGGTTCGATTTCGAAGTCCCTCGCGGTGATCTCTACGCGGCCAACATCGACGGTTCCCGACGGGTGGATATTCCCAACGGGAACACCTATCAGGTCGTGCAGACACTGCGCGACGGGTCTTCGGACGTGATCGTGCAGAGGTCGGTGGAAAACGCGTTCCTGTTCAAGCTCAATACGGTCAACGGGCGGACGAACGTGCTGGCGCAGTCCGCACTTGACTCGGGATCCTTCCTGCTCGACCACGAACACCGCGTGCGCTATGTCACCGGCGAAATGAGCGACGGGCGCGAGATCGTGCAGCGGCGCGATGGCGATCGCTGGACGACGGTGCACGAGCAGGAACGCAGCGGCGACGAGTTCGAGCCGATGTGGTTCGCTGGCGACAATCGCCGCGTGTACGTCCTGGCGAGTGAAGGTGGGGCGCCGGCGAGTGTGTGGTTGATGGACATCGAATCGGGTGAGCGCACGGCGGTCAGCAGCAATCCGAACGTTGCGCCATCGGATTTCCTGCTCAGCAGTGATCGCCGAACGGTGTTGGCAGTGCGCTACGACGACGGCCTGCCGAGCTGGGAGTTCGTCGCCAGGGATCACCCGGAATCAGCGGTGTTCGCAGGGCTGGTCAATGCGTTCGAAGACCGCATGGTCGATTTCATCGACGTAACGGCCGATGGTCGTTACGTCGGATTGCGGGTGTTTTCGGACACGGCACCTGCCGAGGTCTACCTGTTCGACCGCCAGTCGGGCCAGGCCTCCTTCCTCGTGTCCAGCATGGAGTGGATCCGCCCGGAGGAGATGGCCTCCGTGCGCCCGGTGCAGTTCACCGCGCGGGACGGACGCAAGATCCACGGCTATCTCACGCTTCCTAAAGGTCGTGACCCCAAATCCCTGCCGCTCATCGTCAATCCCCACGGAGGCCCTCACGGAATCCGGGACTATTGGGGTTTCAATCCCGAGACGCAGCTCTTCGCGAATCGTGGATACGCCGTGCTGCAGGTGAACTACCGGGGCTCGGGGGGCTACGGGAATGACTTCCTGCGCGCGGGCTACCGCAACTGGGGCACGTCGATGCAGGACGATCTGACCGATGCTGTCCGCTGGACCGTGTCCCAGGGCATTGCAGACGGCAACCGCGTCTGCATCTACGGCGCGTCCTATGGCGGGTATGCCGCGCTGATGAGTGCGGTCCGGGAACCTGACCTGTATCGGTGCACCGTGGGCTATGTCGGTGTGTACTCGCTCCCGATGATGAAGCAGAAGGGCGACATTCCCGGCAGCGCGTTCGGCCGCAGCTATCTCAATGACGTGCTGCCATCGAGCAGCGCGGAATTGCAGGCCCAGAGCCCGGCCTACCAGGTCGAGCGGATCAGGGCGCCGATCATGCTCGTGCACGGCGCGAAGGACCAGCGCGTCCCGATCGCGCAGATGAACTTCCTCGTCTCGCAGTTGCAGGCCTCGGGCAAGGCCGCCGAGGACACCGTGGTCGAGCCCAGGGAAGGGCATGGATTCCGCGACGTGGGCAACAACGTCAAGCTTTACACACGCATGCTCGCGTTCTTCGACCACCACATCGGCGAAGACGCGGTCCCCCGATAACCGGGGACGCGAGCTCCCTATCCAGCAGTCGAGTCAGAAAAGCAGATGCCAAAGCGCACCGACATCCAGACCATCCTCATCATCGGCGCCGGCCCGATCGTCATCGGCCAGGCCTGCGAGTTCGACTACTCGGGCGCGCAGGCGTGCAAGGCCCTGCGTGAGGAGGGCTATCGCGTCGTGCTGGTCAACAGCAATCCCGCGACGATCATGACCGACCCGGAAACGGCCGACGCGGTCTACATCGAGCCGATCAACTGGCAGACGGTCGAGAAGATCATCGCCAAGGAAAAGCCCGACGCGCTGCTCCCGACGATGGGCGGCCAGACCGCGCTCAACTGCGCGCTCGATCTCGCCGACAACGGCGTGCTGGAGAAGTACGGCGTCGAGCTGATCGGTGCCAAGCGCGACGCGATCCGCATGGCCGAGGACCGCGAGCTGTTCCGCGTGGCGATGGGCGAGATCGGTCTCGAGTGCCCGCGCGCCGAAGTGGCGCACACGCTCGAGGAAGCGCTCGACATCCAGACCCGCGTCGGCTATCCGACCATCATCCGTCCGAGCTTCACCCTCGGCGGTTCGGGCGGCGGCATCGCCTACAACCGCGAAGAGCTGATCGAGATCGTCAACCGCGGTCTCGAACTGTCGCCGACCACCGAAGTGCTGGTCGAGGAATCGGTGCTCGGCTGGAAGGAGTTCGAGATGGAGGTGGTCCGCGACACCGCGGACAACTGCATCATCGTCTGCTCGATCGAGAACCTCGATCCGATGGGCGTGCACACGGGCGACTCGATCACCGTCGCACCGGCGCAGACGCTGACCGACAAGGAATACCAGCGCCTGCGCAACGCGTCGGTCGCGGTACTGCGCAAGATCGGCGTCGACACCGGCGGCTCGAACGTGCAGTTCGGCATCAACCCGAAGGACGGCCGCGTGGTCGTCATTGAGATGAATCCGCGCGTGTCGCGTTCGTCCGCGCTGGCCTCGAAGGCGACCGGTTTCCCGATCGCCAAGGTCGCGGCCAAGCTGGCCGTCGGCTACACGCTCGACGAACTCAGGAACGAGATCACCGGCCGCAAGACCCCGGCCTCGTTCGAGCCGTCGATCGACTACGTCGTCACCAAGATCCCGCGCTTCGCGTTCGAGAAGTTCCCGGCCGCCGATGCGCGCCTGACCACGCAGATGAAGTCGGTCGGCGAAGTCATGGCGATGGGCCGTACCTTCCAGGAATCGATGCAGAAGGCACTGCGTGGCCTGGAAACCGGCAAGGTCGGATTCGATCCCACCGGTCTGGACCTGACCGACGAAGACGATATGGCGACGCTGCGCCGCGAAGTCCGCGAGCCGGGTCCCGAGCGTCTGTTCTTCCTCGCCGACGCGTTCCGTGCCGGCCTGTCGGTCGACGACGTCTACGCGCTGTCCCATGTCGATCACTGGTTCCTCGACCAGATCGAGGAGCTGATCGCGACCGAGAACGCCGTCGCGGCCGCCGGCATCGATGCGCTCGACAAGACCCGCCTGCGTGCACTCAAGCGCATGGGTTTCTCCGACGCGCGTCTGTCGCAGCTGCTGGGCACCGACGAGCAGGCGATCCGCGCCCTGCGCCGCGCTTTCGGCGTGCGTCCGGTCTACAAGCGCGTCGATTCCTGCGCCGCCGAATTCGCGACCGACACCGCGTATCTGTATTCGACCTACGAGGACGAGTGCGAGGCGCAGCCGACCGGTCGCGACAAGATCATGGTGCTCGGCGGCGGTCCCAACCGCATCGGCCAGGGCATCGAGTTCGACTACTGCTGCGTGCATGCCGCGCTCGCGCTGCGCGAGGACGGGTACGAGACCATCATGGTCAACTGCAACCCGGAAACCGTGTCCACCGACTACGACACCTCCGACCGTCTGTACTTCGAGCCGCTCACCCTCGAAGACGTGCTGGAAATCGTCGAGGTCGAGAAGCCCAAGGGCGTGATCGTGCAGTACGGCGGCCAGACCCCGCTCAAGCTCGCGCGTGCGCTCGAAGCCAACGGCGTGCCGATCATCGGCACCTCGCCGGACTCGATCGACCTGGCCGAGGACCGCGAGCGTTTCCAGAAGCTGGTCGACGAACTGGGCCTCAAGCAGCCGCCGAACCGCACCGCGCGCAACCCCGAGCAAGCGCTGGTGCTGGCGCGCGAGATCGGTTATCCGCTGGTCGTGCGTCCGAGCTACGTGCTCGGCGGCCGCGCGATGGAAGTGGTGCATGCCGACAGCGATCTCGCGCGCTACATGCGCGATGCGGTCAAGGTCTCCAACGATTCGCCGGTGCTGCTCGACCGCTTCCTCGACAACGCGGTCGAGGTCGACATCGACGTCATCGCCGATCGGGAAGGCAACGTGCTGATCGGCGGCGTCATGGAGCACATCGAGGAAGCCGGCGTGCACTCGGGCGACTCGTCCTGCTCGCTGCCGCCGTACTCGCTGTCCGACGACGTGCAGGCGCGTCTGCGCGAACAGGTCGTGGCGTTGGCGCGCAAGCTGAAAGTGATCGGCCTGATGAACACCCAGTTCGCGGTGCAGACCAGCGACGAGGGTGAGGAGACGATCTACCTGCTGGAAGTGAACCCGCGTGCCTCGCGCACCGTGCCGTTCGTGTCCAAGGCGATCGGCAAACCGCTGGCGAAGATCTCGGCGCGCTGCATGGCCGGCAAGACGCTGGCCGAGCAGGGCGCGACCGAAGAGATCGTGCCGTCCTACTACTCGGTCAAGGAAGCGATCTTCCCGTTCGCCAAGTTCCAGAACGTCGACCCGATCCTCGGGCCGGAAATGCGTTCGACCGGCGAGGTCATGGGCGTGGGCGAGAGCTTCGGCGCGGCCTTCGCGCGTGCGCAGGAGGCGGCGAGCATCAAGACCCCGCCGACCAACGGCAAGGTGTTCGTCTCGGTGCGTGACCCGGACAAGAAGCGCGTGCTGCCGGTTGCCCGCGACATCATCGCCCGCGGTTACACGATCGTCGCGACCGCCGGTACCGGTGCGTGGCTACGCGAGCACGGCATCGAGTGCGAGCTGGTCAACAAGGTCGTCGAAGGCCGTCCGCACGTCGTCGACCTGATCAAGAACGGCGAGATCGCGTACATCGTCAACACCACCGAAGGCAAGCAGGCGATCGCCGACTCGTTCTCGATCCGCCGTGAAGCCCTGCAGCACCGCGTCACGTACTCGACCACCGTCGCCGGTGCGAAGGCGCTGCTGCATTCCCTCCAATTCCGTGGCTCCGGCCCGGTCTGGGCGCTGCAGGAGCTGCACGCGCAACTGGCCGACGCGGCCGCCACGAACTGACAAGGAGCACGTTCATGCGCGCACCCATGACCCTGCGCGGCGCCCAGCGCCTGCGCGAGGAACTCGAAGAGCTCAAGTCGGTCAAGCGCCCGGCGGTGATCGAAGCGATCGCCGAGGCGCGTGCCCACGGCGATCTCAAGGAGAACGCCGAGTACCACGCCGCCCGCGAGCAGCAGAGCTTCATCGAAGGCCGCATCAAGCAGCTCGAAGGCGAGCTGTCGCATGCCGACCTGATCGACGTCGCCAAGCTCAATGCCGGCGACAAGGTGGTGTTCGGCGCGACGGTGGTCATCGCCGACAGCGAGACCGACGAAGAGAAGCGCTACCAGATCGTCGGCGACCTCGAAGCCGACATCAAGCAGGGCCTGATCGCGATTTCCTCGCCGGTCGCGCGCGCGATGATCGGCAAGCACGAGGGCGACAGCATCAGCATCGACGCGCCTGGCGGTTCGCGCGAGTACGACATCGTCAGCGTCGAGTACCTCGGCTGAGCGCAAGGCGCGTTCCGTTGAGTACGGCGACCTTCCTGCTGCCCGCCGCGGCGCGTTTCGGCGCGCAGCGCTGGCAGCCGGACATCACGAATGCGTTCGGCCGCGCCGATGCCGGCAGGCAGGACGCCGGTCGCCGCGCGCAGCTCGCGCGCCACGTCGATCTGCCCGCTGGCACCTGGCCGCTGGCCGCGCTGTCGCGGCAGGTCGATGCCGGCGATGCCGGCACGGACGGCAGCGTCTGGCTGCGCGCCGATCCCGCATGGCTGCGACCCGACATCAACGGCGTGCGTCTGATGGGTCACGGCGACACGCTGGTCCTCACGCAGGCCGATGTGGACGCGTTGCTGCCCGACCTGCAGGCGATGTTCGCCGAGTCCGGTCTCGCGTTGGACGCGCCGTCGCCGACGCGCTGGTACCTGCGCCTGCCGGCCGACACCTGCGTTCCCGCGTTTCCCGATCCGTCCGAAGCGCTCGGTACCGATCTGGCCGAGCACGAAGATGGCGGCGTCGACGCGCGCCGCTGGCGCGCGCTGGGCAACGAAGCGCAGATCCTGCTGCACAACCATCCGTGGAACACGACGCGTGCGGCGGCCGGCAGACCACCCGTCAACGCATTGTGGTTCTGGGGCGGCGGCACGCTGCCCGATGCGCGCCCCGGCACCCGCAGCCGGCATGCGCGGGTCTTCACCGACGACGCCACCCTGCATGCCTTGGCAGCGATCGCTACTTCCGCCGAACCATTGCCGTCGGTCTGGCCGGATCTGCGCGATCCCGTACTGGTCGATCTCGCCGGCATGCGCGACCTGCGCCGGTTGCAGGGCGACTGGCTGCGGCCGGCACTTGCGGCGCTGGCAGCCGGGCGGATCGCGACCCTGGTGCTCGACGACGAGGACGGACACGTGCGCACGTTGCGCCGCTGGCATCGCCTGCGCCTGTGGCGCAACGCGTGGACGCCGCCGAAGCCGGACGCCGACGCATGAGCCGGCAGGCGCCGACGATCCGCCGCCGCGAATCCACGGTCGGCGAGGGCTGGCCGTCGGCGGTGCCGCCGCTGCTGCGCCGGATCTACGCCGGCCGCGGTGCGCACGATCTGGCGAGCGCGCAGCCGAAGCTCGCGCAACTATTGCCGCCTGACGGGTTGTCGAACATCGACGCGGCGACCGCGCTGCTCGCCGATGCGATCGCCAGCGGAGAACGCATCCTCGTCGTCGGCGATTTCGATTGCGACGGCGCGACGGCGTGCGCGGTCGCGGTGCGCGGCCTGCGCATGCTGGGCGCGCGCGATGTCGTGCATGCGGTGCCCAACCGGGTCACGCACGGTTACGGCCTGTCGCCGGCACTGGTCGAATCGCTGGCGCACCTGTCGCCCTCGCTGCTGGTGACCGTCGATCACGGCATCGCCTGCCATGCGGGCATCCAGGCTGCGAAGGCCCATGGCTGGCGCGTGCTGGTGACCGACCACCATCTGCCCGGCGACGCGCTGCCGGGCGCCGATGCGATCGTCAATCCGAACCAGCCCGGCGACACGTTCCCGAGCAAGGTGCTGGCGGGCGTCGGCGTGATCTTCTACGTGCTGATGGCGTTGCGTGCGCGGCTGCGCGGGCAAGGCGATGCACGCGCGGGCGAGGCCGATCTCGGCAGCCTGCTGGACCTGGTCGCGGTCGGCACCGTGGCCGATCTGGTGCCGCTGGATGCGAACAACCGCGCACTCGTCTCGGCCGGACTGCGCCGCCTGCGCAGCCGTCGCGGCTGTACCGGCCTGCACGCGCTGATCGAGATTTCGGGCCGCGACGCCGCGCGCCTGACCGCCGCCGACATCGGATTCGCAGTCGGGCCGCGCATCAATGCCGCCGGACGCCTTGAGGATATGGCGATCGGCATCGAATGCCTGCTCAGCGACGACGCCGCGCATGCGCGCGAACTCGCCGGCACGCTGCACCAGATCAATGCAGAACGTCGCGCGGTGCAGCAATCGATGCTGGACGACGCCGAGGCCGCGGTCGCGGGACGCACGCCAGTCGAGCCGGCCGGCGCCGGCGTCTGCCTGTTCGATGCCGGCTGGCATCCGGGCGTGGTCGGGCTGGTGGCCTCGAAGATGAAGGACACGCTGCACCGGCCGGTGATCGCATTCGCACCGGCCGAACCCGGAAGCGACCAGTTGCGCGGCTCGGCACGGTCGATCCCGGGCCTGCACATCCGGGACGTCCTGGCCGCGGTGGGTGTCGCGCATCCGCGGCTGATCGAGCGCTTCGGCGGTCATGCGATGGCCGCAGGCCTCACGTTGCAGCGCGATCGCTTCGACACGTTCGCCGCGGCATTCGGCGACGCCGTCGAACGCATGCTCGACCCGGCCCTGCTGCGCGCGGAAATCCTGACCGACGGCGCACTGGGGGCCGAGGAATTCGACATCGTCCATGCCGCGCACCTGCGCGATGCCGGGCCGTGGGGGCAGGGCTTTCCCGAGCCGCTGTTCGACGGGGAGTTCGCGGTCGTCGACTGGAAGATCGTCGCCGGCCGGCACCTGAAGCTCACGCTCCGGCTCGACGGCCATCCCCGGCCGCTGTCGGCGATCCACTTCGGCGGCTGGCGCGATCTTGCGCCGGCCGTCCGCGAGCGCATCGTCTACCGCCTCGAGCCGGATGACTATCGCGGTGGCGATGCGGTGCAACTGGTGATCGAGCATCGCGAAGCGCTGCCTGCCGGCTGACGGTCGGCGCGTGCGTGCGCAATGGTGAATGCGGGTGCAGAATGCGCGTGCCACCGACACGGTCGCCCGCCGCCGTCCGCGCGGCGCGGCCGTCCACTTCAGTTCAGGGAGACGTACTTGAAGACTGCCCACACCTTGGCGCTCGCCGTCGCAATAGCGCTCGTGCCTGTGCTCCACGCCACCGCCGCCGATCCGGCCGAATCGATGACGCTCGGCGCCGAGCGGCGCGGCGAAATCACCAGCCGTTCCACGCTGAACCACCAGGACGGCTCGCGCAGCCAGCTCTACCGGGTGGACCTGCGCGAGGGCCAGGTTGCGCGCTTCTCGCTCGACGGCGCGCTGCGCGGTCGCCTGACCGCCTTCCAGGGCGGCGATCTGGTCGGCGCCTCCAACCCGGACGCCGAGCGCGCATCGATGGTCCTGCGCGCCAGGCGTGCGGGTAGCTACACCATCGCCGTCAGCGGCATCGATGCCAGCGCCTACGGCCCGTTCACCCTGCAGGCCGCTGCGATCGAGGCCTATGACGGCGCGCCGTTGCGCGTGGGCGCCGACATCACCGACTGGACCGATTCCAAGCGCCAGTTGCCGCTGCAGATCGACCAGCCCGGCTTCTACACCATCGACATGCTGTCGGACGACTTCGATGCGGTGCTCAAGCTCGACGGGCCGGGCACGTCGCTGAGCAACGACGATGGTGGCGAGGGCAGCAACGCCCGCATCAGCGCGCGCCTGGCGCCCGGCACCTACACGCTGACCGCAGAAGGCTACGGCAGCGAGCGCGTCAACGGGATGTACCAGGTCCGTGTCGCCACGCGCCCGCTCCCGGAGGGCGGCCTGCGCGAAGGCGGCGAGCTCACCGTCGGGGGCACGGTGACCGGGCTCTACGAGGGCAGTGCGCACGCCTACACCTTCTCGCTGCCGGCGCGCCGCGTGGTCCGCATCGACATGCGCAGCGACGAGATCGATCCCCTGCTGCACCTGTCGGGCAATGGCGTGGAGAAGACCGACGACGACGGCGGCGACAATCTCAACGCGCGCATCTCGCTGATGCTTGAGCCGGGCAGCTACACGCTGCGGGCGGACGCCGCGTCGGCCGGCGCGGGCCTCTACACGCTGGCACTGGCGGCGACCGAAGTCCCCGACGGCGCCGGCGGCGGCTCGCTGACGGCGGGACGTCCGACCACCGCGACGCTGCTGCCGGGCATGACCGATCGCTGGACGGTGTCGGTACGCAGCGCGGGCGAGTATACGATCGCCATGGAGTCCGACGCGGTCGACAGCTACCTGCGCCTGACCCGAGACGGCCGCGAGATCGCCAGTGACGATGACGGTGGCGGCGCACTGAACGCCCGCATCGCACAGCGGCTCGAGGCCGGCACCTATGTCATCGAGGCGTCCTCGATCGACAGCGACGTCGGCGGCGAGTACCGCATCAACGTCGACCGCCGCTGAGGCACCCGCCCGGTGGCCGGCCGCGGGGCCGGCACCGGGCGGGGCACCGCGCGACCTCCCGCATTCCCGGCCGCACTGCGGACGGGCCGGCGACTCAGGTCGCCGGAAGCATGGCGACCGGTTCACGGCCACCGTCGGCATCGGTGCCGCGCGGGAGCCAGCCGGCCGGCGCGCCGTCGGGTTCGCGCGCGCGCCACAGGATCGGCGCCCTGCTGGCCACCGCCTGCATCCGGCCCGCCTTGATCGCCGCTTCGGGATCGCGCAGGACTGCGACCACGTCGCAGGCGTCGGCCTCGCACCACAGCCCGGTCCACGCATCGCGACCGCCGCGCTTGGACGCGTAGAGGGCGCGATCGGCCAGATCCACGGCCTCGCGCCACCGTTCCTGCTGTCGCGCACCGGCTGTTGCATCCGCAGGCGGCCAGCCTGCGAAGCCGATCGATACCGACAACGTCACCGTGCCCTGGTCGATCGCGAACGGTGCATCGGCGACGGCCGCGCGCAGGCGCTCGGCCAGTTCGGTCGCGCGGCGCAGATCGAGCGCACGACAGGCGACGAGGAATTCCTCGCCGCCCCAGCGGGCGACCAGGTCGCCCGGCCGGCAGCACGCACGCAGACGCGCGGCGATCTCCACCAGGATCGCATCACCCGTGCTGTGGCCGTGCTGGTCGTTGCTGTGCTTGAAGTAGTCCACGTCGAGCAGGCACACCACGGCGCGCGTCTCGGCGGTGGCCTCCGGCGCCAGCGCCCGCAGCGCGCGCGTGGCCGCGCCACGGTTGAGCAGGCCGGTGAGGCTGTCGACCGAGCTGAGCCGGTACAGGCGCCGGTTGACCCGTCGCTGGTACGAGGCGAAGGCCAGCATCAGCACCAGCAGCACCGCCAGGCCGGCGATCGCGGCGCTGCGCAGGCGGCGGGCATGCGCCTGGCCGAGCGCTTCGATGCGACGCGCCTCGTGCAGTCGCGCGAGTTCGCCCGCGCTGTGCCGGTCCTGCAGTCGTGCCTGCAGGCCGGCCAGCGTGCCGAGGTTCTGCGTGCGCAGCGCGCGCACCTCGACGTCGCGCAAGGTCCGCTGGGCGTCGAGCGCCGTCTCGAACCGCCCTTGCGCACGCAGGGCCTCGACCTCCGCGCGCAGGGCATCGCGGTATTCGATGCGGAACTCGCCCACGCGGGCGAGCGTGGTGGCGGCGCGCGCGTGGCGCAGGGCCTGCGGCGCGAGCCCGGCGTCGAGGGCGAGCGCGGACATCCGCATCAGGGTGACGGCCGCGCCCGATGGATCGCCGGCGCGCTGTTCCTCGACCAGGCGCGCGAGCGCGGGCAGCGCCGCCGCGCCGCCGCTGTCGAGCGCGGTCAGTTCGGCGCGGATGCGTCGCACCACCACGTCCAGGCCGATGGCCGAGGCCTGCGGCAGGGCGGTTTCGAGCACCTGCCGTGCGGCGGGCAGCCGTCCTGCGCGCACGTGGTTGAGCCCGCGGTTGTACCCGAGGATCGGCTCGGACAGTCCGTTCGCATCGGCGATCGCCTGCGCGCGCGCGAAGATGCGTTCGGCGACCTCGAAGTCCTCCATCTCCTCGCTGTGGATGCTGCCCACGTTGTTGAGCATCTTGACCTGGGCCAGGTCGGAATCGCCGGCCTCGGCAACCTCGAAGGCGCGGGTGTAGAGCGCCAGCGCGCGTGGCACGTCGCCGGCCAGGTGCAGCGCCGCGCCCGCGTTGGACAGTGCGCGCAGGGCGAACTCGGGGGGCTGCGGTGTGGCGGCGAGCAGGGCCTCGATGCGGTCGACCGATTCGATCGCGGTCAGCGCGTCGCCGGTCAGCGCAGCCGCGCGGGCGAGACAGGTCTGCAGCTTGATCTCGTCATCGGCGGGCAGCGCGGCCGCGAGCGCGGCATGGGCGATCGCGATGGCGTCTGCCGGCCGTGATTCGCGCAGGTCGAGGCAGCGCTCGACCTGCGCCGCGACGCCCGCACCCGCGCCGACGCCCGGTGCAAGCGCAAGCGCCGGCGAGATGGCCACCATCGTCAGCGCGGCAGCCAGCAGGCCACCGCGCCTTGCGCGCATCCTCATTCGCTGTGCATCCCCAGCCAGTGCCCCCAATGGCGAGCGCGAGTCTACCGCCAAACTCCGCATGCCCGCGCGGGTCGCGCGAACGGAGCGGGCGCCGCCTTGCTAGAATCGCGCGTTTCACCGGACCAACCTGGCCCCATGATCGAACTCAATCCCGTCCGCCAGCGCATCGTCGACCTTCGTGGTCGGCTGGATGCGCTGAGGGGGTATCTTTGACTACGACGCCCGTCGCGAGCGTCTGGAAGAAGTCGAGCGCGAGCTCGAAGACCCGAACGTCTGGAACGATCCCGAACGCGCCCAGGCGCTGGGACGCGAGCGCTCGTCGCTCGACAAGACCGTCAACGGCATCCGCAGCCTGACCGAAGGCCTGGACGGCGCCAGCGAACTGCTCGAGCTGGCCGAATCGGAGAACGACGAGGACACCGCCCAGGCGGTCGTCGACGACGTTGCCGGCTTTGCGGCGCAGGTCGACAAGCTCGAATTCCAGCGCATGTTCTCCGGTGAGATGGACAACGCGGCGGCCTTCGTCGACATCCAGGCCGGCGCCGGCGGCACCGAAGCCCAGGACTGGGCCGAAATGCTGCTGCGCATGTACCTGCGCTGGGCGGAAAGCCGCGGCTGGAAGGCCGAACTGATGGAGGTGTCCGGCGGTGAAGTGGCCGGCATCAAGTCGGCCACGTTCCGAGTCGAGGGCGATTTCGCCTACGGTTGGCTGAAGACCGAGATCGGCGTGCACCGCCTGGTGCGCAAGTCGCCGTTCGATTCGGACAACCGCCGGCACACCTCGTTCACCTCGGTGTTCGTGTCGCCGGAAGTCGACGACAAGATCGACATCGAGATCAACCCGGCCGACCTCAGGACCGACGTCTACCGCTCATCGGGTGCCGGTGGCCAGCACGTCAACAAGACCGAATCGGCGGTGCGAATCACCCACGTGCCCACCAATACGGTCGTCGCCTGCCAGACCGAGCGCAGCCAGCACGCCAACCGCGACCGCGCGATGAAGATGCTGGCCGCCAAGCTCTACGAGCTGGAACTGCAGAAGCGCAATGCCGAGAAGGACGCGCTGGAAGCGACCAAGTCCGACATCGGCTGGGGCAGCCAGATCCGCAACTACGTGCTCGACCAGAGCCGCATCAAGGACCTGCGCACCGGCGTCGAGCGTTCCGACACGCAGAAGGTGCTCGATGGCGATCTCGACGAGTTCGTCGAGGCCGCGCTCAAGTCCGGCCTGGAGGCCGGCGCCAAGCGCGTCGACGCCAACTGAGTCCAGGGCCGCGCGATGCGCGGATCGCCCGATCCTCCACCGCCACGCCCGCAGCTGCCGGCATGGCATGCCCGGGCGACATCGCCCGTCGCGTTCACCACCGTTTCCGACCCCGCTTCTTCGAGCATCCCATGACCCAGCAGCCTGCTTTGCCATCGCCCGCCGCCGACGAGAACGCCCTGATCGCCGAACGTCGCGGCAAACTGGCGGCGTTGCGCGGGCAGGGCGTCGCGTTCCCGAACGATTTCCGCCGGCGCGACGAGGCCGGTGCCCTGCAGGCCGCCTACGCAGACGCCGAACGCTGGACCGGCGAGTCGCTCGAGGCAGAAGGCGTGCGCGTCGCGGTTGCGGGGCGCCTGATGGCCAAGCGCCTCATGGGCAAGGCGGCGTTCGCGACGGTGCAGGACGTCAGCGGCCGCCTGCAGCTGTTCCTGCAGGCGACGACGCTGGGCGAGCGCTACGACGCGTTCAAGGGCTGGGACGTCGGCGACATCGTCGCGGCCGAAGGCACGCTGATGCGCACCAGGACCGGCGAGCTGTCGGTCAAGGTCGATTCGCTGCGCCTGTTGACCAAGTCACTGCGCCCGCTGCCGGACAAGTGGCATGGCCTGAGCGACGTCGAGCAGCGTTACCGGCAGCGCTACGTCGATCTGATCGTTTCGCCCGATGCGCGCGCGGTGTTCGTCAAGCGTTCGCGCATCATCGGCGCGATCCGCCAGTGGCTCGACAGCCGCGACTTCCTCGAAGTCGAGACGCCGATGATGCATTACATCGCCGGCGGCGCCGCGGCCAAGCCGTTCAGCACGCACCACAACGCGCTCGATCTCGACCTGTTCCTGCGTGTGGCGCCGGAGCTGTACCTCAAGCGTCTGGTCGTCGGCGGCTTCGAGCGCGTCTACGAGATCAACCGCAACTTCCGCAACGAGGGCGTGTCGACCCGGCACAACCCGGAGTTCACGATGCTCGAGCTCTACGAGGCCTACGTCGCCTACGAAGAGGTCATGGACCTGACCGAGTCGCTGATCCGCGACGTCGCCACGCAGGCCGTCGGCACCACGGCGCTGGAATGGGACGGCAATGCGATCGACGTCGGACCGGCCTTCCGCCGCTGGAAGCTCGAGGAAGCCGTGCGCGAACTCAATCCGCAGATCAGCGTCGCCGACTGCCGGGATCGCGAGGCACTGGCCGCGCATTGCGCGCGCTTGGGCGTACACGTCAAGCCCGGCTACGGCTGGGGCAAGCTGCTGCTGGAAATCTTCGAGAAGACGGTCGAGACCGGACTCATCCAGCCGACCTTCATCACCCATTACCCGGTCGAGGTCTCGCCGCTGGCGCGCGAGTCCGACAGCGAAGCGGGCATCACCGACCGCTTCGAGCTGTTCATCGGCGGCAAGGAAATCGCCAACGGCTTCTCCGAGCTTAACGATCCCGAAGACCAGGCCGCGCGCTTCCGCGCCCAGGTCGACGCGCGCGAAGGCGGCGACGACGAGGCGATGCACTACGACGCCGACTACATTCGCGCGCTCGAGGTCGGCCTGCCGCCGACCGGCGGCCTGGGGATCGGCATCGACCGGCTGGTGATGCTGCTGACCGGCTCGTCGTCGATCCGCGACGTGCTGCTGTTCCCGTACATGCGCCCGCAAGCCGACGCCTGACGTCACGTCCTGCCGCGTGACGGCAGTCACATCGAAGCCTTCCGGGCATCGGATGACCCGGAACCGCGGTGTAGGAATTATCCGCGCCGATGGCGCGGGACTTGCTTCACAGGGAGATCGCCCGCGATGATGCAGGGCAGGGGACGGTTTTCGAGGAGGCCCACGGCATGAACATCGTCATTGTCGACGATCAGACGTCCGCGCGGACGATGCTGCGCCACATCCTGGAGGACATCAGCCCGGAGCTCGAGGTCTTCGACTTCGGCGACCCCGAGCACGCGCTGCGCTGGTGCGACGACCACCGTCCCGACCTGCTGCTGCTCGACTACCGCATGCCGGTGGTCGACGGCCTGGAGTTCGCACGGCGGTTCCGCCGTCCGTTGCTGCACCGGGACGTGCCGATCGTGCTGGTCACGGTGGTCGGCGACGAGCCGATCCGCCAGGCCGCGCTGGAAGCGGGCGTCATCGACTTCCTGGTCAAGCCGGTGCGCCCGCGCGAGCTGCGCGCCCGTTGCCGCAACCTGCTGCAGCTGCGCCAGCAGTCCGAGTCGGTCAAGCAGCGTGCGCTGTCGCTGGAACAGCGCCTGCTCAAGAGCATGCACGAGGTCGAGGAGCGCGAGCGCGAGACCCTGACCCGGCTGGCGCGCGCGATCGCCTATCGCGACGCCAGCACCAGTGCCAACCTCGAACGCGTCGCCGCGGTGGCCGGCATGGTCGCCGAGGCGATGGGCCTGTTCGAGGACGAGGTCAGGATGATCGAGCTGGCCGCGCCGCTGCACGACATCGGCAAGATCGCCATTCCAGACGCCATCCTGATGAAGCCGGGTCCGCTCACGGCCGAGGAAATGGCGACCATGCGCGAGCATCCGCAGATCGGCTACGAACTGCTGAGCAACAGCGAGAACCGCTTCATCCAGCTCAGCGCGCTGATCGCATTGCGTCACCAGGAGCGCTACGACGGCAGCGGCTACCCCGACGGCCTCGCCGGCGAACAGATTCCGCTCGAGGCGCGCATCGTCGCGATCGCCGATGTCTTCGATGCGTTGATGTCCAAGCGCCCCTACAAGCGGGCCTGGTCGATCGAAGAGGCGCTGGCCTACATCGGCGAGAACAGCGGTCGCCATTTCGACCCGCGTTGTGTCGAGGCGATGCTCTCGAACGTGCCGCGTCTGCAGCACATCTGCGCCCAGTTCGGCGGACGCCCCGCCGGGCCGTTGCAGTGAGCGCGGCGGGATGAACGCCGCCATCGGCTGGCTGCGCACGCGCCTGGCCGACCGCCCGGACAGCGAACACGGCCAGGCCACCGTGCGCCTGGTGATGCTGGGCGTGATCTACGCCTACCTGACGCTGTTCGTGGGTGGCAAGCCGGAGGTCGCGCACGCGCTCTGGCTTTCCAAGGCGTACCTGGCGATCGAGTTCGCGGTCGCGGCCGGCATCGTCGGCTGGCTGCTGTGGCGCCCGGGCGTCTCGCATCCCAGGCGGGTGCTGGGCATGGTGGCCGACTACAGCCTGATGGGCGTGGGGCTGTTCCTGCTCGGCGACCTGCTGGCGTGGCTGTACGTCGTGATCCTGTGGGTCACGGTCGGCAACGGCCTGCGCTTCGGGCCGCGCTATCTGTATGCGGCGATCGGGTTCGCCTTCGTCACGTTCGGCACCGCGGTGGCGATCACGCCCTACTGGCAGCAGAACCTGTCGCTGGCGATCGGCCTGCTGGTGGGCCTGGTCGCCGTGCCGCTGTACCTCAGTTCGCTGTTGCGCGCATTGACCGAAGCCACGCGTGCCGCCAAGGCCGCCAGCGAGGCCAAGGGGCGGTTCCTGGCGAACATGAGCCACGAGTTCCGCACACCGCTCAACGGCATCATCGGCATGTCCGACCTGCTGGTGACCACACCGCTGACGGCCGAGCAGCGCGACAGCGCGCATGTGATCCAGACCTCTGCCAAGGCGCTGCAGGTGCTGGTCGACGACGTGCTCGACATCTTCAAGATCGAGGCGGGCAAGTACCGCAGCACGCCGGCGGATTTCTCGTTGACCGAACTGGTGCGCGGCATCCAGGTCATGCTGATGCCGAGCGCGCACGCCAAGGGCCTGCGTTTCGAGGTCAAGGTCGCCGATGCGGTGCCGACCCTGCTCCACGGCGACAGCAACCAGCTCCGCCAGGTGCTGGTCAACCTGCTCTCGAACGCGATCAAGTTCACCGACAAGGGCCAGGTCGCGCTCGAAATCGATGTGCTGGCGAACGAGTCGGATCTCGAGCAGGTCCGGCTGCGGTTCTCGGTGCGCGACACCGGCATCGGCATGCCGCCCGAGGCCTTGACCGGCATCTTCGATGCCTTCGAGCAGGTGGACACGGGCCTGGGACGGCGCTTCGGTGGCACGGGCCTGGGCACCACCATCGCCAAGGGCCTGACCGAGCTGATGGGCGGCCGCATCCACGTCGAGAGCCGGCTCGGCGCGGGTTCGCATTTCTGGATCGAGGTACCGCTGGGCCTGGTCGCGCAGGGGCAGGTCGCCGCCACCGAGCCGGTGCCGAGCAACGTCATCGCCTTCGCCGACCCCTTCGTCCGCCATCGCGCGCGGGTCGAGCCGATGCGCATCCTGGTCGCCGACGACCAGCCGGCCAATCGCATGGTGCTGCGTCGCCTGCTGGAGAAGGCCGGTCACCGGCCGCACATCGTCGACGACGGCGACGATGTGTTGATCGCGCTCGAGGCGCAAAGCTTCGATGTGGTGATCACCGACCTGCACATGCCCGGCGCCGACGGCCTGGACATCATCCGGCAGACCCGCTTCATGGAGGCCGGCAGCGGCCGGCGTACGCCCTTCATCGTGCTCACTGCCGACGCCACGTCCGATGCGCGCGAGGCCTGCATCAAGGCCGGTGCGTTCGCGTATCTCACCAAACCCATCGTCACCGAGCGCCTGCTCGAAAAGCTGGCCGAGATCGCGCTGGGTCCGGCGGCGCCCGCCATCGACACCGTGCAGGCGCCCATGCCGGTGGCCGGCGACGGCAGCATCATCTCCCAGCACATCCTCGACGAGCTGCGCGAGATGGGCCTGGGCGAGGTCTTCGTGCAGCGCTTCCTCGGCGAATGCGCGCGTGACGCGCGCAAGTGCCTGGTCGATCTCGAAGAAGCCTCGCGCGCCGGCAACTGGGACGGTGCCCGCGATGCCTGCCACGCGCTCAAGGGCGCGGCGGGCAACATGGGTGCGGTGCGGCTGGCCGAGACCGCATCGACGGGCATGCGCATGCGCTCGGAGCAGTTGTTGCGCGAGTGGAACGGGCTGCTGCAGTCGCTCGGCCAGCAGCTCGACCAGGCCCTGGTCGCCCTTCGCGAACGCGGCGATCTGCCGCGCGCCGGCATGCCCGGGTCCGAAAAGGGCTGACCCGGGCGTCCTCTGCCCGGTCAGCCGACGTCGACGGCCTTGTCCTCGTCGGCCGCATCCGGGCGGCGCAGCTGCGCGCGCACCAGGCGCTCCATCGTGCGCAGCTGGCGATCGCCGAGCTGCAGGGCGGTGTCGACCCAGATCCGGGTGATACGCATCAGTTCCGCGTGCGGTACCGGATTTGCACCGTCGCGGACCTCGTGCAGCGCCAGGCGCGCGGCCGCGATGCGCCGGTTCTGCCGGATGACCTCGTGCACCGCGCGCGTGCCTTCGCCCTTGGGAACGAGCACATCGACGATGCCCATGGCGTGCAGTTCGTCGCTGGTGTACATGCGGCCGTTGAGCATCATGTCCTCGGCCACCTTCGGGCTGACCTTCTGGACCAGCAACGAGTAGGCGCCCATGCCCGGGAACAGGCCGAACAGCACCTCGGGAAAGCCCATCTGCACGCCGCTCTCGGCCACGATGGTCTGGCAGGCGAGCGCAAGCTCGAAGCCACCGCCCAGCGTGTCGCCCTCGACCAGCGCAATGGTGTGGGCGTTGCGGTGCAGGCGCGTGTGCAGCAGGTGGATGTTGTCGACGCATTCGCTGGCGTAGCGCAGCAGGCCGTCGCGGTTGCGGTCGCGGATCAACGATGCGAACAGCTTCAGATCGCCGCCCAGGTTGAACACGTGCGCGTCCGAGCCGAGCACGATGTGCGAAACGTGGCCCGGCTCCTCGGCCGCACGGCGCGCGATCGCGTCGATGGTCTGCTGGGCGAACAGGCGCAGTTCGCGGAGCAGGGCCGGCGAGAAGCAAGGCCGGTAGGTCGGGTCGGAAAACGCCTGCTGTGCGTGCATGAAGCACCAATGGGAATCATTGGAACCGTCGTGCTCGATACGGATGGTGGAAAGGGCGGCGGTGGTGTCGCCGTGCAGCAGCTCGACGTTGGTCATTGGAAATCCCCTGATGCGGACCTCCGCCGGTCGGGCGCCCGGCAGGCGTCCTTCTGAAAAATTTTCGCCCGATGCGCGCTTCTATGCGCGCATCGAGCGAAAAGGGCAAGAATTTCAATGGGCTAAAGGCCCAATGCAAAACCCGTCAATGCGGATATGGGATTTCCGTCACGCTTTCGCCTCGTCGCGCAGCTCGCGGCGCAGGATCTTGCCGACATTGGTCTTGGGCAGCTCGGTGCGGAACTCGACGATACGCGGGTGCTTGTAACCGGTGAGGTGCTCGCGCGCATGCGCCTTGACCTGCTCTGCGGTCAGCGAGGGATCCTTGCGCACGATGACGACCTTCACCGCCTCGCCGGACTTGTCGTCCGGCACGCCGATTGCAGCGACCTCGAGCACGCCGGGCATCATCGCGATGACGTCCTCGACCTCGTTGGGATACACGTTGAAACCCGAGACGAGGATCATGTCCTTCTTGCGGTCGACGATGTAGAAGAAGCCCTTCTCGTCCATCTTCGCCATGTCGCCGGTGTGCAGCCAGCCATCGGCATCGATCGCGGCGGCGGTGTCTTCGGGGCGTTGCCAGTAGCCGCGCATGACCTGGGGACCGCGGATGCACAGCTCGCCGACCTCACCGACCGGCAGCTGCGTGCCTGCCTCGTCCTTGATGCAGGCATCGGTCGACGGGACCGGCAGGCCGATCGAGCCGTTGTACTCGGCCAGGTCCATCGGGTTGATGCAGGCCGCGGGCGAGGTCTCGGTCAGGCCGTAGGCTTCCACCAGGGTCACGCCGGTGACCTGCTTCCAGCGTTCGGCGACGGCGCGCTGCACGGCCATGCCGCCGCCCAGCGTGAGCCGCAGCGGACTGAAGTCGATGTCCGAGAACCCGGGGGTATTGAGCAGGCCGTTGAACAGCGTATTGACGCCGGTGATGGCGGTGAAGGGTTCGCGCTTGAGCTCCTTGACGAAGCCGGGCATGTCGCGCGGATTGGTGATCAGGATGTTCTTCGCGCCCAGGCGCATGAAGACCAGTCCGTTCGCCGTCAACGCGAAGATGTGATACAGCGGCAGCGCGGTGATGATCGTCTCCTGCCCCTCGCGCGCAAGCGGTCCAATCCAGGCCGAGGCCTGTTGCATGTTGGCCACCAGGTTGCGATGGGTGAGCATCGCCCCCTTGGCCACGCCCGTCGTCCCGCCCGTGTACTGCAGGAACGCGATGTCCTCCAGCGACGTCGAGATCTTCGGCAGTTCGTGCCTCGCGCCGCGCGCGATGGCATCGCTGAAGCGGATCGCACCGTGGATGGTGTAGTCGGGCACCATCTTCTTGACGTGCTTGAGCACGAAGTTGACGAGCGCGCCCTTGGGAAATCCGAGCAGGTCGCCCAGCCCCGTGGTGATGACCTGCTTGACCTGCGTGTCGGCCAGCACGTCCTGCACGGTCTTGCCGAAATTGTCCATCACCAGCACCGCGGCCGCGCCCGAGTCCACCAGCTGGTGGCGCAGTTCCCGCGCGGTGTACATCGGGTTGGTGTTGACCACGGTCAGCCCGGCGCGCAGGACGCCGAAGGTCGCGATGGGGTACTGCAGGCAGTTGGGCATCATGATCGCGACGCGATCACCCTTCTTGAGCTTGAGTTCGCCGAGCAGGTAGGCGGCGAAATCGCGGCTGCGCGCGTCGAGTTCGCCGTAGGTGATCGTGCGCCCCATGTTGGAGAACGCCGGACGGTCGCGGAACTTCGCGATGGCCTCGTCGAGGACCGCCGGTACCGAGCGGTACTGCTCGGGGTCGATGTCCGCGGGCACGCCCGCAGGATAGTTCGCCAGCCACGGGCGTTGATCGGTCATGCATCCTCTCCCTGATTGAAGGCCGTCACTCGAGCCGGTGAGCGTACCTGTGCAATTCGCTCGATTGGAGCATAGGCTCTAGGGGGAGGCAAGGCGCGTTGCGGCGCGATTCGCCGCCTTTCGTCATCCTGCTGCCCCATGGAAAACACGCGCATGCGACTGACCCGATCGAAGTTCGTCACCTCCCGGGTGTTGCTGGGATTGGCCCTTGTGCTGGGCGCGTGTGCAGGCTGCAAGCGTG
>Ga0207791_1000113_pt1 | contig 23052 bp, 24 predicted proteins | sample HigsolmetaGSP16D_FD_184844 | JGI IMG/M metagenome (GOLD analysis project Ga0207791, IMG submission 184844) | High solid enriched microbial communities from the Joint BioEnergy Institute, USA - SP1-6-D (SPAdes) | ecosystem: Engineered > Bioreactor > SSF (Solid state fermentation) > Aerobic >...
CCTGTGCCCGGCCGAAGGCGCCCACGCCCGCCAGCCAGATCTGCTGCGCCGATTCGCTGATCGATTTGGCGAGGGCTTCACCACGCGCCGCTTCGGCAGCCGTGCCGCCGCGCTTTGCAGTCTTCTTCGTGGCGTTCTTCGTGGTCTTCTTGAACGTGGCCATCGGGTTCTCTCCGGACGTTGGTGGATGCGCGATGCGGTTGGCGATCGCGCGCGTGGACTACCGGCGTACGCGCCGGGTTGGGGATTGGACGATGCGCGCCACGTCGTCGAGCGCGCGGTGCAGGCGAGCGGTGGCCTCGGTGCGATACCCGCGGCGCGGGGGCAGTCCGTCGAGGAGTGTGCGCCCGGGGTCGTCGAGGATCGCCGCCCGCAGCGTGATGCCATGGACGGCGAGCAGGGGCGCAAGCACGTCGCGGCGCGCGCGCAGATCGGCCAGCGTGTGCCGGTAGCCGAGCGCGCAGACCCGGTGCCGGGTCGAGAAGCTGAAGGCGTTGAGGAAAAACAGTTCCGAGGCGTCGTCGCCGGGTTCGAACACGAGCTGGTCCACATCCGGATACTGCTGCGCGTACTTTGCCAGGCCCACCTGCATGCGCGACTGCAGCAGCGTGCGGAAGGTCTGCGACAGCACCGCCGGCAGTCCGCCGTCGGCGAGCGGGCGGCGTCGGCGGGGACGCGGCGCGTCGACGCTCGCGCGATCGGAGTAGGGCACCAGCGGGTTCAGTCCCAGCAGCAGGTCGATGTCGCGCTCGAGCAGCACCGAGGCGTGCATCGTGCGGCGCAGCGCACCGTCGACGTAGTCGCGCCCTCCGATGCGCACCGGCGGGTACAGGCCCGGCAGCGCGGCGCTGGCCTGCACGGCCTGAGAGATGGGCACCGCCGCCAGATCGCCGCTGCCGAACAACGCGGCATCGCCGCTGTCGAGATCGACCGCGACCACGTGCAGTGCCGCGTCGAGCGCGCGGAAATCATTGCTGCGCCCGCGCCGCGAGAAGACCTCCCGCAGGAACTGCTCCACGCCTGCATTGTCGAAGACGCCGGTCGGCACCACGCCTCCGAACAGCGGCGTGCGCGTGGCGCCGGGCAGCAGCCCGCGTGTCCAGTCGGCGACCAGCTGCGGAAGACCCGCGACACGCCGCGCGTACTCGCGAAACGCGGGGCGCAGGAAAACCTCGGTGCGGAACTCCAGGTCGTCGCTGTCGCCGGTGATGAACGCACGGCACATCTCCTCCACGTCCAGCCGGTTGGCGAGGCCGGCGGCGAGGAACGCGCCACTGCTGATTCCCACGTAACTGTCGAGACGGGTCAGGTCCAGCCCGTCGAGCGCTTCGTCGAGCGCGCGCAGCGCGCCCAGTTCGTACATGCCGCCCAGCGGCCCGCCGCCGGCGATGGCCAAGCCGATTCTCGGCGCGCCACTGGCGGCGCGTTTGCGGCGGTGTCGGGCAGGATGCAACGACAGCATGGCGACGCCTTGCAGGAGGTCCGATCGAGTCTAGCCACACGGTTCTGAAGGATTGCTCCAGACGCGGGCAAGCTCGACACTGCGCCAATGACGGCATCCGATCTTCCGGCGCGTCTGGCCAGGCGGCTGACTTGGCACCAGGCGCTACACGACCCCGAACGCGATCCGCGGGTCCGCTCGCACTGGCTCGGCGAGATACGGCGTTACCAGGCGGGGCGCCTGCGGCGGAGCTTTGCGCATTTCCTCGACGATCCGGCGCGCGCGCCCGCGGCGACGTTCTTTCTGGGCGATGTCTATGGCGACCGGGACTTCACCCGCCGCGACGCGGATATCGCCCGCGTCCTGCCGACGATGCGCCGGCTGCTGCCGGCGCGGTTGCTCGAGACGGTGGCCGATGCGATCGAACTCGGCGCGCTGAGCCAGGCGCTGGACCTGCGCATGGTGGAGGCGCTGCAGGCGCTGGCGCCGCGCCGGCGCAAGCTCGACGACGCGCTGTACGCGGCGGCCTACCGGCAGGTGGGCCGCGCCGGCCTGCGGCGACGACAGGTCCGGTTGATCGGGCGGGTCGGACGCGGTTTCGGCAAGGCCTTGAAGATGCGCGGTGTCTCGGCGCTGCTGGCGTTCTCGCGCGGACCGGCGCGACTGGCGGGACTGACCGGATTGCAGGGATTTCTTGAACGCGGCTACGACGCGTTCGATGCGCTGGGCGATCCGGACGCCTTCGTTGCCGAGATCGAGCGCGATGAGGGGGAGGTGTCGCGGCGCTTGTTTGCCGGGCATCCGGATCCGTACGGGCCTTGATTGTCGGAGCTCATTCCGTCATCACAGCGAACCTCGTTTCCGTCGTCCCGCCGGGGGCGACGGCTTGCACTGCAAGTCGCGTGTGCAGATCCTCGCCGAATGAAACCTGTCGCGAGACGCGACTTCGGGTCCTCAGAACTTCTCCGCCAGCACCCGACGGATCTCCGCCTCGATCGGACCCTGCATTGCCGACAGCAGGAAGCCGAGCTTTGCGGTGACGCGCAGATTGCCCGGCAGCAGCGAGATCGCGCCGTCCACGCCCGAGCGGCTGAAGTTGAGCTTGTCGCCGTCCCAGCTGTATTTCATGTCGAACCGTTCCGAGAGCTTCCTGGCCACGGCCTCGACCGCGGTGCGCGCCTTCTCCGGCGGCAGCGAGTGGGGGTGGGTGATGTCGATGCCGGCCATGCGCGACTCCGCGTGTTGTCGGGAGCGCCCATTCTGCCCGCGCCGTCGTGATGACGCGACAGCCGCTTGCGACGGCATGCTAGATTCCCGGCGCATGATCGCGCTGAAGCTGCGTTTCCCGACGCCCGGAGACCCTGAACTGCCACTCGACATCGGTGTGCACGGCATCGGCCGCGCGTCCGATGGTGCGTTGGCGCCGTGCGTCGATGACGGGGATGCGGCGGTGCGCTTCTGCGTCGATCGCCGCGGTGTCTGGCTGACGGTGGGCGAGGGCGTGCAGGGTGTCCATGTCAACGGACGCCGCGTCAGGCGCATGGCGATGCTGCGCACCGGCGACGCGATCTTCGTCGACGGGCAGGAGCTGCGCCTGGTGTCGTCCGCGCCGCCCGAGCCGGCGCCGCCCGACACCGGCCAGTGGGATGACGTGCCCGATCCCCGTGTGGTGCTGCGCGGCGTGGGCGGTCGTTACCACGGGCGCAGCTTTACGCTCGATCGACCGCGCCTGGTCGGTCGAGTCGCCGATGCGGACATCCGCATCGACGAACCCGGTTTCGCGGACCGCCATGCGCGACTTGAACGCGTAGGCGACCGGGTCAGGCTGACCGACCTGGGATCGGCCGACGGCAGCGTGGTCAACGGTGAGCCGATGCGCGACGGCGTGCTGCAGGCGGGCGACCAGCTGGTGTTCGATGCCCACCACCGGTTCGTCGTCGAGGCGCCGGCGCGGTCGATGCGCCGCGGGGACGATGGCGATGCGCTCGACGCGCGGCCGTTGATCGAGGACGGGCCGCAGACGCGACCAGGCCGCTCGCGACTGCCCTGGCTGCTGCTCGCCGCCCTGCTGCTCGCCGGGCTGCTGGCGGCCTTGCTGCTGTTCGGCGCGGCCTGAAGGCGGACGTACTGCAGCGGTGCCGCGCTGGCCGCACGCCGTTACCGGGCGCGGTGGTTCTCGCCGCTAGGGCCCGCCCGTCGTGCCGGTGGGGCGCGCGCCGCCGACCGCCTGCCGACGGCTGAAGGCTTTCCACACGCGCCATCCGAGCAGCAGCGTCAGAATGCCTGCATACATCGCCGGCTCGCGCCAGTCGGATTTCACGATCCACCAGAAATGCAGCACCGCGAGCGCCGCGATCGCGTAGATCGCCTTGTGCAGGCGACCCCAGTTGCGACCGAGGCGGCGCATCCAGCCCTTGGTCGACGTGACCGCCAGCGGCACCAGCAGCAGCCAGGCCAGGACGCCGACGGTGATGAAGGGACGCCGCGCGATTTCGGTCGCCACCTGTGACAGGTCGCCGACCAGATCCAGCGCCAGCCAGACCGCGAAGTGCAGGCTCGCGTAGGCGAACGCGTACAGGCCCAGCATGCGCCGGAAGCGGACCGGCGTGGTCCAGCCGCTGAGCTGCCGCAGGGGTGTGATCGCCAGCGTGATCAACAGCAGGCGCAGCGCGCCGATGCCCAGCTCGTGCTCGATCGCGACCACGGGCTCGGCGCCCAGTGCGTCGACGTTCGCGCCGCCGAGCACCTGCCATACGCGCCAGCCCAGCCAGGCCAGCGGCGCCAGGCACAGCAGATGCACCAGGCCTTTTCCGACGATCACCCCCGTCGGCGTGGACGCCCTGCGCGCAGGCGCGCGCGGCCCGGGGCTCAGTACCACTTGCGCAGGTCCATGCCGGCGTAGAGCGAGGCCACCTGGTCGGCGTAGCCGTTGAACGGCAATGTGTCGATGCGGTTGGCGAGCAGGCGATTGCCGCTGCCGGCGATGCGGCGTTCGGTCTTCTGGCTCCAGCGCGGGTGGTCGACCGCCGGGTTGACGTTGCTGAAGAAGCCGTATTCCGAAGGCTGCAGGTCGTTCCATGCGGTACTGGGCATGCGCTCGACGAACCGGATGCCGACGATGGACTTGATGCTCTTGAAGCCGTACTTCCACGGCACCACCAGCCGCAGCGGCGCGCCGTTCTGCTGCGGCAGCGGCTTGCCGTAGAGGCCGGTGGCGAGGAACGCGAGCGGGTGCATGGCCTCGTCGATGCGCAGCCCCTCGCGGTACGGCCAGTTGATCGAACGGAAGCGCAGGCCGGGCATCTGCTGGCGATCGGCCAGTGTGGTGAAGGCGACGTACTTCGCCTTCGAGTTGGGCTCGAACTTGCGCAGCACCGAGGCCAGCGGCACGCCGCCCCACGGAATCACCATCGACCAGCCTTCGACGCACCGCAGGCGGTAGATGCGCTCTTCGTTGGCGACGCCACGCAGCAGGTCCTCGAACGACACCCGTCCCGGCTTGGCGCACTCGCCACCCACCTCGACCGTCCACGGCGAGGTCCGCAGCGTCCTGGCCGCGCTCGACGGTTCGCCCTTGCCGGTGCCGAACTCGTAGAAATTGTTGTAGGTGGTGATGTCCTCGTAACGCGTCAGCGGCTCGTCGGTGCGGAACCCGCTGCGGGCCTGCGCGGGCGTCACCGGCGTGGTCGAGGCCGGCGGCGGCTCGGCATCGGCGCAGCCGGCCAGGCCGAGCGCAGGCGCGGCCGCCATCAGGGCAAGCAGGCGGCGGCGGTCGCGATAGACGACCTCGTCGGTGACTTCGGATTCGCGGATCCGCAGGGCTTCGCGCAGCGACATCGGAAACACTCCTCGGCGCTCGGCGCCACGACAGGAACCTCGACTCATACGTTGCCAGCGCAACCATTGGATGCGCGTCAAACTGCTGCGCTGCGGCATACTTGCCGGCCCCGAAATCCGTTCCGTGGAGTGTTCAATGGCGCGTGCTTACAACTTTGCTCCCGGACCGGCGGCCTTGCCTGAAAGCGTGCTGAAACAGGCACAGGCGGACATGCTCGAATGGGGCGATGCCGGTGCGTCGATCGTCGAGATGAGTCACCGTGGACCTGAGTTCATGGAGGTCGCCGCGCGTGCCGAGGCCGACCTGCGCACGCTGCTGGCGATCCCGGACGACTACGCGGTGCTGTTCCTGCCCGGCGGCGCGACCACCGCCCAGGCGCTACTGCCCTTGAACTTCGCCGATGCCGGCGCGACGGTCGACTACGTGGTCACCGGCCATTGGGGCAAGACCGCACTCAAGCAGCTCACGCCGTCGGTGCAGCTCAACATCGCCGCCAGCGGCGAGGCCGATGGCTACCGCACGATTCCCGCGCGCGAATCCTGGCGGCTGACGCCCGGCGCGGCCTATGTGCACATCACCGCCAACGAGACCATTCACGGGGTCGAGTTCCGCCCTGCCTGGGGCGAGCCCGCGCCCGACACCGGCGACGTGCCGCTGTTCGCCGATTTCAGCTCCAGTATCGCGTCCGAGCCGATCGACATCTCGCGTTACGGGGTGATCTATGCCGGCGCGCAGAAGAATCTCGGACCGGTCGGCATCTCGGTGGTGATCATCCGCCGCGATCTGCTGGAACGTGCCGGCCAGCCGCGCGCGAACATCTTCGACTACCGCGCGCAGCTCGCGAACGATTCGATGCTCAACACGCCGCCGACCTGGAACTGGTATCTGGCGGGTCTGGTATTCCGCTGGATGCTCGACGAAGGCGGCACGGTGGAATTCAACCGCCGCAGCGACGAGAAGGCGGCGCTGCTCTACGGCGCGATCGACGGCTCGGGCGGCTTCTACCGCAACGACATCGACGTCAGCGTGCGTTCGCGCATGAATGTGCCGTTCTTCCTGGCCGACGAAGCGCGCAACGACGCGTTTCTCGCCGGCGCGCGCGAAGCCGGCCTGATCGGCCTCAAGGGTCACCGCGTGCTCGGTGGCATGCGCGCGTCCATCTACAACGCGATGCCGGTCGACGGCGTTCGCGCCCTCGTCGACTACATGCAGGATTTCCAGAAGCGCAATGGCTGATTCGAAGAAAAAGACCGCAGGCGCCGCCAGGACGAAGACGCCGGCGGCGGCCAAGGTAGAGGCGGCGAAGGCGGCCGCGACGGCAGGCGTGGCCAGGCCCGATCTCGACGCGGTGCGCGCGCAGATCGACGGCATCGATCGCCAGATCCAGACGCTGATCGCCGAGCGCGCGCAGTTCGCGCGCCAGGTCGGCAAGGCCAAGGGCAAGCTCGCGGCGGCCGTGGATTACTACCGGCCCGAACGCGAGGCGCAGGTGCTGCGCCGCGTGGTCGACCGCAACGACGGTCCGCTGTCGGACGCCGAACTGGTGCGCCTGTTCCGCGAGATCATGTCGGCGTGCCTGGCCCAGCAGGAGCCGCTGAAGATCGGCTATCTCGGGCCGGAGGGCACGTTCTCCCAGCAGGCGGTGCACAAGCAGTTCGGCCATTCGGCCAAGGGCCTGCCGCTGGCGAGCATCGAGGAGGTATTCGACGAGGTGGCGGCCGGCAATGCCGACTTCGGCGTCGTGCCGGTCGAGAACTCGGGGCAGGGCACCATCCAGTCGACGCTCGACATGTTCCTGACCTCGCCGCTGAAGATCTGCGGTGAAGTCGAACTGCGCGTACACCAGTACCTGCTGTCGCGGACCGGCCGTCTCGACGACATCGAGCGCGTCTACTCGCACGGCCTGTCGCTGGCGCAGTGCAAGCAGTGGCTGCGGACCAACCTGCCGGGCGTGGAGAAGCATGCGGTGGTCAGCAACGCGGAAGCCGTGCGCCGGGCGAAGAAGTCCGACGACGCGGCCGCGATCGCCGGCGAGAACGCCGCGCACGTCTATGGCATGCAGGTCATCGCCGGCCCGATCGAGGACCGCAGCGACAACACCACGCGCTTCCTCGTCATCGGTCGCGCCTCGTTCCCGCCGTCCGGCAACGACCGCACCTCGCTGATGGTCTTCATCCGCGACCAGCCTGGCGCGCTGTATCGCATCCTCGAGCCGCTGGCGCGACGCGACATCAGCATGAACCGCATCGAGTCGCGGCCCGCCCACGGCGCGCTGTGGCAGTACGCGTTCTTCATCGAGGTCAACGGCCACGTCGACGAATCGCCGCTGAAGGATGCGCTGGGCGAGATCGACGCCTTCGCCGGCGAAGTCCGCGTGCTCGGTTCCTACCCGGTGGCGGTGCCGTGAGCGAGTCATCCTGGATCGCGAGGCCGGGTGCGCCGCTGCGAGGCGAAGTGCGCGTGCCCGGCGACAAGTCGGTGTCGCACCGCGCGATCATGCTCGCCGCACTGGCCGACGGCACGTCGCGCATCGACGGCTTTCTCGAAGGCGAGGACGCGCGTGCGACCGAGGCGATCTTCCGGCGGCTGGGCGTGGCGATCGAAGCGCCCGAGCCCGGCGTACGCATCGTGCACGGCGTCGGCATCGACGGCCTGCGCGCTGCCGACGGTCCGCTCGACTGCGGCAATGCCGGCACCGGCATGCGCCTGATCGCCGGGTTGCTGGCGGGCCAGGCGTTCGACAGCACGCTCGTCGGGGACGCCTCGCTGTCGAAGCGTCCGATGCGCCGCGTGACCGAACCGCTGGCGTCGATGGGCGCGCGCATCGACACCGGCGAGGGCGGCGTTCCACCGCTGCACGTGCATGGCGGCACGCCACTGGCCGGCGTCGCATTCGACAACGTACTCGCCAGCGCGCAGGTGAAATCCTGCCTGCTGCTGGCCGGTCTGTACGCCAACGGCGAGACGGTGGTGCGCGAACCGCGGCCGACGCGCGACTACACCGAGCGCATGCTCGCCGCGTTCGGCTGGCCGATCGAATTCTCCCCCGGCATCGCGCGCCTGTCGGGCGGCCATCGCCTGCGCGCGACCGACGTGCGCGTGCCGGCGGACTTTTCGTCGGCGGCGTTCTTCCTCGTCGCCGCGTCGATCATTCCCGGCTCGGACCTGTTGCTGCGCCGCGTCGGCATGAATCCGCGTCGCACCGGCCTGTTGCACGTGCTGCGTCTGATGGGCGCCGACATCGTCGAGTCCGATGCGGGCGAGGAGGGTGGCGAACCCGTGGCCGACCTGCGCGTGCGACACGCCCGGTTGCACGGTATCGACGTGCCCGAGCAGCACGTCCCGGACATGATCGACGAGTTCCCCGCGCTGTTCGTCGCTGCGGCCTGCGCGTCCGGCGTCACCCGCGTGACGGGCGCGCACGAGCTGCGGGTCAAGGAATCGGACCGCATCGCGACGATGGCCGCAGGCCTGCGCACGCTGGGGGTCGAGATCGAGGAGGCGGAGGACGGCGCCACGATTGCCGGCAGCGTCGCGGGCGTCGGCAGTGGCACCGTCGACAGTCATGGCGATCACCGCATCGCGATGTCGTTCGCGATTGCCGGACAGCGTGCGCGCGGCGAGGTGGTCATCGCCGACACCGCCAATGTCGCGACGTCGTTTCCCGGCTTCGTGGCGTTGGCGAACGGGGCGGGCTTCGGGTTGCGCGAACTGCCTGCGGGGCGCTGAGCGCCGAACGCGGGCGAGGCGGAAAAAAACGCCCGCATCTTGGGATGCGGGCGTCGGGTCGAGAGGCGCGGCAGGATCAGTGGTTCGCGTCGTCGAGCTTGAAGTCGATCGGCAGACGCACCGAACTGGCTGCCGGCTTGCCGTTTTCGATCGCCGGCTCGAACTTCCAGTCGCGCACCGCCTGCTGGGCCGCTCGGTCGAGGTCACGCGAACTGCTGCGTGTCTCGACCTGGACATCGGTCGCGTTGCCATTGGCGTCGACCTGCACCAGCAGCACGACCGAGCCTTCGACGCGGCTGCGCGCGGCCGCCGGCGGATAGGGGATCTCGGGTTGCGCGACCGGTCGTGCGGGACGATCGGCCGGCACTGCGGCTGTGGCGCGCTCGCGGGGCGGGGTGCGTGTGGCCGGCTCGCGCTCGACCGGCGCAGCTGCGGGATCTTCGATGACCGGGGTGGGCGGTAGCTCGCTGGTGTCACGCGCGCCGCGCTGGCTCAGCGCGTACCACCCCAGGGCCACCAGCACGATCAACAGCAGGACCCACAGCAGTGGGCTGGACCCTTTGCGCTGTGCGTCCGGAGCCGGCTCGACGGGTCGCTGCACGGAATCGTTCATGCCGCACCTCCATTCCTGAATGGGAGAGCCGAGCGTCCCATGGTCATCGTGCAGGAGGCGTCACGGTGCGGCGCTAGCCACCGGGCGCGAACGAGATCGGGACGCGCAGCTCGCCGGCGACTGCCTGGCCCCCGCGTACGGCAGGCTCGAAGCGCCAGCGACGCACGGCAGACACGGCCGCGCGATCGAGGCGTCGATGCTGGCTGCTCGAGAGGATTTCGACATCGTCGACGCGACCGGCCGCGTCGACCTTGACCAGCAGCAGCACCTCGCCCTGTTCGCCCCGCCGCAGCGATGCGCGCGGATAGTCCGGCTGCGGCGTGGTGACCGGGCGGGGCAGATGGTCCGGAAGATCGGCCGCGGCGACGGACGACGGTGCGGTGTCGGCCACCGGCGCCGGCACCGGTGGCGGTGGCGCGGCTTGCGGCACGTGTGCATCGATCCGGACCGGCGCCTGCGACGCCTGTGGCCCGGCATGGTCGAAACCCCCTGCCCGGGCATCCGCCGGCTGCGGCGCGGGGAGCGCGGGGAGTCGCGCGCCGTCCGCGGTGGCGGGCATCGCGTCGACTTCCGCGTCGGCGTCGGACGACGATCGCGAGAGCCACACTCCTGCGAAGAGCAGCACGCCCAGTACGCACGCACCCGCGATCAGCCACCAGGCGCGTGCTTCGGGCAGCAACGCGGCGAGCGAGCGCCGCAAGCGCGCGGCGAACGGTGGGGCAGCGGCAGGCATGGCGGGCTCCTTCATGCGGGGCCGCATTCTGGCACAGGCGCCAGGAGAGCCCGGACGCGCGGGTTCCGGGCGATAATGAGGTTCCGTACACCGATGCGAACTCTCTCTCATGCTCGATCCCGTCCTCCTGCGCCAGCATCTCGCCGACACCGCCGCGCGCCTGCGTGACAGCCGCGGGTTCGATCTGCCGGTGTCGCGGCTCGAGTCGCTGGAGGCAGAGCGCAAGCAGATCCAGGTGCGGACGCAGGAGCTGCAGAACCTGCGCAACACGCGCAGCAAGGCGATCGGCCAGGCCAAGGCCAAGGGCGAGGACGTCGCGCCGTTGCTTGCGGAGGTCGCCGGTTTCGGCGAAGAACTCAAGCTCAGCGAAGCGCGTCTGGTCGAGATCCAGGCCGACATCGAGGCGATCGTGCTCGGCGTGCCGAACCTGCCGGATGCCGGTGTGCCGGTGGGCCGCGACGAGGCCGACAACGTCGAAGTGTCGCGCTGGGGCACGCCGCGTACGTTCGATTTCGAGGTCCGCGATCACGTCGCACTCGGCGAGCGTCACGGCTGGCTCGATGCCGAGACCGCGGCCAGGCTCAGCGGCGCGCGGTTCACCGTGCTGCGCGGCCAGCTCGCGCGCCTGCATCGCGCGCTCGCGCAGTTCATGCTCGATCTGCACACCACCGAGCACGGCTACGAAGAGACCAGCGTGCCGCTGATCGTCAACGCCGACACCATGCGCGGCACCGGCCAGTTGCCGAAGTTCGAGGACGATCTGTTCGCGACGCCGTTCGGCGACGAGACCCGTTATCTGATCCCGACGGCGGAAGTGCCGCTGACCAACATCGTCCGCGACACCATCGTCGAGGCCGACCGCCTGCCGCTGCGCATGAGCGCGCATTCGATGTGTTTCCGCGCCGAGGCCGGCAGCCATGGCCGCGACACGCGCGGCATGATCCGCCAGCACCAGTTCGAAAAGGTCGAGATGGTGTCGATCGTCCGTCCCCAGGACAGCGATGCGGAGCTCGAGCGCATGACCCGTTGCGCCGAAACCGTGCTCGAGAAGCTCGGTCTGCCGTACCGCAAGCTGCTGCTGTGCACCGGCGACATGGGCTTCGCCGCGCGCCGCACCTACGACCTGGAGGTCTGGCTGCCGTCGCAGGACACGTATCGCGAGATTTCGTCGTGCTCCAACACCGGCGACTTCCAGGCGCGACGCATGCAGGCGCGCTGGCGCAATCCCGAGAACGGCAAGCCCGAACCGGTGCACACGCTCAACGGGTCGGGACTTGCGGTCGGCCGCACGTTGATCGCGGTCATGGAGAACTACCAGCAGGCCGACGGCAGTATCGAAGTGCCAGACGTCCTGCGTGCATACATGGGCGAGCAGTCGCTGATCGCATAGCGACGCGCACATCGATCGATGCAACGGATCGCGTCGATCAACGTGGTCTGTTGCAAAATTGGAATGCAGGTGATGGAATAGCGCGGATTGTCCTGATAGCGAGATTCCCCCATGCAGGATCTGAACGATCTCTACTATTTCGCGATGGTCGTCGAGCACGGCGGCTTCGCCGCGGCCGAGCGTGCGCTTGGCATTCCGAAGTCGCGTCTGAGCCGGCGCATCAGCCAGCTGGAGAACGATCTGGGCGTCAGGCTGCTGCAGCGCTCCACGCGCCGCTTCGCGGTCACCGACGTCGGCCAGAGCGTGTTCCGCCACGCGCAGTCGATGCTGGCCGAGGCGACGGCGGCCCGTGAGGTCGTCGACCGCCTGAGCGCCGAGCCGCGCGGCCTGGTGCGTGCCAGCGTGCCGGTCAGCATCGCGCAGCAGTCGATTCCGCAGATGCTGCCCGAGTTCCTCGCGCGCTACCCGCAGGTGCGCGTGCAGTTGCACGTCAGCAACCGCCGCGTCGACGTCATCAACGAGGGCTTCGACGTCGCGGTGCGCGTGCGCTCCAAGCTCGACGACGACGGCAGCCTGGTGATGCGCAGCTTCGGCCAGATCCAGGAACTGCTGGTCGCCAGCCCCGGCTATCTGGACCGCATGGGTCGGCCGAAGGATCCTGACGAACTCGACCAGCACACGACGATGAGCATGGGCGAGGACGAGGTGAAGCAGCGCTGGGACCTGCAGGCCGCCGACGGCACGACGCGCCGCGTCGAGCTCAAGCCGCGCGTGGCCGGCTTCGACTTCCCGATGCTGATGGCGCTGGCCAAGCAGGGACTGGGCATCACGATGCTGCCCGAAACCCTGTGCGCCGAAGCGGTCCGCAACGGTGAGCTCGAAGTCGTGTTGCCCGACTGGCACCTGCCGCAGGGCATCGCACACGCCGTGTTCGCCTCGCGCCGCGGCCTGTTGCCGGCGGTCCGCGTCTTCATCGATTTCCTGGCCGAGAAGCTGCCGCCGCTGATCGAAGCCTCCAGCCTCGATTGCCGCAACTGCGAGAAGAAGCCCGCGCCGGGCGCGATTCCGCCGCCGCGCATCTCCAGCGCGGCCGTGCGTGCGACAATGGCCTGACACAGCCACGCCACGCGGATGCGTGGCGTCCTGTTCTCCGGTGACACGGTTGCCGTGCATCGGCGCGCAACGGAGAGATGGCCGAGTGGTTTAAGGCAGCGGTCTTGAAAACCGCCGAAGGGTCAAACCTTCCGTGGGTTCGAATCCCACTCTCTCCGCCAGTTTCGACGGCTCGTACGGCCCGCGCCGGCGGGTGCGCACCCACGTGATGCTGGTCGCTGGCGTGCGCGGGCCACCGGCGCGTCGGGCACACGTTCAATTCAGTGCGGAAGGCTCTTCAAAGGGGAGCGGTTGCGCACCAGAGGCGCGCATTGCCTGGTCCGCGCGTTCGAGCACCTCGTTCCCGGCATCGATCACGACGAGGATGCGGCCGCTTTCGATTTCCGCTTCGAATGTGCGCCTGACCGGATCGGGCAGGGCCGCACCCACAAGAGAGGAGGCCCACGTGCCGACGGCCGCGCCGCCAAGCGTCGTCAGCGCAACGCCGGCCAGTGTCAGTCCCAACGGCGGTACCGCGACCGCGACGAGCCCGGCGAGCAGTCCGCTGGCACCGCCGATGCCTGCGCCGCGGAGCATCGCGTGCTTGAAGTCCGTCGAGGCTTCCTTCTGGTGCTCGGGCAGTGCCTGCAGTTCGATGTCGCCGCGGGCGATCAGCGAGACGTCGTCGTCGGAAAGCCCGGCATCGCGGGCAGCCCGTACGGCTGCCTCGGCTTCGGGCAGGGACCGGGTGCTATAGACGCGTCTGACCTTCATGGCGGGCTCCTCGCCGGGGGGTCGCCGCAGCATCCGGGCCGGTTCGTCAGCCGGCCGTGAACCTCAGCCCGGTCCAATGCCGCCGGCATTGCCGGACAGGTGCTCGTACAGGATGACGCTGCCGATGGCGATCAGGATCAGACCGCCGATGATCTCCGCGCGCTTGCCCACCAGCGCGCCGAGCGCCCGGCCCAGCATCACGCCGGTCGTCACCATGACCAGCGTGCAGATGCCGATGACGGTGGCAACCAGCACGATGTTCACATCGAGGAAGGCCAGGCCGACGCCGACGGCCATCGCGTCGATGCTGGTTGCAAAACCGGTGGCCGCGAGATTCCAGAAGCCGTGCGGCTTCGGGGCCGCATCGTCGTCATCGGGCGCGTCCTTCCGCAAGCCGGCGACGATCATGCGCAGGCCCAGCGCACCGAGCAGGCAGAACGCGATCCAGTGGTCCCATGCAGTGACGTAGGCAGCGGCGGCAAGGCCGAGTGCCCAGCCCACGACCGGCGTCAACGCCTCGATGATGCCGAAGATCGCACCGGCGCGCAGGGCGTCGGGCAGGCGGGGACGCTCCATTGCCGCGCCCTTGCCGATCGCGGCCGCGAACGCGTCGGTAGACATGGCAAAGCCGATCAGCAGGATCGAGAGAAAGGACATTCGGATGACCAGGGGCCGGGCGGACGCAGGCAACGACGCACCGGCACGCCCAACCTCCGTTGCGCCGGTACACCGCTGGTCTCGCCTACCGTGACTGGTTGCCTGCACCACGATCGCGACCGATCGAGTGTGTTGATGCAGGCGCCTTCGCGGACGCGAAAGCCGGCTACTCCCCAATGGGACGCGCATGGTAACGGCCCGTGTCACGGGATGCACACGTATAGCCGAGTGCATGTTTGATGCATGGCGCGTCGATGTGCGCCCCCCGGCCTTGGTGAACGCGGGTAACGCCAAAGGCGAGGATCGCTTGTGATCCGCGCGGGCAGCCCTATACTCGATGACGTCAGAGCGATGTTCTGGCTCCCGGGGGTGCACTGGCTTCGACGGGGGTCGCGAAATTGCCTGGTGCATGCCGAGGGGGCAGCTTTCCTCGTAAATCCAGCGGCAAACTCATAGTTGCCAACGACGACAACTACGCTCTCGCCGCTTAAGGCGTAAGCCCCGAACCCACTTGTGCCCGTGCTTGTGGATGTAGGGTCATCATCACGGGAAACAGCCGCGGCGGCCGCCTGTCTGCCGTGGTTGAACTCACAGGCTGGTCCCGGGATGCGCTTCGCACACCGTGCTGTTCCGGGACGAGATCCAACGGTGCGCTAAGCATGTAGGACCGGGGATGGAGTGCCTTCGGACGCGGGTTCAATTCCCGCCACCTCCACCATCTTCACTGAAAGCCGGGCCCTGGGGTCCGGCTTTTTCTTTGGCCGACCGGCTGGTGTCGTTATCCTGTCGTGATGACTGCGTCGATGCCGCGTCAAAACATGGGGACCGATCGCGTGCCGCGCCGCTGGCGGCTCCGGCGCAGCCACCTGCTTGCGTGTCTAGTGCTGGTCGGCGCGCTGGTAATGGTGGCGCTGTATGCGCGTGGTGCGGGCGAGCGCGAGCGCCGGCTGGCGGAGGCGGGGTTCATTTCGGATGCCGACCAGCTCGCCGACACGGTGCGACAGCGATTGCTGCAATACGAGCTGAGCTTGCGCGGCGGGGTCGCGCTGCACAGCGCCGCGGTCGAAACGCCGACGGCGCGCCAGTGGCGCGGCTACGTCGAGGGACTGGATATCCCGCGGCAGCTGCCGGGCATGATGGGACTGGGCTACGTGGCCTGGCTCGACCCGCCCTCGCTGGCCGAACTTCAGCTGCGGCGACGCGCGCTGGGCGAGGGGCTGTTCACCCTCAGTCCGCGCGGCGTGAGACCGCGATACGGCGCGATCCTGTACTTCGAACCGGAGGTCGAGTCGAGCCGCATGGCGATCGGCTACGACCAGTACAGCGACCCGGTGCGGCGCGCGGCGATGGATGCCGCCCGGGACTCCGGCGAGGTGCGTCTGAGCGCGCCGGTGCGGCTGCGCCAGAACGGGCGCGAGGGTCAGGCGGGCGTGCTGCTGTTCGCGCCCGTCTATCGGACGGCACGCCTGCCGCTGTCGCGCCTTGCACGTGAGAACGCGCTCGTCGGTTGGGTCTATGCGCCATTCCGAACGGCGGAGTTCATCGACCGGTCCATCATCCCGGTGGGGTACGACCTGGCGTTCCGCATCGTCGACATCTCGGAGGGCAAGGACATTCCCCTGCTGTCGTCGGACGGCTGGGACGAGACCGGCGCCCAGCCGGTGCTGCACAGCGTGAGCCAGTCGCTGTACGGCCGCAGCTGGCGATACGACTTCCAGCACGTCGGGCCGCTGACCACCGGCGGCATGCGCGAGCTGCAGGCGACGCTGGTCGCCGGCGTGCTGGCCTCGCTGTTGCTGTTCGCGGTCGTGATGACGCTGGCGCGCACCCAGTCGCGTGCCGAAACGCTGGCGCACCGGCTCAGCGACTCGTACCGGCGCAGCGAACAGCGCTTCCGCAATGCGATGGAGTACTCGGCGATCGGCATGGTGTTGCTCGACCGCAACGGCGCGATCCTGGAAAGCAATCCGGCGATGGCCGAGATCGCCGGCCTGAGCCAGGCGGCGATGGCCGGCACCGCGTTCAAGCGCTACTTCGTCGACGGCGCCGACGACTTCTCCCGCACGCAGGAGCTGCAGGCGCTGCGGGAGGGCGTGCATCGCAGCACGCGCCGACTGCGGCGCAACGACGGCGACATCCGCGAAGTCCATCTCGCCTCGACCCTCATGCCGGGCGACGACGGCAGCGACGTCGCCCGGCTGGTGCAGGTCGACGACGTGACCGAGCGCGTGCGCGCCGAAGCGCAGGTGCATGCGCTCAACCGGACGCTGGAATCACGTGTCGAGGAGCGTACGCGCGAACTCACGCAGGCCAACCACGAGCTCGAGTCGTTCGCATACATCGTGTCCCACGACCTGCGCGCGCCGCTGCGCAGCATCGACGGCTTCGGCCGCATCCTCGCCGAGCGCTACGGCGAGGTGATCGACGCCCAGGGCCAGGATTACCTGGCGCGGGTGCGCAATGCGGCTGCGCGGATGGACGCGTTGATCGACGCGCTGCTGAAGATGTCGCGGATCAGCCGGGGCGAGTTCCGGCGGACGCCGCTCGATCTCAGTCGCATGGCCCGGGAGGTGCTGGGCGAACTGCGGCAGTCCGAGCCCCAACGGGAGGTCGCCGTGCGGGTTGCCCCGGGATTGCAGGCCGAGGGTGACGCGGCGCTGGTGCGCAACCTGCTCGAGAACCTGATCGGCAATGCCTGGAAGTTCACCGCCAACACCGCGGGCGCGACGATCGAGTTCGGCGCCGAACCCGGTGGGGTGTTCTTCGTGGCCGACAACGGTGCCGGCTTCAACGCCGACTATGCGGGCAAGCTGTTCCGGCCGTTCCAGCGCCTGCATCGTGACGACGAGTTCAAGGGCCACGGCGTCGGGCTGGCGTCGGTGCGGCGCATCGTCGAACGGCACGGCGGCACGATCAGCGCCCAGGGCCGCCCCGGCGGCGGTGCGACCTTCCGTTTCACGCTCTCTTCCACCGCGACGCGTTGAGCGACGCGCGCATGCGCGGGCCGCTCGTGCGCCGTCGGCGCGTGATCACGCCGCGCGATTGTGCGCGCGCATCGCGCGCTGTTTGTCGCGCGCCCAGTCCTTGTCGCGCTCGGCATCGCGCTTGTCGTGCTTCTGCTTGCCCTTGGCCAGCACGATTTCCGCCTTGACCTTGTTGCCTTTCCAGTACAGCGCGGTCGGCACGAGGGTATAGCCGTCGCGTTGCACGCGACCGATCAGCATGTCGATCTCGCGCTTGTGCAGCAGCAGTTTGCGGCTGCGATGCGGGTCGGCGATCACGTGGGTGGAGGCCTGGGTCAACGGCGTGATCTGCGCGCCGATCAGGAACAGTTCGCCCTTGAGGACCACCGCGTAGCTGTCGCCGATGTTCGCTCGCCCGGCCCGGATCGCCTTGAGTTCCCATCCCTGCAGCGCCAGGCCTGCCTCGTACTTGTCCTCGATGTGGTACTCGTGGCGCGCGCGCTTGTTCAGCGCGATGGTGCCCGAGCTGTTTGCCTTATCCTTGCTGCCACCGCTTTTCTTGCTCATCCGTCCATTGTCCGCGAAGAAGGGTCCCCAGGCGAGTCATGCCCAAGATCGAACGTAGTGCCCTCGTCGGGCAGCCCGCCGAGCGCATGTACGCGCTGGTCAACGACGTCGCCGCCTATCCGCGCCGCTTCGCCTGGTGCGATGGCGCGGAGATCCAGGAAGCCACGGACGCACGCATGGTCGCGCGTCTGGACCTCGGCCTGGGCGCGTTGCGCACCTGGTTCACGACCGAGAACACGCTCACGCCCCACGAGAGCATCGACATGCAGTTGCGGGACGGTCCGTTCAGGTCCCTGCACGGGCGCTGGACGTTTCGCGCACTCGATGCCGGTGCGTGCAAGGTGAGCCTGTTGCTGGAGTTCGAGCCGCAGAGCCGGCTGATGCTGCCGGCGCTGACGCTGGGCTTCAAGGGTCTGGCCGACCGCATGGTCGACGATTTCGTCCGTGTCGCCGAGCGCGAACCGGTGTGATCACAGTGCACGCCGTGCGGGCCTGGCCCGGTCGCCACCAGACCTGGACGCTGGTATTGCCAGCCGACGCCCGCGTCGCCGACGCGCTGTCAAGACTGCGCGATCGCGCACCGGCCGCGCTGGACGGCGTCGCGGGGCAGGCGATCTACGGTGTGCGCGTCGAGCGCGACGCGGTGCTGCGACAGGGCGATCGGCTCGAGCTGCTGGCCGGGCTGCAGGCGGACCCGAAGGAGGCCCGGCGGCGTCGCGCCGCGGCCAGCCGCGACGCGCGCTGACACGCGCTCAGCGACGGCGCTGGTTGCCCTTCTCGCGGGGCAGGTTGCCGAACTTCCGCATCTCGGCCGCGAGTTCCGCGTCACGCTTGGGGAAGTACTCGCCCTCCCAGCGCGTCACCTGGTCGTTCTCGAAAAAGACCGTGAAGTTCTTCACCGTCGTGCGGCCGCGACGATCCGCACGCTCGGACGCGGTGTAGTCCCAGCGCTGGTGGTGGAACGGATCGGACACCGAAGGCGTGCCCAGCAACGCCTCGACCTGCGGCTTGCCCATGCCCACCTGCAGCTGCTCGACCGCCGAGGCATCGATCAGGTTGCCCTGGTAGATCGGCTGCTTGTAGATCACGCCGCACGCGCTGGTGGCAAGGGCGAGAACCGGGACGAGGAGAAGCTTGTGCATGTCGTGGAGACGGCCTGGAAATGACCGCCCGATGATACACTGCGCGCCACGCCGCGACCGCGATCCAGGCAGCTGGCGTTCAACCGCCAGTGGAATGCCGGCCCTCGTGCCCGGCCTGTTCCGGAGACCTCCATGGAATCGCTCGACCTGCGCAAGGCGGGATTGAAAGTCACCCATCCGCGGATGCGGATCCTGCAGCTGCTCGAGCAGCGCACGCCGCGCCAGCACATGACCGCCGAGGACATCTACCGGCAGTTGCTCGAGCAGGGTGACGAGATCGGCCTGGCCACGGTGTACCGCGTGCTGACCCAGTTCGAGGCGGCAGGCTTGGTGCTCAAGCACAATTTCGAGGGCGGACACGCGGTCTACGAACTCGATCGCGGTGGCCACCACGACCACATGGTCGACGTCGATACCGGCAAGATCATCGAGTTCGAGAGCGAAGAGATCGAAGCCCTGCAGCGGCAGATCGCCGAGCAGTACGGCTACATCCTCGAAGAGCACTCGCTGGTGCTCTACGTGCGCAAGAAGCGCTGAGCGTCCGGCGGGCAGCGCCCGCCATGCCCCGGTCCGATCAGGCGGCGCCCCTGGCGCGCCGTTCGCTCATGCGTCCGCCGTCGCCAGCAGCTTGCGTGCGGCCGCGCGGGCTTCCCTGCTGACTTCCACGCCGCCGAGCATGCGCGCCAGCTCTTCTGCGCGTGCGCGTTCGTCGAGCCGGGTGACGTGGCTCTCGGTGGCGCCTTCGCTGGCGGCCTTGTGCACGCGGTAATGCGCATGCCCCTTGGCCGCGACCTGCGGCAGGTGGGTCACGCACAGCACCTGACGGCTGGCGCCGAGCGCGCGCAGCTTGCGGCCCACGATGTCGGCGACCGCGCCGCCGATGCCCGAGTCCACCTCGTCGAACACCATCGTGGGCACCGCATCGTGGCCGAGTGCGGCGACTTCGATCGCCAGCGAGATGCGTGACAGCTCGCCGCCGGACGCGACCTTGCGCAGCGCGCGCGCCGGCTGGCCGGCATTGGCCGAGACCATGAACTCCACGCGCTCGGCGCCCTGCGGGTCCGGCCGTGTGGTTTCGATCGCTTCAACCGCGACCTCGAACACGCCGCCGCCCATGCCCAGCTCGTGGATCAGCGCGGTGGTCGCCGACGACAGCGCCTCGGCCGCCTTGCGACGTGCGACACCGAGCGTGTCGGCCGCGGTGCGCCAGCGGGAAAAGGCCGCCTCGATCTCGCCGTCGAGTTGCTGCAGGCGTTCGCCGGCGCCATCGAGCTGTTCGAGCTCGCCCGACAGGCGGGCCTGCACATCGAGCAGTTCCTCGGGCGTGACCCGATGTTTGCGCGCGAGTTCGTGCAGGCGGGCAAGGCGGGATTCGAGCGTCGCGAGCTGGTCGGGGTCGATGTCGAGATCGCCCCGGACCTGTTCGAGCAGGCGCGTGGCTTCGTCGAGCTGGATCGCGGCGGCGTCGAGCATCGCGTCGACATCGCCCAGCCGCGGCTCATGCGCGCGCATCCGGCCCAGATCGTGGCGCAACGCCTGCAGCGCCTGCGGCAGACCGAAATCGTCCTCGCCGCGCATGCGTTCCAGGGCGGTGTCGCAGGTCTGGATCAGTCCGGCGGCATTGGCGTGGCGACGGTGGCTGGCGAACAGATCGGCAACCGCATCGGCGTCCAGCGCCTGTCCCTCGAGTTCGGAGAGTTGATGGCACAGCCAGTCCCGGCGCTCGCCGACATCGCCGATGCCCGCCAGCGCCTGGCGCTCGTCCGCGAGCGCACGCCAGGCCTGCGCGGCGGCACGCACGTCGGCGAGCAGGGCGCCGTTGCCTGCCTGCGCGTCGAGCAGGGCAAGCTGGCTGCCGCGGGCGAGCAGGGCCTGGTGCTCGTGCTGGCCGTGGATCTCGACCAGATGGCCGGCCAGTTCGCCGAGCTGGGCGATGGTCGCCGGGCGCCCGTTGATCCAGGCCCGCGAGCCGCCGTCGGCGCGCAGCGTGCGGCGCAGCTGGCAGGTCGATCCGTCGTCGAGTTCGTTCTCGCGCAGCCAGCGCAGGGCCGGCGCCGCGTCGTCGAGCGCGAACTCCGCGTGCAGTTCGGCGCGTTCGGCGCCGTGACGCACGATGCCACTGTCGGCGCGCTGGCCGGACAGGAAGCCGAGCGCATCGACGAGCAGCGACTTGCCGGCGCCGGTTTCGCCGGAAATGACGGTCAAGCCGCGGCCGAACTCCAGATCGGACTGGCTGGCGACGGCGAAGTTGCGGATGGCGAGATGGGTCAGCATGGGTGCGGATTGTGCCTCGGGGGGCGGCGCCGGCGTAAGCGGGATGCTGGATAGCGCGCCGTCGTCTCACCGTCGGAGAATGCCGCTTGTGCTTGCAACGGCGCCAAGGCGCCCGTATACCGCCAGCATGCCGCACGAGCCCCGCCATCCCCTCGATTCCCGAGCGCGCCAGCTGCTGCGCACCCTGATCGCCCGGCACATCCAGGACGGCGAACCGGTGGGATCGCAGACGCTGGCGCGGCATGCGGGGCTCGACGTCAGCGCGGCGACGATCCGCAACATCCTCGCCGATCTCGAGGAAGCCGGGCTGCTGGCCTCGCCGCATACCTCGGCCGGCCGCGTACCGACCGCGCAGGGCTACCGGGTGTTCGTCGACTCGCTGCTGCAGGTCAAGCCGCTGCGTGCGCCGGAGCTGGAGCGGCTGCGCGGGGAACTGGGCGCCATCGGCGGGCAGCAGTCGCTGCTCGGCAGCGCCTCGGAGCTGGTGTCGGCGATGACCCATTTCGTCGGCGTGGTCTCGGTGCCACGCCGCGAGCAGCTGGCGTTCCGGCACATCGATTTCGTGCCGCTCGACGGCCAGCGGGTCATGGCGATCATCGTCTTCGCCGACCACGAGGTGCAGAACCGCATCTTCCAGACCCGCCGCAGCTTCGAGACCGCCGAACTCGAACGCGTGGCCAATTATCTGAACCAGCAGTTCGCCGGTCGCCCGCTGGGGGAGATCCGTACCGCCCTTGTCGAGGAACTGCGCAACGCGCGCGACGAGATGGAGGCGCTGCTGTCGCAGACCATGGAACTGGCCGAGCAGGCGCTGGTGCCCGGCGACGACGACATGCTGCTGGCCGGGCAGAACCGGCTCATCGGCGTGCAGGACCTGTCCGATCTCGACCGCCTGCGCGATCTGTTCGAGGTCTTCGCGCGCAAGCGCGAGATCCTGCAACTGCTCGAACGCACGATCCGCGCGCCGGGGGTGCGCATCTTCATCGGCGAGGAAACCGGACTGGCGCCGCTGGAGGGCATGTCGCTGGTGACCGCGCCCTACGGCGCGGGCGGGCGCACGCTGGGCGTGCTCGGCGTCATCGGCCCCACGCGCATGGCCTACGACCGGGTGATCCCGGTGGTGCAGGCCACCGCCAGCGTGCTCGGCGCGGCCTTGCATCCGGAGCCTTGAATCGGGGGCTGCCGGCCCCATAGCTGGTGCCGTCGGCGGCCAGACGACCGCCCCGGAACCGGACATGACCCAGCACCCGCACGAGCAGCAGACCCCCGAATTCCACGACGTCGACGGCGAGGCCCCGGCCCCGGTCGAGCAGCAACTGGCCGACCAGGTCGAGCGCCTGAGCGCCGAACTCGAGCAACTGCGCGCGCAGATGCTGCTCGAGCGCGCCGACCTCGAAAACCAGCGCAAGCGGCTGGCGCGCGAGGTCGACAATGCCCGTCGCTTCGCCAACGAGCGCCTGCTCGCCGCGCTGGTGCCGGTGTTCGATGCGCTCGAGGCCGGGCTGGCCAACGCCTCCGACACCGATCCGCTGCGCAGCGGGGTCGAACTGACGCTGCGCGAGCTGACCAGGGCCACCGAGTCCAATGGTCTGTCGACGGTCGCGCCCGCGGCGGGAGACGTGTTCAACCCCGAGCACCACCAGGCGATGAGCATCGTCGAGGTGCCGGGCGTGCCGCCGGGCACGGTCGCCCAGGTCTTCCAGAAGGGCTACCTGCTCAACGACCGCCTGCTGCGGCCGGCGATGGTCGTGGTCGCCAAGGCGGACTGACCGCCGGGCCGCGCCGCGGCCCCATCTCCGATGCGCGACACCGCTTGAACGCTGTGTTGCGTGGCCCCAG
>Ga0207791_1000114_pt1 | contig 22932 bp, 19 predicted proteins | sample HigsolmetaGSP16D_FD_184844 | JGI IMG/M metagenome (GOLD analysis project Ga0207791, IMG submission 184844) | High solid enriched microbial communities from the Joint BioEnergy Institute, USA - SP1-6-D (SPAdes) | ecosystem: Engineered > Bioreactor > SSF (Solid state fermentation) > Aerobic >...
TGGGTGAGCGTGACCAGGGCGGTGACATTGGTGTCGATCATCTGCTGCCACTGCGCCAGGTCGGCCTGCTGCGCCGGCGCGGTGCCCAGCGCCAGGCCGGCGTTGTTGACCAGTACGTCGATGTCGGCGAAGGCCGGCGGCAGCGCGTCGATCGCATCCGACAAGGCGTGTGCATCGCGCATGTCGAACGCGGCGGTGTGGACCTGCCCGGCCGGCAGTTCAGCGGCCAGCGCCTGCAGGCGTTCGGCGCGCCGGCCGGTGGCGATGACCTTCCAGCCGGCTGCAGCGAAGCGGCGCACGGCGGCGCTGCCGAATCCGGAGGTGGCACCAGTGATCAGGACGGTCTTGGACATGGGGAACTCCAGGAAGATAAGGGGGGGTGGACGCAACCAGATTCAAGCAACAGGGGGCTGGCTGGCCGTTGCGTCGTGTGCTCCTTGCAGCATTCTTCCTCTTTATGCCTCGCATGCGACGACATGGTCACGGCGAAGCGGCAGAAACAAAAGATGTGGCCGGAGCGTGTGCGGCAGTCGTTTCGGTGGCGGGTCGTTCGACAATCAATGGCGCTTTCCCCGGGCTTCGGGCATTGGCGATGCGTTGCTGGGGAACAGCACGTCCAATAGCAGCGTGTAACGTCGTGCATCTGAATCGGTGGCATGCGGTGGGGCAGCCCGCACCATCAGGCCCAGCGACACGCCAGCGCATCGGCGCATCACTCGCACTTACTGCGCCTTGATCGCGATGGCGGACAGGCCACTGCCGGTGAGCTTTTGCTTGGCCTCGGCCAGTTCGCTGGCGCTGCCATAAGGCCCCATGCGCACGCGATAAACCGTCTTGCCGCTGATGTCGGCCGATTCCACGCGTGCAGCCAGGCCGATCATCGCCAGCTTGGCCTTCGTCGATTCGGCATCGCCAGAGGCGCCGAATGCACCGGCCTGCAGGATGTAGCGGGCGTTGTCAGTGCCCCCAGGGGCTGCCGTCGTCGCGGCGGCGTTTGTTGCGGCCTTGGTGGCAGTGGCGGTCGGCGTGGTTGGCGCTGTGGTGCTGGTCGGAGCCGGCGGGGCGGCTGGCCGTGCCGGTACTGTTTCCGGCAGCGGTTTGGGTGCGCTGGCGGCGGTTTCCTTCAACGGTACCGGCACGCTGGCACCGCGTGCGGGCGCAAGCGGTTTGCCCTCCAACGCCGCACGCGCACGCGCGGCTTCTTCGGCGCGTGCGCTGGCAGCCAGTTCGGCATCGGACATCTGTACTTCCTTGCCGGGCAGCAAGGTGTAGAAGTCGTATTGGGTCTGTGCATCGCCGGGCTTGGCCTTTTGCTTGGGCCGCTGCGCGCTCGGCTTGGGTAATTCGGCCGGCGTGTCCAGGTCGGCGTCGGCCACCGGCTCGGGCTGCGCGTCCGGATTGGCTCGCGGGCCCGCGCGCAGGAAACCATCGCCGCCCTTCTTGAACAGGTTGGGTGCGGCCAGGAAAATCATTGCCGCGATCGCGGCGCCAGCCACCAGCCACACCCAACCGGGGGTGCCATTGCTGGTGTTGCGTCGGGCCTGGCTCTTACCGCGTCGTACTGCCATCTACCACTTCTCCGAATCGTGTCGTTGCAGGCCGGCTGGCCCAACATGCTGAGGCGGTCAGTGCTGAAACGCTGAGCGCCCGGTGAGCGCCACCAGCGCCCGAGGTTTGCGCTGGCCGAGCGTCTGCCACTGCGCTATGCGCTGCGCTATCGGCGTGCGATCGTCCTCGGCAGGGGCCGCCCGATTACATCTTTTCCGGAGCACTGACGCCGAGCAGTTCCAGGCCATTGGCAAGCACCTGTTGGCTGGCGACAGCCAGCGTGAGTTTGGCATCGCGCTCGGCGGCATCGTCCACCAGCACCTTGCTGTTGTGATACCACGTGTGGAACGCATGCGCCAATTCACGCAGGTATTGCGCGATCTGGTACGGCTCCAACGCCTGGCCGGCGATCTCTACCACTTCAGGGTAACGCGACAGCTCCAACATCACTTCGAGCGAGTACTCGTCGTCCAGGCGTGCCAGCTCGGCCAAGCCGTGGGCTTGGTCATATTTGTAGCCCTTTTCCTGCGCCTGGCGCAGCACGCTGCACACCCGCGCGTGGGCGTACTGCACGTAGAACACCGGGTTGTCGTTGCTACGTGCGCGCGCCAGGTCGATATCGAAGGTAAGCTGCGAATCGGGCTTGCGCGCGATCAGGAACCAGCGCACCGCGTCGGCGCTGGTTTCTTCGATGAGCTCGCGCAGGGTGACGTAGCTGCCTGCACGCTTGGACAGTTTCACTTCCTCGCCGCCACGCATCACCGTGACCATCTGGTGCAGCACGTATTCCGGCCAACCCTGCGGGATGCCCAGTTCCATCGCCTGTAATCCGGCGCGCACGCGCGTCAGCGAGCCGTGGTGGTCTGCGCCCAGTTCGGTGATGGCACGCTCGTAGCCGCGTTGCCACTTGGTCAGGTGATAGGCCACGTCCGGCACGAAATAGGTATAGGTGCCGTCGGACTTGCGCATGACGCGGTCCTTGTCGTCGCCGAAGTCGGTGGACTTCAACCACAACGCGCCGCCTTCCTCGTAGGTATGGCCGGAGGCGATCAGCTTCTGCACCGCTTCTTCGACCTTGCCGTCCTTGTACAGCGAGCTTTCCAGGAAGTAGATATCGAAATCCACCCGGAACGCAGCCAGGTCGTGGTTCTGCTCGTTACGCAGATACGCCACCGCAAAGCGGCGGATAGACTCCAAATCGGCTGGGTCCTTGGTGCCGGTGACTAGATGGCCTTCCAGATCGACGGTGTCGCCGGCCAGGTAGGCGTTGGCCACATCGGCAATATAGTCGCCGCGATAGCCATTTTCCGGCCAGCCGCCGCTGTCGGGCGTGAGCCCTTGCGCACGCGCCTGCACCGACAACGCCAGGTTCTCGATCTGCACGCCAGCATCGTTGTAATAGAACTCGCGCTTGACGTTCCAGCCATTGGCATCGAGCACGCGCGCCAAGCTGTCGCCGATCGCCGCCGCGCGACCGTGGCCGACATGCAGTGGGCCGGTCGGGTTGGCCGAGACATATTCCACGCCCACGGAGCGACCGTTGCCGGCCAGTCCACGTCCATAATCGTGGCCTTGCTTGATCACATGCGCCACTTCGCGCTGATACGCGGTGGGGGCCAGATGGAAATTGATGAAGCCCGGTCCGGCGATTTCCACCTTGGCCACATCGTCGCTGTCCGGCAAGGCGGCCAACAGCGCTTGCGCCAGCGCGCGTGGATTGCTGCGCGCGGTCTTAGCCAGCAGCATGGCGGCATTGGTGGCGAAGTCGCCGTACTCGCGGGTCTTGGGTCGTTCGACCACAAAATCCGGCGGCAGGGTGTCGGCAGGCAAGGTGCCGCTGGCACGCAAGGCTTCGATGCCTTGGCCTATCAATGCGCGGAGTAGGGCTTTCACGTGGGATCTGCTTGGAACCAAACCCGCGATTTTACCCGACCCCGTGCCACAGGGTCGGACCGATGGTTCAGATCGGGGCACCACTGCTCATTCCAGCCAACCGCGCTCGGCTAACGATACCGGCTGGCCATCGCCGATGACGAAATGGTCCAGCAGGCGGATGTCCACCAGTCCCAGCCCGTCCAGCAGCCGTTTGGTGATCGCGCGGTCGGCCTGGGAGGGCTCCGGATTACCTGACGGGTGGTTGTGCCCAACAATCACCGCCGCCGCGTTATGCAGTAGTGCCCGTCGCACGACTTCGCGCGGATGGATGTCGGCGCTGTCGATGGTGCCGGTGAACAGTTCTTCGAACGCGATGGCGCGGTGGCGGTTGTCCAGGAACAGCACGGCAAAGACCTCGTAGGCTCGGGCGCGCAGCCGCTGCGAGAAATAGCGACCCACGCTGGGTGGGTCGCTGAGCGCTTGGCCGCGTTCCAGCGCGCTCATCAGGTGGCGATGTGCCAGTTCCAATGCCGCAGCGAGCTTACAGGCCGAGGCAGGGCCCAATCCGGGCAGGCGCGCCAGCGTCCTGGCTGGGCGGTCCAGGAGCAGGCGCAGCGGGCCGTGCTGGTGTAGCAAACCCCGCGCGGTCTGCACCGCGTCCTGGCCGCGCAGGCCGGAGCCGACGAAGATCGCCAGCAACTCGGCATCGGATAAGGCGCTCGCCCCGTGTGCGAGAAGCTTCTCGCGCGGGCGTTCATTGGTGGGCCATTGATGGATATGCATATGGCGAGATTGCCGGTGCTCATCGCCGACTCCCATCAGGCCAAGCGGGGGCATCGGCTAATCTACTTGTCCTTGTAACCGTAGGACGACTCCGACGTGATCGGCTCCACTCAGACTCGCCCTCTGGACGGACAGCGTTTGCTGCTGTGCGTCGGCGGAGGCATTGCCGCTTACAAATCGCTCGAACTGGTCCGTCGCCTGCGCGACGCCGGTGCACAGGTGCAGGTCGCCATGACCGGCGGCGCGCAACAATTTGTCACTGCGCTCAGCTTCCAGGCACTGTCCGGGCAACCCACCCGCACCACGCTGTGGGACAGTGCTGCCGAGCAGGCGATGGGTCATATCGAACTGGCGCGCTGGGCTGATCGGGTGATCGTCGCCCCGGCCACCGCCGACCTTTTGGCGCGTTTGGCGCATGGTCTGGCCGATGATCTGGTCACCACGCTGTGCCTGGCCACCACTGCGCCGCTGACCGTGGCTCCGGCCATGAACCACTGCATGTGGCTGCATCCGGCGACCCAGGCCAACATCGCCACCCTGCGTACGCGTGGCGTGGTAGTGGTGGGCCCGGACGACGGCCCGCTGGCCGAAGGCGAATCCGGTCCCGGGCGGCTGGCCGAGCCGGCGGCGATCATCGCCGCGTTGCTTGGCAGCGGTGCTGACGCAAGCGCTACACCTTTGGATACCAAGAGCGCTGCTGCGCCGGTATTGGGGCCCAGTAGCGCGCAGCTGGATGGCCTGCGCATCGTGATCAGCGCTGGTCCCACCTTCGAAGATCTGGATCCGGTGCGCTATGTCGGCAACCGCAGCAGCGGCAAGATGGGCTACGCCATGGCCGCTGCAGCTGCCAGGCAGGGCGCCGATGTGGTGCTGGTCAGCGGGCCGGTGTCTCAGGCCACGCCAGCGGGCGTGCAACGCATCGACGTACGCTCCGCTGCGCAGATGCGCCAGGCAGTGCTGGGCGCATTTCCGGCAGACATCTACATCGGGGCTGCGGCCGTGGCCGATTACACCCCCAAGCGCGTGGTATCGCAGAAGATCAAGAAGATCGGCGAAACCCTGACCCTGGAGCTGGTACGTACCCCGGACATCCTGTCTGAGGTCGCCACGCAGACCGGCGCCCTGAAACTGGTAGTCGGTTTTGCCGCCGAAACGCACGACGTGGAGCACTATGCGCGTGGCAAGCTGGCAGCCAAGCGATTGGATCTGATCATCGCCAACCAGGTGGGGATCGAAGGTGGCGGCTTCGAAAGTGACAACAACGCGGTAACGGCCTATTGGCAAGGCGGCGAGCGCGGATTTCCCAGTAGTAGCAAGACCGAATTGGCCGACCAATTACTGGCCCTGATTGCGGAGAGATTGCAGGCATGAACACCCCGACCCAGTCCTTGCAGGTGAAGTTGCTCGACCCGCGTTTTGGTGATCTTTGGCCGTTGCCGGCCTATGCCACCGAATCCAGCGCAGGCATGGACCTGCGCGCCGCGCTGGAAGCGCCGATGACACTGGGGCCGGGCGATGCGGCACTGATCCCCAGCGGCATTGCGATCCATTTGTGCGATCCGCAGTGGTGCGCAGTGATCCTGCCGCGCTCGGGGTTGGGGCATCGCCATGGCATCGTGCTCGGCAACGGCACTGGTCTGATTGATGCCGATTACCAGGGACCGCTGCTGATCAGCACCTGGAATCGCGGTCGTGAAGCCTTCACCATCGAGCCGGGCGATCGCATCGCGCAGCTGGTGATCCTGCCGATCGTGCGCGTGGGCTTGCAAGTGGTGGATACTTTCGTGGACAGCGCACGGGGGGCGGGTGGATTCGGCCACACCGGCGTGCGCTGACGGGGGCGTCGCATGGGCAAGGTGAACGAGCGCGGGCAGGCGATGTCCAGCGTGCGTACAAGTGGTCCGGTATTGGGAGGCATATTGCTGCTGCTGGCTGCCTGGTTTGGCTGGAACAGCTATGCGCAGTGGCGCCAAGACGCGCTGGCGCAGGACCTGGAGCAGGCCCGCGACCACGCGGTGCAGGACATCGGCCAGGCGATGACCACCCAGGCCAATCACCTTGACGCCGTGCTCAAGCAGCCGCCTGTCATCGCTGCGTTGGCGGGCGGCGACGCGCTGGGGGCCGCATCGCTCATCCGTGCGCGCTTGAAGGATGCAGAGGATGTGCAGGTGTTGCCTGGCGATCTTTCGGTCGCATACGAAAATCCCAAGGACTTCGGCTACGCACGGCTGAGCCTGCTCGAATCGGTGCAGGTGGTCGACCATGCGCAGGTGCGTGTGGTGCGCGACGCCAACCAGATACGTTTGGGCGTGGCTGCAACGGTACGCCTGAGCGGGCAGCCGGCAGTGGCGTATGCACGCTTGCCGCTGCTCAGCCTCACCGGCCCGCTGGATGCGATTGCGGTGCCCGGCAGCGCCTATCTGGCCCTGCGCCAGGGCAGCTACAACGTCGCCCAGCAGGGCGATGCCGGTTTGTCCGATGCCGCCGAAACGTTGGCCAAGCCGCTCGGTACCAGTGGCTTGCGCGTGGCTGCGGCGGTGCCGCAGGGCGATGGCGGGCCACTGGGTCTGGGGACCGCCGGTTGCGCCGTCGTGGCGGTGTTGTTGCTGATCATCGCGGTGCTGCTGGTCCTGGCCAGCCGAGGTCAGGTTGCCTTGCCACGGCGTCGGCTTGCGGTCCAATCCAGCGCCGATGAACCCACCTTCATTCAGAGCTTGCAGCACGACACCCGACTTGCCGGGGACATGCATGCATTGGACCTCCAAGCCTTGCCCCCGTCCCCGGCATCGGTGCCGAAGGTGCACATCGCTACCGAGATGTTCCGCGCCTACGACATTCGTGGCGTGGTCGGTAACGATCTCAATCCCGGTGTTGCCGCCTTGATTGGCCAAGCCATCGGCAGCGCCATGCAGGCGCAAGGCCTGCGCGATGTGGTGGTCGGCCGCGATGGTCGGCTGTCTGGGCCGGAGCTGACCGGCGGCCTGATCGACGGCTTGCGACGCGCTGGCTGCGATGTCATCGACATCGGCCAGGTCCCCACGCCGGTGGTGTATTTCGGTGCCGATGCCCTACGCGCCGGCAGCTGCGTGGCGGTGACCGGCAGCCATAATCCGCCGGACTACAACGGCTTCAAGATCGTGATCGGCGGCGAGACGTTGTCCGGCGCCGCCATCGCTGACCTGTACCAGCGCATCAACGAAGGCCGCCTGCATACCGCCACTGTGCCCGGCGGGCTTGCGCAGCGCGATATCAGCGCTGCCTACATTCAGCGCATTGCGGACGACGTGCAACTGGACCGCCCGATCAAGGTGGTGGTGGATGCCGGAAACGGTGTGGCCGGCGAAATCGCACCGCGCCTGCTGGAAGCCATCGGCGCCAACGTGGTTCCGTTGTACTGCGACATCGACGGCACCTTCCCCAACCATCACCCCGACCCGAGCGAGCCGCGCAATCTCGACGATCTGGTGGCAATGGTGCAACGCTTCGATGCGGATATCGGCGTGGCTTTCGATGGCGATGCCGATCGCTTGGGCGTGGTGACCAAGGAAGGCGCAGTGGTGTTTCCCGACCGCCTGCTGATGCTCTTTGCTGCTGACGTGCTGCAACGTAATCCCGGCGCGCTAGTCATCTACGACGTGAAGTGCACCGGCAAGCTGTCCGATCACGTGTTGCGCAACGGCGGAAGCCCACTGATGTGGAAGACCGGGCATTCGCTGATCAAGGCCAAGATGCGCGAGACCGACGCCGAGTTGGCTGGCGAAATGAGCGGGCACTTCTTCTTCAAGGAGCGCTGGTATGGTTTCGATGATGGCATCTACGCGGCCGCACGCCTGCTGGAAATCCTGGCCCAGCGCGAGCAGACCCCGTCCGAGGTGCTGGATGCCTTGCCCGAAAGTGTCTCCACGCCGGAGATCAAGGTGCCGGTAGAGGGCGATGCGCACGCGCTGGTGGCGCGCTTTATCGCGCGCGCACAGGCCGGCGAACAATCGCCGTTCGAGGCGGCGCGGCTGTCCACGATCGACGGATTGCGCGCAGACTTTGTCGACGGTTGGGGGCTGGTACGCGCCTCCAACACCACACCGGTGCTTGTGCTGCGTTTCGAAGCCGACAGTGAGGCTGCATTGCAACGGATTCGCACGCTGTTCCGCAACGAACTGCGGACCTTGCTGCCTGAGCATCCGTTGACTTTCTGATTGCCAGAGGCGGTGACCGCTGCATTGCCGGGTGAGAGGTAGTGCAGCATGCGAATGCTCCCATCCGATACGGCCACGGCGTGAACGGTCACCATCGTGTTCCCTCCGTTCCGGTCAGCTAGGCAGCATCGTGTGGCGTGGTGATCGGCGTCGCAGGGTGATCGTCCGCCAACAACCACACCGCATCCCAGTACGGATACTCGCCGATCTGCTCGGCGAGCCCTGCACGCAAAGGCAGTGCGACCAACGAGCGTGCGAACTGTCGATGATCGTCCTGTCGCCGGAGCGCTGAAATCTGCATCTGCGGCTGCCACACGGTTCCACCCCGGCCGCGTGCGCGATTGATCGCATCTGCAGCCGTCAGTCGTGCCCTCTCAGCAAGTTGCAGCAAACCGGCTTTGCGCGGCGCATGCAGCAGCCCGCACCACGCATCAGGCAGCAGCACCCAGCACAGCAACTGCGCACCTTGCCAATGCCGTGGTAACCCTAAGCTGGCAGCTGCTGCGCGAGCACAGCGCCAGTCGGCAAACAGCGGCACGTTCTGATGCGTGGGCAGCCGCAGATGCCAATACGCTGCCTCACGCGGTGGCATGGAGATAGGGCGGTGACCGAGCGCGCTGGGCATGATCACAGCTTGGCCGTGTCACAACAGGGGCAACACTGGCTGGCGCCCTCATCTTGCGTCGGCCACTTGCGCAGGCAGATGTCCGGAAACCAGGCATCTGTCCTCAGCGCTATCGCCAGGCAGCACGCAGCAGGTGAGACGCAGGCCATGGGTCACACCGCAAGGGACTGAGCCAGCGATGTGCGATTCGTCGTGGTTGACACCCGGATCGTATTAATGTGCCGAGCTGCTCATCAACGACGATCGATCACAAAACAAACATCCGCATCCAATGCTCTGGATCCTCAGATGTGGATCGTCGATCCTCGCATCAATGGCCCGCTCGGTCGCGCTTCCAGCCGCGATGCTTCACATCCAGATACAGGCTGTAAACCGCGGTAAACGCCGGAAACAGGTTTTGCAGCACGCCTACCGAGTCCTGCTTGGCGGAAAATACGAAGTAGCTCAGCGTCATCAGGCTGCCAACCACGCTCATATACCAGAACATGCGCGGAATCACCGGCTTGCCGGCGCGTTTGGAAGCAACGAACTGCACCAGCCAGCGCCCACCGAACATCAGCGCACCCACATAGCCGATCAGCTTCCAACCGGTGACATGGATGCCGGTCCAGTACAGCCAGGTCAGTTGTTGGTCGAGAACAGCCGGTTGCATCAACGCTCTACCACCACAGTGCGCTTGCTGCGGGTGATCAACCAAGCCACGCCGCGCAAATCGCGGATGCCGACCAGGGCGCGATTGAGATTGTTGTACTTGGACATGCCAGCGGTGCGATGGCGGTGGTTGACTGGCACGCTCACCGTGCGCCAGCCAGCGCGCTGCATCAGCGCCGGCAGGTAACGATGCATGTGGTCGAAGTAGGGCAGGTCCAGAAACGCCTCTCGCTCGAACAGTTTGATACCGCAGCCGGTGTCGGGCGTGTTGTCGTGCAGCATGCGCGAGCGGATTGCGTTGGCCCATTTGCTGGCCCAGCGCTTGGAGCCGGAATCCTGGCGATTGACCCGCCAGCCTGCGAACAGCTTGACCTGGGCATCGGCCTGGCTGCGAGCGATGAGCAGCTTGGGGACATCGGCTGGATCGTTCTGGCCGTCGCCATCGAGCGTGGCGATCCAGCTGGCGCGTGCGGCCTTGACCCCGTTGCGCACGGCTGTACTCTGACCGCTTCGGGTGAGATGGTGCAGCACGCGCAGTTCCGGCGTGATGTTCTTCAGGCTCTGCAGCACTGTCAGCGTGTCATCGCGGGAATGATCGTCGACATAGACGATTTCGAAGCCCACCACGCCGCGCAAGGCGCTGACGATTTCGGCAACCAGCGTGGAAACGTTATCGCGCTCGTTGAACACCGGGACGACGACAGACAGCTGAGGTTGGCTCATGGATGCGGGTTGGCCGGTTGAAGGCTGAACGAAAAGATCGCGCATTGTGCCTCGACTATCTGAGTCGGGCATGAAGCGAGCACGCGTTACACGTATCTAGAACGCCCAACAACACGACCGCGCAGCGGCCAGACAGGCGCGACCGGTGTTTGGCATCGCCCCACGACATCCTGCGTTGCGTGCGCCCACTAACCGCCAACGCGCCGATGCCGTCAAACCCCGACAAGGACTAGGCGCGCTCGCCGAAGTACTGCCGGCACCAGTGCACCACCTGCGGCAGCCCACGCTCGACCCGGGTGGCCGGCTCGAACCCAAACGCGGCCTGCGCGCGCTGTGTATCGGCCATGGTGCGGATCATGTCGCCCGGCTGCATCGGCCGATAGACTTTCTCGGCGGGGCGACCGGCGGCCTTGGCAATCACGTCGATGAAGTATTCCAGCTCCACCGGTGTGTGGTTGCCCAAGTTGAATACCTGGTGTGGCAACAGCTCACTGCTGGGCGTGTCCAGCGCCCCCAGCACGCCGGCCACGATGTCGTCGACGAAGGTGAAATCGCGCTGCATCTTGCCGTGGTTGAACACCTCGATCGGCCGCCCCGCCAGGACCGCGCGGCTGAAGATCAGTGGCGCCATGTCTGGCCGGCCCCACGGCCCGTACACAGTGAAAAAACGCAGCGCGGTCGCATGTAGGCCATACAACTGCGCATAGGTGTAGCCCATCAGTTCATTGGCTGCCTTGGTCGCTGCATACAGCGAGCGCGGCTGATCCACGCGCTGGTCTTCGGAAAACGGTGGGCTGGCCGAATTGCCGTAGACCGAGCTGCTTGAGGCATACACCAGATGCTGCACGTCGCGGTGCCGGCACAACTCGAGCATGTTGACAAAGCCGACCAGGTTGCTATCGACATATGCAGCAGGGTTTTCCAACGAATAGCGCACCCCGGCCTGCGCAGCCAGATGCACTACACGAGTGGGCTGGATCTCGTCGAACAAGGCAGCCAAGCCGTGACGATCAGTCAGGTCCAGCGTGCGGAGATCGATGCCCGGGCACAGCGCCGCCACTCGGTCGCGTTTGAGCTGCGGGTCGTAGTAGCTGTTGTAGTTATCCAGCCCTACCACCGCCTCGCCGCGGGCTGCCAGCGCCCGGCAGGTGTAGGCACCGATGAAACCGGCAGCGCCGGTGACGAGAATGGTCATGGCGGTGATCCTGGGACAGACGCGAACAAAAAGCCGGTGTCACCGATGCACACGCGTGGCGCATTGCAGGCGCGCTCGTGTATGGGTTCGGCGTTTTGATGCGGTCGATGCGCCTGCGGTGCCCCGCATGCCAGGTGATGCTGGACGTCGACGTTGGCGGGATTCATGAGCGGCGAGAATCTTGATCGGATCCGTACAGCGATCAGTCGCGCTGCGTGCGCAGGCGCTCGAGTACGCCCTCCAGCGTGTCCAGATCGGTGTAATGGATCACCAGCTTGCCTTTGCCGCCGTGGCCGTGATTGAACACCACCTTGGTGCCCAGCGACTCGGATAGTTCGTTTTCCAGCGAGGCGATATCGGCTTGCGGGGCCACTGGCGCCGGCTTGCCCTTGCCTCGCGAGCCGGGGACCTTGCCGGCGGCGAATTGCTGCGCGCGGTGTTCGACTTCGCGCACCGACCAGCCCTGGTCGGCCGCTTCCTGCGCCAGCTTGCTGGCCAGTTCCGGTGCCAGGGTGAGCAGTGCACGTGCATGCCCCATTTCCAGGCGGCGGGTTTCCAGCAGTACTCGAATCGCGACCGGTAATTCCAGTAGCCGCAGCAGGTTGGAGACCGATGCACGCGACCGCCCCACCGCACCAGCCGCTTCGGCATGGGTCAGCGAACATTCGTCGATCAGCCGCTGCAGCGCTTGTGCTTCTTCCAGCGGGTTGAGGTCTTCGCGCTGGATGTTTTCGATCAGCGCCATCGCAATGACGGTCCGGTCGTCCAGCTCGCGTACCACCACCGGCACGTCGGTCAGCCCGGCCAGCTGCGAAGCGCGCCAGCGGCGTTCGCCTGCCACGATCTCGAACTGCCCCGGCGCCAGCTCGCGCGCCATGATCGGTTGGATCACGCCTTGCGCCTTGATCGACTCCGCCAGCTCGGCCAGCTTGACCTCGTCCATCTCCCGGCGCGGCTGGTACTTACCCGGCTGCAGCTGGGTTACCGGCAAGTGGCGCAAGCTGTCGCCCGGCTGCAGCATGTGTTCGCCGGCGGCGTTCGGTGTGTCTGCTGCCTTCCCTTTCGGACCCAACAGCGCTTCCAGCCCACGGCCCAGGCCGCGCTTCTTTGCGGGGATGGGCTTGTTCATCAGACGGTCTCCACGGGCCGAAAGGCCTGATTGCGGTCGTTCTGGCGGCGTACGATCTCACCGGCCAACCCAAGATAAGCCACCCCACCACGCGAGGTGCGGTCGTAACCGACGATGCTCTGGCCATGGCTTGGTGCCTCGGCCAGGCGCACATTGCGCGGTACGATGGTGCGGAATACCTTGTCGCCGAAATGTTCGGTCAACTCCGCCGACACCGCATTGGCCAGGTTGTTGCGGATGTCGAACATGGTGCGCAGCACGCCTTCGATCTCCAGCGCCGGGTTGAGGTCGGCGCGCAGCGCTTCGATGGTTTCCAGCAGCGCGGTCAGCCCTTCCAACGCGTAGTACTCGCATTGCATCGGCACGATGATCGAATCGGCCGCGGTCAACGCATTGAGCGTGAGCAGCGATAATGCTGGCGGGCAGTCGATCAGAATGAAGTCGTATTCGTCGCGGATCGGCGCCAATGCGTCCTTGAGCCGCTGTTCGCGCTCGGCGTGGTCCATCAGCTGGATCTCGGCGGCGGTCAGGTCGATGTTGCCCGGCAGCAGGTCGAAGCCTTCCGGGGCGGTCACCCGGATTTGCGCGGCGGTGTTCTCGCCCAGCAACAGATTGCAGGTGGAGGTGGCGACATCGTGCTTGTCGATGCCGCTGCCCATGGTGGCGTTACCCTGCGAGTCCAGATCCACCAGCAACACGCGCTTGGGCGCGCGCGCCAAGCCGGCCGCCAGATTGACTGCGGTCGTGGTCTTGCCAACGCCGCCTTTCTGGTTGGCAATGGCGATGATCCGGGCCATGCGGGAGAGCCTCGTGGGCGAAGGAGATAAGACCAGCCATTATGCGGGCAGGGCGTCGGATCGTGAAATGCCGCTCTGGGCACTCCGCTGGCCGGCCAAGTGTGACCGCGTGTGCCGGTCAGCCGTCGGGCAGCTCCTTCATGGCCCGGTAGCGTTGCAGGATGTCGGTGATCTCGCGATCCAGCGCCATCCGTTGCTGCTCGAAGCTGATCTGCAAGCGCAACTGTGCCATCAATTCGCGATGGCGTTGCTGGATGTCGCCGGCCAGCTTGTCGGCCACCGACTGGCCGGCCAGCTCGCGGTCGCCGGCACTACGCAGCAGGCTGGCCAGCCCTTCGCGCAAGCTGGTCACGTTGAAGCGGGCGGTATGGATGTCGTTGTCGACAATGGCGATGCGCTCGTCGAACACGCGGCGTAGCTCGTCCTCGCTTTGATAGGACATCAGCATGGCCTGGTCGGTGCGCTTGCGCATCTGCTCTGCGGCCAGTTCAGCCAGACGCTGCTGCTCGCTTGCCGCGGCGGCGGCGCGCTCGTCACTGTTCATCGCGCGCTGCACCTCGGCGCTGCGCATGCCGCTGTTGACGTTGAACTCCTCGCGTGCCTGGTTCACTGCTTCCGGTGGCAGCGTATCGCTACACACGCGGGCGGCGTTCTGGTTCCAGCAATACAGTTTTTTCCCCGCTGGCCTGTCTCGCGCATGGGCAGGCGCGGCGATGGCAAATGTCCCAGCCACAGCCACAGCCACAGCCACAGCCACAGCTGCCAATACTGCCAAACGTGTGTATATCGGCATCATCGCAGTCCCCTGTCGCCTGCCCTCAGCCCGTGATGTCGGTCCCGTAGCGGCCACGATAGGTCGACAGTGGTTCCCGGAAGTCCACAAGGTCGGCGTTTCCTGCCGCAAAAGCAAGCAGGTCGCCAAGGTTGGCCACCGCGATCACAGCAATCCCGGCCTCGGCTGCCACCGCCTGCGCAGCGGAACGGCGATCCTGTTCGGATGCGATCTCCTGCCGATCCAGCGCCACCACGATCCCTGCCGCAACCCCGCCGGCGGCACGGATGATGCCCAGCGCCTCACGGATCGCGGTGCCGGCGGTGATCACGTCATCGACGATCAATACCTGACGACCGGCCAGCGGCGCGCCGATCAGGGTGCCGCCTTCGCCATGGTCTTTAGCTTCCTTGCGGTTAAACGCCAGCGGCAGGTCGCGCCCACGCCCGGCATAGGCGCACGCCAGCGCTGTCGCCAACGGGATGCCCTTGTAGGCCGGCCCGAACAGCAGGTCGAAGTTCACCCCGGCTGCATCGATCGCATCGGCATAGCACTGTGCCAGCTGCGCGGTCTTGGCGCCGGAATCAAAGCGCCCGGCGTTGAAGAAATACGGGCTGAGCCGCCCGGACTTGAGCGTGAATTGGCCAAAGCGCAGGGCATCGGCGTCCAGGGCCAGCTGGAGGAAACGGGTGCGGTGGTCGGTCATGGCGCAGCAATGGAGCGTAGAGGATCGGCAATGGTAAGCGCATCGGTGTTTGGCAGCCTTCCCGGCAACACTGGGGTAGGCTTGACGATTGTCCATTACAAATTTTCCATTCTCGTCTCCTATGCGCATCATCAGTTTCAACGCCAACGGCTTGCGCTCGGCCGCCAGCAAGGGTTTCTTCCCATGGTTCGCCGCTCAACACGCCGATGTGCTGTGCGTGCAGGAAACCAAGGCCCAAGAGCACCAACTGGCCGGGCCGGACTTCCTGCCAACCGGCTACAAGGTCTGGTTCCGCGACGCCAGCACCAAGAAGGGCTACAGTGGTGTGGCGATCTACAGCAGGCGCGAACCCGATGAAGTGCGCACCGCACTGGGCTGGCCCGAGTTCGACGAAGAAGGCCGTTACATCGAAGCACGCTTTGGCAACCTCAGCGTAGTGTCGTTCTATATCCCCTCCGGTTCCTCGGGAGAGTTGCGCCAGGCCTACAAGTTCCAGGTGATGCACTGGTTGCGGCCGATCCTGGACCAATGGCTGGCCAGTGGCCGTCAGTACGTGCTGTGCGGTGATTGGAACATCGTGCGCACTGCGCTGGACATCAAGAACTGGAAGTCCAATCAGAAGAACTCCGGCTGCCTGCCGTCCGAGCGCGACTGGCTCAACGGCCTGTGTGCCGACACCCCAGACGACGCCAACGCCGCCGAAGGTCGCGGCTGGGTCGACAGCTACCGCGTGCTGCATCCACAAGGCCAGGATTACACTTGGTGGAGCAACCGTGGTGCCGCGCGCGCCAACAATGTGGGCTGGCGCATCGACTACCAACTTGTCACCCCCAGCCTGCGCAACACGTTGACGGCTTGCTCGATCTATCGCGAACAGCGCTTCTCCGACCACGCGCCCTACATCGTGGATTATGCGCAATGAGCCAGATGAAGGCCTTGGTCCGCGTAACATCGCGCCAGTCTTTGGCGCAAGAGAGCGAGAAGTGTCCAGCCGACACGGCCATCGGACTGCGTCTTGGCCAATGCGGCGCGCGCGCTGGCTCCCGGTTGTCATTGCGCAGTCTCCCGACGCCGCTCGAAGATTGCTTCTTCGGCACAGGCCTGCGTTGTGGTAATGGCAAACAGACTGCTGCACCCGTGACGTGGGCGGCGATGTCTCCCGTCGGCAGCACGTTGCGTGCAGCGCTGCAGTGCGGGGTGTCAGCCACAGCCACTGGCGTTCGTACTCACAGGTGCGATGCATGACAAAATCCGCATCCACCTACAATGGCTGGCGCGGCATCCAGCACGCCTTTGCCACGCCATCGGCGGCGACCATGGCGCTACTCGGCTTCGGCAGTGGTCTCCCGTTCCTGCTGATTGCCTCTCAGACCTTGTCGACCCGCTTGCGCGATGTGGGACTGGATCTGGGCAGCATCGGCTTGATCAGCTTGGCCAGCTTCTTCTATCTGCTCAAGTTTCTGTGGGCACCACTGATCGACCGTTACGTGTTTCCGCTCACTGCGTTTCTTGGGCGCCGTCGTTCCTGGTTATTGGTGGCGCAGATCGGGGTCGCCATCGGCTTGTTCGCCCTGGCATTTTCTCGTCCGGATCTGAGCGTGACCGGCTTGGTCGGTTGGGTATTGTTCGCCTCGTTCTGGGGTGCCACCCAGGACTCGGTCGTGGATGCTTATCGTATTGAAATCGCTCCTGACGCTGCGCAGGCTGCGTTGGCGGCGACCTACACGCTGGGCTACCGCATCGGCTTGATCCTGGGCGGTGCCGGTGCGTTGTACATGGCCGAATACCTCGGTTGGACGTGGGCGTACATGGGCATGGCTGCACTGATGCTGGTGCCGATCGTCACCACCCTGCTGTGCCGTGAGCCCGACCGTCCCGAGGCGACGGTGATGCGCCGCGTCGATGTCGCAGGTGCGTTCTGGCAACCGATTTCCAGTTTCTTCTCCAGCAATGGGCTGGCGCTGGGCATTGTGCTGCTGCTGTTCGTAGGCTTGTACAAATTTCCCGACCAGGTGATTGGCGTGATGGCGGGGCCGTTTTATCTCGATTCGGGCTTCACAAAGGCCGACATCGCCACCGTCTCCAAACTGTTCGGTGTCTGGATAGGCATTGTCGGTGCCTTCGCTGGCGGTGCGGCAATCGCCGCGTTCGGGTTCCGGCGCATGTTGTTGGTGGCCACGTTGGGTGTGGGGTTGTCCAACCTGGCGTTTCTGCTGATGGCACACAATCCCGGCAAGCTCTGGGCATTCTATGCCGCACTCAGCGCCGACAACCTGTTCCAGGGTTTCGCCGGCACCGTGCTGGTGGCCTTCATGTCTTCGCTGACCGACCGCAACTTCACGGCCACCCAGTATGCGTTGCTGGTCTCGTTGGCCAATCTGCCAGGCAAATTTGCTGGTGGTCTTTCCGGGTTCGTGGTCCAGGCGACCTCGTACAGCACCTTCTTCATCCTCAGCGCTCTGACGGTCATTCCGACGTTGATGCTGCTTGCCTGGTTATGGCCGCGGCTGTTGGCGCACGACAGGCGACCGGAATGAAACCTCCGCACAGCTTACCGATGATGCGCGTGGCGCAGTGCATTGCAAGAGGCAGGCGATAAGGCTTGTATCCCCGGCGAATACGAAGTCACCGGCGGCCTGCAGCATCTGAAGGTCGATGCCCTGGCCGAAGCGATTGCCGCGCTCAAGGCGCTGCCGGTGGGAACTCCTCCCCAGTGCCGCAGCAGCTCCATCCAGGCCAACACAGGCCGACCCGCTCACCCCGGATAGATCGCTCCCAACAACCGGGGCCCGCTCGCTCCAGTGACCGATGGCAGATTGGCTGCGCGTCCGGCCAGCAGCTCGGCTGCCAGCCAGGCAAAGCCCATCGCCTCCAGATAATCCGGGTCCAGCCCATGGCGTGCGCTGGATTCGACCACCACACCCGGCAGCCGTGCTGACAGTCGCGCCAGTAGCACCGGGTTACGCACCCCCCCGCCGCAGACCAGCACCCGGCGCGTGGTTGGCTGTAGCCCCAGCAAGGCATCGGCCACACTGGCAGCGGTGAGTTCGAGTAAGGTCGCCTGCACATCGGCGGCGTCCAACCTCGCACTGCCCATTGCCTGCAGCGCCCAGTCCAGATGGAATTGCTCGCGTCCGGTACTTTTGGGCGGTGGCAACGCAAACCATGGGTCGGCCAACAGCGCCCGTAGCAACGCCGTATCGACGCGCCCGCTGGCCGCAAACGTACCCTCGGCATCAAACGGCGTGCCATGATGGCGTTGGCACCAACTGTCCAGCAGCGCATTGGCAGGGCCGGTATCGAATCCCAGTACTGTTCCATCGCGTGGAATCAAGGTCAGGTTGCCGATTCCCCCCAGATTGAGCACGGCCCGGTCTTCCTCGCCTGCGCCCAGCATGGCCAGATGGAACGACGGCATCAGTGGCGCGCCCTGGCCGCCGGCGGCCACGTCGCGGCGGCGGAAATCGGCCACGGTAGTGATACCTGTGTGCTCGGCAATTCGGCTGGCATCGCCGACTTGCAAGGTAAACGCCGTGTCAGCGTTGGGCCGGTGACGGATGGTTTGCCCATGCGAGCCGATTGCGCGAATACGACCGCGCTCCACACCACTGTCGCAGATCAACTGATTGGCTGCTGCAGCGAACGCCAGCCCGACCTGCGCATCCACCTGTCCAAACGCATCGATGGCGACCGTCCCGGCGCCCTGGCCGAGTGCTACTAAGGTCTCACGTAAGGATGGTTCCCACATCACTGTCGTCCCAGCCACCAACTCGCAGTGGCGGTGGGTGTCGTCGGCAAAGCGTACCAGCGCGGCATCGATGCCGTCGGCGCTGGTGCCTGACATCAGGCCTAGGTAAAGAGGGGAGTCAACGTGTTCCAGGGCAGACATGTCGAAACCACAAATACTATGGCTGGCCAGCTTGGGCAGCTGGGCCAGGTTCGTCAACCGGTCTTGCGCGCGTTGCGGCAACGCAGTGTGTGACTGATTGCTGGCTTGGCACGCTCCCTCAACCAAGCTTGGTGTTAAGACGCTGTAGGTGGCTTTGAGGAAGCATCCAGGGCAACATGGACAACGCGGTTGCCCAGCCTCATACACTCAACCGCGCGACGTGTGCTTGGCAGGCTTGCCGCTGTCGGCGTAGATCAGCTTTTCCATTCCCTCGATGCGCGCCATGGCAGGTGCCGTCTGCGCACGGAAAGCCGCCAGTTCTGCGCCCCGCAGCGGCTCCGGCGGCGGCATCGTCACCGACATCGGGTCGCGCTGCTGGCCAGCCACGCGGAATTCGTAATGCAGATGCGTGGCAGTCGCCAGGCCGGTCATGCCGACATAGCCAATCACTGTGCCCTGATTGATGCGCTGCCCAACCTTGATTTTGCCGAAGCGCGACATGTGGCCGTATAGCGTGCTGTAGTTATTGCCATGACCCAAGATCACCACATTGCCGTAGCCGTGTTGGGTGCCGACAAACACCACCCGCGCATCGCCGGCTGCCATGATCGGCGTGCCCAAGGCAGCCGCATAGTCCACACCCTTGTGCATGCGCATGGTGCCCAGCACCGGATGCTTGCGTAAACCGAAGGTGGAGCTGATCCGACTGTAGGCCACCGGCATGCGGATGAAGCTTTTCTTCAGCGGTCGGCCATCGATATCGAAATATTCAGGCGATTTGCCGGCGCGCTCGAAGCGGAAGCCGGTATAGGTCCTGCCGCCTGTGGTGAACGTTGCCGCCAGGATGTTGCCGGTGCCAATCCGCTCGCCTTCGCGCCATGTTTCGTCCATCACGACGCTGAAGCGGTCGCCGGGTTGCAGATCCTTGTCGAAGTCGATGTCGTATTTGAATATCTCGTCGGTCATGATGGCCACAGCCGCCGGCGACAGCCCGGATTTGCCTGCCGATTCGGACAACGAACGGTTGATCTGGCCGCTGGCCACCACGGTGCGTGTTGTGGTAGCACGCTCGGTGACGTTCTCTCGCACAGTGTCACCCAGCAAGCGCAGTTCTACCCGATGACTGTCATCCTGATCGAAGCGTAGTGCACGCAGTTGCCCCGGGGTTGGCATGTCGAACGCAATCTCAGCGCCTGGACGCAATTTGGTCAGCGCGTCCTTGGTGCCCGGATGCGCGAGCACTTGGTACATCACGCTGGTGGGAATTCCAAGCTCGTCAAACAAGGTGCTCAACGTCTGGCCAGGTTTGACTTGCAAAATTTCCCAATTGACGCTCGGCGCCAGCCGCTTGCGGCTGGGCACCAGCGGCGGCAGCGGCAATGCCACCGTGGAATGGCTGGAAAGTGATGTGTCGATAGCGTTGGTGAAACCCGGCACGATCGTCGCAACCAACGCGCCTATGGCGGCGAACAAGCTGGCATGGATCCAGTGGCGGCGTGTCCAGCGGTTATTGAACGATGCCGGCAGGTGCGCCTTGAGTTTGCGATGCAGTGCAGTAACGTGAAGGACGTGGAGGCGTTCCTGAAAGCGCCGCTTACGCGCACGGCCCTGCTCTGGGTTCTGCATCGTTCAAATTCCCTGCTGGCTCGAAGTACAAGCCCAATCATCGGTAACATAGACACCCTGTCACATCGCGTCAAACCATTGAGCTTGTTCATTATTTCCACTTGGCGCGGAATTAACCTGGGTTTAACATCATTCACGTTGTTTTGACGGCAAATGCCGCTGGAGTCTGTGGTTGACCACTCTCGAAGAATCTCTCGCACTCATCGGCCATGGCGCTGAAGAGATCCTCAAGCTCGATCAGCTACAGGCGCGGTTGGCCACCGGCAAGCCGTTGCGGGTCAAGGCCGGCTTCGATCCCACTGCGCCGGATCTGCATTTGGGCCACACCGTACTGCTCAACAAAATGCGGCAGTTCCAACAACTCGGCCATCAGGTGATCTTCCTGATCGGCGACTTCACCGGGATGATCGGCGACCCGAGCGGCAAGAACGCCACCCGCAAGCCGCTCAGCCGCGAGGATGTGCTGGCCAACGCACGTACCTATGAACACCAGGTCTTCAAGATCCTGGACCGCGAACGTACCGAGGTGCGTTTCAACTCCGAATGGTTCGGTAAGCTGAGCGCAGCTGACATGATCAAGCTATCGGCCCAGCATACGGTCGCACGCATGCTCGAACGCGATGATTTCGCTAAGCGCTTCGATGGACATCAGCCGATCGCCATCCATGAATTCCTCTATCCATTGATACAAGGCTATGACTCTGTCGCCTTGAAAGCAGACCTCGAGCTGGGCGGCACCGACCAAAAGTTCAACCTGTTGATGGGGCGTGGCTTGCAGGAGTACTACGGCCAGGCTCCTCAGATCGTGCTGACCATGCCGTTACTGGAAGGCCTGGACGGTGTTGCCAAGATGTCCAAGTCATTGGGTAATTACATCGGTATCAACGAGCCGGCCATCGACATCGTCACCAAGACCATGAAGATTGGCGATGAACTGACTTGGCGCTGGACCGATCTACTGTCCCTGGACATCAGCGCGACTGAAGCGGTGCGCCTGAAAGAGCAAGTTGCCTCAGGCGAGTTACATCCGCGCGAGGTCAAATTGCGTCTGGCGCGCGAACTGGCCACGCGGTTCCACGACGCTGCAACCGCAGAGCAGGCGATTGCTGGATGGCATGCTGTGGTGACAGGGCGAGGCGATACCAGCTTGCTGCCGCTGCAAGAAGTGGTCGTGCCGGTCGAAGGGTTGCGCCTCGCCAGTCTGCTGACTGCCGCTGGCCTGACGTCCAGCAATTCCGAAGCCACGCGCAAGCTCAAGGAGCGCGCGGTCAAGATCGACGGCGAAGTGGTTGAAGATCCAGGCCGTGTTTTCACATGCGGCTTTGAAGGTGTCCTCCAGGTGGGCAAGCGCAATTTTGCTCGTGTCTCACTAGTCGTTGTTTGACGTGCCGGCGTTTGCCAAAAGGCGGCAACCTCGACAGCAGATGCGCAAACTGGCCTTGGATACGGTGAAATATGGTGGATTTATCGTTGCCCTGGGCGCCTCGGTTAAAATTTTTCCACAAAACGCTGTCCAAATTCGCTCGTCAGGCATATAGTCCGCCCCCCTAGAGCAACAGACTTGCAGACGCGGAGCTAGAGTAACGAGTTCAGAATAGCGCCTTAAGGTTACGGGGTTGACGAGAGACAAAAGCGGGCTATTCTGGTGTGCTTGCAGTACCGCAAGCCGCTACGGCGTTTTGAGTTGGAGCGTGAGCCGCGCCGTCTTTTGTGTGTCTTGACGATGTTGAAAAGTCTGCTACTATGGCGGGCTAGCTTCGTGGAGACGCAGTCGTCGAATCGAGGTGGCGTCACTCACCGGGGCAGATTGAGGTGTTGACGAGGAGAAAAAGTCCGCTATAGTAGGCGGCTCGCTTCGACGGAAACGACGAAGCTGACGGAAGCGGCGCTGAGGCTGTTTCCCAAAGTTCTTTGACAGTGTGCGCAGGTAATTTGTGCGGACGCCTGCAGGAGGGATGATTGTCCATCTTGCAGACGTTTAATCAAAAAGCAACATATTCATTTGCTTTGCAAGCGATAAGTTGTCAGCGGTTGAACTTCTGCAGCTAAAGTATTTGTCTTCGGACATATCATTTTAAGTGAAGAGTTTGATCCTGGCTCAGAGTGAACGCTGGCGGCAGGCCTAACACATGCAAGTCGAACGGCAGCACAGTAAGAGCTTGCTCTTATGGGTGGCGAGTGGCGGACGGGTGAGGAATACATCGGAATCTACTCTTTCGTGGGGGATAACGTAGGGAAACTTACGCTAATACCGCATACGACCTACGGGTGAAAGCGGAGGACCTTCGGGCTTCGCGCGATTGAATGAGCCGATGTCGGATTAGCTAGTTGGCGGGGTAAAGGCCCACCAAGGCGACGATCCGTAGCTGGTCTGAGAGGATGATCAGCCACACTGGAACTGAGACACGGTCCAGACTCCT
>Ga0207791_1000117_pt1 | contig 22347 bp, 12 predicted proteins | sample HigsolmetaGSP16D_FD_184844 | JGI IMG/M metagenome (GOLD analysis project Ga0207791, IMG submission 184844) | High solid enriched microbial communities from the Joint BioEnergy Institute, USA - SP1-6-D (SPAdes) | ecosystem: Engineered > Bioreactor > SSF (Solid state fermentation) > Aerobic >...
CCCGTTGCCGACGAAGGCACGCACGGCCAGGTCGTGCGGCTCGCCGGCCACCTCGCTGCGGGCGTAGGCGAACACCCCCATCGCGCCGCTCTGCTCCGCCACGGCGGCAATCGCGTCCCAGTCCGGCTGCAGTCCACGCAGCGCGGTCTCGCCGGCCACCTCGACCACCCACCAGCTGCGCCCGCCCTCCATCAGCGCCGGCGGCAGCACACCGTGCGGCCAGCCGGCCACAGCGGCGCCCAGCGCGCCCCGCAGATCGTCGTCACTGGCAACGCGCGCCAGCTGCGCGCGCGGCGTGCGGATGGAAATGCGCCGCTGCGACCCGTGGCCTTCCACGCGCAACGGCAGGGCACCGGCGATGCCGTCCTGCACCAGCAGGCCGTCCACCGGGGCCGCCAGACCCGCGTCCAGCACCGCATGGGCGGTGCCGATGCTGGGATGGCCGGCAAAGGGCACTTCCTTCTGCGGGCTGAACATGCGCAGGTGGTAGCTGCTGGTGGCATCGCGGGCCGGGAACACGAACGTCGTTTCCGGCAGCCGCGTCCAGCGGGCGATGGCCTGCATGGCGGCATCGTCCAGGCCCTCGGCGTCCAGCACCACCGCCAGTGGGTTGCCGGCGCCGGGGCGCGGTGAGAACACATCCAGTTGCAGGAAACGGCGGGCGATCATCAGGCAGGCTCCAGGCGGCGGTGGCCGCGCAGCTTAGCAGCGCTGGCCGCGCCGCCGGGGCGGACATGGGCGGCCGGTTAGGGCTTAGAATCGGGTGTTCCGCCCCGACGGGCGGCTTCCCCACATTACTCAAAGCCCATCCATGTCAGCTTCTTCCCCTGTCGATCGCTGGATCGTACTCAAGTTCGGCGGCACCTCGGTGTCGCGTCGCCACCGCTGGGACACGATCGGTACGCTGGCGAAAAAACGGGCCGAGGAAACGGGCGCACGCGTGCTGGTGGTGGTTTCGGCGCTGTCCGGGGTCACCAACGAGCTGACCGCCATCGCCGACGGCGCCGCCGACAGCCGCGAGCGGGTGCAGGCGCTGGTGGCCCGCCACCGCGCGTTCCTGGCCGAGCTGGCGCTGGATGACAGCGTGCTGGACGAGCGCCTGGCGGTGCTGGAAGGCCTGCTGGACGATCCGCGGGCGGCCACCCGCACGCTGGACTGGCAGGCCGATGTACTGGGCCAGGGCGAACTGCTGTCCTCCACGCTGGGTGCGGCCTATCTGCGCGCCAGCGGCCTGGACATGGGCTGGATGGATGCCCGCCAGTGGCTGTCGGCGCTGCCGCCGCAGCCCAGCCAGAGTGCGTGGTCACAGCGTCTGTCGGTGAACTGCCAGTGGCGCAGCGAGGGCGACTGGCTGCAGCGTTTCTGCGCCCAGCCCAGCCGCCTGCTGATCACCCAGGGATTCATCGCCCGCCATGAAGACGGCGGCACGGCCATTCTCGGCCGGGGCGGCTCGGATACCTCGGCGGCGTACTTCGGCGCGCTGCTCGGCGCCAGCCGGGTGGAAATCTGGACCGACGTGCCGGGCATGTTCAGTGCCAATCCCAAGGATGTGCCGGACGCGCGCCTGCTGACCCGGCTGGATTATTACGAGGCGCAGGAAATCGCCACCACCGGCGCCAAGGTGCTGCACCCGCGGTCGATCAAGCCCTGCCGCGATGCCGGTGTGCCGATGGCCATCCTGGACACCGAACGGCCGGAGCTGCCGGGCACCAGCATCGATGGCAACGCCGCGCCGGTACCGGGGGTGAAGGCCATCAGCCGCCGCAACGGCATCGTGCTGGTGTCGATGGAAGGCATCGGCATGTGGCAGCAGGTGGGCTTCCTGGCCGATGTGTTCGGCCTGTTCAAGAAGCACGGCCTGTCGGTGGACCTGATCGGTTCGGCGGAAACCAACGTTACCGTGTCGCTGGATCCGTCCGAGAACCTGGTCAATACCGATGTGCTGGCCGCGTTGTCGGCCGACCTGTCGCAGATCTGCAAGGTGAAGATCATCGTGCCGTGCGCGGCGATCACCCTGGTCGGGCTGGGCATGCGCTCGCTGCTGCACAAGCTGTCGGATGTGTGGGCCACCTTCGGCCGCGAACGCGTGCACATGATCTCGCAGTCCTCCAACGACCTGAACCTGACCTTCGTCATCGACGAGGCCGACGCCGATGGCCTGCTGCCGATCCTGCATGCCGAGCTGATCGACAGTGGCGCCATGCCGGTGGAGGAAACGGAGGTGTTCGGCCCGCGCTGGCGTGAGATCGCCGGCAGCGTGCGCCCGCGGGAAACCCCGTGGTGGCGCGGCCAGCGGGCGCAGCTGCTGCAGCTGGCCGAGGCCGGCACGCCCCGGTATGTGTACCACCTGCCGACGGTGCGGGCGCGTGCCCGCGCCCTGGCGGCGATCGCCCCGATCGACCAGCGCTACTACGCGATCAAGGCCAACAGCCACCCGGCCATCCTGCGGCTGCTGGAAGCGGAAGGGTTCGGCCTGGAGTGCGTGTCGCACGGCGAGCTGGCGCATGTGTTCAACGTGCTGCCGGAGCTGTCGCCGTCGCGCGTGCTGTTCACCCCCAGTTTCTGCCCGCGCAGTGAATACGAGGCCGCCTTCGCGCTGGGCGTGACGGTGACCGTGGACAGCGTGGAAGCGCTGCAGCGCTGGCCGGACCTGTTCCGCAACCGCGAGCTGTGGCTGCGCGTGGATCTGGGCCGGGGCGAAGGCCACCACGCCAAGGTGCGTACCGGCGGCAAGGAGTCCAAGTTCGGCCTGCCCACCGCCCGCGTGGATGCGTTCGTGCGCCTGGCGACCGAGCTGGGCAGCCGCGTGGTCGGCCTGCATGCGCACCTGGGCAGTGGCGTGGAGACCGCCCAGCACTGGCGCCTGATGTGCGATGAGCTGGCAGGTTTCGCGCGCCGCATCGGCAGCGTGCAGACCATCGACATCGGCGGCGGCCTGCCCATTCCGTACAGCGAGGAAGACGAGCCCTTCGACCTGCAGGCGTGGGCCCAGGGCCTGGCCGAGGTCAAGGCGGTGCATCCCGCGTTCCGCCTGGCGATCGAGCCGGGCCGCTTCCTGGTGGCCGAATCGGGTGTGCTGCTGGCCCGGGCCACGCAGGTGGTGGAAAAGGAAGGCATCCGCCGTGTGGGCCTGGATGCCGGCATGCACACGCTGATGCGCCCGGCGCTGTACGACGCCTGGCATGACATCGAGAACCTCAGCCGCCAGGGCGGCTATGCCGAGGCGGCCTTCGATGTGGTTGGCCCGATCTGCGAATCCAGCGATGTCTTCGGCAAGCGCCGCCGCCTGCCGGTGTCCACCGCGCCGGACGACGTGATGCTGGTGGCCGACGCCGGCGCCTACGGTTATGTCATGGCCAATACCTACAACCAGCGGGCGATGCCGCACGAAGACGTGATCGAATGATGGCCGGCATGGCACCGCATCCGTCTTCCTGCATTCCCCGCGCCGCGGCGTGCCTGCCTGCACGCCGCGTGCCGCCGCGCACACGCGCCTGACCGGATCTTTCATGACTGCTTTCGACAAACACCAGGTTTCCTGCTTCCACTTCGTGCGCTGCACGTTCGATGCCGACAGCGGTGTGGCCCAGCTGGTCTACGCCTTCGATGACGGCCCGCAGATGGTGGAAACCATCACCGTGCCCGGCGCGCCGTTCGTGCTGGAGGGCGAACGCGCCGAGGCGGTACAGCGCGCGCTGCAGCTGCTGCACCTCATCGCCGGGGTGAGCTACTACAAGGCGGCGGTGCCGGATGCGGTGCAGATCGACAGCTACGCCATCGACGCGGCGACCGCGGCGCTGGTGGAGCTGGTGTACCTCAACGGCCTGGGCGAGTTCGCCTACCGCAACGGCCTGGACCTGCGCGGGCGCTTCCGCCTGCCGGTGCAGGCATCGCCCGTGCAGGCGGCGGCGGTGGGCCTGCGCCCGCATGCGCTGGTGGCCATCGGCGGCGGCAAGGATTCGCTGGTCAGCATCGAAGCGCTGCGCCGTGCGGGAGTGGACGCCACCGTGACCTGGATCGGCGGCTCGCAGCTGATCCGCGCCTGTGCGGAGCGTACCGGCCTGCCGGTGCTCAACCTTGGCCGTGCGCTGGCACCGGAGCTGTTCGAGTTGAACCGGCAGGGGGCCTGGAACGGACACATTCCGGTCACGGCGGTGAACTCGGCGATCATGGTGCTGGCCGCGCTGCTGCAGGGCGATGACCAGGTGGTGTTCTCCAACGAGCGCTCGGCCAGCTACGGCAGCCAGATCCCCGGCACCGGCGAAGTGAACCACCAGTGGTCCAAGGGCTGGGCGTTCGAGCAGGCGTTCGGCCGGCACGTGCAGCAGCACGTGGCATCGGACCTGCAGTACTACTCGCTGCTGCGGCCGATGTCGGAGCTGGCGGTGGCACGCCAGTTCGCCAAGACCGATTTCTACGACGCGCACTTCTCCAGCTGCAACCGCAATTTCCACATTCTGGGCGAGCGCCCGGTGAACCGCTGGTGCGGGGTGTGCCCCAAGTGCCACTTCGTGTTCCTGGCGCTGGCCCCGTTCATGCCCAAGACCCGGCTGGTGCGCATTTTCGGCCGCAACCTGCTGGATGATCCGGCGCAGGCCGGTGGCTTTGATGCGTTGCTGGAGTTCCAGGACCACAAGCCGTTCGAATGCGTGGGCGAGGGCGCTGAATCGCGCGCGGCCATGGCCACCCTGGCCGAGCGGGCCGAGTGGAAGGAAGACGCGCTGGTGAAGCGCTTCTGCAACGAGATCCGGCCGCAGCTGCAGGCGGCCGAACTGGAGCTGGCACCGTTGCTGGTGCTGCAGGGCGAACATCGTATTCCGGCCAGCCTGTGGGACAGCGTGCGTGAAGATTTCTCAGCTTGAGGGCAAACGCGTTGCGCTGTGGGGCTGGGGGCGCGAGGGCCGGGCGGCCTTCGCGGTCCTGCGTGCGCGCCTGCCGGCGCTGCCGCTGACCCTGTTCTGCCCGGCCGCCGAGGCCGACGCGGCGCGTCGCGATGCCGATACGGCGCTGCAGATTCGTGGGGAGCCCACCGCAGAGGCCCTGGCCGCGTTCGATGTGGTGATCAAATCGCCGGGCATCAGCCCGTACCAGCCGATGGCGCTGGCGGCGGCCGCACAGGGAACGCAGTTCATCGGCGGCACCGCGCTGTGGTTCGCCGAACATGCCGGCGCCGATGGCATCGTGCATGACACGGTGTGCGTGACCGGCACCAAGGGCAAGAGCACCACCACAGCGCTGCTGGCCCACCTGTTGCGGGCCGCCGGCCATCGCACCGGGCTGGTCGGCAACATCGGCCTGCCCCTGCTGGAAGTGCTGGACCCGCAACCGGCACCGCAGTACTGGGCGGTGGAACTGTCCAGCTACCAGACCGGCGACATCGCCTGCAGCGGCGCCCGCCCGCAGGTGGCCGTGGTGCTGAACCTGTTTCCCGAGCATCTGGACTGGCATGGCAGCGAGCAGCGCTACGTGCAGGACAAGCTGCGGCTGGTGACCGACGCCGCACCGCGTGTGGCCGTGCTCAATGCGGCCGATCCGCACCTGGCCGCGTTGTCCCTGCCGGACAGCCAGGTGATCTGGTTCAACCAGCCGCAAGGCTGGCACATGCGCGGGGACACCGTGTACCGCGGCGGGCAGGCCGTGTTCGATACCCGCAGCACGCCGCTGCCGGGGCGCCACAACCGCGGCAATCTCTGCGCGGTGCTGGCCGTGCTGGAGGTCCTGGGGCTGGATGCGGTGGCCCTGGCACCGGCCGTGCAGCACTTCCGGCCGCTGCCCAACCGGCTGCAGCACCTCGGCAGCGCGGCGGGTATTGCCTATGTGAACGATTCGATCAGCACCACCCCGCACGCCAGCCTGGCAGCGCTGGACTGCTTCGCCGGGCAGCGCATCGCCCTGCTGGTGGGCGGGCATGACCGCGGCCTGGACTGGACCGATTTCGTCCAGCACATGGCGCACGATGTGCCGCCGGTGGAGATCGTGACGATGGGCAGCAACGGTCCGCGCATCCACGCGCTGCTGCAGCCGCTGGCCGACGCCGGACGTTTCGGGCTGCATGCCGCTGCCGATCTGCCGGAAGCCGTGGCACACGCACGGTCGGCGCTGGGCGCACAGGGCGGGGTGGTGCTGCTGTCACCGGGGGCACCGAGTTTCGGCGCCTATCCCGACTACGTGGCCCGCGGCCGCCATTTCGCCGCGCTGGCCGGGTTCGATCCGGACCGCATCAGCGCGATCCCCGGCCTGGGCATCGGCTGAGCGTCGCTGGGGCGGTGGCACCAGCCACCGGCCCGGTCTCAGTGCGAGCGCTGTACCGCGTAGCGGGCCAGGCCGCGCAGCGCCGCCACCGCATCGTTGTCGGCCAGCCCATCCAGGGCCCGCTCGGCGCGTTCGGCGTACGCTTCGGCGCACTGCCGGCTGTAGTCCAGTCCACCGGTGGCGCGGATCGCCTCCAGCACCACCGGCATGGCCGAGGCGTCGCCGTCCTGCACGATGCCGCGCAGGCGCTCGCGGGTGGCGGCGTCGGAGTGCGCCATGGCATGGATCAGCGGCAGGGTGGCCTTGCCTTCGGCCAGGTCGTCGCCCAGGTTCTTGCCCAGTTCCTCGGCGTTGGCCGAGTAGTCCAGCACGTCATCGGCGATCTGGAAGGCGTAGCCCAGGTTCATGCCGTAGTCGTACAGCGCCTGCTGGGTGGCTTCGTCCACGCCGCTGGCCAGTGCGCCCAGGCGGGTACCGGCGGCGAACAGCACTGCGGTCTTGCGCTCGATCACGCGCAGGTAGGCCGCTTCATCGGTGTCCGGGTTGTGCACGTGCAGCAGCTGCAGCACCTCGCCTTCGGCGATGCGGTTGGTGGTGTCGGCCAGGATCTGCATCACCGCCATGCGGTCCAGTTCCACCATCAGCTGGAAACTGCGTGAATACAGGAAGTCACCGACCAGCACGCTGGGCGCATTGCCCCACAGCGCATTGGCGGTGCTGCGGCCCCGGCGCAGGCTGGATTCGTCCACCACGTCGTCGTGCAGCAGCGTGGAGGTGTGGATGAACTCGATGATGGCCGCCAGCTGGTGGTGCTCGGCGGTGGCACCGGTGCCGCCCACGGCATGGCCGGCCAGCATCACCAGCATCGGCCGCAGGCGCTTGCCGCCGGCGGAGATGATGTGGTCGGCGATCTGGTTGATCAGCACCACGTCCGAAGACAGCCGGCGCCGGATCAGGGCATCGACTGCGGCCATGTCGGTGGCGGCAAGCGACTGGATCTGGGGCAGGCCCAGGGCGGGGCGGGTGTCTTCGGTGATGGTCATGCGATCTGGCTTTCAGGCTCGGGACCGATTATAGGCGCTGCGTGGGCGCTGCGGACGCCCGGCGCCGGGACGGGCCCGCTGGGCCGGGCCGGCCGTGAATACGTATGCAGGCGGCGCCATCACCCAAGGCCCGCCTTTAAGCTTGTGCGGATCGTTCCGGTCCTGTCTGTGCAGGGCCCTGAAAGCCCGGAGGGGGGCTCGATGTCCAACATTGCATGGTGGCAGGGTGCCGTCATCTACCAGATATATCCGCGCAGCTTCCGCGATGCCAGCGGCGATGGGGTCGGCGACCTGCCGGGCATCATCGAGCGGCTGGACTACATCGCCTCGCTCGGCGTGGACGCCATCTGGGTGTCGCCGTTCTTCCGTTCGCCCATGGCCGATTTCGGCTATGACATCGCCGATTACCGCGATGTCGATCCGCTGTTCGGCACGCTGGACGACTTCGACCGGCTGCTGGCCAAGGCCCACGGCCTGGGCCTGAAGGTGATGATCGACCAGGTGCTCAGCCATACCTCCATCGAGCACGCCTGGTTCCGCGAAAGCCGTCAGGACCGCACCAATCCCAAGGCGGACTGGTACGTGTGGGCGGACCCGCGCGAAGACGGTACCCCGCCGAACAACTGGATGTCCCTGTTCGGCGGCGTGGCCTGGCAGTGGGAGCCGCGCCGGGAGCAGTACTTCCTGCACAACTTCCTGGCCGACCAGCCGGACCTGAATTTCCACAACCCGCAGGTGCAGCAGGCCACGCTGGACAACGTGCGTTTCTGGCTGGACCGCGGCGTGGACGGCTTCCGCCTGGATGCGATCAATTTCTGCTTCCACGACGCCCAGCTGCGCGACAACCCGCCCAAGCCGGCGGCCAAGCGTGTCGGCCGGGGCTTCAGTCCGGACAACCCGTACGCGTACCAGTACCATTACTTCAACAACACGCAGCCGGAAAACCTGCCGTTCCTGGAGCAGCTGCGCGCGCTGCTGGACCTCTACCCGGGTGCGGTGAGCCTGGGTGAGATTTCCTCGGAAGATTCGCTGGCCACCACGGCCGAGTACACCCGCGGCAACCGTCTGCACATGGGCTACAGCTTCGAGCTGCTGGTCAACGATTACAGCGCGGCCTACATCCGCGATACCGTCTCGCGGCTGGAAGCGGCGATGACCGAAGGCTGGCCGTGCTGGGCGATCTCCAACCACGATGTGGAGCGTGCGGTGACCCGCTGGGGCGGCCACCCGGCCAACCCGCGCCTGGCGCGCATGCTGGTGGCGATGCTGTGCTCGCTGCGCGGCTCCATCTGCCTGTACCAGGGCGAGGAGCTGGGCCTGGGCGAAGCGGCGGTGCCGTTCGAGGCACTGCAGGATCCGTATGGCATCACCTTCTGGCCGAACTTCAAGGGGCGCGATGGGTGCCGCACGCCGATGCCGTGGGTGGATGCACCGCTGGCAGGCTTCAGCACGGTAAAGCCGTGGCTGCCGATTCCGCCGGAGCACCAGGCGCAGGCCGTGGCGGTGCAGGAACACGATGCCGGTTCCGTGCTGTCCGCGTTCCGCGCGTTCCTGGCGTGGCGCCGGCAGATGCCGGTGCTGCAGCACGGCGCCATCCGCTTCCTGGACAGTGCCGAGCCGGTGCTGCTGCTGGAGCGCTTCGATGACCAGCAGACCGTGCTGATGGCCTTCAATCTTTCCGCCAGCCCGGCGCAGTGTGCGCTGCCGCCGGGTGCCTGGCAGCCGCTGGCGGTACCGGGGCCGGACGCCGGCCATGTGCAAGGGGACCTGGTTGTACTGCCGGCACACGCGGTGTTCTGCGCGCGGCGCGGCTGATCGACGATTTCCGGGCGGTAGTTCAGGGACGGAGCGCAGGCTCCGTCCCTTTTTTTGTGCCCGCACCGTCGCCTGCGTTGCGTGCGCCGCCACGTCGCAGCCCTGCAGCCCCGCAGTCCTGCCCCCCAACCCGTCAGTGGTGCAGCCGCGCACCCCTGCAGCGTGGGCCGTGAGCCGTGAGCCGATGCCGCACAAAAAGAAGCGCCGCGATTCCGTCGGGAATCGCGGCGCTGCGGTCAGATCACCCGCCGGGGCGGTGCGGGCAGCGGGCTCAGAACTTGTAGTTCACGCCCACCTGGAACGAGCGGCCCCATTCCACCGTCTCCAGCGGACGATCCTTGGTGCCGGCGTAGGTTTCGTACTTGGAGTTGGTGAGGTTGCTGCCCTGCAGGAACAGGCTCAGCCCGGCCATGGAGGTGTCGCTGCCGAAGGTGTAGCCGATCTGCGCATCCAGCACATCCTCACCCTTCACGTAGCGCAGGGTGCGCGCGCCGTTGAAGTTGCCGATCTCGCCGATGAAGTCCGAGCGCTTGCGCTGGTTCAGACGCACTTCAAAGCCGCTGTTCTCGTAGTACACGGTGAAGTTGTACACGCGCTTGGACAGGCCCGGCAGCATGATCGGGCCGGTGCCCACGCTGGAGGTGGTGGCCGGGTCCGGCGGAATGGTGATGTCGCTGTCGTTGAAGCCGGCACTGGCGACCACGCCGAAGCCGCGCAGGGCGTCCACGAACAGGTCCAGCGGCAGCGAAGCGGTCAGCTCGGCGCCGCGCAGCACGCCGCCCTTGCCGTTGAACGGCGCGGTGTAGGTGCCGGTCTTGTTCACCACCAGGCCCGGGGGCAGGGTGATCTGGTTGGCCAGCAGCCACGCGTCCACCTGCTGGGTGAAGTCGTAGCCGTCACGCTTTTCGGTATAGACGTAGGTCTTCAGGTCCTTGTAGAACAGTGCCGCGGACACATAGGCCTTGTTGCCGAAGTACTTTTCCCAGGACAGGTCGACCGCGTTGGCCAGCCACGGGTCCAGGTTCGGGTTGCCGCCACTGGCGCCGGGAATACCGGTGCTGGTGTCCACGCCGAACTCCATCGAGGCACGCAGCTCGTCCACGCGCGGACGCGCCACCTGGCGGGCCACGGCGAAGCGGATGGTGTTCTCGGCCGGCAGCTCGAAGGCCAGGTTCATGCTCGGCAGGAAGTCGATGTAGGTCTTGCCGGCCTGGATCGGAATGACCTGGCTGCCGACCGGCTGGGTGCCGTCCCAGTAGTTGGAGCGCGAGGACTGGTCCACGTGCTGGGCCTGGATGCCGATGTTGCCGCGCACCGGCACCGAGCCGATCTCGCTGTTGATGTTGAAGCGCAGCCAGCTGGTGGTGATCGCCTCGTCCACCGTCCACTGCTTGGGAATCAGGTAGCTTTCGGTGTAGGTGGGGTTGAACACCATGTAACGCGCGACCGCCGCCGGCACGTTCCATGCCGGGATGGTGCCGGCGCCGGCAAAGCCCAGGTTCACCGGGGCGTACTGCAGGTCGCTGGCGATGCTGGTGACGCCCTGTGCGCCCAGGGTGATGTTGCCTTCGGCCTGGCGCTTGTTCTTGCTGCGGTCGGCGTAGTTCACGCCCAGGTCCACGTCGGAGAACCAGGTCAGCCCTTCCGGTGCCGGAACCGTGGCGGCCAGCTTGAAGCCCTTCAGCTCGTCGTCCACGTGCGGGGTCTTGCCGTAGCCCGAGCCGTAGATGGTGTTGGCCAGGAACAGCTGGCTGGCATCGGAGTAATCACGGCCCGGGGTGAAGCGCGGGAAGTTGCCGCCGGCGAAGTTGAAGGCCACCGAATCCAGCTGCGGTGCCGGCAGCAGCTGCAGGTTGTTTTCCAGGTTGATCTCGTCGCGCTCGGCCTTGGACCAGCTCACGTCGGCCACCAGGCGCACGTCGCCGAAGGTGAACTCGTTGTTCCAGCCCAGCGCCTTGATGCTGTCTTCGCGGGTGTTGTACATGCCGCGTACCAGCGGGTACACGTTGTTGGCCACGCCGCTGACGATGCTGCCGTTGGCATTGGTGACCACGTTGGTCAGGAACAGCGGATCGTAACCGCCGTTGAAACCGCCCAGATGGATTTCCAGCTGGTTGGCGGTGTCGTATTCCTCGGCCTTGGTGTAGAACGCGTCCAGCGTGCTGGTCCAGGCGTTGTTCGGGCGGAACTGGATGGTCGCCATGGCGCCATCACGCTTGGCGTTGCCGGTGCGGCGCAGGGCCTTGATGCCGTCGGAGTAGAACGTGCCGGCCGGCACGCCCGGACGCCAGTTGTCGCCCAGCTGCTGCCACGGCTCGTACAGGCCGACCTGGTTTTCCTGCTTGGACATGTCCGAATGGGAGAAGCCGAACGCCACACCCCAGGTGTCATCGGCGAACTTGTCCACGTAGCTGAAGTTGATCCGGTTGCCATACGGATCTTCGCCGGCGGCCTTGCCCAGCGAGTTGCGCTGGTAGCGGCCGCTGAGCGAGATGACGCGGTCGCCGTAGCTCAGCGGGCGCACGGTCTGCATGTCCAGCGTGCCGGACAGGCCCTGGCCGACCAGGCCGGCATCGGGCGTCTTGTACACGGTGACGCCGCTGATCAGCTCCGACGGGTACTGGTCGAACTCCACGCTGCGGTTGTCACCGGTGCTGACCATTTCCCGGCCGTTGAGCAGGGTGGTGGCGAAGTCCGGCGACAGGCCGCGCACGCTGATCACCTGGGCACGGCCGGCCACGCGCTGGGCGGCCAGGCCCGGCAGGCGGGCGATGGATTCGGCGATGCTCACATCCGGCAGCTTGCCGATGTCTTCGGCCGAGATCGCTTCAACGATCGAGGTGGAATCACGCTTGACCGAGATGGCGCTCTCGATGCCGCGGCGGATGCCGGTGACCTGCACGGTCTCCAGCTCTTTGGCCTGGGCGGTGTCGGCGGTCTGTTCGCCGTCGGTCGGTGCGGTCTGCGCGGACTGGGCTGCTGCCAGTGACGGTGCCAGAACGACGGCCAGCGCGATGCTCAGCGCGTTGCGCTTGTGGTTCAACATTTTCCCCTCCCAGGTACTTGTTGTAGTGCGATTCGTGATCGTCCCGGCGTGGCCGTGGACGTGCGACGCGGTGGCCGCTGTCGTCGCCGCTATGGTAGGCAGTCGGCCCGGCAGCGGAATCACCCTGCATACGTATTCAATGCAGGGTGACGCGTTGTAAGCGATTACAGCGGCGTGAAGCGGATCGCCTGGCCGCCGCCCGGTGCAAGCAGCAGGGTGAGGCGGTCGGCGCTGGTCACCTCGCGGGTTTCGCGCTGGAACGCGAACGGGTTGCTGCGGTAGTCCGCGCCGTCGCCATCACGGTAGATCTCGGCGCGGTAGCGCACGCCCGGCTCCAGGAAGCCCAGCGGGACCGGCAGCTGGCGGCCGTGCTCGTCGGTGATGCTGCCGAGGAACCAGTCGCGGCTGTTGCGGTCGCGGCGTACCACGGTGACGTAGTCACCGACTTCGCCGTCGAGTACCTGCGTGGTTTCCCAGTCCACGGCCACGTCTTCGATGAAGCGGAACGCCTCACGGTGCTGCAGGTAATGCTCCGGCAGATCAGCCGCCATCTGGATCGGGCTGTACAGCACCACATACAGCGCCAGCTGGCGTGCCAGGGTGCTGGGAATCGGCTGGCCGTGGCGGCCCTTCAGGCTGAGGATGCCGGGCGTGTAATCCATCGGTCCGGCAAGCAGGCGGGTGAATACCAGATTGACCTCATGCTCGGGCGGGTTCGGCGGCTGGCCCCAGGCGTTGTACTCCATGCCGCGGGCACCCTCGCGGGAGATCCAGTTCGGATAGGTGCGGCGCAGGCCGGTGTCCTTGATCGGCTCGTGCGGGTTCACCGACAAGTGGCGGCGCGCCGCTTCGCGCACCACCTTCAGGTGATGGCGGGCCATGAACTGACCGTCATGCCATTCTCGCCAGAGCGGACCGCCGGACGGATTGCGCCGGTCCACCTGGCCATCGTCACAGACGTAGCCGGTCTTGAACTGGTCGATGCCCAGCCGTGCGTACAGGTCCAGCGCCGCGTCCAGCTGGTCTTCGTAATGTTCGATGGCACAGCCGGTTTCGTGGTGCCCCACCAGCCGCACGCCCTTGTTCCGGCCATAGGCCGCCAGCGCCTGGATGTCGAAATCGTCGGTGGGGCGGGTGAAGTCGAAGTCGTAGCCGTTGCCGACCCAGTTGCCATCCCAGCCGGGATTCCAGCCTTCCACCAGCACCCCGCGGAACCCATGGGCGGCAGCGAAGTCGATCACCTTGCGGGTCTTGGCGGTGGTGGCGGCATGGCGCGGCCCGGTGGCCCAGCTTTCCTGGTCCAGGTGCATCGACCACCACACGCCCAGGTACTTGCCCGGCTTCACCCAGCTCACATCGCCCAGGGCGTTGGGCTCGTTGAGGTTGAGGATCAGGTCCGATTCCACCAGACCGCCGGCGCGGTCGCTGATCTGCAGCGTACGCCACGGCGTGGAGAACGGCAGCGTGCGCCGCACCTTCCAGCCCTCGGCCGAGGGCGAGAGCTGCGCGCGCAGGCGCTGGCCCTCGGTACGCCGCAGCCACATGCCGGCGTAGTCCACCAGCGCCGCCTCGTGGATGGCCACGTGCAGTCCATCATGGCTGCGCAGTGTCAGCGGTGTATGCACCATCGGCACTTCGCGCAGCGGCGTGCGCTGGTACAGGTATTCGTAATGGATCGGTTCGCCGGCGGGAATCCACCACGCGGTGGCATCGGGGGCGATGGCGAATTCGGTCAGTTCATCATCGATGATCGCCTCGCGCAGCCCGGGTTGTTCGGGGAACACGTAGCGGAAGCCGATGCCATCGTCGTAGGCGCGGAACACGACGTCCAGCCGGCGGCGTTTGCCCGTGGTCTCGGCCAGCTGCACGGTCAGTTCATTGAAGTGGTTGCGGCTGAGGCGGCGCTCGCCCCACGGCTGTTCCCAGCGCTCATCCTCGCTGCGGCGCTGCTCGCCGACCAGGGTGAAATCGCGGTCCAGGCGGCCATCGCGCAGAGCGAAGCCGAGCAGCGAATCGGCCACCACCGGCTCGCCGAAGCGCGCCACGCGGTAACGCGCGGTGCCGCCGTCGAGCACCAGGCTTACGCTGAGCACCTTTCCCGGCGACTGCACGCTGACCACCTGCGGCGCGGCCGCCCGGGCCAGTCCGGCGGCGGCCATCAGCAGGACCACGGCCGCAGCGCGCAGTGCGGGTACATTGATTACAAGCATCGGCCTATCCCCTCCCAAGGTGCCGTTGGCAGACCCGGACCTTAAGCCAGCCGCATGCGCGCATCGCCCGGCAACGGCATGAATACGTATGCAGCTGGACCCAGCCGGTGGAGCGGCGACTACCATGGGCCACGGTGCCTTGAGGGAGGTGCCACGCCCGCGCCCCGGCTTCGGCGGCGCGGACCTGCCAACGCTGCGGAGAGGGAGGGAGGTCGACAGGCGCAAGCCGGTCTGCCGCTTCGATGCTGAAGATCATTTGCCTGACCGCTGCCCTCGGGGCAGCGCTGGGAACGACCGCGCATGCGGCCGACCTGACATATGCCGGCCGCAGCGCGCGCGCCGAAACCACGACCGGGGGCGGCTTTGTGCTGCACACGCCGGAGCGCGAGGTGCGCATCGCGGCCGCGCCGATGCGCAGCCAGAGCGGCAGCGTGCTGTTCGATGCGCTGTTCGCACTGGCCCAGCAGGAGATGGACCAGGACCGGGTGGACGCCATCCGTGATCCGTCCTTCGACGAAGGCCGGCCGGTGCCGTGCGCCTGCTTCCAGACCGGCGCGCGCTGGCCGTATGTGTGGACCCGCGATGTGAGCTTCGCCGCCGACCTGGCGCTGGCGCGGCTGGATCCCGTGCGCACCCGGCAGTCGCTGCAGTTCAAGCTCTCCACCGCGCGCGATGGCCACACCCCCGGGCTGTTCGTCGCCCAGGACACCGGTTCCGGCGGCAGCTGGCCGATCAGCAGCGATCGCGTGGTGTGGTTCCTGGCGGCGCGCCACCTGCTCGACGATGCCGCTTTCGCCGGGCAGACCTGGCAGGCGCTGCAGGCCACCCTGGCACAGGACCGCGCCAGCGCGTTCGATGCGGACATGGGGCTGTACCGCGGCGAGACCTCGTTCCTGGACTGGCGCGAGCAGACGTATCCGGACTGGACGCGCGAGGATGTGCGCTTCATCGGCGACGCCTACGCACTGTCCACCAACGTGCTGCATTACCAGGCGCTGCGCCTGGGCCAGCAGCTGGCCGCACAGCGCGGCGATGCCCGCAGCACGCAGTACCAGGCCTGGGCCGATGCGCTGGCGCGGCAGATCGATGCCCGCTTCTGGCGCGAGGACACCGGCCAGTACATGAGCTACATCGGGGAAGCGGCGCACCCGGTGCCGTACGCCAAGATCGACCTGCTCGGCCTGTCGCTGGGCATCCTGGCCGAGGTGCTGCCCGCCGGGCGCGCGCGCCGCGCGCTGGCCAGCTATCCGATGGGCCCCGCCGGCAGCCCGGTGGTATGGCCGCAGGAAGCGCAGCAGCCGATCTATCACAACCGGGCAATCTGGCCGTTCGTCAGTGCCTATTCGCTGCGCGCAGCGCGCGCGTTGGGAGACGGGCCGCGTATCGCGGCGGAGATCCGCTCGCTGATGCAGGGCGCGGCGCTGGCCGGTTCGAACATGGAGAACTACGAGCTGGTCAGCCAGGCCGTGCACGTGGAGGAGGGCGCGCTGAGTGGACCGGTGGTCAATTCCGAGCGCCAGCTGTGGTCGGTGGCCGGCTACCTCGCCATGGTGCTGGAGGGCGTGTTCGGCGTGCAGGCCGATGGCCGCGTGCAGCCGCTGCTGCCGGCGGAGCTGGTGCCGGAGCTGTTCGGCACGCGCGCGTCGATTTCGCTCGACACCGGCGATCACCGCTACATCCTGCAGCGCCCGCGGCAGGCCGGTCAGGGCCTGCTCACCGCAGGGACGGTGACCACGCAGGGCAGCACCACCACGGTGCAGCTGGTGGCCTCTTCGGCGGCATCGCCGGCGCCCGCTGTACACGCCGACGCCGACGCCGACGCCAACGCGCGCGCGCCCGCCACGCCGTCCGCGCCCATCGCCACCCGCAAGGGTGCCGGCTGGCAGGTGCCGGTCGCGGCCGGGCAGGTGCTGTGGCAGGACGGCCGGCGGCTGGCGCACGCTGCGGGCAGCGCCCGGGTGGACGATGATGGCCGCCAGCACTGCCTGAGCCTGACCGCCCGAGGGCAGGGACTGGAATCGCTGCACAGCCCCACCGTCTGCGTGGGGCCGCAGCAGGTACTGCGGGGCGCGCAGCAGTGGCGCTTCACCGCGCCCACCGCCGGCGCGGTGCGTCTGCGCCTGCAGTACCGCAACGACCACGGACCGATCAACACCGGGGTGACCGCCGCGGTGAAACAGCTGGCCGTGCAGTGCGAGGGCCAGCCGCAGCAGGTGCGCACCGTGGCGATGCCACACAGCGTGGCCGTGCAGGATTCGACCGCCGCTACCGTCACCGTGGGCCCCGGTGCCTGCCGCGTGACCCTGGAAGAAGGTTTCAACATGAGCGCGTTGCAGCATTTCGCCCATTACACCGGTGGCAAGGGAGGGCGCGAGGGCGTGCTCAACCAGGCGCAGGTGCTCTCCCTTAGCGTGGCCCCGGTGGCTGCGGAGGTGCAGCCATGACGGGTGCGGTGGCACGGCCGGACAAGCCGCAGCTGTCGTTCTGGCAGATCTGGAACATGTGTTTCGGGTTCCTGGGCATCCAGTTCGGTTTCGCGCTGCAGAACGCCAACGCCAGCCGCATCTTCGAAACGCTGGGCGCGGACATGGACGCGGTGCCGGGGCTGTGGATCGCCGCCCCGTTGACCGGCCTTCTGGTGCAGCCGGTGGTGGGCTATCTGTCGGACCGCACCTGGACCCGCTGGGGTCGGCGCCGCCCGTTCTTCATGGTTGGGGCGGTGCTGACCACACTGGCCCTGCTGGTGATGCCGAACTCGCCCACGTTGTGGATTGCCGCCGGCACGCTGTGGGTGCTGGATGCCTCGATCAACGTGTCCATGGAGCCGTTCCGTGCGTTCGTCGGCGACCAGCTGGCGCCACGCCAGCGGCCCACCGGCTATGCGATGCAGAGCTTCTTCATCGGCGTCGGCGCGATCGTGGCCAGCTTCCTGCCGTTCATCCTGGCGCACTTCGGGGTGGCCAACACCGCCGCTGCCGGGGAGGTCCCGGACACGGTGCGCTATGCGTTCTACGCCGGCGCCGTGGTGCTGCTGGCGGCCATCACCTGGACGGTGGTGAGCACCCGCGAATACGCCCCCGAGGAGCTGGCCGGCTTTGCCGACGCCGAGCCACCCGCACACCATGCCGCAGCGGCCGTCCACGGACCTGCGCCGTGGGCGCAGGTCGCGCTGTGGGCCGGGCTGGGCCTGGTGCTGGCCGTGCTGATCACCTGGCGCCAGGGCGACAGGATGCTGTACGTGCTGGCCGGGCTGTGCATGGGCTACGCGCTGCTGCTGGCGCTTGCGCGCACGCTGCCGGCCACGCACATGCTGGCGGCGATCGTGGGTGATCTGCGCAGCATGCCGCGGACCATGCGCCGGCTGGCGTGGGTGCAGTTCTTCTCCTGGTTCGCGCTGTTCGCCATGTGGATCTTCACCACCCGGGCAGTGGCCGGGGTGCATTTCGGCTCGACCGATCCGGCGTCGGCGGCCTACAACGAAGGTGCCAACTGGGTCGGCGTCCTGTTCGGCGCCTACAACGGCTTTGCTGCACTGGCGGCGCTGCTGATCCCGCTGATGGTCCGCGCCATCGGCCTGCGCTGGAGCCATCTGGTCAATCTGTGGCTGGGCGGGGCCGGGCTGATCTCGATGATGTTCATCCGCGATCCGCAGTGGCTGCTGCTGTCGATGGTGGGCGTGGGGTTTGCCTGGGCCTCGATCCTGTCGCTGCCGTATGCGCTGCTGTCGGACAGCGTGCCGGCCCGCAAGATGGGCGTGTACATGGGCATCTTCAATTTCTTCATCGTGATTCCGCAGCTGGTGGCCGCCAGCGCGCTGGGTTTTGCCCTGCGTGCCTGGCTGGGTGGCCAGCCCATCCATGTGCTGGTTCTGGGCGGGGTGAGCCTGTTCATTGCCGGGTTGTGCGTACTGCGGGTTCCGTCCCGCCCGGAGGTGGTGTGATGCGTACCGTTCTGTCCGTCGCTGTTTCCCTGCTGGTGGCCGCCTCGGCGGCGGCGGCGCCGTTGCCCGACTATGTGGGCACCACCGAGCCGTTCGCCAGCAATGCGGTGTACTTCGTGGTGACCGACCGGTTCGTCAACGGTGATCCCTCCAACGACCACCGCGACCAGGGTGGCGCCCACCGCACCTTCGACATTCCGGTGCCGTGCCCGGACAAGGTGGATGGCAACATCGGCTACCTCGGCGGTGACTTCCGCGGCGTGCTGGACAATGCCGCGTACATCCGCCAGCTGGGCTTCGGCGCGGTGTGGATCACGCCCATCGTGGACAACCCGGACCAGGCCTTCACCGGCAGCAAGGCGATCAGCTGCACCAGCACCCTGACCGACCGCGGCAAGACCGGCTACCACGGCTACTGGGGCATCAACTTCTACAGGGTCGACGAGCACCTGCCCAGCGCCGACCTGGATTTCGCCGCGCTCAACAGCGGCCTGCATCAGGCCGGACTGAAGGTGGTGCTGGATATCGTGGGCAACCACGGCTCGCCGGCCTGGACCATGCCCACCCGCCAGCCGCAGTTCGGGCAGATCTTCGACAAGGACGGCACCCTGCTGGCCGACCACCAGAACCTGCCGCCGCAGCAGCTGGATCCGTCGCACAACCCGCTGCATGCGTTCTACAACAACCGTGGCCCGATTGACGGCAAGGACGGCTCCATCTTCGATGGCAACCTGGCCGAGCTGTCCGACTTCAACGAGCACAATCCGGCGGTGATGGATTACCTGGTCGGCGCCTACCTGCAGTGGGCCGGGCAGGGCGTGGACGCGCTGCGGATCGACACCATCGGGTGGATGCCGCACGCGTGGTGGCACGCGTTCGTCACGCGCATCCGCGCCGAGCACCCCGGCATGTTCATGTTCGGCGAAGCCTTCGATTACAACGCCGCCACCATCGCCCAGCACACCTGGCCGGCCAACGCGAACGTGAGCGTGCTGGACTTCCCGCTGCGCGGCGCGCTGGAGCAGGCCTTCGGTACGGCCGGCAAGGGATTCGAGACGCTGGCCGAGCCGCTGCACCTGAGCGGCGGGCCGTATGCCAACCCGTACGAGCTGATGAGCTTCTACGACAACCACGACATGCCGCGCCTGCAGGCCAGTGACACCGGCTTCATCGACGCACACAACTGGCTGTTCACCGCGCGTGGCATCCCGGTGCTCTATTACGGCTCGGAAACCGGCTTCATGCGCGGCCGCGCCGAGCATGCCGGCAACCGCGCCTACTTCGGCCAGAAGCGCATCGACGAGGCGCCGCGCAGTCCGATCTTCGCACCGTTGCAGCGCATCGCCACCCTGCGCCAGGCCACCCCGGCGCTGCAGCGCGGCCTGCAGGTGAACGAGCACCTGCAGGGTGATACGGCGGTGTTCTTCCGCGTGCTGCAGCATGGCGGCGTGGCACAGACCGCGCTGGTGGTGCTGAACAAGGGCGATGCGGCGGCCACTGTCCCGGTGCGCCGTTACCTGCAGGCCGGCACCTGGCGCGATGCGCTGGGTGGGGGCACCGTGCAGGTACGGAACCAGCTCGACGTGGCCGTGCCGGCGCACGGTGTGAAAGTGTTCGTGCTCGATGCCCCGGTGCGGCAGCCGGCGCTGCAGGCCGAGCTGGACAAGGCGATGGCCGACCAGCAGGCGCGCGACCGCCGCCTGCAGCGGTCGTAGGCCAGCGGCCACGGCCCTACAATGGGCAGCCCCCCACGCTGCCCTTCCGCCATGACCGAGCTCGCCCCGCAGACCCCGCTTGAAACGCTGCTCAAGGCGGCCATGGACGGCACCGTGCCGATCCGTGCGTTCATGGAAGCCTTCGTGGCCTCCGAGGTGCTGCTGCTCACCGGCAGCCTGGTCACCCCGGACGGCAGCGGCTTCGACCCGCTGCTGTTCGACAAACAGGGCACGCTGCACGTGGCGGTGTTCACCGACCCGGCGCGCGTGGGCGTGCACAGCCAACAGGCAGCCCACCAGGTGCGCTGGCTGATGCGGGATGTGCTGCACCGGGTGCCCGGTGGCTACGGCGTGGTGGTGAACCCGGGCACGTCGCTGGGCTTTGAGATCTCCGCCAGCGGGATCGGTGAATTGCTGAAGGATTTCGGCGGCTGAGGCCGCCGCGGCGCTGGCATACGCCGACCGTTCAGCCGCGGCGCGAGGAGTCGCGCAGTACCTGCTTCACCGCGATGGTCTGGCTCTGCACGGGCTCGCCGTTGATCAGCGCCAGCAGTTTTTCCACCAGCAGCTGCCCGGCCTGCTTGGTGTCCTGCTGCACGGTGGTCAGCGTGGGGGACACGGAGGCCGCCAGCGGGATGTCATCGAAGCCGACCACGGCCACGTCCTGCGGAACGCGCAGCCCGTGCTCGCGCAGCGCACGCAGCGCGCCGATGGCGATCAGGTCGCTGGCCGCGAACAGTCCATCCGGCGGCGCGCCCTGGGCCAGCAAGGCCTGGCAGGCATCGAAGCCGTCCTGCTCGGTGGTGATGGCGTCGTGCTGCAGCGCCGGGTCCACCGCGATGCCGCGCGCGGCCATCGCCGCCACATGGCCCCGGTAGCGCTGCTCGAACTCCGGGTAATGGCTGGAGGCATGGCCGATGAAGGCCACCCGCCGGCAGCCCTGGTCCAGCAGGTGCGCGGTGATGTCGAACCCGCCCTGGAAGTTGTCGCTGCCGATCGATACCCCGGGCTGGTCGGGCAGGGCCGCGCCCCAGCGCACGAAATGGGTTCCCTGTTCGACCAGCCGCTGCAGCCGGTCGCGGGATTCGTGGTAATCGCCATAGCCGAGCAGGATGATGCCGTCGGCCTTGTTGCTGTCCTCGTAATCGGCCTGCCAGTCGGTGGACAGCTGCTGGAACGACACCAGCAGGTCACGCCCGTGCAGCGCACAGGCACGGGTGATCGACCCGAGCATGGCGTGGAAGAACGGGTTGATCATCGAATCGTCGTTGGTGGGGTCTTCGAAGAACAGCAGGGCCAGCGTGCCGGCGTTGCGCAGGCGCAGGCTGGAGGCGTTCTTGTCCACCTTGTAGTTCAGCTCGCGGGCGATGCGCAGGATGCGCGCGCGGGTGTCCGCATTCACCATGGGACTGCCGCGCAGGGCGCGCGACACCGTGGGCTGGGAGACCCCGGCCAGGTGGGCGATGTCCAGCGAGGTGGCTTTGCCTTTGATGGTCATGGCGGCAGCGTGCGGCGCGGTACGGGAAGGGGCAGGCCCGCATGATGCCATGGGCAGGCGGCCCAGCGCGGTGCGGGGCGCCGTGCCGGTCGGCACGGCGGCGCATCCGCGCGACGTGGCCGGCGCTGCGGGCTGCGCCAGCGGCCCTGCCGGGGGCGGGTGCAGGCATTGCGCGGCAAGGGGCCGCACCCTTGGCGGTCCGCGGGTGGGGCGGCTGACCGGGCGGTGGCGGGCGGCGATGTTAAGATGGTCTGTCAACGCATCCCCCAGATTCCCGGGGACTGCCCAGCGGACACTGCCTCCTGCGAGGAGGACGTGCTATCACTGGCGCCAGCCCCCGAACAACGGACGAACTCACCTATGGCGCGCGGCATCAACAAAGTCATCCTGGTCGGCAACCTCGGCAACGACCCGGACGTGAAGTACACCCAGAGCGGTATGGCCATCACCCGCATCAGCCTGGCGACCACCAGCGTGCGCAAGGACAAGGATGGCAACCAGCAGGAACGTACCGAATGGCACCGCGTGGTGTTCTTCGGCAAGCTCGGCGAGATCGCCGGCGAGTACCTGCGCAAGGGCAGCTCGGTCTACGTGGAAGGCAGCCTGCGCTACGACAAGTACACCGGCCAGGACGGCGTTGAGAAGTACTCCACCGACATCGTGGCCGATGAAATGCAGATGCTCGGCGGCCGTGGTGAAGGCGGCGGCGGTGGTGGTGGTGGCGGCAATTACGGCGGTGACCGTCCGCAGCGTCAGCAGGCCCCGCGCCAGGAGTACGGCGGCGGTGGCGGTGGCGGGCAGCGCCAGGGCGGCAACCAGGGCGGCGGC